>Ga0193739_1000193_pt1 | contig 16860 bp, 18 predicted proteins | sample L2a2metaG_FD_144926 | JGI IMG/M metagenome (GOLD analysis project Ga0193739, IMG submission 144926) | Soil microbial communities from a riparian zone of the East river system, Colorado, United States - L2a2 | ecosystem: Environmental > Terrestrial > Soil > Riparian zone | place: USA: East River...
GCACTGGCGCACGCGATCCGGCATCCCAATCTCGATCCGGAGCCCGGCAACAACCTGCTTCCATTTCGAACGTCGCTGCTCACCTACGCGTCGCACCTGCCCGACCGCGCGGTGGCGACCGCCCTTGTCGAAGCCGTAGAGCGAGAGCCGGCGTGGGCGGCGAACGTCGGCGTGAACCTGGTCCAGATGGGCTTCAGCGAGCTGGCCTTCCCCGTTCTTCGGCGGGCGATTCTGAGCGGCGTGCTCCCCGAGATGGCGGCTCGCACGCTGGGTGAGTGCGACGACCCAGAGGCGGGAGCGATCCTGCTGGAGCTGGCACGGAGGTTGCCGTCGTCGCCTGTCCTGCGGGCGCTGGCTTGGCACCCGTCCGCGGACGCAGTCAGCCTCCTTGAAGTGGCCACCGATCTGCCGAACAGTCGCCTCGCATCGCTCGATGCGCTCGAGCTGATGCTCATCCCCGAGGCAGGCGACGCGCTGGCCCGGCGCTCAGCGGCCGGCGAGCAACTCGCCACGCGCGCGCTCGCCAGACGCCGCGACGTGCGCGCCGCCGAAGCCCTGATGCGACTGCTGGCAGACCCGGATCCGCTCGTCGCCCTGTCAGGTGCCGACGGCCTCCGCGACCTCCGTCACGCCGAAGCGACCGGTCCACTGCTCGACGCCGCATACAACCCGGACCCCGATGTCGCGGTGTGCGCGGCGCACGCCCTCATCTGCATGGGGTCGGCCAGCGTTCCTATGGCGCTGACAGCGCTGTCGGCCCATCCGGACACGGGTGCTCGATCGCCGGCTGATATCAGCTCAGCTGGCTGGTGCAGTGCGGGCAGCGGGTGGCACCCATCGGGATATCGGTGGCGCAGAAGGGGCACGGCTTGGTGGTGGGCGCCTCGCCCGGCTCCCTGGCCGCGCGGCGGGCGGCAAGCGCATTCATCGGCTTCACCACGAAGAAGAAGATCGCCGCCACGACCAAGACGAAGCTGATGAGGGCATTCAGGAAGACGCCGTAGCTGACGGTCGCGTCGCCGGCTGTGAACGCAAGAGTCGAGAAGTTGGGCACGCCGACCAGGCCCAGCAACGGGGTCAGCACGTCGGCGACGAACGAGGTGATCAGGGCGCCGAAGGCAGCGCCGATCACGAACGCCACGGCCAGGTCGACGACATTGCCGCGTAGCAGAAAGTCACGGAACTCCCGGATCACAGCCCCCTCCTCCTTTCGCCACAGCTCGCGCTGGCTACAGCTCGCGCCAGATCGCACGGGTCATGCAGGTGGGCCCGCCCGACCCGTTGATGCCGATCTCGGTTGCGGGGTAAGTGTGCACCTCGCATCCGGCGGCGACCAACGCGCGCTGCGTGACGGGGTTGCCGGCCGCAATAATCACCGTGCCGGGCCGGACTGCCAGGACGTTGCAGCCGAGCGTCGGGTACTCCTCGTCCGGAACCTCGACGGTGCGGATCGACAGCTCGCCCAGCAGCTCCCAGAGGCCGGCCGGCAGCAGCGGCGGGTAGATGACGGCGAGGTCGTCGGCCACCGGCGAGATGACGGACATCAGGTGCACCAGCTCGTCGGCTCCACGCCAGTACGGCAGGTCGAAGATGCGAACGTCGCCGCCGACGAGTGCCGCGAGCTGGCGCGCACCCGCGTCATTGGTCCGCAGCGTGCGCCCGATGCAGAACAGGTCCGGCCGCAGCCAGAACGCGTCGCCGCCCTCGATCGTGCCGGGCGCCTCGATCCTCCCGACGGTCGGGATTCCAGCAGCCATCGCCCACGCTTCGACGAGCGCCGGCTCGGGGCGCCGGGTCGGTTTGCCGGGTCGCAGCGGGATGGCGCCACGGTCGGTGATCAGGAGCGGGTCGTAGGTGTATGTCAGGTCCGCCAGGTCGGGGGCGTGCGTATCCACCAGCTGGTGGATACGCACGCCAAGCTCGCGCTGGGCGACCGCCAGGTCGACCGGGTGCAGGAAGCCGAGCGCCGGGTTCTCGAAGGCGGCCCCGAACGCCGGCCCGGGACGCTTGACCAGCACATCGCGCAGTGGGGCGGTCGCGCTCTGGCCGCCGTATCGGGTGATGCGCTCCGACATGCCCCGAGGATAGCGGCGGGCCTCGCGGGCTAGACTCGGACCGATGCGCCTCGCCACCTGGAACGTCAACTCCCTGAAGACCCGCCTGGAGCGCGTGCTCGCCTGGGCGGAGCGGCATCGGCCCGACATCCTGTGCCTGCAGGAGACGAAACTGAGCGACGAGGCGATGCCGCTGCTCGACTTCAGGGCGCTCGGCTACGAGGTCGCGTCTCACGGTCGTGGGCAGTGGAACGGGGTGGCGATCGCGTCCCGCATCGGCGTCGAGGAGGTGACGGCCGGGATCCCGGTTGCCGACGACTGGACCGATGACGGCGGTCGCTTCCTGGCCGCTACCTGCGGCGGGGTGCGGGTGGCGAGCATCTACGTGCCGAACGGCCGCGTGGTCGACTCTGAGTTCTACCTTGCCAAGCTCGACTGGCTGGAACGGCTCGCCGGTTGGCTGGACGACACCGATCCCTCGACGGAGCTGGCGATCTGCGGCGACTACAACGTCGCGCCCGAGGAGATCGACGTGTGGGACGAGGCTGCGGTCCACGGCGCCACCCATGTCTCGCCGCGCGAGCGCGCGGCGGTGGCGCGGCTGCGGAAGTGGGGGATGGTCGACGTGGTGCGTCAGTTCCACCCCGAGCCCGGCTTCTTTACCTGGTGGGACTATCGGGCCGGAAACTTCCACAAGAACTTCGGGATGCGGATCGACCACGTCTACGTCTCGCCGAAGCTGGCTGAGCGTGCTGTGGCCGCCGAGCGCGACCGAGACGCCCGCAAGCCGTCGACCTATCCCGGCATCCCGTCCGACCACGCCCCGCTGATCGTCGACTTCACTGACTGATCGCTCGCAGGGCCTTCGCCAGGTCTCGGCCGAGCCGAGTGCGTGGCCAGATGACGCGCCGTGCCCCGATGAACGACTGATACTCCTCGATCGCGTCGCGCAACGCGACCATGAAGCTGGACGCGTCCATCGGTCTGAACTCAGGCTCGAACCAGATGCCCAGGATCCGCAGGTCGGGGCTGGCTCGCTCGAAGCGTGGCTCGATGCGGCCGATCAATCGGTCGCCGAACAGGATCGGCAGGACGTAGTAACCCCAGCGCCGCTTGGCGGCCGGCGTGTAGACCTCCCACAGGTAATCGAAGCCCCACAGCTCGCGCAGCTTGCGGCGGTCCCAGACCAGCGGGTCGAGCGGCGCGATGAAGGCAACGCCCGGCGGACCAGCGGCGGCCGGATCGGCGGTGGTCTCCAGGATCGACTCCTCCTCGGCGAGCAGGTACTGGGTCGCCTTCACGCCCTCGACCTGGACGGGGAGCAGCACTCCCTCGTCGACCAGCTCATCGGTCCGTCGTCGGCGATCCGCCGCGTTGCCGGTGCCATACATCACCTCCGCTTGGCCACTGGGGGCGGTCAGGCCGACGGCGCGATATCGGCTCAGCAGGCGGTGGCGCATCGCGTCCTCCTCGATCTCGCTGCGGGCGAGCAGCTCGGCGGGGACGAGGCGCTCGATTAGGTCGTAGTGGCGCCGGTTGCCCTCGCGACGGGCGATGCCGAGCCGGCCGGAGACGAAGAGCGCCTCCATCACGGCTCGCGCGGCCGGCGTCGGTGCCCACCACCAGTCGACCGCATGGCCGTGGTCGCGGAACGACGCGGTCGAGAGCGGTCCGTCGCTCCGGATTCGCTCCAGGACGGCCTCCGCTACCGGCGCCTGCTCTCGCAGGATGCCGTCACGGTACTGGCTCTCGACCCGCGTCCAGGTGATGCGGTAGTGCGGCAGCTCGGCGATCGGCACGATGCTGAGCATCTTGTTGTAGAGCTCGATCAGCCGCCGCTCCTCGGGCGCGCCGTAGAGCCACTGGTCGCACCACTCCCGGCGGTAACCGGCGATCCTGGCGTGCAGGACCAGGTCATGGTTGCGGGCACCCGGCACCTCGAGTGGGTCGAACTGGAGGCTGCCCAGGCGGTCGACCACGCGCAGGACCGATGGCGCCTCCGCCGGGAGGGAACGCGGCGGGTCGAGGAGGTGCCGCCGGACAAGGAAGCGGCGGGCATGCTCGGCGGAGATCTCCAGCGGTTCGGTCATATGGACCGATGCTAGTGGCTGGCGGTCTTGACAGCCGCCCGCCGTGTCCCACACTCCCTCGACATGGAGCGCATGACGGCGCCCCCCGGAGGGCCGCACCCGCTGGCTCGCGGAGGCGCCGCTGACACCGACGAGCAGGGGCGACGGGCCCAGCGCCTGCAGATCCTGGCCACCGAGCACTGGGGCCTGCTCGCGACCCGTTCGCTGTCGTGGAACGAATCGTTCAGCCGGGCGGGGATGTTCCTGACCGTGCTGAGCGGTGCGGTCGTCGCGCTGGCGTTGATTGCCCAGGCTACAGCCTTCGGGCAGGGCTTCGTCCTCTTCGCCATGCTGGTGCTGCCGGTGGTGCTGTTCGTGGGCGTGGCCACCTTCGTCCGGCTGGTGGAGGTCAACAACGAGGACGTGCACTGGGTGTACGGCATGAACCTGCTGCGTCACGCCTACCTGGACATGGAGCCGGACCTCAAGCCGTATTTCGTCACCGGCTTCGAGGACGACGCAGGGGCGATCGTCCGGACCTACGGCTCCCACGGCACCGGCTCGGCGCTGATGCACGGCCTGGTGACGACGCCCGCCACGATCGCCTTCGTCAACGCGGTGGTGGCGGCGGTGCTGGTGGCCATCGCCCTGATGCAGTGGCAGATGTCGATGGGGCCGTCGGTGGGGATCGGCGCCGTCCTCTTCCTCGCCGCCATCGCCATGCAGATGGCCTTCAACGCCTACAGCGGGCGCGTCTATCAGCGTGAGCACGCGCGTCGCGATCCGGCCGGGGACCGCCCCCCGACCGCCGGGGCCCCCAGGCCAGACGGCTGACCGCGAGGGTTATCCACCGGGCTGGCACTCTGGACCGCGGAGTGCCAATCGGTATAATCCGCCCGGCATGGCGATCAAGCGCGACTACTACGAGGTCCTTGGCGTTCCGCGCGATGCCTCCGACGAGGAGATCAAGCGCGCGTTCCGCAAGGCCGCGCAGCGTCATCACCCCGACGTCGACACCAGCGACGGTGCCGAGCATCGCTTCAAGGAGCTGAACGAGGCGTACCGGATCCTGTCCGACCGCCAGCGGCGGACCGCGTACGACATGTTCGGCCACGCCGGCGTGGATGGCGCCAGCGGTGGCGGGTTCGAGGGCTTCGGTGGCGGCTTCGGGCCGTTCGGCGACATCTTCGACGCGTTCTTCGGCGGCTCCCCGGCCGGGACGCGGCAGCGGCGGCGGGTCGTGGCCGGGGCGGACCTGCGCTACGACTTGACCATCGACTTTGCGGAGGCGGTGGCCGGCGTGACCAAGGAGGTCACCTTCCCGACCCTGGTCACCTGCGAGGTGTGCGATGGCAGCGGCGGTGAGCCGGGCAGCGAGCCCGAGCGCTGCCCGGACTGCAACGGCACGGGCGAGCGACGCCGGGTCAGCCAGACGATCCTCGGGCAGATGGTCAATATCACCGCCTGCCCACGCTGCGGCGGCGAGGGCCGGATCATCTCGGTCCCGTGCCACAACTGCAACGGCGACGGTCGAGTCCGCCAGGAGCGACGGCTGGTCGTGAACGTTCCGGCGGGCATCGACTCCGGCCAGCGCATCGCGCTCGAGGGTCAGGGCGAGGCCGGGCCGCGCGGCGGCCCCTCCGGCGATCTCTACGTGCAGGTCACCGTTCGTGAGCACGCCGAACTGATCCGACGCGGGTCGGAGCTCTTCTATGAGTTGCCCGTCACCTTCCCGCAGGCCGCGCTCGGCGGCAGCCTGTCCGTCCCGACGGTCGAGGGCAGCGACGCGATCGAGGTGCCGCCCGGCACCCAATCGGGGACCGAGATCCGCCTCCGAGGCCGCGGCGTGCCGCGCCTGCGCGGGGCGGGGCGCGGCGACCTGCACGTCATCGTCACCGTGGTCGTGCCGCAGAAGCCGTCGAAGGCGGAGCGCGATCTCCTGAAGCAGCTTGGGGATGTGAGCGGACCGGCCGTGCTGCCGAAGGGCGGCCCCGGCCTGCTCGACCGGCTGCGCGACCTGTTCAGCTGACCGCCGCGTGCGCTGGCTCGAGCTGACCGTCGAGGTCGATGCCGAGGCGGTCGAGGCGGTCAGCGAGATCTTCGGTCGCCTGGGCCGCGGCGCGGCGGTACGCCCCACCCGCCTCATCCGGGACCCCGGCGACGAGCTCTCAGTGCGCGAGGACCCGACGGCACCCTACGAGGTCACCTTCCACCTGCCCGATGACGACGGCGCAGCGGCGGCGCTCGACACGACCGAGCGCGCGCTATGGCATCTGCAGGCGTTCGGCCTCCGGCCGGTGGGCGAGCTTCGCGTTCGCTCTGTCGAGGATGCCGACTGGATCGACGCCTGGAAGGCCGGCTTCGCGCCGCAACGCATCGGTCAGGTGGTGATCGTCCCGTCCTGGCTGGACGAGCAGATCGGCTCCAGCGAGGTCGAGCTGCGGCTGGACCCTGGCATGGCGTTCGGCACGGGCCTGCATCCGACCACGCGAGGCTGCCTGACCCTCCTGCAGCGAACTGGACCGATGCCGGCGCGCGTCCTGGATGTCGGCTCCGGCTCGGGCGTCCTGGCGCTGGCGGCCCTGCGCCTGGGCGCCGGTTCTGCCGACTGCCTGGACACCGATCCGGTGGCGGTGGCGACGACGCTCGCCAACGCGGCCGCCAATGGGCTGGCCGAACGGCTCACCGCGCGAGCGAGCTCGCTGCCGGCCACGCCGCAGGTTGATTCATACGCACTGGTCCTCGCCAACCTCGTTGCGACCGTGCTGGTCGAGCTCGCCGAGCCGCTGGCCGCGCACACGGCGCCGGGGGGACAGCTCGTCGCCAGCGGGATCATCGAGGATCGGGCACAAGAGGTGATCGACGCGCTCCGGGCTGCGGGCTTCGCGCTCAAAGAGCGGCTCGACGACGGAGAGTGGGTCTCCCTGTGCATGATCCGCTCGTGACCACCCATCGATTCTTCGTCGATCCTGCTGCGATGGCGGGCGATCGCTTCCCGGTGCCACCTTCGATCGCGCACCAGGTGCACCGAGTGCTGCGGCTGCGGGATGGCGACGAGATCGTCCTGCTGGACGGGGCGGGCGAGGAGGCGCGTTGCCGGCTGGAGAGCGACGGCTGCGCCGTGGAGTCGCGTGGGCCGGCCGGCGGCGAGCCGAGACATCGGCTGACGGTCTGGCAGGCGCTGCTGCGCGGCGATCACCTTGAGCCGGTGATTGCTCATGGCACGGAGATCGGCGTCGCGCGCTTTGGACTGTTCGTCAGCGAGCGCTGTGTCGCACGCGACGTCTCGCCCCGGCGCCTCGAGCGCCTGCGGGCCATTGCCCGCGAGGCGGCCGAGCAGTCGGAGCGGGGAATGGTTCCGTCCGTCGATCCGCCCATCTCGCTGGAAGATGCGCTGGCCGCGACGACCCCTGGAGCAATCCTCCTCTACGAGCGGAGCGCCGGGCGGCGGCTGTCCGAGCTGCCGCCGCCACCCGAACTGATCATCGGTCCGGAGGGAGGATTCACCACCGACGAGGTGGCCGCAGCCGAGCGAGCGGGACTGAGCCTCGCCGGCCTGGGGCCGCGCATCCTGCGATCGGAGACCGTTGCGCTCGCGGCAGCGGCGATCATCTTGTCGCGGACCGGCGACTTCGCCTAGGCTCACCGTATGGCGGACTACGAGCCCGACTGCCTCTTCTGCAGGATCGCCGCGGGAGAGATCCCGGCGGAACGCGTCTACGAGGACGACGACGTGGTCGTTTTCCGCGACATCAACCCGAAGGCGCCGACCCACGTGCTGGCGATCCCGCGACGCCACATCGCCTCGGCCGCCAACCTGACCGATGCCGACGGCGAGCTGCTCGCCTCGCTGTTCGCGGCGCTGCGCCATGTCGCCGAAGAGGCCGGCCTGCGCGGCTACCGGATCATCACCAACGTCGGCGCCGAGTCGGGGCAGAGCGTCTTCCATCTGCACTTCCACCTGCTCGGTGGTCGTCCGATGGCGTGGCCACCGGGATGAGCGTGAGCGACCCGTTCTCCGAGGCGATTAGCACCGGCTACGGCTTCGAGGGTCCGGCGGTGGAGCTGGGCGCGGCCATGCGTGAGGGCACGACCTTTCCAGAGGCAGCCGTACGCGTGCCGCTGGCGATGCTGAACCGTCATGGACTCGTGGCGGGTGCAACCGGCACCGGCAAGACGAAGACGCTGCAGGTGATGGCCGAGCAGCTGTCGATGGCCGGCGTCCCGGTCTTCATCAGCGACATCAAAGGGGACATCTCGGGGCTGGGCGCGCCGGGGGCCCTGAACGAGAAGGTGGCCGCCCGCCTCGCGTCCCTCGGCATCACTGACTTCGAGCCACGCGGCTTTCCGGTCGAGTTCTTCACCCTGGTCCGCGACAAGCCGGGCGTGCGCTTGCGCGCATCCGTCCAGTCCTTCGGCTCGATCCTGTTCGCCAAGGTCCTGGAGCTCAACGAGACGCAGGAGAGCGTCCTCAGCCTGGCGTTCAAATACGCCGAGGATAAGGGGATGCCCCTCGTCGACCTGGCCGATATGCGCGCCCTGCTGAACTACCTGGACAGCGACCGGGGCAAGGCGGAGATGGCGGCCTACGGTGGCGTGGCGACCGCAACGGTCGGGGTCATGATCCGCAAGATCGTCGGCCTCGAGCAGCAGGATGCGGACGCCTTCTTCGGCGCGCCTCAGTTCGACGTGGCCGACTTCCTGCGCACCAACCCGGATGGCTCAGGCGTCATCAGCGTGCTGGAGCTGGCCGACATGCAGGACCGCCCGGTCCTGTTCTCGACCTTCGTTCTGTGGCTGCTGGCGCGCCTCTACCAAACCCTCCCGGAGGTCGGCGACCTGGAGCGTCCAAAGCTCGTCTTCTTCTTCGACGAGGCGCACCTCCTCTTTCGCGATGCCAACAAGGCCTTCCTGCAGCAGATCGAGCTGGTGGCGCGACTGATCCGGTCGAAGGGGGTCGGGGTCTTCTTCGTCACCCACGCACCGGCGGACGTCCCGTCCGAGGTGCTGGGGCAGCTCGGGAATCGGGTGCAGCACGCCCTGCGAGCCTTCACGCCAGACGACCTGGAGGTCGTCAAGGCGACGGCGCAGACCTTTCCGGTGACCGAGTTCTACGACGTCGAGCGCGAGCTGACGCAGCTGGGGATCGGGGAGGCACTGGTCACTGCGCTGGGCCCTAAGGGGATTCCCACGCCCACCGCGCGCGCGCTGATGCGACCGCCGATGTCCCTCATGGCGCAGCTGGACCCCGCCGCCTTCGGAGCGGTGGTGAGCGCCTCGGCACTCGTTCCGCGCTACGCCAAGGATGTGGACCTGCGGTCGGTGGACGAGCTTCTCAGGAAGGAGCCGGCGATCGAGGTCCACGACCCCGCTTCCGAGCCCTCGGGAGGCGCGAAGCGTCCGACCCGTGCTCCGGAGCGCGACCGGGGCGTTGACTGGGGCGACGTCGCCACGGAAGGGGCGCGCGTCGCGCGAAGCGGCACGTTCAACACGATCCTGCGCGCCATCCTGCGGGCGTTCCGGCGCTAGGGCCGGCGGCACGCGGGCTACTCCGGAATCACCACCCCGGACAGATCCTCTTTCGGCGCGGGATACTGGGGGTCGAGCCGTTGCGCGGCATCGGTCACGATCCGGGCCACGGCCAGGTCGCGGTACCACTTGTGGTCGGCCGGGACCACGAACCACGGGGCCTGCTCCGTCGAGCACCGGGTGAGCGCATCGGTGTAGGCGTCCATGTAGTCATCCCAGTGCGCACGAGCTTCCAGGTCGGCGAGCCGGAACTTCCAGCGTTTCTCCGGGTCCTCGAGCCGCTTCTGGAACCGCTTCCGCTGCTCGTCGCGGCTGATGTGCAACATGAACTTGAGGATGGTCGTGCCGGCGGCCGTCAGGTTGCCCTCGAAGTCGTTGATCAGCTCGTAACGTCCACTCCAGACCGATTCCGGCGCCAGCCCGGCGACGCGCACGACCAGCACGTCCTCGTAGTGACTGCGGTTGAAGATCCCGATCCGACCCTTCCCCGGGGCGTGCTGGTGGATCCGCCACAGGAAGTCGTGGCCCAGCTCTTCCTCGGTCGGGACGCCGAAGCCGGTCACCCGCGTGCCCTGTGGGTTGAAGGCGGTGAAGACGTTGCGAATGACCCCGTCCTTGCCTCCGCCATCGAGCGCCTGCAGCACGATCAGCAGGGCACGCTTCCGCTCCGCCCAGAGGCGCGCCTGAAAGTCGAACAGCTCGGCGTGCAAGGCCGCGAGCTCGGCCCGTGCTGCCTCGCGGTCACCATCGAACCCGGGTGTCCGATCCGGATCGATGCTTCGCAGATCGATCCCCCTGCTCGGCTCCACGCGCAGCAGGTCCGCGAACGCGCTCAAGGATCGTCCCCTGATCGTAACGGGCAAGTTCGCCCCGCACATTGGCCGCCGCGATCATGTCGCGCTCCTCCCGGCCAACCAGCCACCCTGGAAGAGGCTAACTTGGCCGATAAGATCGCTGGGCGATCGTGGAGTCGTCCCGCATCGACAGCGGCGGAGTCATGACGACGAGCGTTGCTGGTTGGCATCGATGGCCAGCTTCGCCACCTTGACCGCGATGCTGCCGCCGGGTACCAGGAGCCCGACCGTGTCGGCACCGATGTCGAATAGCGAGTCGCGCGTCACCGTGCGCGACAGCCGGGCCATGAGCGCCTGGCTGTTCCGCAACTCGCCGGTCACCGCGTCGAGCTCCACCACCCCACGCTTGTCCTTCAGCTTCCAGTGGAACTCGAAGGCCCACCACGGCCGGTAGTAGAGGTCGGTCTGCTCGAAAGTGATCGACTCCTCCGTGACGGAGTCGGCCTGGACCGGCTTGAGCATGCCGGTAAGCAGCTGGCGGACGACGAACGAGGCGCGCTGCTCAGGCGGCACGACGATGTCGGCCTCCGCCGCGAGCTCCGCGGGATCATGGACCTCATGCTTCTGCCCGCCGATTATGCTGGGCGCATCGGCGACCGACGCGCCGGTGACGCCGTCCAGGAAGAGCGCCTGGCGGAACTCCTCGCGGCAATGCTCCATGGTGGAAATGACGAAGGAGCCGCCCGGGCTGATCGGATAGGTCTCGCCCTGGACCGTGACTTCGCGCACCTGCGGGCCGCTGGCCGGCACGGTGTAGTCGCGCGAGCGGTCGTAGACATAGAGCGCGCTACAGCCGACGTGCCAGAACGGCTCCAGCCGGCGCTGGCTGTCGACCAGCTCGATGTCGTCGGCCTTCGGCCGCTGCAGCATGCTCGCCAGCCCGCCCCCGAACGCCCCGGTCCGGCGGTCCATCGCCCGCTGCCGGATCTCCTCCGGGCTGAGCCGATCGTCGAGGCGGAAGATGTGCTGCTCCGCGAGCTGAATGTCCATGCCGACCCTACCCTCTCTCGGCGCTCCGCCCTCGGCATGCGGCTGCGTCCTCGGGCGCACTATACCCCCCGCCTCGATTGACCCTCCCCAACCTCGCTGATAGACTCCGCAGGCTTGTGCGCCGGGCCCACACATCGGTCCAGCGCAAGATCAGAGCAGTGAGGAGGCGAGACGTTTGGCAGAGGTCCGCGTGGGCGAGAACGAGACGTTCGAGAGCGCGCTGCGCCGCTTCAACAAGAAGATCCAGCAATCAGGGATCCTGGCTGAGGCACGGCGTCGCGAGCACTACGAGAAGCCCAGCGTGAAGCGGAAGCGCAAGGAAGCCAAGAAGCGCAAGGTAACCTCCCGCGCCTAGTCGCCAGACGCTCCCATCCGTCGCGGGCCACGGTCGAACGGTTGACGAGACCGATGGAGCCCGCGAACATCCGCCGATGACCCTGCAGGACCGGATCGAGTCCGCCATGCGTGACGCCATGCGCGCGCGCGATGAGCGACGCACCTCGACCCTGCGCCTGGCGATGGCGGCCGCCCATAACCGGCGGATCGACCTTGGCCGGCCGCTGACCGACGAGGACACCTTGGACGTGCTGAGCCGGCAGGTGAAGCAGCGGCGGGAGTCGATCGAGCAGTTTCGGGCCGGCGGCCGCGAGGCGATGGCTGCGGCCGAGGAGGCCGAGGCGGCCATCCTTGCCGAGTTCATGCCTCAGCAGCTCTCCGCCGACGAGCTCGAGGGGATGGTCCGCGGTGCAATCGCCGAGACGGGCGCCGCCACGCAGGCCGACATGGGTCGCGTGATGGGCCGGCTCGTGGCGGAGACCAGGGGTCGGGCCGACGGCAAGATGCTCGCGGAGATCGTCCGGCGGCAGCTGGGCAGCTGAGCCAGTGTTCGTCCCTCGCACCTTGATGGAGACGGAAGGCCCGGCGCCGGGCCGGGGTGCACTCGCGCGTGCGCTGGTCGTCGGCGGGCTGCTGGCCTTCGTCCTGTTCGCGGTCATGACCCTCAGCATCGGTAGTGCCGGGGTGAGCCCGACCGAGGGCGACGTCGCGCAGGAGGACATCTCCGCCGACCAGGACCTGAGCTTCGTCTCCGAGTCGCAGACGGAGGCGGCGCGCCAGGAGGCGGCTGCCGGGGTGCAGGACGTCTATGTCCAGATCGCGCCGCGCGCCGACATCGCCGAGCGGCAGCTGCGCTTCTACGACGCGATCGCGCGGCAGATCACCGGCGTGCTCGAGCGGCGCGACGCCGGGACGCTGGCGGTCGAGGAGGTGCCGGCCGAGCTGGGGCGGGTCGCGCCCGAGCTGAGCGAAGCGCAGGTGGCGCAGCTGGCGCCGATGATGCTCTTCCGCTGGGAGCGGATCGCGGAGGCCGGGCGCGCGGTGCTCGACGCTAGCCTCGCCGAGGAGATTCGCGAGGACCGGCTCCCGGACGCACGCCAGCAGCTGCGCACCAACATCACCAACGACCTGGCACAGGAAGATCGCGAGCTGGCCGGCGACCTGGCGGCCGCCCAGCTGGCCCCCAACCTGGCGTACTCGGAGGCCGAGACCACGGCCGCCCGGCAGGCCGAACGCGATGCTGTGGAGCCGATCGTGGTCACGGTGCGGCAGGGGCAGACGATCGTCAGCGCCGGCCAGCCGATCACCGCCCTCGACATCGAGACGCTCTCCCAGCTCGGGCTGACCCGGCCCCGGCTCGAGGCGTCGGAGCTCACCGGCAACGCGCTCGTCTCGACGCTGGTCGCCTCATTGCTGGTCGGGTTCCTGTGGCGCTTCGAGCCGCGAATCTGGTTCCGAAACCGCTCTCTGCTGCTGTTCATCGTGGCCCTCGTCGGCACCGCGGTGGCGATGCGCATCGCCGCCGACCGGGCCCTGTGGGCGTACGTGGTGCCGACCGCGGGGACCGTCCTGCTGACGGCCATCCTGCTGGACGGGGCGGCGGGCGCGGCCATGGCCGTCGCCCTGGCGGTGCTGGCCGGCGTGATGAACGGCCAGTCGCTGGGCGTGACGGTCTACACGCTCGCCGGCGGCCTGGTGGCGCTGACCGCCATCGTGCGGGCCGAGCGACTGAACGCGTTCGTCCGCGCCGGCGTGCTGCTCGCCATCACCAACATCCTGGTCCTGACCGCCTTCAGCCTGCTCGCGCAGCGTGACGTGACGGCCGTGCTGCAGGGCGTCGTCGCCGGCCTCGTCAACGCCGGCCTGGCGGTGGTGCTGGCGGTCGGCTCCTTCGCCGTCATCGGCAACCTGTTCGGGATCATGACCGTCTTCCAGTTGCTGGAGCTGGCCAACCCGTCGTCCCGCCTGCTGCGCCGCCTGCTCCTCGAGACGCCGGGCACGTACCACCACAGCGTGATGGTCGGCAACCTGGCGGAGCGGGCGGCCGAGACGATCGGTGCCGACCCGCTGCTGGTGCGGGTGGGGGCCTACTACCACGACATCGGCAAGATGAAGAACCCGCTCGCCTTCATCGAGAACCAGGCCGGCTCGCGCAACATCCATGACGACCTCACCGCCGAGGTGAGCGCCCGGATCATCGCCAGCCACATCCGGGACGGGATCGACCTCGGCTACGAGTACGGGCTGCCGGTGCAGATCATCGGCTTCATCCCGCAGCACCACGGCACAAGCGTGATGAGCTACTTCTACGGCAAGGCGCTGCGCGAGGCCGGCGGCGATCAGGAGGCGGTCAAGAAGGACCATTTCCGCTACCCGGGGCCTAAGCCGCAGAGCCGCGAGGCCGCGATTCTGATGCTCTCCGACGGGGTCGAGGCATCGGTCCGGTCGCTGGATGACAAGGACGAGGCCAGCATCCGGGCCATGGTCGACCGCATCGTGGACGCGCGCGTCGAGGATGGCCAGCTCGACGACGCCGAGCTGACGCTCAAGAACATCACCCAGGTCAAGGATGCCTTCGTCCAGCAGCTGCTGGGCATGTACCACAGCCGGATCAAGTACCCCGACAACGTGGTGCCGCTCGAGCCCACGCGTCGCGAGCAGGCCTGAGCGGGCCGGAGCAGGAGGATCGCGTGCCATCGGTCGTCCCAACGTGCTGGCGGCCATGGCCGATGCCCGCGCCCACAGCGTGGGCGTGGCCTGGGCCGATCGGGGCTCGGTCAGGCTGGGCGAGCTCGGGCCGCGGCGCGTGACGGCGGAGGTCGCCGGCGACGACGGGCCGCACCACGTGCAGCTAACCTCCACCCCGCAGGGCCTGCGCTGGTGGTGTGACTGCGACCCCGGTGGCCCGATCTGCACCCATGTCGTCGCGACCGCGGTGGAGACCTGGCGTCGCTCACCGCCCGGCCAGGTGTGAGCCGCACCACGCCTTGAGCCGGCGACGCCGGTCGCCTACGATGGTCCAACCATGGTCGCCTCCGTCACCTTCCACGATCGGATCGGGCACGAACGGCTCGAATCTGCGGTGGAGCCGCTGACGGCCGACCAGATGCGCGACCTGCTCGAGGCCGCGGTCCGCGAGACAACGCGGGCGGCGATCGGCGACGGCGATGTGGAGGTCGAGCTGACACTCTCCACCGACCCGGAGATGACGCGCCTCAACTTCGAGTACATGCGCGAGCGCGGCCCGACCGACGTCCTGGCCTTTCCGCTGCACGAGTGGTCCGTCGACGGCAGCCACTCCCACCTGGCCGACGACGAGGGGTTTCTGCCTCCGGGCGCGATGCTGCTCGGCGACGTGCTGATCGACGTGGACCAGGCGGTCCGGCAGGCGGCGGAGGGGGGCTGGAGCGTGGCCGAGGAGCTGACGCTGCTCGCCATCCACGGCACCCTGCATCTGCTCGGTCACGACCACGCCGATATCGACGAGGAGGAGGCGATGCGCGCGCTGGAGCGCAGCGTGCTCCACGTCCTGCATCGGAAGCATCACGAGGTGAGCTGGCAGCCGGGGTCCCTGTTCGACCGCGCCGGCCACGCGGTCACAACCGGGAGCTAGCGGTCGACCGCTAGGCGCGTCGCTCGGTCGGCGCCAGGAGCCAGGCCGCCAGGAGTGCGGCGAAGGCGATCAGCGCTGCGGTGATCATCGGTCCATTCCTCCTTCCCGGACTGACTACGCCTGGTAGGCGACTTCGCCGTGCTGCGCCAGGTCGAGCCCAGCCTCCTCGGCGTCGCCCGCGACCCGAATCCGAACCAAGAGGTTGATTGCCAGCAGAATCCCGGCGGTCGCCGCCGCCGAGTAGAGCGCCACGACCGCAACGGCCAGGGCCTGGACGCCGACCTGGGCCACGTTGCCGGCCAGGAGGCCGTCGCGCCCGGCCGGGTTGACGGCCACGGTGGCGAAGACGCCGGTCGCCACCGCCCCGAAGGCGCCACCCACGCCGTGTACCGCGAAGACGTCCAGCGCGTCGTCGACCCGCGAGCGCAATCGCAGGAGCGATGCGCCGTAGCACACCACGCCGACCCCAAACCCGATCAGGATCGAGGCGGCCGGCGTCACGAAGCCCGCCGCCGGGGTGATCGCGACCAGCCCGGCGACCGCGCCGATCGCGGCTCCCAGCACCGACGGCGTGCCACGGTGCAGCCAGCTGATGGTGACCCAGGTCAGGGCAGCCATCGCCGCGGCGGTGTTGGTGGTGACCAGCGCCACCGCCGCCACGCCGTTCGCCGCCAGCGCGCTGCCGGCATTGAAGCCGAACCAGCCGAACCAGAGGAGGCCGGCGCCAAGGACGGTCATCGGCACGTCATGCGGCTCGGTGCCCGACTCCACCAGCCCGATCCGGCGGCCGATCATCAGGGCCGCGACCAGGGCCGCCACGCCGCTGGCAAGGTGCACGACCGTGCCGCCCGCGAAGTCGAGCACGCCTAGGCCGGCCAGCCAGCCGTCCGGCGACCAGACCCAGTGCGCGATCGGCGCGTAGACCAGGGTCGACCAGGCCACGCTGAACAGGACGAACGCCTTGAAGCGCTTGCGCTCGGCGAAGGCACCGGTGATCAGCGCGGGGGTGATGATGGCGAACATCATCTGGAACGCCATGAAGGCGAGGTGCGGGATGGTCGTGGCGTAGGTGTCCGAAGGATCTCCGCCGACGCCCTCCAGGCCGAGCCACTCGAAGCCGCCGATCAGGCCGAGGCCGGTGTCCGGTCCAAAAGCCAGCGTATAGCCCCACAGGACCCAGGTGACGCTCACGAGGGCAAGGATGAAGAAGCTGTGCATGATCGTGCTGAGCACGTTCTTGCGCCGCACCAGGCCTCCGTAGAAGAGGGCCAGGCCCGGTGTCATGAGCATCACCAGTGCGGTGGAAATGAGCACCCAGGCCGTGTCGCCGGTGTTGATCTCGGCCATCGATCGGTTGCGGTCCCTCCCTGGCTCGGCTGCTTGTGCAAACAGCCTATGGACCGATGCGGCCGTCA
>Ga0193739_1000194_pt1 | contig 16851 bp, 16 predicted proteins | sample L2a2metaG_FD_144926 | JGI IMG/M metagenome (GOLD analysis project Ga0193739, IMG submission 144926) | Soil microbial communities from a riparian zone of the East river system, Colorado, United States - L2a2 | ecosystem: Environmental > Terrestrial > Soil > Riparian zone | place: USA: East River...
CGAAGCGGGCCTCAACTTCATCGTGAAGCTCGACAAGGGCGCTCCGTTCACGGGCCTCGACGCCCTCAAGAAGCAGAAGCTCGAAGGGGTGAAGCGGCGCCTCGTGGGGTTCAACGTGCTCGAGCCGAAGGCCGTGGCGCGCCACGGCTACCCGGTGTACCTGGACGGCAAGCAGGTGGACATGGTGCGCAGCGGTACAGTGACCCCCAGCGCCAACATCGCGATCGGAACGACCTACCTGCCGGTGGGCCAGGCGAAACCGGGGACGAAGTTCGAGATCGACATTCGAGGCAAGCGGGTGCCGGCGGAGGTAGTCAAGCTGCCGTTCGTGCCTCATCGCACCAAGAAGTAGCGTGCGCATCGGCATCCTGACGATCTCAGACTTGGGTGCCGTCGGGCAGCGCGCCGACACATCCGGCGACGCGATCCTCGATTGGGCGGCAGAGCGCGGCTACGAAATCGTGGTGCGCAGCGCCGTGGCCGACGAAACCGACCGCATCGCGGGGAAGTTGGCCCGCTGGGCCGACTCGGGTGAGGTGGATGTCGTACTGACGACGGGTGGCACGGGGCTCACGCTCCGTGACGTCACACCCGAGGCGACCGCGGCGATCCTGGAGCGCGAAGCCCCTGGGATCGCAGAGGCCCTGCGCAGCGCATCGGGCCCCAAGTTCCCCCGCGCCTGGCTGTCGCGCGGCCGGGCGGGCACCCGGGGCAAGACGCTGATCGTCAACCTCCCCGGATCGACCGGGGGAGTGAAGGACGGCCTGACGGTGCTGGAGACGCTGCTGGATCATGCGGTAGAGCTGCTGTCTGGGGAACGAGTGACCCACTGATGGCTGACCGCTGATGGCTGACCGCTGATATGGCTGATCGCATCCTCGTCACCACCGACGACCTCGAGCACGCCGTGCGCATCAACGCCGGCCTCGAGGCGGCGGGGTTTGACACCGCGATGGTCTCCTCGTTCGACGACGTGCGCCAGGCGGTGCGCGGCCGCGGGCTCCCCCCCGACTGCATCATCCTGACCGGCGGCCTCCACGAGACCCCTGCCCAGCACCTCCTCGCCTCGGCGCGCGAGCACGCCATCTCCACCCTCGGCCTGGTCGAAGCCACCGAGCCCGACCCGAAAGAGCTGGCCCGCGAGCTGGGCCTCACCGCTTGGCTCGTGAAGCCCGCCGATCCGGCTGAGGTCGTGACCACGACCCGGCGTCTGATCGAGCGCCGCAAGCTGCAGCAGCGCACCGGCATCCTGGGCGAGTCGCCGGCGATCCAGGAGGTGTTGGTCAAGATCGAGCAGATGGCGCCCGTCACCTCGACGGTGCTGATCGAGGGCGAGTCGGGGACGGGGAAGGAGCTCGTCGCCAAGGCGATTCACGATCTGTCGCCGCGCCGCGGCAAACCCTTTATCGCGGTCAACTGCGCCGCCATCCCCGACACGCTGCTCGAGAGCGAGCTGTTCGGGCACGAGAAGGGTGCATTCACCGGGGCGGCGGAACGGCGCCTGGGGCGCTTTGAGCTGGCCGACGGCGGCTCGATCTTCCTGGACGAAGTCGGCGACATGCCCCCCGCGACGCAGGTGAAGGTGCTGCGCGTGCTCGAGGACCGCACCTTCTTCCGCGTGGGCGGGATCCAGCCGATCAAGGTGGACGTGCGCGTGATCGCCGCCACCAACCGGTCGCTCAAGGACGCGGTAGCGATGGGCCAGTTCCGCGACGACCTGTTCTACCGGCTGAACGTGTTGTCGATGTACCTGCCGCCGCTGCGCGAGCGGCGTAGCGACATCCCGCTGCTGGTGCGCCGCTTCATCGCCGAGTTCGCGGCTACACACTCCAGGCAGGATCGTCCGTTCAGGGGCATCACCCCCGAGGCGCTCGAGATTCTGGTGGACGCCGACTGGCCCGGGAACATCCGCCAGCTCCGTAACCTCATCGAGTCGATGGTGGTGCTGGCGCCGGAGGGGGAGATCCGCGCCGCCGACATCCCCCCCGACATCCGCGAGCGGGGGGGGGGGCGGGGTCTCCCGGTGCGCATCCACACCACGTCGCGCGACATGGGCGCGGGCCAGGAAGTTCAATTCATTCTGCGAAGCCTAGTGGAGCTGAAGCTTCAGATCGAGGAGCTGCGCCGCCGTGTCGAGGAGCGGCCGTCGCAGCGCGTTGAAGTGATAGAGGTCGGGGGTGGAACGGGCCGACTTGGGCCATCGTCCGATCCGCTGGACGTCGACGCGCCGGCCGAGGGTGGAGGCGCCGTCATCTATCGCGCCGGGATGACGATGGCCGACGTCGAGCGCGCCGCCATCGAGGCGGCACTCAAGGAGACACGCGGCAACCGCCGCAAAGCTGCCGAGGTTCTCGGCATCGGCGAACGGACTTTGTATCGCAAGTTGAAGGAATACCAGCTCGCTTGACGCTGCCCCACCCTGGTCGCATGTTAGCGGGGCCTTTCCCCCCCGCGCCCGGCCGGTACGTTCGTGGACTTTAGAATCGATCAGGACAAGTGCGTCACCTGCCTCGCCTGCGTGCGGGTCTGTCCCGCCGATGCAGTCGCGGTGGAGGAGCAGCGCGTCTCGATCGTAGACGAAGCGTGCACGCGCTGCGGAATGTGCCTTCCCGCCTGTCCCCACGACGCCATCTTCGCCGTCGGCGATCAGGCCCGCGCCTTCGCGCTGGCCAAGGGCGGCGAGGCGGTTCTGATTCTCAGCGTGGAATCTGCTGCGCACTTCTACCCGACGACCCCGGAGCAGGTGGTAAACGCCTGCTACGCAGCCGGTTACCGCGCGGTGCATCGCGGCGTGCTGGGCGACGAGCTGGTCGCGAAGCAGTACCGGGAGCTGCTGGCCGACGAAGGGTGGGGCACGATTATCCGCAGCACCTGCCCCGTGATCGTCGAGACGGTGCGGACCCAGTTCCCCGAGCTGGTGCCCTATCTGGCGCCGGTGGCGACGCCGATAGCCGCCGAGGCGCGATATCTCAAGGCGCTGTACGGGGCCGCGACTCCGATCGTCTATTCGGGGGTGTGCCTCACCGAGGGGGGGCCCGACGTCGATGCGGCCATCACCTTCTCGGAGCTGGAGGAGATCCTGAGCACGCGCGGGGTGCGGGTCGAAGAGCAGCCGCTCTACTTCAGCCGGATCCCCGAGGAGCGGCGGCGCTTCTGGAGCACCGCGGGGGGGTTGCCCCTCGAGCTGCTCAAGGCCGAGCGGCAGTCGAGCCGCCGGTTTCGCAAAGTCCGCGGGTTGGGCCAGCTCGAGGCGATCGCGCGGGCGGTGGGGGTGGACCGGATCGACCTCGGGTTCGTCGATATCCTGCCCTGTGAGGGGTGTCTCGACCATCCCCTGCTCGGGCCCAAGGACGAGCTGTTCCGGCGGCGGGAGATCGTGGGCGCCACCGAGCCGCCGCGGGCGGCCGTGTCGGTGCTCGCCGAGGGGGTGGCGATCACGATGGGGGCCGTCTTCGCGGTGCACGGCAACGGGCACGAGCCGGCGGCCGAGGATATAGACGACGTGCTCGAGCAGATCGGCCTGGCGCCCAACGGCCGGCCCTGGGACTGCGGGGCGTGCGGGTATGCCACCTGCCGGCAGTTCGCGGTGGCGGCGGTCCATGGCCGGACGACGCTCAAGTCGTGTCCGCCGCACCTCAACAAGCAGGCAGCGGCGTTGCACCAGGCGGCTGCCGTCGATGCGCTGACGGGGCTCGCGTCGTTCAAGGTGCTGCGAGACAGACTGGCGACGGAGGTGGCGCGGGCCCGACGCACGGGGGAGCGATTTGCGGTACTTTTCATGGACCTCGACAACTTCAAGCAAGTGAACGACAAGTTCGGACACGAAGCCGGTAATGCCGTCTTAAAGAGCACGGCCCAGGAGTGCGGGCACCACATCCGCACCACCGACCTGGCGGGGCGCTACGGCGGCGACGAGTTTGTGCTGGTGCTGGTGGGCACGGGGCAGGAGGGGGCGCGCGGGGTGGGGGAGAAGGTGCGGTCAGCGGTCGAAGCGATCGGCCAGCGGCTCGGCTATCCGGCGGGGCTCGTGACCGCGAGCATCGGAGTCGCCGAGTACCGGCCCGACAGGGAAGACGAGGATGTGCTGGTCGCCGCCGATCGCGCGCTGTATCGCGCCAAGGCCGGCGGCCGCAACCAGGTAGCGACGGGAGAATGAAACAGGTGACGCCAGCTAACCCGGAACAGGACCCGATTCCTTTGACCCCGGGCCAGAATCCCGATCCCTGGGGGATCAAGCGGGTCGAGAACCTGATCACCGGGCTGACCGGGGTCCTCTCGGCGCGGGTGGTCGTGACGCCGCTGGGCGAGGTGAGCGAGGTGCACGTGCTCACGCGCAGCGAGATCCAGCCCAAGCAGGTGGTGCGCAACATCGAGTCGGCGCTGATGGCGCAGCTCGGCTTCAAGATCGATCATCGCAAGATCAGTGTGGCGCAGACCGCCGACGTGCGGCCGATCGAGGCATTGCAGAACGAAGCGATCACCGAGCGCGTCAAGCGGCGCGTGGTCGTGTTTAAGGCGATGGAAGTGCGGCCGGCGGAGCGGCCGCAGCGCGTGCAGGTGCGCGTGAAGCTCGCGTATGGAGATCGGGAGGCGTCGGCCGACGAGCTGGGGACCGATACGGTGCGGAACCGGGTCGAGGCGGCGGCGCGCGCGGCGGCGGCGTGTCTCGACGAGCTGATTCCCGACAACTCGATCGCGTTGGAGGGCGCGAGGCTGATCGATGCGTTCGACCGGAAGTTCGTGATGGTGGCGGTACATGGGCTCGGGGGGCGGGAAGCGCAGCTTCTCGTCGGAACGTGCGAAATCCGCGAATCGGCGGAACGGAGCGCCGTGCTCGCTGTGTTGGACGCGACGAATCGGTGGGTTGATGCGAGACGGTAGGTGTCGTAAACCCCTCTAGTGTAGCGCGTTAGCAACACCCTCTTAAAAACGTTGTATCTGCAGGCTTCTCGGGGCGTCCCAAGGGACTAGCGGACTATCGGTTTTGATGGTATTTCCTGTTCCGTGAGTCCAACCAAGTCTAAGCGCTATTGGGGCACCCAACGTGTTGCGCGCGTCCTACAGGTCACGCCCGCGACCGTTGCGAGTTGGATCGATCAGGGACATCTCAAGGGCCATAAGACGCCCACGGGTCGGCGCCGGGTCGCGTCGGCGGATCTCGCCGAGTTTTTGCGCGCGCACGGGATGTCGGTGCCGACGGAATTGACGCCGGCGCGGGAGCGCGACGTGGTGGTGGTGGTGGAGGACGATCCCAGTTATCTACGGGCGCTCGTGAAGTGGCTCGGCCGCGAGGCGCCGGATGTCGAGGTGGTCGAAGCGACGACGGGGATGGACGGCCTGCTCGAGATCGGCCGCACGCATCCCGATCTGGTGGTCCTCGACTACCGACTGCCGGACTTCAACGCGGTGCAGGTGGTGGAGCGGCTGCTCGACCCGTCGCGGCGATTGACCGCCGACGTGATGGTGGTGACGGGCGGGATGCCGATGGAGGCGGAGGCGGAGCTGCGGCGGGTGGGTGTGCGGAACATCGTGAACAAGGCTGACGGGATGCCCGTGGTGGTGCAGGCGATTCAGCGGGCGTTGCAGGAGCGGCAGGCAGCGTAGTTCGTGAACGTACTCGCGGGCATCGGTCCGCGGGTTGAGCCATAGAGAACTTTTTCGACAATGGGGGCCCCGGTCACCGCTAGCTAGAGCGGAGCAGAGCGAACAGTTGACGAGCGGAGCGTCGGGTACGCCTTAGCGTGGCGTGCCACTCCAACTACGGCAGCATGACTCGTAGTGACCTAAGGGGGTGACGCTCAATGTTGAATCTGCTCGCATTGCTGTTCACGGCGATCGCGAAGTTGTTTTTCGCCGACGGTGCAGTGGCTTGGTAGCCTAGCGGCTTCGGGGTCCCTCCCATTCTCCTTGCCAGACGTAATAGGAGCGGTAATGCCGGCAGCTGGTCAGCACGCAACACGCCTAAGACTGTCCGCCTTGCTCGCCGTTCTCACGGCGGTAGCAGGCGTGCTGCTCCTTGTTCCCTCGTGGGTCATTCCAGACGCTTCGTCTGCTAGACAATGGAATGCGATAGCCGCATTGACCATCACCGCAATCCTGTGCGACGCCTGGTTTCTACGGATCTCCTTCGCGAATATCTATTCGTCCGTCGTATTCGTTCCGCTGTTTGCTTCTGTGGCGCTGTTCAATCACCCCGTGCCGATGCTAATCAGCGGCGTGAGCGCTGCAATCGTTGAAACGCTAGTTCGCCGCAAGCCCGTGATCCGAGTTTGGTTCAACACCGCACAGTTCATGGTTGCGCTTGGGCTGGGCGCTCTCGTGTACGACGCGCTCGGCGGCACCAGCAGCGTCGAAGTGTTTTCGTTCTCGCTGCTTCCGTTTGTGGGTCTTGTATTGACGTTCTTCATAGTGAACCAAGGAAGCGTTGCCCTTGCTGTAGCCTTCAGCAGCGGTGTTTCCGTGCGAGAGTCGTGGGATCGCATCGGTGGGGGAGCTCGCCTCTACGACGTTCTCGCTAGCTCCTTGTCCGTTCTCTTGGTCTTTTTGTACGTCAGGCTCCAGCTTGTTGGCCTCGCTCTCCTCATCCTGCCACTCTTCTTGGTCCGTCAACTGTACCAAATGAACTTGCAGCTCCAGACTGAATTGGAAGAGAAACTGGAGCTGATGGTCAAAGCCATGGAGGCGCGGGATCCGTACACCTCCGGTCACTCCCGGCGCGTCGCAGAGTATGCGTCTGCGCTAGCGAGGGACCTCGGCCTAAGCGCTAGAGACGTGGATGTGATCAAGCGCGCAGCACTCCTACACGACGTTGGCAAGATCTACGAGGAATTTGCGCCAATTCTCCGAAAGGAATCCAAGCTGTCGCCTGAAGAGCGCATCGTCATGCAGAGTCACGTTGTCCGATCTGCAGAACTTGTCGGAACTGTTGCCAGACTGCGAGGCACAGTCCTGGAAGTGATCAAGCATCATCACGAGAACTTCGATGGATCGGGGTATCCCGACGGGCTGGCTGCGGAGCAGATCCCAATTGGCGCCCGGATCATCATGATTGCGGACACGATGGACGCCATGACCACCGACAGGCCTTATAGGAAGGCTCTGACGCTGCAGACGGCACTCGAGGAACTGAACAAGTACTCCGGTCGGCAATTCGACCCCAGGCTGGTTGAGTTGGTTTCGAAGTCGCCCGGCATCCGTCGCCTCCTCGGACCCCAGCTTGCATCTTACGCGGCACAGCGCCCGAGCACGATCGTGCCAGCCTGGGCGCGTCGTGGTGTCACAGGGTAGGTTCTCGTTTCCCCGTATTGACCCACGTTGCAGTCGCTCCAAGACTCTAGGCCGCGCTTTTCAAATTCAGAATGTCGCCGGCAGGAACCCCTGAGCAGTTAGCAGCGCTCTCTTACCCGGCACCCCTAGGGTTGTAAATGCATCCAGTTCTGCCGCAGTCTGCTCCGTCTGCCGACCGTACAATCGCATTTCGAGCCAGACCTTAACAGCCAACACATCTAGGTAGTAGTAGGGGCATTTGGGGCGAAACACGGCTCCGACGTCGGATGCAGTAACCAGCGCTTGTTCACAAGAGCCGAGGTGTGCTTCTCGAAATAGCCTAAGCTTCCACATGGGCCCGGGTAAAGGAAACGCGTCCTCCCTTCCCCGAGCGAGAGCCTCCATCTGGCCGATCAGATCCAGCGCCAGGCTGAGATTGCCTTGGACCAAGGCTAGCGCTGCTCTTTCCGTAACCACGGCGCAGCGAACCTTCCACCTCGGCCTGGCGCCTAACATGACTTCCGCCGTCTCAATGCATTGAAGGGCTTTGTCTGCACGGCCGGTGAGGACGTACGCGTCCGCGAGGTTGCTGTGGTGGATCCCCAGGACCGGATTGCTGCGGGAGTTCGTAATTGCCCACGCGACGCTCATTTCACCATAGCGGATCGCCTCGTCGTACTCGCCGCGTCCGACCTCTACGGTACAGAGGTTCGCCGCCATGACGGATGCTCGGGCGTCATCCCCAACCCTCCTCGCCAACTCGAGAGCGTGGAGAAACACTTCCCGAGCCTCACCAAACTCGCAACAATAGAGGTGCGTCATGCCGATACCTGAGTACGTGAAGGTGAGGAGGGCCCTGCTGGCGCCATTCAGGGCGCCTAGTCGCGCAGCTTCCCGCAAGCTGGAGAGGGCCTTAACAGGTTCCAGCAGAAACAAGTTGCAGAACCCCTTCGTAACATTTGCCATTACAGAGGAGTTGATGTCGGTCGACTCGTTCACGCGTTCGAGTCCATTCAGGGCCGTTAGCACCAAGTTCGTTAGACCAGCTTCCGCACCGGCGCGCGCACATTCAAAGAGTGCCCGAGCAATCAGAGTAGCGTCCTCGGTCTGATTCGCCACGTTCAAAGCGTGTTTCGCAAGTTCGCAATAGCTCTCACCGGGCTCGCGATTGAGCGAGAACTCCGCTGACGCCCTCATCCTTGCCACCTCCGCTAGCTCTCGCAGCGTTAGCTTGGGATCACGATTGAGGTCGTCAACGACCGGGAGCGCTTCGTCCGCCTTGGATTGATCGAGCAATGCCTTGGCGAGAAGCAACCGCGTCTTCCTGACGCCCGTGGTGTTGAGCTCCGACGAGATGATCGCCTTCAGAATCTCTTCCGCCTCAAACGGCGCTCCCACTGCGAGAACTGCTTCAGCACCCTCGTGGGCGAATGGCACCCCGCGTGCCACATCCCCTCCCCTCAGGAAATGCCACGCAACCTCCAAACTCACCGTTTTGTCTTGCCGCGGCGGCGTCGCCGCCAACAACTCCCCCACTCTCCGATGCAGATGCTGTCGCGCCGGCCCCGCCACAGCGTAATACGCCTGCGCCCGGATCAGCTCGTTCCGAAACTCGAGATCTCCCCGGACCTCGCGAAGTAGTCCCTCGTCCTTGAGTCGCGACAACGCCTCAGCGGCTTGACTCGAGGTGAGATCGACTGCGGCGTACAAGGCGAGGTCCGTCAGCCGCCGGCCGAGCACGGCCGCCAGGTCCAACGCCGCGCGCGTTACGGCGTCGAGGCGCCGGCTTTGGCGGTCGAACACAGCCCCGATCGCGCGCGGGATTCCGATGGTAGGTACCGGCTGCGTGTTCAACGCCTCCAGGTCCCGTAGCAGCGAGGCTGCTCCGTGGGCGGCCCATTCGCGCGTGAGGAGTTCCAGCGCCAGGGGATTGCCCCCACTCACGCGCAGGATCCGGTCGGTTGGCGGGTCGGGCTGGTCCGCCGCAGTCGCGAGCTGCCGGACGACGCGCTCGGCTGCCTCCGCGGGAAGTACGTCCAACTCAAGAGCGCGCAAGCCTTCGATCGAGCTGTCGGACGTCAGCGCCGCGGGCGCGCCCGACAACCGCAGCTCGCTCGTGCGACCGCTGATAATGAACAGCACCCGGGCATCCGCCAGTTTGCGGGCCACGACGTGGAGGATCGCCGTGCTGGCATTGTCCGCCGCGTGAATGTCGTCCACCACCAGAACGATCGGGCTCTCCTCGGCAGCCGCAGTGACGGTCTTGAGGAAGGCGTCGGCGAGCCGCAGCGGAGTGATCTCCGGCGACCAGTCCACAGGTTTGGGCACGCCGGGGAAGACGCGCGCGATCTCCGTGGTGATCCGCGTGAGCTCGCTCAGCGCTTCCGGATCGGCTCCGCCGATCGCGCGCTGCGAGGCCAGTTGCTTGACCAGCTCGCCCAGGACGGCAAAGGGCAGCTCGCGCTCGGCGTCGTACGCCTGCGCGCGCGCCACCACCGCGCCATCCATCTGGCAGCTGGAAACGAAGGCATTCGCGAGCGTCGTCTTGCCCACACCGGGGTCACTGGTGACGACGACAAAGCGTGGAGTCTTTCGGCGCGCTTCGATCCAGGCGTCGTACAACACGCTGAACTCCCGCTCGCGTCCGAAGAGCGTCTCTGGCTCGAACCGGCGCGCCAGCACCTCCGAACCCGGCGCCGTGGCTCCGAACGGGGTGGCGCGGGGCGACGCCCGACGCCCGTCCCGAAGCAGGTCTGCCATGCGGACCAGGTCGGCGCCGGGCTTGGCGCCAAGCTCCTCGGCGAGCTGCGCCTCGTAACGGGCGAACGCCTTGAGCGCGTTGCTGCGATCACCGGCCCAGGCGCGTGCCTCCATGACCCCGCGGATCGCCTCCTCGGCGAGCGTGTCGAGTTCCTGAAGCCGCTCGGCGCGGCGCTCCACGGTAGCGAAGTCGCCGATCCGCCGAGCGGCATCCATCTGGCGCACCAGGCAGTCGCGCATCTGCGGCAGGAGCCGAGCGCGGCATTCGACTTTCCAGTCTTCGAAGGGCCGGGCGGCCGGAATTTCGAATCCGTCGAGGAAGGGGCCGTCGACGCCTACGTCGCCGTTGCCAAGGTGGAGCGCGTCGACGTCCACCCAGCCCGGCGCGAGGCCCACCGTGGCGCGCTGAATGAGGACCGCCTCGCGCGACACCTTCGCTTTGATGACCGAGAGCCCCTGGGCGAGCGAATGGTTGGCGAGCCGGGGCGCGGCGTTGGGCCAAAGGAGATCGGTGAGGTAGTCACGCGTGAACCGCTTGCCGGGCTCGAGCGCGAGGCGAACGAGGAGCGCGAAATGCTTCCGCGTGCGGAACCGCACCTGCTCGCCAGCGGCAGAGAGCAGGGATGGGCCACCCAAACAACGCAATTGGAACGCGTGAGACACCAGGACCACCCGCGTTTTCTTGGTACGCGAGTAGTATTAGGCACGCGAATCAACGACGTGTCAACACGTTGATCCGCATAAAGTTGGGTACGTTTTGAAGGGGTTTTCTAACCGCCTATCAACAACCTACTTGCCATCCGCTCCCCCGGCGTCCGGCAGATCGGGCACATCTGCATCGTGGGCTCTCGGCCCAACTGCAACCTCACCGGTCCGAGCGTCACCGTCGTGTCGGCCACCGTGTCCTGCACGACCACGCTGAGCGTCAGGTTCTTGCCCGTCACGACGCCCTGGAACCGCGCCGGGAGTGAAGGCCCAACCGCGACGGGATAGGCCCGCAGCACGTACGACCCGGCCACGTCGAACTGCCCACCCGTCCCCGGCTCGATCCCCTGCGGCACGTTGCCGAACGTACAGGCGATGTGCACGTGCGCGCTGGTGTCGTCGGCGATCAGCCCCGCGTTTTCCCCACCCCACGTCCCAACGACAAACGTGTGATTCAGTCCCCATTCGGGCCCGTCACAGGGACCGAGCAACGCCACTGCGCCGAGCAAACCCATCACGGAACGGTTCATCAGTCCCTCCTTACTTCGGCTGCCACCTCGCCTGCTGGAGCAGCTCCTGCACGATATCCGCCGCCGTCCGCCCCGCCGCCTCCGCCGCAAAGTTGATCACCAGCCGGTGCGTCAGCACCGTCGGCGCCACTGCCCGCAGATCTTCTTCATCCGCCATCGGCCGCCCATCGAGCGCCGCCCGCGCCTTGGCGCCGAGCACGAGGTACTGCGACGCCCGCGGGCCCGCGCCCCAGGAGACGTACTCCTTAATGAAGGCAGGAGACTGAACGTCGGGGGGACGAGTCATCCGCACCAGCGTCACCGCCGCCCGGACCAGCGCCACGGGCACCGGAATCCGCCGCACCAGATGCTGCATCGCCAACACGTCCTCGGCGGTCAACGCCGGCCGCACCTCGGCCGACAAATCGCCCGTCGTGGCGGTGACGATCGCCTCCTCTTCTTCGGCGGACGGATAATCCACCCGCAGCTCGAACATGAACCGATCGAGCTGCGCCTCGGGGAGGGGATACGTCCCCTCCTGCTCGATGGGGTTCTGCGTCGCCAAAACGAAGAAGGGAGAGGGGAGATGGTGGGTCTGGCCCGCCGCCGTCACCTGATGCTCCTGCATCGCCTGGAGCAGCGCCGCCTGAGTCTTGGGGGGTGTGCGATTGACCTCATCGGCGAGCACGATGTTGGCGAAGACGGGGCCCCGGACGAACCGGAAACCGCGCTTTCCCGTCGAGGCGTCTTCCTCGATGATCTCGGTCCCCGTGATGTCGGAGGGCATCAGATCGGGGGTGAACTGGATGCGCGAAAACTTGAGGTCGAGCGCTTCCGCCACCGTCTGCACCATCAGCGTCTTGGCGAGCCCCGGCACCCCCACGAGCAGGGCGTGGCCGCCGGAGAAGATCGCGGTGAGGATCCCGTCGAGAACGTCCTTTTGTCCCACGATGCGCCGGGCCACCTGCGCCAGCAGGTCCGACCGCGCGCCGGAGAGCCGCTCGAGCAGCTCGACGTCGCCCGATGGCGGGGAGGAGGGACGGGGGTTAACGCTCATGATTGGGCAAGAGTATCACATCCTACCCGCAAGCGCCACATAAAGTTGCGGCTCTGCCAGACTATGATCAATTGCTTGCGAAAAATTTCACAAGCGCCTAAGTTTCCCGCGGCGATGCCACCCCCGGGAGAAGAGAAGCGGCCACCAGAAGCGCAGGGCTACGGCCAGGGCTACGCCTACTTCGGCATGGCGCTCAGCTTCACCGTCGCCATCCTGCTGTTCGGCGGCCTCGGCTGGGTGGTGGATGGCTGGCTGCACACGCGGCCCCTCATCGCGATCGCCGGGGCTTTTGTCGGCGGCTTCGCGGGGTTCATGAGCATCTACTACCGGGTGAAAAAAGAGACGGCGGAAGACGGCGCAAGACGGCGGAGGGGCGCGCCGTGAAGGCTCAGGCGCTCCTCGTTGCGCTCGGCGCGGGGTTGATCGCGATCGTGGGGCTGGTCGGCGGGCGCGCCGCAGCGATCGGTGGTGGAGTCGCGCTGGTGGCGCAGGTGTGGGCGGTGGCGCTGCTCAGGCCCGGCATGCGAGCGCCAAGCCCGCAATTCATGACACGCTGGCTCGGCGGGATGGCGATCAGATTGCTGTCAGTCGGCGCGCTGATGGTGTGGGCCGTCACGCACCGCGCCTCACTGCCGCCGGTGCCCGCAGTTCTCGGCTTTCTCGGAGTGCTCTTACCGCTGCTCTTTTTGGAGACCAGGTTTCTGAAATGATTCAAAAACCCGACATCGGCGCCATGATCTTCCACCACACCGGCGACAGCCATGTGGTGGAGCTGCCGTTCGGGTTCGGCGAGTGGCACCTGCCGGGGCCGTGGATGGTGGGGGGGATCGACCTGTCGCCGACCAAGCACGTCGTCTTCATGATCCTGGCGGCGTTCCTGGTGTTCGTGACGATGTGGTACGGCGGCCGGCAGATCGAGCGCCGCCACCGCGAAGGGAAGGGTCCGAGCGGCCTGGGCGCCGCGGTCGAGGCGCTGGTCCTGTGGGTGCGGAACGACGTCGCCGTCGCGAACATCGGCCACGGCGGCGAGAAGTTCGCTCCCTACATCCTGACGCTCTTCTTCTTCATTCTCTATTGCAACCTGCTGGGCCTGTTGCCCTGGGGTGCGGCCGCCACGGGCAACATCGCGGTCACGGCAGCCCTCGCCCTCACCGCCTTCCTGACGATCGAGATCTCGGGGATGGTGACGCTCGGCGCCAAGGGCTACATCAAGACGATCGTCATGGTGCCCCCCGGCATGAAGGGCGCCGGGGCGGTGATCATGGCGATGATCATGACCCCAGTCGAGCTGATCGGGAAACTCGTGAAGCCCTTCGCGCTGACGCTGCGACTCTTCGCCAACATGACGGCGGGCCACTTCGTGATTCTGGTGCTGCTCGGCCTGATCTTCGTGTTCGGCACCGCGCCGGCCCCAGTCAAAGGGATCGTGGTGGTGGGAGCGGTGGGGCTCACGTTGTTCATGATGTGTCTCGAACTGCTGGTGGCGTTCCTGCAGGCATATATCTTTGCGCTCCTGACGTCCGTTTTTATCGGCCTCATGCGACACGAGCATTGAAACCAGACGCCTAGCCGCGTAGACGCCGAGTACAACTCACAAGAGGAACACATGCACAACTTGCTCATGCTGCTCCAGGATCCTGCCGCCGAAGCGGCGCTGAACAACAACGCGCTGCTGGGTGCCGGCATCGGGATGGGGCTCGCCATCATCGGGGCCGGGCTCGGTATCGGCCGCATCGGCGGCCAGGCGGTGGAAGCGATCGCCCGGCAGCCCGAAGCGGCGGCCGACATCCGCGGCGCCATGATTCTGACGGCGGCGCTCGTCGAAGGCGCGACGCTCGCGGCGCTCGTCTTCGCCCTGCTGTTCAAGCTCGCCTAGATGCAAGGCGTCTTGTTGCTATTGCAGGAAGCCGCCCACGAAGCAGGGGGCGGGGGGGGCGGCCCGTTCAGTATCAACCCCGGGTTGATCATCTGGACGCTCGTCGTTTTCGGCATCCTGATGGCGCTGCTGTGGCGGCTCGCCTGGCCGGCGATCCTCAAGTCGGTCGAGGAGCGCGAGCGCCGCATCCAGAAGCAGCTCGAGGATGCGGAGAAGGCCAACACCCTGGCGCAGCAGCTGCTCGAGGAGCACAAGAAGACGATCGCCGGGGCGCGCAGCGAGGCGCAGGAGATGATCGCCAAGGGGAAGGCGGTGGCCCAGAAGGAGCGGGAGCTGTTGCTCGCCAAGGCGCGGGAGGAGTACGAGGCGTTGCTCGCGCGTGCGCGCAAGGACATCGAGGCTGAGAAGGAGAAGGCGCTCGTGGCGTTGCGGCGTGAGGCGGTGGAGTTGTCGATCGCGGCCGCGGCCAAGGTGATCGATGCCAATCTCGACACCGAAGCGAATCGGCGGCTCGTGACCGACTACCTGGCGACGCTCGACAAGGAGCAGAAGCATTGAAGTCCGTCACGGTCGCTAGGAACTACGCCGAGGCGCTCTTTGCCGCGGGCGATGGGTTCGGCGACCTGATGGACGCTGTGGCCGGGGCCGTGTCGTCCGACACGCGCATCGAAGCGATGCTGGCGTCGCCGCGCGTGTCGAAAGGGGCCAAGGCGCGCATTTTGGAGCGAGCCCTGAAGGGCGAGGCGCCGATCGAGTTCGTGCGGTTTCTCCAGGCGGTGGTGCGCCGCGGGCGTCAGGGGCTGTTCGGGGAGATCGCGCAGGAGTACCTGGTCCTGCTCGATAAGAAGCTCAACCGCGTGCACGCCGGTGTGACGTTGGCGCGCGAGCCCGACGCGCGCACCGAGAAAGAGATCATCACGCGGCTCACCAAGGCGCTGGGGCGCGAGGTGCGGGCCCATTTCCGCACCGATCGCAACATCGTGGGTGGCGTGGTGGTGCGGGTGGGCGACCGGATTCTCGACGGCTCGGTGCGGCGGCGGCTGATGGCGCTGAAGCGGAGAATGCTGACCGGCGAGTGAACCGACGGTAGGGGACGGCAGGGGAGCGGCCCGGGGGAGATTGGTCCATCGGGTCGCTTTCTTCTGGATGGCCTGTTGACCGGTGTTTGACGTCGTGTTGATGGACTTGGTCCATTCTGGATCGCGCCACTTGGGCATGCAGCGGTTTTCGCCCTGCGATGCGGCAAGAACGTGACCCACCACCCGGTGCCCGATCACGTCGCTGCATGGCGTGGCGATGCCAATCTGATCGTGGTCGCGCAGCTACGGGATGAGACGACGCCCGTTGGGTTCACGTTGGCTGGGCACCCGGTGCCGGCACTATCGCCGGACATTCCTCCAGCGACACCGACAATGGAGTCGACTTGGTTGGACTGAGCGTGCTGGCGACAGGGGCCTCAGGCTTCCAGGACCCGAAGAACATTGTGCGTTTTCTGGAGGGTGGCCTGCCGGCCGGGAACGGATACGTGATCTTTCAACTGAGATGACCATTGCCCCACGTCTTCAGCTCGACCGAGCCCTGCTTTCCTTCACCACTCTGGTCCTCGCGCTCGGATCGGCGCAAGCCCAAGAACTTCGGTGGGACGCCGGGGCTGGTGGCTTCGCGGGGAACCGTCCAACGTACAACGGTCCCGTGTTTCAGGTACGCGTCAGCGCTGCAGTGCGACCGTGGTCTTGGGTCGCCCTGCGCGCCACGTATCGCGACGACGACGAGTCCAGTGGGCGGGCGAGGTCAGTCGGCCTGCTCGGTGAGGTTCTCTTCGTGCTCCAGGGCCGCTCCAAGGCCGTCTATGTGCCGTTGGGGCTCGGCGTGGAACAGGTAAGCGTAACCGCGAGCGGTCCACTACCCCCTGGTGACGCCAAATCAGGTACGTACCTGGCAGGCGATGTTGGCCTTGGAGTCGAATTGAATGCGGGGTTGCGTCGCGTCATAGTGGAAGCGCGCCAATCGTTCCGACGTTTCGGCACCTCTCAGAGTGTGGTGGTCGGCGTGCGCTCCTACGCTTCCGGCGGGCAGCGGAACGCCGCCGCCTTTGACCTCATGGCAACAGCACCACACCCCCTCACCAACGCGTATGCTAGGGATGCGCGGTACCAGGGGTACGCCGTAGCCTATCGCCATCCGCTATCCGGAAAAAGCCCGGCTGACCTGCGTATCCTCCTCGGAATTGAGTTCCTGCGGTTCACCGCGAGCGGTGGCGCATGGAGCACTGGTGCGATTACGATCGCGGGCGGGACAGGGGTCCGCGTCTTTGACAGCGGCCACATTCTCGTTTCACTGGTGGCTCACGGCGGACTGCTTCTGTTCGCGGAGCCGTCGAGCACGGGACCATCTCCCCGTATCGGCATCGGACCCGAGTTGCGATGGACTCCAGGACCGATCGGACTAGTGGTTGTGTCAGAGGGAGTCGTAGCTGGGGGTCCAGCAGGGACATTCACAGCCCTCGAAACGCGGATCGGCTTGGCCTTGGGGTTGTGAGTCTTCGGCTTGCACCGCTGACGCCCTACAACCGCCACCGCACGCCCAGCGTCACCCCGTAACGCCACGTTGCCCGCAGTTCGTACTCCGGCGGCAGGTCTCCCTCCTCGAACCACGATCTCGACACTGCCCCTTCCACC
>Ga0193739_1000196_pt1 | contig 16825 bp, 19 predicted proteins | sample L2a2metaG_FD_144926 | JGI IMG/M metagenome (GOLD analysis project Ga0193739, IMG submission 144926) | Soil microbial communities from a riparian zone of the East river system, Colorado, United States - L2a2 | ecosystem: Environmental > Terrestrial > Soil > Riparian zone | place: USA: East River...
TTTCTAGCGGTGTGAGTGCGAGCCGAATTTTTCCGACTATTTGAGTCCACATATGCAACGTGTCATAGGTCTCTTTCCACTCTGACAATGGCAGAGATGGCCATGAATTCATAGTCATTGGCACCAATTGGAGAGCCACCGCATGGACGAACGATATAAAACATAATAACTAATTTTATTGCCAAGACTTTTGCTATTAATGGCTGTCAAAATGATCTTAGCATGAATAACGTAGCCTAGAAGTTCCAATGGTAGAGTTTGGGGAAGATGGCATTTCATAATTTGATCACTAATTATATCCCATATTCATCTAGATAAACAGAGCTACCAGTTAAATTAGTAACTGAATTGGCACACACCAAGAATATTACTAGAGGTGTTATCATTTGGTTAGTAGCATATTACTACTAGACTTAAATAAAATGCAATGATATTTTATTTATGTCTGACAATGAATCTTATGTTGAAGTTGCAAAAATTGACGAAATACCTTCGGGAAACATGAAACATGTAGGACTTGATGGCAAGGAAATTGTAGTTGCGAATCTTAATGGCAAATTCTATGCAATGGATGATAGATGCGGACACATGAATGCACTACTTTCAATGGGAAATATTTCAAATGAGGGTGTCGTAACATGCCCTTTCCACGGAGCAAGATTTGATATTAATACAGGTAAGAAAGTAAAGGAACCTGTTCTAACACCTTCTCAAGAGATGGAACCTCTACCTAAAACATGGCAAAATTATATGGAACATGCAGGACAACTGATGTCTCATATCAAGACATATGATCAACAGACTTATGAGGTCCTAGTGGATAGTAACAGAATAAAAATCAGAATATGAAAAAGTCAGGAAATTGTCTTTGATACTAGTTACTAGTATTAGCATGGCAGACTTCTAATAATATAAATTATAATTAAACTCTATTTAAACAGTCATTAATTTCAATTATTATTCGGTTTAACGTTTTCTTAGTTTTGATCAATTAATTGATCAGCTACTATTACAAAATGGCCCAAATTTTGCATTAATTCACGCCATGAGTTTTCACCCATTTGTTGCTTTACTCTGTCTTGAACTTTATTCCAGAGAGGAAGAGCTTTGGCTACAGCGGTACGTCCTTTTTGAGTAGCCGTCACAATTCTCGTTCGGTGGTCTTTTCCTGATGAGATCTTGATAAAACCTTGTCTCTCTAAAACAGATAGATTTCGGGTCAGAGTCGTTCTATCTAGCCCTAGCATCTTAGCAAGATCTGAAATCCTTATTGAGTCATTGTTACAGATGAAATCTAGTACAAAAAGTTGCGTGGACAGCAGTCCACTTGACTTGAACGCATTATCATAAAGTAATGTTATTGCTCTAGCTGCCTTCCTCAATTCACCACATGTACAGGACCCTCCAGACATTCCTTGTTCCAGTATTGCATTAGTATTTCGTTCCTTCATTCTTAACTAGGTTGATATACACGCATTACTAATAAAAGGTTTACCCCGATACCTTATCGTAAAATGTTTTTAGATTAAATACGTGTAGATACACTTATAAGAACGTGTATATACACCTATTGGTATGAATCAAACAAAATTACTACAGCAAAGGAATGAAACCATGAAAAAGCTTGAAGGAAAGGTAGCTGTTATAACAGGCGGAAGCACCGGCATAGGCCTAGCTACCGCAAAGAGGTTCACCTCAGAAGGTGCACATGTTTACATCACAGGTCGCCGTCAAAGCGAACTCGATGAAGCAGTAAAAGATATCGGTGATAATGCCGTAGGTGTTCAAGGAGACGTGTCAAATCTCGCAGACCTTGATCGTTTGTATGACACTATCAAGCAACAGAAAGGCCAAATAGATATCCTATTCGCAAACGCTGGAGTCGCTGAACTCAGTCCCCTAGGGCAGATCACTGAAGCCCACTTCGATAAGACATTCGACATAAATGTCAAAGGTACACTCTTCACAGTTCAGAAGGCGTTACCGCTAATGCCCGACGGAGCTTCAATAGTGGTTAATGCATCAGTAGCATCATTCAAGGGTTTACCAGCTTTTGGCGTTTACGCCGCCACTAAAGCGGCCTTGCGGTCATTCGCTAGAAGTTGGTCGGTTGACCTGAAGGATCGCAAGATACGTGTCAATGTGATTAGCCCGGGGATGGTTATCACACCCATCTGGAATGGGCTTGGGAACGAGCAGCAGATCGACGAGATGAAGTCTCAGTTCGCCGGGATTACGCCACTAGGCCGGCCAGGTACTCCTGACGAAATCGCAAAGGCAGTGGAATTCCTTGCTTCGAATGACAGCAGCTACGTAACTGGCATTGAATTATCCGTTGATGGTGGATGGGCTCAAATATAATGTCAAAGCTTGATAGGCTTTCGGGGGGAGAATTACAATGAGCAAGGCAATTGAAGAGAAAAACAAAGCACTTGTCCTTGAAGCTTTTGACACACTGTTCAACCAGCGTGACTACGTAGCCGCCGAGCGCTATTGGTCGCCCGAATACATCCAGCACAGTGCTCACATCGCGCCTGGTCGCGAGGGCCTGTTCAACCTCATTAAGAGCAACCCGCCGACACTGAAGTATGTACCGGGAACAATTGTGGCCGATGGAGATTTCGTTATCGTCCATGGACGATTTTCTGGCTTCCAACTTGTGAATTGGATTGCAGCCGACATACTTCGCCTCGAGGATGGGCTCCTGGTCGAGCACTGGGATGTGATTCAGGACGAGGTGACCCAAGAGCAGTCAAAGAGTGGCATGCCCATGTTCGGGAACAAGTTTCCAAATACAAGTTCCTCAAAATAGAAACAATGTTACCGATCGGTAACTTCTATACTTTTATCAAGCCAATTGTTAATATGCTTATGAATTTGAAAAAGTCAAGAAAGGGAATAGTCGGGTCATGAGCGCCGGGAGCAACATTTCCGGGCCAGGATAGATTATAATTATTTCAATTATTGTTCTACCTGCGAATTGAAATATCCAAAAGAAATTCTGCGCTGTAATGACTGCAAACAAATATCGTATATGGTGAATTGATTATGTCCACCACTGCTATAAGACCATTGAAGTTTCAACTAAAATTACAGGATAGTACGTCACATCCGGGTACAGATATAATGTCTTTTAAATTTACTCGCAGTGATGATCAACAACGAAATCAATATCTGAATTACAAGGCAGGACAGTATGCTGTTGTAGATCTTGGAACAAAGGAGGATCCAGAAGGACCAATGAGATCCTTTACAGTCGCTACCTCTCCGACAGAAGAGGAATCCATTTTGATTAGTACAAGAATAAGAGATACACCATTTAAAAAGAAACTTGCAAATCTAGATCTAGGAATCGGAAAATATTACTATCACAAACCAAAACACAAAAGAGTAATTCTAAAGATAAAACCGGAAAAAATTATGGGTCTTTCAATTCATCCGGCTTTCTATTTTCTTGCATATTCACCATGGTTGAGGTAACGGGCGATGTTATGACTTGTGGAAATACTGTTAGAGGAAAAATTATGCCTCAACGTACTGTCCGAAAAGGTGCTTGTGTCTTCGTTACTAATAGAGGTAAAATGAACTTAGCGCAGCGGTAATTAGCTAGACTAATTGGTAACAATGTTTCTAGTTTCCAAGTAATAAGATGGAGCCTGAATTATATTTATGTCTTGTTTTCCAATTTAAAGGAAGAAAAAGGAAAAGGGTAAACCAGTTTTTCGTATTGAAATAATAGTCAACAAATCATATAATAGTTAAAACCTGCCTGGGATTGGGACGTGATGAATAAAAAACATCCCTTCTCCCAAACAGGCTTTTAAAAGAGGAATATTTACTTTGTTAAAAAGAACATAAATAATTAACTATCCTATGACTTCATTTTATAACATTTACTTTCTGCAGTCAGGTCATTTTTTTGCTCATTTTCGCACATCTTGCAGGTATCAAAACAAATGTAACCTTCCTGATCCTCATCATAACAGTACACATTATGTGAATCAGCCTCCACATACGTACTGCCTAGTGTCACGGACAGTACTAACATCATTGCTGTAAATAAAACGAGAGCAAATTTACACTTCATGAATCAACTTACAACTTTTAAGTTAATTAAAACCTGTGGTACTACTATCTAAACGAAATTATGATCTTTATAGAATCTTCTTAACATACATCGATCTAGAAAATAAACGTATAATTCGAAGAAGACAAAGAGAAAGATGATGAAGATATTAAACGAGAATTAAAAAAAGGAAATATAATAAATTAAAACGATAAATTGGTTGGTGCTTATCCGGTGAGACGTGGCACCAACCAGGGATTTTATCCATCTGCCTTTAACGATGAATTCAAGATGGACAAAACTCCAATCATCAAGATTATATTTAAAATTTCTAATACAGATAACTAATTGAAAAATATATAAAATAAAAAATTATTTAATGTTTCAATAATTGACTAAATAATTTGTTTTGAGTCATATTGCTATGTGTTTTTAACAATATGAAAAGACAGTAATTGATTGGTGCATATCCGGTGAAAGAAAAGCACCAATCAATCGACTATTCAAGATGAACTCGAGATAGACTGTGATGACTGTCACACTATTTTATTTAAAATTTATAATACAAATATCTAAGTTTGTTTAAAAATAATTTGTTTTAGTTTGATTAGACACTTGTATCACATTATATATATTATCTGAAAATTAAATACCGTTGCCTTGGAAGTATTAATACATTCTAAATTCATCTCTATTTCTTGTGTGCATTTGGATTTTGTGACTACATTTAGTAAATACAATAGTTAACTGTGTTCTCTGCAATTGGGATCATCGAAATGAAATTCTTTAATGCGTTTGATTCATTGTCAAGAAACGTTCCGGTCGGTCCAGATTCGCTTAAATGTTTTATAATGTTGCTTTCATTCTCATTTTTATTGTTATTAATTTCATTCAATTTTGCGGATTTACATTTAGGAATAATTTCGAATGGATTAGCCTATTCTCCAATAGTACAAATGTATAGCACAGAAGATGCTTCTGGGAGTAAACCGGATCCAACTATTACTGAATATATACCCAACTCCTCTAGTATTGAATCTCCAGAGAATAGTATCAATGAGATAATTAATCAAATAATTAATCGCCAAATTCTAACAAATGGTTCAGCAGAGATATGTGGGGACGAACAGGATAATGATGGTGATGGAGCGATCGATGAATATTGTAACGTAAGCGATATTCCACAAGGTGCTGTGCAGGAATTATGTGGAGATGGGCAGGATAACGATGGTGATGGAGCGAATGATGAATATTGTAACGGAGGATAACAATGGTGGACGGAGCGATTGACGAATATTGTCTGATGGAACCGCCGTTAGAAGAAACCCCGCCCATTAATTTCAATACATCAAAGGCCTTGCGCATAGCGGTGGTAGGAGATATTGATTCTAATTCTGGTTTGACTACTCAATTGGGCTTGGCAAACAATTACAATGTACAAGTATTGATCATAGCAGGCGACTTTGAATATTCAAGTGGGGATAGTGTATTATCAACCCTAGAGTCTTATGGATTTACTAAGGACAATGCAGATATCGTTGTTGGAAATCACGATTCGGGTCAGGATGTAAAGGATTGGTTAAATAATAATAGGACCTTTGGACAAGTTGATTTTACATTTTCCGGAAATCGACTTGCTCTGTTCAATATAAATGCAAACATAAAGTTCGACTGTTCAAGTCCACAATTTAAAATTCTGAAATCACAGATCGAATCGAGTAATGCTTGGTACAAACTTGCAATTGTTCATCAACCATTTGTTACTGTTGAAAGCACCCATCCTCCAAATGGCGAATTTGAATGTTATGATCCCATGTTCAGAGCAGGAGGAATAGATGGAGTACTACAAGCCCACAATCATAATTATCAGCGATTTGACATCGATGGTTTGTTATACGGTGTATTTGGTACGGGAACGCGTGATACTGGCTCAGATATGTATCCAATACAATCAGACAATTGGGACGGAAATAAATGTTTAAAATGTGTTACTGGTGAAAATGGAATTACAATAATGGATATGGGAATTGAGAACCAAAATTCAAGAGAATATAGGGGATGGTTCGTAAACATGGAAAACCACGTACTCGATCGATTTGAAAGTTCAGTAGACAGTAGATTAACACATTAGAAAATGATAGAAGTCTTTTAGTTGATTCAACAAGTTCCTGTCGCCAATCTAGTAGAGATTATCCTATATGTCATAGGTTCTGCCTTTTCTCTAATATTAATATCATTATCCATTTCTGCGTATCGAAAAAATCCTCAGAAGAAATTGATATACGCAATTGCTGCCTTCTCACTATTTGGCTTTTTCTTGATATATGAAAACTTTGAACACGCGTTCTCCCTTGATAATCCCTTTACAGAGATAATTATTCCTCTTATCACATTAGTCGTTTTGGTATTATTCTTCTTGGCAATAATTAAAAGAAATTGATATTGGAAGTCCTATGTTTTTTAATTGATTATTGTATAAATTGAAAAATCCTGAAATATGTTTACGTGTTTGTTAGTCTGGAAAGATATTTTCAATATGAACTTAAACCAATGAATTTGTTGGTACTTATCCGGTGAAGAAAAGCATCAACCAATTGCCCATCCGAATGACTTCGGTATAGAGTGAAATCGAAAATATCAAAGGTGTTTCCTATTCCGGAAACAAGTCCGTATTATTCATGCCTATGTTCTTAATTTGTACTAGAGTCTCTACTTCTGATCCGCCCTTCACCATTTCTGCTTTGATCTCTCCAATATTCTGTGCATAGTATTTATTTTCTACAATGTCAGGCTCAAGTGGGTTAATATCCTCTGTTTTGATAACGTCAGAGAAACAACCGTAAGCCACGCAAACTTTTTCATTAGTGCTGAGAATAGTGGCTTTGTCTTCAGCAACATCCTTGGCGACTTCTTGGTCATACTTATCACCCACTTTGGGTTGAGCTTCCATAATTATTCCAGCCTTAGCTCCATTCTTGCCTGCCTCCCAGGATCCTTCATGGCTGCCCCCATTGGTAAGATCGGTTGTGTATTCACCCATGTACCAAACATTTCCCTCATCATCCTGTGCAAACCAGTCGTCAGTTTTTTCTTCATGTTCTCCTTTGATATATGCATCATCATGAACTATTCGTGTATCCATACCAAGGATCACTTTCGTCTCGTTGGTTACTACAAACACATTACGAAATGATTCGCCATCTTCACTAGTCCCGTTATAGATCATTGTGGTTCCCGGCTCGAGTGGAAAGTACTTATTATCTATTTTCAGAGGAGTGTGAAAGTTCGTTTTGTCAAATTCCATTACTGCAGACTGCGCCGGTAATGTTGAAGTACTCCACACCATCATTGTTCCTAATGTAGCAGATAGTACAATAAACATAAATTTCTTGTTTTTCGTTAGTAATTCCATAACATCAAAAATAAATTGCATAATTAAAAAGTCATTTGATACAAACATATCAATATGCAGCTTGAAATAAGAGGAAAAGCACTTAATCGCTTACATTCTTGTACCACCAACAATTCAATGTTGGAAAAAATAAAATTATTGTAATAGTAGTTAAGGCTTAAGTGAATGTTTATGATGTATTCATGTGTGCCAAGATATCAAAATGTAATTATTAACTACATAGTGAGAGTATGCAAAAAATATGAATTGGTTACACACAATTTCAGTATGTATAATTAACGTGTTTTTCTAACCAACTTTAGTCTTCTTTATCATTGAGGTCGATATCTCCAGGTTCATCATCATCTTCACCAGGCCCTTCCTCTACATCGTCCTTGTCATCTGCTTGTTCGGCGGATGTAATTGTAGTTGTATTCTGCGCACCAGTTACGTTCTCTTGTGAAGATACGGCTTCTGGTGCTGTTGATGTATCTTGAGCATATGTCATCATATTACTGCCAATAGATAGTATTGATGTTGCTGCTGTGATAGTCATGACTATGAGACCAAGCCCTATTGCTGATTTTGTTGTCATATTAACAGTTGGTACCTACCAGAGTTAATAAGAAATTTGATACAACCTTATCAATCAATTAATAATTGAACGAATAAAAGATATCAATTATCAACATACTTGTACCAAAACGTATTATAAATAGATAAAACAATAGCAAAAGGAAATATTGTATAAACGTAAAAGAGGCTATTATATTGATAGTGCCGATATTGGATATGTATCTTGGGTGGTTGCCTGGAATTGGTTGAGATTGAAGGTACTGCAGAGAAGTTGCTGTCTTTCATCCAAGATAATCCTGGCTGCCACTTGCGCAAAATTAGAAGGGAAATGGGCATTTCAATGGGAACAGTCCAATATCAACTAGACAAGTTAGAAAAAATTGGGAAAGTAACATCAACCAGACGTGGCTTTTATAAATACTATTTTCCTGTAGGACTTTTCAAAGATAACGAAAAAGATATACTCGAGGTTCTTACTCACGAAACTGCAAGAAAAATTCTCATGTTTATATTAGAACAGAAAAATCCCACTCAAACTGATATTGTCAATAATGTAAAAATATCCGCTAGGTCTATAAGCTGGCATGTTGGGCGCCTAATTGCTCTCAAAATAATTAGGGAGATAAGAGACGGAAGATACAAGAGATATCAATTACAGGATGATGACGCCAAGTATATTCTAATACTTCTTCGGAACTATTATCCTAGCATTTGGGATAAGTGGAGCATGAGAGTTGTAGAAATGTTTCTATCACTATCCAGTAGTACAGAGATGGAATGAGTGATTATATTATGTTGACTATGTTAAAAATTTTCTTCCCACTTATTCATCAAACCGAGCCTTTTGAAGGCGTAGAAAATTTAGTGGCTCTAGGCATCGGGATACTGTCTATATTGCTTTTAGCTCTTTCCATAACTGCATACAGAAAAACTCGTCTTCAACTAACTATATATGCGATAATTATTTTTTCTATTTTTGCCATCCAACAATTCATTGATTTTCTTGATGACATTCTTATCGCATTGGATATGCCAATAACTGATGTCATAATATCCTCACTAACGCTTGCTATTTTGATCCTGTTCTTCTTGGCAATTGTCAGGACAAAAATCACTTAAATCACAAATATATCTAGTTTGGATCCGAATTGTTAACAACGCGATTCCGGACGGAGTTAAATGTCCTCCAATTCATAATGTGGCCTCTAGCAAGTATGTCGTTACTATGAATGAATCATATCAAACAAGTACCAATCACTTCTTAAAAGGTCCCACTTCGTTATTGGGACCAAGCAGATACGAACCCCTAATTTTACATATGTATTGTAGTTATTCAGAAATAGGTAGCATTTGATGTGCTTACCCTTTACCGCTATAGTTATATTATATTTTAATTAACTTGGCTCTCATATATCATGGTTGCCAACAAAAGGAAGATTTTAGTTACAGGTGCAACAGGACAACAAGGTGATGCGCTAGCCCGATTATTACTTCAAAAAAAACATGAAGTCTATGCGCTTATCCGCAGTACTAAATTAAAATCACCTAGAGCACAGAATCTAAGAAATCAAGGAGCCAAGCTTGTAGAAGGAGACCTTGATAAGCCTGATTCATTAGAACAGGTAATGAATGGTATAGACTCAGTATTCCTAATGGGAACATGGGTAGAAGTAGGAACTGAAGGTGAAACCCGTAGAGGAAAAATGATGGTGGACATAGCTAAAGAGAAGAAAATTGAGCACATAGTCTATAGTTCAGTTGTAAATGCTGATAAAAATACTGGTATTCCTCATTTTGAGAGTAAATATAAAGTTGAGCAACACATTAAAAATTCTGGCATCCCTTATACTATTATTGGTCCAACATTTTTCATGGACAACTTGCACAGCTACTCGCTGGCAGGATTACAACAGGGTCAAGTCGCATTACCTTTATCTCCCTCTCGTATTCTGCAACAGAGCGCTGTTGAAAATATTGCAGAATTCTGTGCCCTCGCATTAGAACGTCGTAATTCATTCATAGGTAAGCGAATAGATATTGCATCTGATGAGATTACAGGAGAGCAAGCAGCTAAAGTTTTATCAAATGAATTAGGGCACAAAGATTAGGTATGAACAAGTTCCAATGGAACAAATCCGTCAAGCGAGTCAAGATCTGGCAGTCATGTTTGAATGGTTTGAGAGAATAGGAACCGGTGTAGATGTTGCAGCTCTACATAAACAGTATCCAGAAGTCAACTGGCTTACATTCAAGGATTGGGTCAAATCTCAGAACTGGGGAGACTTAGCAGCGTCCTCTACAAATTCAAAAACATGACATAGTCATACACTTTGTAATTTTAAGATTTTGGAAATCTAGAAACGTGGATATACACTAAGGCATTACTAATTGGTAGAATCTTGTGATTTAATATGACTCCCCTACCTTGATAGATGGGTTCGAGTCCCTTTCCGCCTTTACGGGACTTTCATTTCTTCTGCTATAAGTTCCTGCTTGGTTTTACAATTGCGTTTACGATATCTTTTTCCGTAATGATACCTACTAGCTTCTCACGAACGCTATCCTTGTCAGTTATAGGCAGTCTGCGAATATTCTTCTTACTCATAATTTCTATAGCTTTAGATAAAGTCATAGTAGAGCTTCCCGTGACCAATTGAGATGACATAAATGGTCTTATTGGCACTTGAGGACTAAAGAGCTCGATGGAGCCTATTATTTTGACTATGTCTCTTTCGGTTATTATACCTACAGGAACAATCCCTCCCATTGTCTGCTTTACTATAACTACAGAGCCAACATTATTATCATACATACTCTTGCAAACGGACTGGACTGTAGAGTTTATCTTGGCCGTAATCACCTTTTTAGTCATAAACTTTGCGATTGGCAATGAATAAATATCCATTATGCATACAACCGTTATCTTTGTAATATTGTTTTATATTTCAATAGGGTTACCACGTTAACTGATTGAATTTAAAGCATTTGCAAAACAGGCCGCCCAACTAAGACTTACTATGCGTCTGCAGCTAAGGCATTGGCATGTATCCTACCATCATGAGAATGACGGTCATACCCTCCTGCTATTCCGAAAGCAAAAAGACGACATAAACAGCTTGGGACATGAGTTAGGTGCTTTAAGCTCGCAAGCAGATGATGACAAAATAAAAATCGGTCTAATAGACATGATGAATAGACTGTAATTAAGTATATCAATCTCCGTTATGTAATCAACTCCCAAGAGTATCAATGGCTTCGATTCCCACGCCCACGCTCTTTGATTGAATATACTCGTGACGAATCCGTTGATTGTGTCAAATTTGATTCACAAACCACTGGTTCCGTTGAAGCTACTTCGCTTACTTTAAGGAAAACCCTAAGGGTTACTACTTTCCTTAAATTAGGAACCTACTTTTAGCACTGATATCGGCATGCATCCCTCTGGGCTCATATCGGTATGTATCTTTTCCCAAAACCACAAAGAAACTATAATTGTATTTATTGCGTGTTGTCTCTCGATATCATAAGATAGGATATATCATAATTCTGGAATTATGGAATATTCAAACTAATTGAAGCCCCGTCATTTAGGATTATGTTTCTAAAATCAGAAACTGGATTTCCATTTAAAGTGGCTTGTACTGTTTTATCATTAACATCCAAACTCCTCCATATATCTAAAAATTCTCCTAACCTAAAATCTCTCATTGTATTAGATTCCACGTGGATTATTCCGCTAGCGTCATGTGTATGCAATGGTGACATCCCTTCCATTCCATACTTGTCTAGAGAATGGTCTCCGTATAACAACGGGTCCTCTGCTTTCCCAACGCTTACCATTCCTATATGTTGCGAGACCACTTGAGTTTGGCCATTGTATGTGACATTCAGAGTAGCATGATTATGTAACACCATTTTATTACTAGGTGATGGAACACCTGACATAGTACCTAAGACAAGCAACGTAATAGTCACCGCAATCGCTATCGGGATAATTATCATAATAAGATTTTTGTTTCTTCTTCCTCGGCCGACAGAGAAATAACTGCGATTTTCATCTTTTTTACTGACCAATTTTGTCTTTCAAATAGGATAGAGATATTAAAGCATAGTAGTTTACAAATGTAAAATATCTAAATATAATAATTGTTTTAACGTCTTCCTATTTTTTTGAATTTTATTCTCTTGCCAAATTTGCGATACAATAGGTATCCTACTAGCAATAGTACTATCGCAATGGCTCCTGTTCTAATCAAGCCTATAAAAGGGATTCCTGATGATTCTAACCTAGGATTTTCCGATAAAAACTCTTGAAAATTCTCTGTCTTGGTAGCGTCTAGGGGCTTATTAGGAACATCCAATTTTATTAGTTGAGGATATAACAGGGACAGGATGAGACCGTCTTTCTCTAGTAATGAAGCTCGTATCATAGTATTGTATCTCCATTCGAGTTTTTAAGTAAATTACCTGCGTCTATTTCTTTGGACATAAATTCACCTTTGTCCAATCGAACTCTACGACCTATTACAATATTCCAATTCGAATTTACTTAATGTATTCGTCTGAATAGAACAAATTATAAACAACAGGGGACCAGCCATTGATGAACAAGAAACAACCAGCCCCCAGTTGGTGTTTAGACAATATGTGAGTATCAAACATATTATATATACTTTATAGAATTCTCTTATTTTTCTATAAGATTCTTACATATCTCTTAGCGTAATCATTAGAAATATTAGATTATCATTAAGTGAAATTTCTATTGGAGAACTGGCTGGCTAGTATCTCACATTTAAACAAAAAATGAGTTGAAAGACATAATCAGCTTTGCTAATCTCTTTAAAGCATAAAACCCCCAAGATTAGCTAATGGTTTCGAATCCCACTCCCCGCGCTTCACTTGGGATTCTTGCAAGAAGCCTAAAAATTATGTCAAATTTGATTCACAAGCGACCAGTAGCGACAGAATCAATGAAAAGTACAATTAGATATCAAACTATATTGTATTTATTGCACTGTAAGTTGCATTGTCAGTACTTATAGGGTGCTCCGGCTGGAGTTATGCTGATTCTGCTGAGAATCGAGGGTGGACCAAAGCATTTTATCCAAATGCTCAGACAAAAAAACTGCAATACTATTCTCAATTTTTTCACACGGTCGAAATAGATGCCACATTCTATGAAAAATTTTATAAGTACATGACAAAAGAAACTTTTGTCAACATGACCAAAACAACGCCGGATGATTTTCAATTCTCAGTTAAAGTTCCTGAGATAGTAACGCATGGTAATAGATTCGATGTAAATAAGGAAGCTATAACTTATTTAGAAGAATTCTTTGATAAGATATCACCTCTAAAAATTTCTAACAAGCTGGGAGCAGTCCTTATCCAATTAGCGCCCAGTTTTACTGTTAAAGAATTTAGAAATACAGAAGACTTTCTAGATTGACTTCCAAGGGGATATGACTATGCCGTTGAATTTAGACATCGTTCATGGCAAACTGAAGGACCATGGGAAATGCTGAAGCACTATAATATAGCGGCTGTCATGACTGATGCTCCTCCACAAGACAAGCTTCAATTCCTTTCTGAAACCATTGTAACCGCTAATCATTCTTTTATCCGATGGCATGGAAGGCATGTAAAACCAAGATACAATTATCTTTACTCAAAAGAATAATTGAAATTTGATGATGATTTAAAAGACGTTAATAATAACGAGGATTTATCACCCGACACAACACCGACAATTACCGCCTATCGAGTTAACAGAGCCAATATTAGATATCCTTAAATGCATTAAAACCCAATATAATCAATGTTAAATAAAATTAATCTAGAAAAAGCACTGGGATATGGTTTATTATTGTAACCCTCTCGAAATTACATTCTCTGATCCATGAAAGTGAGGATAAGTTTATCGAAAAGAAAAATTTCTTGATCTGTAAATTATGTCATTGGTGTGCATCATCCTTGACAGGTATAAGGACTTCCACAATTTGTCCTTCATGTAGTAGTAATGAAATGGAGTCGATGCCTATATCAGATTACGAATCTTATAGGTTAGATCATGATTACATTCATGGTTTAGTTTCGGAATGCGGATTTGATTTTAATGGAGGTGGCTTAGTAAGGTGAATATTTCAGAAGCAGAATCACAGTATGAAATTATGGCCAAAACTTGTGGATGTAAGGATAAAAATAGGAAAGTAACATATTCCTTCATTGATACTTATCATAGTTTATGTCATGATAAGAAGGACATAATATTAGGAGAAATTGAAGCCTGTGAGAGGCTGCTGAAATACACACCAGAATACAGTAGTGATGAGATAGACAGAAAAGTTATAGAAAGCGAAATAGATCAACTTAAAATGGCTTTGGACCTAATGCAATAAAAAGTATAAATTGAGTTTTTAGCAGCTTCTGATAGCTGAACGCGAAAACTAGAAGGCTTACAACTCTCGTTGGTTTACATTGTCATACACATTGAAAAGTATTTCCAAAGCAATGGTACTGAACAACACTAAAAACGCGCATAGCTATCTATGACTCTGTGATAACTGTTGACGGTTACTCATTTTACCATGGACTGATAACAACACTTGAATTGTTTTCTGATACCGATAGTTGAATGATATGTATGTTAATAGTTCCTGGAAACGAACAAGGTGCAATATCCCACCTCAGTTGATTAGAAAGTCTAAAAGCAGCAGGATTGAATCATTTCACGAATTCCTAAACACACTGACGATTCTAGTTATGAAAAATATATTTTCATTAGCAATCAGAAAAAATATCCTAAAAGTTTATTTAGAAAGTCTTAGCTGAATTCCCCTATATGGCAAGTTCAAATCCCTCCGGGGCCGAAAATCATGTCAAAAATGATTCACAAACCTCCGGTTTGATTACTTTCTATAATAACAGAAAATGAAATCATATGGTAAATTTTAGTCCTATAGGAATAATATGTCACTTTACTTAAAGATTTAACAATATTTAGGTGTATGATAAATTATCCTATAAGCGTCTAATTGATATCTTTATCGTTCTCAAGAATGATATAACCATCGAATCCACTCTCTTCACCCTGAATAGTTGGAAAAAATTATATATATTCCCCGGTATCCTTCTCCTCTATTCCTTGCCTGAATCTCACTCTATAGTTTTAACTCTACCAATTAATCATAATAACCACCGTAGATAAATATAAAGAAGTGGAAAGCTATACTGATCGCCGTGCTTCATGGCTAGAAAGTTTTTACGACCTTATAGTTGCAATAGTTGTCTTGCAATTGAGTATCAATCTTAGTCACGACGTTTCTATAAATGGGTTTTTTAAATTTGTAGCATTGTTCATACCAGTTTTCTGGGCGTGGATTGGTGTTACGTTTTATGCAACAAGATTTGGGACTGATGATATGATACATCGATTTCTTATGCTATTACAGATTGGCGCTTTTGCCTTTATGGCGGTTAATATCCCAGATGGCTTAGGTAGTAATTCAGGTTGGTTTGCTCTATCGTATGCTGCCAGTCGTGCTATACTTATAGTTGAATACCTTCGTGCAGGAAGACACGTACCTGCAGCGCGCAAGCTAACAGCTCGTTATTCCATTGGATTTTCGATTTCGACAGCAATATGGTTTGCATCTGTATTCGTACCTCCACCGCTCAGATTCATTCTATGGATTATTGGCTTAGCAGTTGATGTAGGTATCCCATTGTTGTTCACTAAACAGTTTTCAATGCAATTTGCTCCCCATACAAGGCATTTGCCCGAACGTTTTGGATTCTTTACAATAATCGTTTTAGGCATAGCAATTTTGGGTGTTGTTAATGGCATTGCATCTCATCAATGGACTATCTCTTCCATGGTAACTGCCGCCCTGGGACTTGGAATGACATTTAGTCTGTGGTGGCTATATTTTGATAATCTGGATGGCTCAGAAATTAGGGCACTTCGTGAAAATAAGCAATTAGGAGTATATGTTACCTGGCTATACATCCATATTCCTTTGATAATTGGCTTTACAGCACTGGGTGTAGGTGTGGAGCTTTTAGTTCTGAACAATCAAAGTTTACCTTTGCCGCCTTCTGAAGCATGGCTTATGTGTCTTTCGACTTCTATATGCCTGTCTGCAATAGGGGTAATACAAATAACTTCTGCAAAGAGTAACGTTACTTTAGTTAAATCAAAATGGTCAGAAAAATACAGAGAGGCAATTTACAGCCTAGGGACAGCAGTAGTTGTTCTCATTATTGGCGCTGCTTTAAGTGATACTCTGTTGCCTGTTTTCTTTATGTCTATTATAGCTGCAACCTGCATTGCTCAAGTCATTGTAGATATCAGACGTCATCCTTTTCACCTTGAATATAAATTTTGACTAGTGACATCATCTGGAAATGAATATGTCAGCCACATTTCTTAATACAGAATTTTTACATATTAGTGCCAGTTAGGGTACCTGCTAGAGTAACAACAGTAACACAGGAGAAAAGGAGGATGTTTATTTCATTACATATATTATTTCCTTGATACAATTAATCATACTTCTTTACTTTGAATAAATTAAGATCTAATCGGACTTTTTTTGCGTACTGCAATAGATGACTATCATCCAGTGCCTTCTGATGTTCAAAGAGATAATCATGCATTTGCCAAAATTTATCCTGGGCTGCAGCGGCTTCGGCTGCGAGCTAGAATTTGATGTGCTTAGTATTTACCGCTATAGTTGTATTATATTTTGATTAACTTGGCTCTTACATATCATGGTTGCCAACAAACG
>Ga0193739_1000197_pt1 | contig 16822 bp, 12 predicted proteins | sample L2a2metaG_FD_144926 | JGI IMG/M metagenome (GOLD analysis project Ga0193739, IMG submission 144926) | Soil microbial communities from a riparian zone of the East river system, Colorado, United States - L2a2 | ecosystem: Environmental > Terrestrial > Soil > Riparian zone | place: USA: East River...
CATCGGCGTCAATTGGGGCAGCCTCGACCAGCAGCTCCTCACCGAGATGATGGATGCGAATGCCGCGCTCGCGGAGCCGCGCGAGGCCCGCGACGTCACGATGGACGCGATGGTGGCGAGCGCGACCCGCTCCGCCGAGCTCGCCGAGGACGTCGGCCTGCCGCACGACCGCATCATCCTGTCCGCCAAGGTGTCGGGCGTGCGGGACCTGGTAGACGTCTATCGCAAGCTCGCGGCGCTCTCGGACTATCCGCTGCATCTGGGTCTCACTGAGGCGGGGATGGGCACGAAGGGCGTCATCGCGAGCACGGCGGGCCTCTCGATCTTGCTGCAAGAGGGCATCGGCGACACGATCCGCGTATCCCTCACGCCGCGCCCCGGCGGGGACCGCACCGAGGAGGTGCAGGTGGCGCAGCAGGTGCTGCAGTCGCTCGCGCTGCGGAGCTTTACTGCGCAGGTGACGGCGTGTCCCGGGTGCGGCCGGACTACGTCGACCTTCTTTCAGGAGATGGCCGAGCAGATCCAGACCTACCTGCGCGAGCAGCGCCCGATCTGGAAGGAGCGCTACCCCGGATCCGAGGAGCTGCACGTCGCGGTCATGGGGTGTGTCGTCAACGGGCCGGGGGAGTCGAAGCACGCCGACATCGGCATCTCGCTCCCCGGCACGGCGGAGGAGCCCCGGGCGCCCGTGTACGTGGACGGCGCGTTGAAACTCACGCTGAAAGGCGACGCCATTGTCGCCGACTTCCTGAAGATCCTGGCCGACTATGTGGAGGCACGGTATGGCGCCCAAACGCACGCGATTGCGGACCGCTGAGCTTCTCTTTCTGGCGACGTTGGTGGGCCTGCTCGCTCCCAGGGCAGCGACCGCGCAACTCGGCTCCACGATGGAGCTCGAGGATCGTCAGGCCGCCGTTGGTCGAGTGCCGGTCGGGACGATTGTGCGGTTGCGGCTCAGCGACGGCGGCCGAGCCGGCGGCCCGGTGGTGCGGTGGAACTCGCTCTCGGTGACGCTCGGCCCTTACCTTGGCTACGCGGAGCGGGACACGTTCGTCGCGATCCAGGCGATCGACACGCTGTGGCTGCGCGGCCAGTCGACGCGACGTGGAGCCATGTGGGGGGCCATCTCCGGCTTGGCGTTGGGCGTCGCGGTCGGTGCGACATCGAGCTCGCTCTGTCCCCAGGCCGGAACGACGAAGCCGTGCGCGCAGGGCGCGCTGACCAGCGCCGTCACGGGTCTCGTCGTCGTCGGATTGGTCGGCGCCATCGTCGGTTCTGGATCACCGGAATGGCGACGGATCCACCCGCGTGGCCATTCGGCCCTCGCGACGCAACCGAGCGGACCGCCGGTCGTGCTCGAAGCGCGCGATGCATCCACGGACCCGGATCCGCGTGCCTTGGCGCTCGTGCGCACCCGGCCGGGCGCCCTCGTGAATCTCCGTTTCACCGATCGACCTGATCTCGCGGGTTACGTCGTGCGCGCGGGGTTTCGCCGCGCGATGATCGCTCCGGTGGCCGGCGGGAGTGCGACGCCTGAGGGGTCGCTCGCGCTGGGATCGGTCGCCGCGATCTGGCAACGCGGTACGGCGGCGCGAACGGGATCGGTACTCGGTGCGGTGCTCGCGTTTGGGGCGGGGGTGTACGTGGCGCAGAACTCCAGCGGCTGCGGTCCGTCGAGCAACTGTACCTCGACCATGTTGGCGGACGGTGTGCTGGGTGGTCTCGTGGGGTGGGTCGTCGGCGGTCGGGTCGGCTCCCTCTTCCCGCGCTGGCAACGGCGCTTCTGAGACGCGGGGCTATCTAATCGGGGCGCCCAGGGGGACGTCGCGATCGGGCTGAACCAGCACGATGGCGCCGTCGCCGAGGATGACGCCGAGGGTCAGGACGTCGGAGAAGAACGTCGCGATCTGACGTGGCGGAAAATTCACAACGGCCAGGACCAACCGGTCCTTCAGCTCCGCCGGCTGGTAGTGTTTCGTGATCTGCGCGCTCGACGTCTTGATGCCGAGCTCGGGCCCGAAGTCGATGCGCAGCTTGTAGGCGGGTTTCTTCGCCAGCGGAAACTCATCCGCCTGGACGACGCGCCCCACGCGGATGTCGACCTTGGCGAAGTCGTCGTACGTGATCTGCGGCATTCCCCCTCCCGAATTGTCCCCTTTTGAGGTCAACCGCGCCCGTCCACGGCGGCCCGCGAATCACTTGGAAACCTAGCTGCCGCCGGGGTTTTCAGCGCGCAGCGAGGGCTGGCACGTGCGTTGCCTTACCGGTGCTCGTCGGATTCACCATTCCTTACACTCGGACGGCCTTATGCGGCGCATCATCGGACTGGCGCTCACGCTTGTAACGGCGACGTCTCCTCTCCTCGGACAGCGCTCGGGCCGGCCCTCCGGCCTACGCGAGCTGCGCGACGCAGGGAGTCTCGGGTTCAACCTCGTCGTCGCCCAGCCGCTCGGTGAGTTCCGCCGCAACAGCGATGTCGCCGCGGGCCTCACGGGGTTCGCCGTCGTCGGTCTGGGCCGCTCGTCGACCGTCGGCCTCCGCATCGATGGATCGTACATGGTCTATGACGCCGACTACCGTGGCTACGGCGTATCCACCACGTCGTCCATCGGCTCCCTCGCCATTGGTCCCCAGGTCACCCTCGGGCAGGGTCCGATCCGCCCCTACGGCTTCGCCACCATGGGCGGCTCGATGTTCTGGACCTCCTTGAGCGACGACAACTACTGCGGCTGCTACGATAGCGAAGTCTTCTTCCTGAACGGCCGATTCACGACTGTGACGCAAGTCGGCACCGGCCTACTGATAACGCTCTCGCGGCGCCACACGCCGGTCGCACTCGACCTGGGCGTGCGCGACGTGCGCCACGAGCGGGTCCGCTACGTGCCCGCGGGTGGTATCACGGAGAACCCCGACGGCAGCTTCAGCGTGCAGCGGGTCGAGACGCCGGTGCGGATGCGGGTGTTCCAGATCGGAGTGTCGGTCGGAATCCGCTAGTCAGCGGAAACGGGCTCGGGCAGGGGAGCCGCCGCCATCCGCTGGCCGAGCCGCCGCTGCAGGGCGTCGAGGTAGGTGTAGAACACCGGCGTCACGTAGAGCGTGATGAGCTGCGAGAATGCGAGCCCACCGACCACGGCGAGACCGAGCGGCCGGCGCGACTCGGCTCCCGCGCCCCAGCCGATCGCAATCGGGAGCGTCCCCATCAGGGCCGCCATCGTCGTCATCATGATGGGCCGGAACCGGACGCTGCACGCCTCGAGGATCGCGTCGCGCGGCGACTTGCCTTCGCGCCGCTCGGCCTCGAGGGCAAAGTCGATCATCATGATCGCGTTCTTCTTCACTAACCCCACCAGCATGATGATCCCGACGAAGGCATACACGCTCAGGTCCGTGCCGAACACGAGCAGCGTGAGCAGCGCGCCGAACCCGGCAAAGGGAAGGCCCGAGAGAATCGTGATGGGATGAATGAAGCTCTCGTACAGAATCCCCAGGACGATGTAGATCACGGCGACGGCGAGGATCAACAGGAAGAGCAAGCCCTGCTGGCTCGCCTGGAACGCCTGCGCCGTGCCGGAGAATCCCGTGCTGATCGTGGACGGCAGGATCTCCTGCGCCGCGCGCTCGACCTCGCCCACACCGGCGCCGAGCGCGACGTTGGGCGCCAGGTTGAACGAGAGGGTGACCGACGGGAGCTGGCCGCTGTGGTTCACCGTCAGCGGTCCCATGCCCGGCGACACGGTCGCCACCGACGTGAGCGGCACGAGCGTTCCCTGCTGGGATCGGATGTAGATCAGGCGGAGCGCGCTGAGATCGCGCTGGTATTCGGGCAGCAGCTCCTGAATGACCCAGTACTGGTTGTTGTCGGTGTAGATCGTCGAGATCTGGCGCGCCCCGTACGCGTCGTACAGCGCCTCCTCGATTTGCTGCACCGTCACGCCGAGACGGGCGGCGTGGTCCCGGTCGATCTGCACCTGCACCTGCGGATTCTTGATCTGCAGGTCGGTCGTGACGTCCTGCAGGATCGGAATGGTGCGGAGCCTCGTTTCGAGTTTCGCCGCGTTCTCGTACAGCGCGCCGATGTCAGGACCCTGCAGGGTGAACTGATACTGTGCCTTCGCATTGCGTCCGCCGATTCGGATCACGGGCGGAACCTGGAGGTACGTGCGGATCCCAGGGATCGCCGCGAGCTGGGGCTGCAGCTCGCGCACAATCTCGTCGGCTGAGGGGCGTTGGCTGCGTGGCTTCAGGCGCAGTGTGATCGACCCCTGGTTCGTCGTGCCTTGGCCGACGCGCGACATGAAGTGCTCGACGTGCGGGTTGCGGCCGATCACCTCCGCGACGGCGAGCTGGTGCTGCACCATGGCGTCGTAGGAGCTGCCCTCCAGGGTTTCCGTCGAGCCCTGGATCGACCCCGTGTCCTCCGTGGGGATAAAGCCCTTCGGGACCAGCACGAACAGGACGGCGGTGCCGACGAGGATGGCGGCGGAGAACGCGAGCGTCGCCGGCCGATGATTCATCACCCACTCCAGGCTGCGCTCGTACGCACCCAGGACGCGTTGGTACAGCCGCTCGCTGGCCTCGTAGAACCGCCCATGCCGCTCGTCGCGCGAGGGGCGCAGGAACCGGCTGCACAACATCGGCGTCAACGAGAGGGACACGAACCCCGAGACGAGGATCGCGATGCCGATCGTGACCGCGAATTCGTTGAACAGACGCCCGATGAGCCCACCCATGAACAAGACAGGGATGAACACCGCCGTCAGGGAGAGGGTCATGGACACGATTGTGAAGCCGATCTCCTTGGCGCCATCGAGCGCCGCCTGGAACGGCGGCTTCCCCATTTCCATGTGCCGCACGATGTTCTCGAGCATCACGCTGCCGTCGTCGACAACGAAGCCGACGCACAAGGTCAGCGCCATCAGCGACAAGTTGTCCAGGCTGTAGTCCAGGAGGTACATCACCGCGAAGGTGCCGACGATCGAGAGGGGCAGTGCCAGGCTCGGGATCACCGTCGCGGAGAGGTTGCGCAGAAAGAGGAAGATGACGAGCACCACGAGGCAGAGCGTGATGAACAACGTCACCTTCACGTCATGCACCGACTCACGGATCGACAGCGACCGGTCGTAGAGCGTGTTGACCTGCACCGAGGCGGGCAGCTGCGGGGCCAGTGTGGCCATCGTCCGCTTCACGGCGTCCGCCACCCCCACCGTGTTGGTCCCGGGTTGGCGCTGAATCGCGAGCGTAATCGCGCGCGTGCCGTCGAACCAGGACGCGTTCTTGTTGTCCTGCACGTCGTCGAGCACGCGGGCGACGTCCTGCAGACGCACCGGCGCGCCGTTACGGTAGGCGATGACCAGCGAGCGGAACTCGGGGGCGCTTTCGATCTGTCCGTCGGCCCGGATCGTGTACGCGCGGTGCGGGCCCCACAGGATGCCCGTCGGCAGATTGGGATTCCCCGCCGAGATGGCGTCGCTCACTTCGTCGAGCCCGAGCCCGCGCGCCGCCAGCGCCGTCGGGTCGATCTGAATGCGGACGGCATACTTCGCCGCGCCGAACACCTGGACCTGGGCGACGCCGGTCACCTGTGACAAGCGCTGCGCGAGGAACGTCTCGGCGTACTCGTTCAGAGTCGAGAGCGGCATCGTCGTCGACGTGAGCGCGTAGAAGAGGATCGGTGAGGCGGCCGGGTTCACCTTTTGGTACGATGGCGGCTGGATGCCGGGCGGGAGCTGACGCAGCACGCGGGAGATGGCGCCTTGGACGTCCTGCGCCGCGCCGTCGATGTCCCGCGACAGGCTGAACTGCAGCGTGATGTTGGTGCCGCCCTGGTTGCTCGACGACGTCATCGCGTCAATGCCGGCAATCGTCGAGAATTGTTTTTCGAGCGGCGTCGCGACCGCGGAGGCCATGGTTTCGGGGCTCGCGCCCGAGAGTCCCGCCGATACCTGAATCGTCGGGTAGTCGACGTTGGGCAGGTCGCTCACCGGCAGCAGGCGGTAGGCCATGAGACCGAAAAACAGGATGCCCAACATCACGAGCGTCGTCGTGACGGGTCGGCGGATGAAGAGTCCCGAAATGTTCATTCTTGCGCCGCCTCGGTCTTGGGGCCGGCGCGGATCTCGACGCGCGCGTCGGCGGTAAGTCGGAGTTGGCCGTCGGTCACCACGAGCGTGCCCGGCGCCAGACGTTCCGCCAGCACCGCGATGCTGTCCACCGTGCGGGTCACCGTCACCGCACGCTGCTCCGCCGTGCCGTCGCCATTCACCACGAAGATGTAGGTGCCCTGTTGCCCTGTCATGACCGCCTGCGCGGGAACGACCACCGCGTCGGTCTGGATGTCGAGGATGAGCGAGACGTCCACGAACTCGCCGGGCCAGAGCGCGCCATCGCGATTCGGGAACCGGGCCTTGAGCAGCACGGTCCCGGTCGTCGGGTCGACCTGGTTGTCCATGAACGACAGGACGCCCTCGGCCGGCACCGCGCCGTCGCGCGACGCCCGGGCGAAGGCGGATAGCGTCTTTCCGGCGCGGCGACGCAGGTCGGGGATCTGCGCGGCCGGTACGGCGAAGCGCACCAGGATGGGTCGTAGCTGATTGATGGTGACGAGGGAGGTGCCGGTGGCGCGCACCACGTTCCCCTCATGCAGCTGCAAGCGGCCGGTGCGCCCGCCGATCGGCGCCCGGATCGTCGCGTACTCGACGTTGAGCCGCGCCACGGCCACAGACGCGGAGTCAGCCCGTACCGTCGCCGCCAACGCGTCGGCCGCCGCCTGCTTCGCTTCGTAGTCCTCCTGCGTGACCGTGTTCGTCACGGCGAGCGCTTGGTAGCGCTCGGCTTCACGCGCGGCGTTCTGCGCTTGCGTGAGATTGCGGAGCAGGGCCGCCTCAGCTTGCTGGAGCGCGGCGCGATAAGGCCGTGAGTCGATCTCGAACAGCACTTGACCCGCCCCGACCTCGTCGCCTTCGGCGAAATGCACCCGGATGAGCGACCCGCTCACCTGCGACGTCACATCCACCGTCTGCATGGGTTCCACTGTACCGCTCGCCCCGATCTGGTACGGGACCGCTCGGTGCTCCACGCGCGCAACGCTCACGGGGACCTTGGGCGCCTGCGCCCCCTGCCGGGATGAGCAGGCGGCAGCGGCTAGGCCCGCGAGGCTGAGCAACGAACAGGTAGACGATCGCAGCGGCACTAGGTCTCCCCGATCGGGGTTGGGGTCACCTACATACGCATAAGGTGGCCCCGGCGTGGGGCGCAGCCACCGCGCTGATTCGGTGGGCCATGCGGCGTTTTGCCTACCTCACCCGCGCGCGCCGCCGCTACCGTCCGGGCATGCTGGCCCGTGTCCGTTCCGCCGCCGTGCTCGGGATCGACGCCTATCTCGTCGAGGTCGAGACCGACATCGCCAACGGCCTGCCCACGTTCGTGACTGTGGGGTTACCGCAAGGGGCCGTCAAGGAGGGCCGCGACCGCGTTTCCGCCGCCCTGGCCAACACGGGGTTCACCTTTCCCCTGAAACGCATCACCGTGAATCTCGCCCCGGCCGACATCCGCAAGGAAGGGTCCGCCTTCGACCTCCCCATCGCTCTGGGCATCCTCGCGGCGACCGAACAGGTGGATGGGGCCCGCCTCGGTGGCCTGGCGGTCCTGGGAGAGCTGGGGCTCGAGGGGGCCGTCCGCCCCGTGCGCGGCGCACTGCCGGTCGCGCTGGCGGCGCGGGCCGCCGGGGTCGAGGCGCTGATCCTGCCACTCGAGAACCTCCCCGAGGCGGGGGTGGTCGAGGGCCTCCGAGTGCTCGGTGCCGGCTGCCTCGCCGATATCGCCGAGTACCTGGAAGGCAAAGCGGAGCTTCCGGCCGCAGCGGTAGACGTGGCTCGGCTCTTCGCCGAGCGCGCCCAGGACGATGTCGACTTCGGGGAAGTGAAGGGCCAGGCGCACGCCAAGCGGGCGCTCGAGGTCGCGGCCGCAGGCGGACACAACATCCTGATGGTCGGCCCGCCAGGGTCGGGGAAGACCATGCTGGCGCGTCGGCTGCCGACGATCCTTCCTCGCATGAGTCTCGACGAGGCGCTCGAGACCACCAAGATCCATTCGGTGGCGGGGACGCTGCCGCTGGGCGAGTCGCTGGTGGCGCGCCGGCCGTTCCGCGCCCCGCATCACACGATTTCCGACGCGGGATTGATCGGCGGGGGATCGTATCCGCGGCCGGGAGAAGTGAGCCTCGCGCACGGCGGCGTGCTCTTCCTCGACGAGCTGCCCGAATTCAGAAAGAACGTGCTCGAGGTGCTGCGCCAGCCGATGGAGGACGGGGTCGTGACGATCGCGCGCGCGGCCATGAGCCTCTCCTATCCGGCGCGCTTCATGTTGGCGGCGGCGATGAATCCGTGTCCGTGCGGCTGGTTCGGTGACCCGCACCATGCCTGCGCGTGCGCCCCGATGGGTGTGCAGCGCTACCTCGCCCGCGTCTCGGGCCCATTGCTCGACCGGATCGATCTCCACCTCGAGGTCCCAGCCGTGAAGTACCGTGCGTTGGCAGGGGAGGACGGGGGTGAGCCGAGCACCGCGCGCGGGTGGTACAGCGGGACCGGTTCGCGCATCGCCCTGGGGTCTATGCCAACGCGCACATGGCGCCGCGCGACATCCGGGCGCACTGCCGCGTCTCCGACGGTGCCGACGCGCTGCTCAAGACGGCGATCACTCGCCTTGGGCTCTCGGCGCGCGCGTACCATCGCATCTTGAAGATCGCGCGCACCGTCGCCGACCTGGACGGCGCGCCGGGCTTACAACCGAAGCATGTGAGTGAGGCGATTCAGTACCGGAGCCTCGACCGGCGGGGAGTGGGGTAACGCACGAGGGCGCGCCCCAGAACGGACGCGCCCTCTCGACGCCCCTGCAGCCGTGCTTAGAACCGCACGTACACTGGTCCGTGCCGCTCGACCGACGCGTCGGCCGCACGGCGGAAGGCTTCGATGATCTCTGCGGGCGTGGCCCCGTCGCCGACCTTGATTTCGGGCGTTCCCGGCGCGGCCGACCGGCCGCTCGAGGCGCACGTCACCTTGATCCACATCGGCGTGTAGATGCCCAGCGTCAAGATGTTCACGAGTTGGTTCACGAAACTGAGCTGCGTTTCGACCTTCGAGACGCCGCTTGGGCACTGCGACATGGCGTTGACCGGGCTGGGTGGCACGAGGCCGTAGATCCACCCGGAGGCGAAGGTCTTCTCGATCACCTGGGGGCTCGCAGGCAATCCCGTCTCAACGACGGCGTGATAACACGCGGGAAGGGCAACGAGCAGGCCCGCGGTAAGGACCTTCAGGGCACGAGACATGGTGACCTCCCGGCCGGTGGGGAGGATGGACGGAGGATCGGCCGGGCGTGCCGGCGGCCCACCGGTTCGGGCTAACTTGACCGCACCCGCGGGCCATCGCCAGGTGGCCCCGGCTCGCGTCCGCGCTTTCGTACCTAGGGAACGTTCCTACCGCTCCAGCTGCGGCTCCCCGATCATCCCCATTGGCTCGCCCTTTGACATGGCGGGCGTGCCCACCACGTATAGCACGATCCCGCCAAAGGGTGCCCGAATCTCGGCCTGTGTCGCGCCGAAGAAATCGGTGAGCACGCCGATCAGGGTCCCTTTCTGCACGCTCTGCCCGCGCTCGACCTTCGGGTGCCAGACGCCTGTGCCCGGGCTGCGCAGCACCTCGGTCCGCTCGAAGAACAGCGGCTGGCGGACCAGCTCCACGTCGCCCGGCAGCATCCGCAAGTAGCGCAGCAGCCGGAACACGCCGTCCACGTTGCGCTCCACCATGTCCTCGGCCGCGAGGCCCAGGTACCCGGCCTCCGTCGTCAAGGCCGGTTTGCCACGGATGTGGGCGGTGTTCTGCGTGTAGACCGACGCAAGGCGATCGCGCGGCCGCACCGTATCGATCACGATGTGATCGTTTCCCCAGGCGAGGGCCATCTCGCGGGCAATGGAATCGGCCCGGGCGTCGAGGCCGAGCGGGCTCCAATACGTGTAGGGACGGAGCGACTCGTTGCCGTCGCCCGAATGAATGTCCACGAGGTAGTCGGCGCGCTCGATGATCTCCCGCGTGATGGCGTAGGCGATGCGCTCGGACACCGTGCCGTTGGCCCTGCCGGGATAGACCCGGTTCAGGTTCTTGCCGTCGACGGGGCTGTAGTACACGGTCCGGCCGAGGAACGACGGCACGTTCGCAACGTGGACGATGAGCACAGTCCCGCGCAGGCCGGCGGGGGGGGGGTCGAGCGTGGCGCGCACGCGCTGGAGCGCCACGATCGGGGCGACTTCGGAACCGTGGGTGCCCGCGATCAGGGCGAGTGTCGGGCCGGGCTGCGCCCCGCGCACGATCGTGATCGGAATGCGCGTGGCGGAATCCACTCCCGTCGGTACGTCGATGAACCCGGAGACAGCCTGCCCGGGCCGGGCGACGGCCGTTCCGATGGTGATGACCGTTGGTTGCTGCGCGGCAACCAGAAGGCCGGTAATGAGTGCGATCATGCGTGTCCTCGGGGAATGGGACCGGTTGATTCTAGCCCGTGTTCACCTTGTCCGCTCCCACTCGCGCAGGCTATCCTGGCGGTCATGCCCGACATGCACGAGTTCCTCAAGTCGCTGACGGTCGTCCTCGCGGTCGCCGCGATCACGACCGTGGTGTTTCAGCGGCTGCGCCAACCTGTCGTGCTGGGGTACATCATCGCCGGCCTGATCGTCGGGCCGCACGTACCCATCCCACTCGTGGCCGACCCGGCGATCGTCCGGACGCTCTCCGAGTTGGGCGTGATCTTGTTGATGTTTTCCCTCGGTCTGGAATTCAGTCTCCCCAAGCTCGTGCGCGTCGCGCCCACGGCGGGCGTCACGGCGGTGATCCAGACCAGCCTGATGGCCTGGCTCGGCTTCCTCACGGGCCGCCTGTTCGGCTGGACGCTGCTCGAGAGCGTCTTCGCGGGTGCGATCATCGCCATTTCGAGCACGACGATCATCGCCAAAGTGTTCGACGAGCAGCGCGTCGGCGGGCGTTTGCGGGAGTTCGTGGTTGGGATCCTGCTGATCGAGGACCTGATCGCGATCGTGTTCATGGCCGTGCTCACCGCGGTCGCGACCGGCGCGGGCCTGTCGACGGGAGCGCTGGCGGGCACGATCGGTCGTCTCGCGATGTTCCTCGTTGCGCTCCTCGGCGTGGGCATTCTCGTCATCCCGCGTTTCATCCGGTTCGTGACTCGGATCGGGCGATCCGAGACCACTCTGGTCGCCAGCGTCGGCGTCTGTTTTGCGACCGCATACCTGGCGCAGGAAGCCGGGTACTCCGTTGCACTCGGCGCCTTTCTCGCCGGGTCCCTCGTATCGGAGTCGGGACAGGGCGAGCAGATCGAGCGCCTGGTCGAGCCCCTGCGCGACGTGTTCGCCGCGATCTTCTTCGTATCGGTGGGGATCCTCATCGATCCCGCGCTCGTCGCGCAGCACTGGGGCGCAGTCGTAGTGCTCACGCTCGTCGTGATCGTCGGCAAGATCGGCGGTGTGTCGGTGGGGGCGTTCCTCACCGGGACGGGCACGCGCACCGCCGTTCAGGCCGGGATGAGCCTGGCGCAGATTGGCGAGTTCTCGTTCATCATCGCCAGCCTCGGCTTGGCGCTGGGCGCAACCGGCAGCTTCCTCTTTCCAGTAGCAGTCGCCGTGTCCGCCATCACGACGCTCACCACGCCCTGGCTGATCCGCGGGGCGGCGCCTGCCGCGGAGTGGATCGACCGCAAGCTGCCACGTCCCCTCCAAACATTCGCCGCGCTGTACGGCGCGTGGCTGGAGCGCCTCCAGGCGGTGTCGGCGGCGCGCCGGTCCCAGGGTATCGGCCGGCTGGTGCGGCTGTTGGTCCTCGATGCGGTGGTATTGAGCGCGTTGATCATCGGTGTCGCGTTGCAGCTCGACGGCGCGGCTCGCTGGCTGCAAGCGGCGTTCGGGGTGGCGGCGGGAGTCGCCCGCGCGCTGGTCGTCGTCGCGGCGGCCGCGGCCTCGTGGCCCCTCGTCGTGGGCATCGGCCGCTTGTCGCGAGGCCTGGGTCGCGCCTTGGCGGAGAGCGCCCTGCCGCGTGCCGCCGGCAAGGCGGACATGGACCTGGCGCCCCGTCGCACGCTGGGCGTCACCCTGCAGCTTGGTGTCGTCCTCATCACCGGGATGGTCGTCCTGGCGCTCACGCAGATCTTTCTGCCCAGCTATTCCGGGCCGCTCGTGCTCGGCCTGGTTCTGGCCGGATTCGGCGTCGCGATTTGGCGCAGCGTGCGGGACCTCGAAGGCCACGTTCGGGCGGGGGCCCAAGCCGTGGTCGCCGCGCTCGGCAAGTACGCTCGCGCGGGGAGTCCCGCGCCCGACGACCGGGCGCTCGCGGACGTGGATCGCCTCATGCCCGGCCTCGGGACGCCCGTCGCGATCCGTATCGACCCGGCGAGTGGGTGCGTCGGCCGCAGTCTCGCCGAGCTGAACCTGCGCGGGCGGAGCGGGGCCACGGTGTTGGCGATTTCCCGGAGCGGCGAGTCGATCGCCGTGCCTGGGGCGGGGGAGCGGCTTCAGGCGGGAGACGTGCTGGCGCTCGCCGGCACGCACGAGGCGATTGAGGTCGCCCTGGCGCTGCTTAGGCCGGCTCGGTCCCGGTGAGCAGTTTGTAGGCCCCCCGCAGCTGCTGCTTCTGGCCCACGACGACGAGCACGTCGCCGGCGGCGAGGCGGTACGTTGCTGGGGGAGTCGCGATATCGCTCTCGCCGCGTCGCACCGAAAGCACCAGAGCGCCGGTGCGCGACCGGAGGCCCGTTTCGGCCAGGGTCTGTCCCACCGCGGGGGCGCTGGCGGCGAGCGGGATTCGCTCCACGTGCATTTGCGGCATCGCGCCCAGCGTGCCCGACAGCGTGATCCGCGGCTTCGCGCCCGGGCGCAGCGCCTCGTAATGCGACGCCCGGATCTCGGCGACGAGCCGGTCGATCTCCTCGCGCGGCACGTTGTAGTGCGCCAGCACGCGAGCGAAGATCTCGATCGACGTCTCGAACTCCTCGGGGATCACGACGTCGGCGCCGAGCCGCGTGAGCTCGGGGATCTCGGCGACGTACCGGGTCCGCGCGATGATGTGCAGCTTTGGGTTCATGCCGCGCGCCACCCGCACCATGCTGCGCGTGGCGGACGGGTCGGAGATGGCGATGACGAACAGGCGCGCGCGGTCGATGCCGAGCGCGCGCAGGATCTCATCGCGTGTCGCGTCGCCGTAGAACGCCGGCTCTCCCTCCGCCCGGGCCCGGCGCACCGTTTGGGCGTTGAGCTCCACGATCAGGTACGGCGCGTTGATCGAGCGGAGCGCCGCCGCGAGGTTGCGCCCGTTCAGGCCGTACCCGGCCACGACGACATGGTCCGACACGGGGTCCTCGACGGGAGCGAACCCCCGCGACCGGAAGCCCGGCAGTATGCGATCGAGCGGCACGAGCCGCTCCAGGCGGTCGAGCAGTGCCGGGCCGCTCTGCAGCAGGAACGGCGTCACGAGCATCGTCACGACCGCGACGCCGAGGAATTGCTGGTACACGCCGTTCGGGAGCAGATTCGCCGACCGCCCCTGTTCGGCCAGGACGAACGAGAACTCCCCGATCTGCGACACCGCGACGCCGGCCAGGAGCGCGACGCGACCGGCGTAGCCCATCAACGCGGGCCCGACCGCGGCGGAGAGCGCCTTGCCTCCCATGATCACCGCCACGCCGCCGAACGTGACGAACGGATGCGCCCGCATGACGTCGAGCTGCACCAGCATGCCGACGGCGACGAAAAAGAGCGAGATGAAGATGTCCCGGAACGGCATCAACTCCGCGAGCGCTTGGTGCGCGTAGTCGGATTCCGAGATCACGAGGCCGGCGAGGAAGGCGCCGAGGGCGAGCGACGCGCCGGCGGCGGCCGTGCCGAGCGCCGTGAGCGTGCCGATCAGGATGACGGCGATCAGGAACAGCTCGCGGCTGCGGGTCTTGACGATCTCGGTGAGCGCGCGCGGCACCAGGGTGCGCGCGGCGACGAGGACGCCGACCACCACCAGCGTCGCCTTCCCGAGCGCGATCGCCAGCCCCAGCGGACCGCCCGCTGCCGTCCCCGCCAGGAACGGCAGCAGCAGCATGATCGGCACCACGCACAGGTCCTGAAAGATGAGGATCCCGGTCGCGAGCCGGCCGTGCGGCGTGTCGATTTCCCCCTTGTCGGTCAGGCCCTTGAGGACGATCGCAGTGCTCGACAGGGCGATCAGGAAACCGAGGAAGAGCGCCACGCGCCAGCTCGGCAGAAAGGCGATGCCGGCGGCGACGGTGGCAAGGACGGTAAAGGCCATCTGCCCGAGTCCGCCGACCAGCACCTGGCGGCCCATTTCCTTGAGGCGGCTGAGCGAGAATTCGATCCCAATCGTGAACAGCAGCAGGATGACGCCGACCTCGGCCAGGCTCTCGACCCGGTGCGGGTCGGAGACGAGCCCGAGGGCGTTGGGTCCGAGAATCATTCCGGCCACGATGAATCCCGGCAGCGCCGGCAACTTGAGTTTGTGGAATACCAGGATCACCAGCAGGGAGCCGGCGAAGATGACGGCGAGGTCGCGGAGGACGAGGAGTTGTTCCACGGTCGCCTAACATACGACACGCCCTGCTAGCGAGGGGAGGGGACTTCGATCTCCTCCGACGACGCCCTAGGGCGTCCGGACGTTGACCGGCACCTCCACCCACACGTCGGGGTCGAGCAGGTGCCGCACCCGCAGCGTGTAGGTCCCCGGTAGGCCGCTCACGACCCGTTGGTCGAACCCCACGAGTGTATCCCCCGGCGCCAGGGCGCCCTGCATGCTGTAGCCGGCGCACCGGATGAAGGGATCGGTGAGGCTCAAGGCGCTCTCGAGATCGAGCCCACAAATACGGCTGGAGACGGCCACCCCTTCAGGCGTCAGGTTCACGACGACCGACGCGATCTGGACGGTGTCGCCCATCGCCGGTTCGGCGGGGGTGAGCCGGACACTCTGCTCGAGCCCCTGCGGCGTGATGACCACGCGGGGTCCCGTGAGTGACGCGGGCGGCGTACCGCAGGCGATTGTGGCGAAGGACAGCACGACGAGAGTGGTACGCATCGGTGACGGCATCGCTCCTCCTGGTGGCAGCACCGGGGAATCTACACCCGTTCTGAAGATCGGTTCACGCCTGCCGGCGTAACGCGTCTCCCGTGTCCACGACCGCCTGCGCCAGCAGGTCGAAGTCCTTCCGCCGGCTGCGGTGATTGGTAATCGCCACCCGAATCGCAAAGCGACCACCCAGCACCGTGTGCGACGGGACCGCGAGACCGCTTTCTTGTACCCGCAGCAGGATTTCCTGATTCATGGCATTGAGCGCGACATCATCGACGCCGACGGCCGTGTAGCGGAAGCACACGACGTTGAGCGGGGCCGGCGCGAGCAACTCGAGGCGCGGATGCGCGGCAATCAATCCCACGAGGTGGGCAGCTTGCTGAACATTCTGCTCGATCAGCCGGGCGAACGCGTCGACCCCATGCGCCTTGAGGGACATCCACACCTTGAGCGCGCGAAAACCGCGAGAGAGTTGCACGCCGCGCTCGGCGAAGGGGAAGCCGCCGGCGGCGATGCCACGATCGAATGACCCAAGGTAGGCGGGCGACACGTTGAACGTCCCGCGGTGCGCGGCCTGGTCGCGGACCAGCGTGCAGCCGACCTCGTAAGGCAGGTACATCCATTTATGCAGATCGAAGGCCACCGAGTCGACTAGCTCGATTCCCTTGACCAGGGGGCGGAGCGCGGGGGAGATCGCCGCCAGCGCCCCGAACGCGCCGTCCACATGCAGCCACAGGTGTTCTTGGCGGCACAGCGTCGCCAGGGCGGCGAGGTCGTCGGTGGCGCCCGTGTTGACCGTCCCGGCGTTGCCGACGACGCAGATCGGTCGGTGTCCCGCAGCGCGGTCAGCGACGATTGCCTGGCGCAACGCCGCCACGTCGATTGCGTAATCGGGTCCGACAGGGATTCGACGGAGTGCCTCGTTGCCGAGCCCGAGCAGCTCCACTGCCTTGCGCACCGAGGAGTGGGTCTCGCTCGAGGCGTAGACGATGAGCTGAGGCAGGTCCGAACCGTGCACCCCGCGCTCGCGCACGTCATATCCCGCCCGGGCGTTCCGCGCCACGGCGAGGCCGACGAAGTTGGCCATCGAGCCACCGGAGACGAGCAGTCCGTGAGTGCCGGCGGGCATGCCCAGCAGCTCGACCAGCCAGCCGATCACCTGGTTCTCGACCACGGCCGGGGCATCGTCGAATTCGGCCACCTGGGGATTCATTCCCGAGGCTAGCATGTCGGCGAGCATGGCCAGCGGCGTCCCAGTCCCGATCACCCAGCCCCAGAAGCGCGGGTGGACGTTCCCCGTGGGGTACGGCAGTACGTCGCGCTGGAATTGCTCGTAGACGGCCGAGGCGGGCGTAGGTCCCCGCGGCAGGGGCTCAGTGAGATTCGCGCGCACGCCGGCGGGCACCGGCCGCCACGCCGCCCGCTCGCGCACGGTGCGCAGGTAGTCCAGCATGTCATCGACCATCCGGTGCCCCAGCGCGCGCAGGTCATCCCACTCCCGCGCATTGGCGGGATCGAGTGTCAACTCGGGTTCGCGCGCGATCAGATGAGTGATGTCAGAGCCGCTCGAGGTCGGGGACGGTGCGTTCATTCCGGATGTTTCCCGTGTTGAGAGTGGACTTGGGTTCGAGCAACAAGACGTGTGTCTCTTCGTCGGCCACGGGCAGGTGCTCGACGCCGTGAGGAATGATCGCGAATTC
>Ga0193739_1000198_pt1 | contig 16787 bp, 14 predicted proteins | sample L2a2metaG_FD_144926 | JGI IMG/M metagenome (GOLD analysis project Ga0193739, IMG submission 144926) | Soil microbial communities from a riparian zone of the East river system, Colorado, United States - L2a2 | ecosystem: Environmental > Terrestrial > Soil > Riparian zone | place: USA: East River...
CGTCGCCCGAATCTTGCGGATATTCGGCGTCCTTGCGTCGGCGGCGGATGCCATCGAACTCGCGCAACACTTGACCGCGTCGTTCGGGACCGAACTGTGCGCGCGCCACGTCTCGCACCGCGATGTGACCACCACGACTGGTCGCGCGCAGGCCTTGGACGGCCAGCAGAGCTGAGCACGCCTTGCGGGAAGCGTCATACGCCATCTGGAAGGCCCCGGCTGGGTCGTCGTCAGCCAACTGTTCTGCGGACAGCAGGTGGCGCTGGGCGTCATCCATCAACAAGTCAGCGAGGTCGCGGTCTGGTTGAACCTGCTCGACCTCACCGCTCGCGATCAGTTGAAGGATGTCCTCTTCACCCGGCCGAACCATGTGGCTCCGCTCTGGTTGGTATGACAGGGACGAGCGGCCGGTCGCGCAGTCGCCGCACGAAGGCGTCGGGCTCCTCACGCCAAGAACGCGCGCTGCGTACGGTCGTGTTGACCGGCTTGCCGAGGCGCGTCTCCGCGCGCTGCGCGGCTTCGTACATCGCCGTGCGGTCAGGGCGCCCGACGATGAGGACATCGACGTCGCCCGGGGGAGGTCCAGGCTGGCCCGCATACCTGGCTGCCCAAGAACCGAAGATCCAGATCTCCTCTGCACCGGAGAGGCCCTCGAACTCGTCTTCTATGACCCATCGTGGACCGAACGTGTGCAGGGCCAATTCGGTGACAGGCCCCAGCGTCGGTGTCTCGAGATTGGCGGAGACCAGCCGGGCACGTCCCAAGCGTCGTTCCGTCAGGATGCCAGCTCGCACCAGACGGTCCAACTCGCGGGACGTCGTCGACAGTGGTGCGGCGATGGCGGCGGCAATATCGCTCGCCGTTCGCTCGCGGTCCGGGCTCATCAGGACGTAGGCGAGGAGTTCCCCTTGAAGTCGTGATCGGAACAGGGGAAAGAGTTCCGGGACCGCGGCTCGTGCCATCTTTCTTCCCATAAGCTGAAGTTGATTCCCGATTATGGCAAGTGTCTGCCTGCGACGGCAAGCCTGCGCCTGCTGACCCGAGAGTGCTTGCACCGGCTCAGACGATGCCGTGCCCGACGAGAGAATCTCATGTCAAGCTGGCCGGCGCGCGAGACAAGTTCGGCTGCTGCGGCGAAGATCGGCGACGTGGCGGCGTACTGGTGCGAGCAGGCGTGGCTCCCGGCAGGGATAGCGGAGCAGGTCCGCGTCAGCGCGGACGACAACGGGGTAGTCACCGCGGTGGACGCCGGCGTCGAGCCCTCGCCTGGTGACACGCGGATGTCGGGAGTCGTGCTGCCCGGCTTCGCCAATGCGCACTCGCATGCCTTCCACCGCGCCCTGCGCGGACGCACCCACGGCGCCGGCGGCACGTTCTGGACGTGGCGCGACCACATGTATGAGATCGCAGCGACGCTCGACCCCGACTCGTACCGGGCCCTGGCGACGGCCGCTTACGCCGAGATGGCCCTCGCTGGGGTGGCCTGCGTCGGCGAGTTCCACTACGTCCATCACCGTCCGGACGGGAAACCGTACGACGACCCCAACGAGATGAGCCACGTGCTGCGCGAGGCTGCCCGGGCGGCCGGTATCCGGCTCACGTTGCTGGACACCTGCTATCTGGCCGGTGGGATCGGCGAGCCGCTCGCTTCGACGCAGCGGCGGTTCGGAGACGGCAACGCGAACCGGTGGGCCGAGCGGATCGGCTCCCTGACGCCCGATCCGTCGACCCGGATCGGCGGCGCGATCCACTCGGTGCGCGCGGTCCCGGCCGACCAGATCGCCACCGTGGTGGAGGCCACGCGCGGGCGCCCGCTGCACGTCCACCTGTCCGAACAGCCGGACGAGAACGAGCAATGCCTCTCCGCGTACGGCGTGACGCCGACCCGACTGCTGCACGAGCACGGCGCCCTGGGGGTTGACACGACTGCCGTGCACGCCACGCACCTCGTTCGCGACGACGTCCTGCTGCTTGGTGCCTCGCAGACGACTGCCTGCATCTGTCCGACTACGGAGCGGGACCTCGCCGACGGGATCGGACCGGCCAGGGCGCTCGGCGACGCCGGCTCACCGCTTGCGCTCGGGTCAGACCAGCACGCGGTCGTCGACCTGCTCGAGGAGGCCCGGGCCCTGGAGATGCACGAGCGGCTGGCCAGCCTTCGACGGGGCCGGTTCACGCCCGCCGAGCTGGTGATGGCGCTCACCGCCGCCGGCCACTCCGCCTTGGGCTGGCCGGAGGCGGGTCGGATCGCCGTCGGGTCCCCGTGTGATCTCGTGGCGATCCGGCTCGACACCCCGCGCACGGCCGGTGCCGACCCGGCGCAGGTCGTCATGGCGGCTACGGCCGCGGACGTCGGCACGGTCGTGGTCGGCGGACGGGCGGTTGTGCAGGCCGGCCGTCATCTTCTGGGCGACGTCGGCAGGCTTCTGAGTGAGGCGGTCGAGGCGATCTGGTCGGGACGGTGAACAACGGCGCGTTGTCCACTACCGGGCTGCCCTGCGCTCCCTAACGGTGCGGGTGAGCAGCGGCACGGCCGTGGCGACGATGAGCATGTTGAAGACGAGCTGCCCCGACACCAGAACACGGGCGAGCTGACTCTGGGCCGAGACGTCGCCGAATCCCGTCGTCGTCGCGATCGTCAGGCTGTAATAGAGCGCGTCGACACGCGTCGTCAACTCGTCGAATTCGCCCGATCGAGTGGTACTCAGCGTGTAGTACGTGAGGGCGAAGAGAAGCACCGTCAGGACGATCGCAAGTGCCAGGCTGTCTATCCTGATGTCGTTGTGACGCGAGGCGTAATGCCGTCGCATCTGCCGTCCGATGACGAAAACGACGAGGCCGAGCCCGACCGCGTAGCAGAACATGCGGAAGGCGAGCGATCCGTCGAGCGGCACGAGGAAGTACGCCGCCACCAGTGCGACTACCTCGGCTGCCAACAAGCCGATCCGAACTGGACCGGGTTCTCGGGACGGGGCGTCATCGGTCACATTCGCGAGGGTACGACCGGCCCGGCCCCACCAGGGTGAGGCCGGGCCGGAGAGCCGGTCAGCTGTGGTCGAGCGCGGGAAGCCGGCGCAGCCACCTCGGCATCCACCAGTTCCGCTCGCCGAGCAGGCTCATCGCTGCGGGCAGTAGCACGGCCCGCACGATTGTCGCGTCGATGAGGATCGCGGCGGCTAGCCCTACCCCCATCTGCTTGAAGTCCAGCGGGGACAGGGTGGCGAAGATCGAGAAGACGGCGACCATCACCAGCGCTGCACTCGTCACGACGCCGGCAGACTTGGTGATCCCCTCGGCGACCGCTTCGCGCGTGGACAGCCCCGCGCGGCGACCTTCCCTGATCCGGCTGACGACGAAGACGTGGTAGTCCATCGACAGCCCGAACAGGATGACGAACAGGAACAACGGCAGCCAGGTGATGATCGCACCGTTCGAGGTGAAGTCGAGCAGCCCCTCGGCCCAGGTGTTCTGGAAGACCAGCACGAGCAGGCCGTATGCCGCGGCGACCGAGAGCAGGTTCAGCGCTGCTGCGGTCAGGGCGATCGCCAGCGACCGGAACGCCAGGACCAAGACGAGCACCGTCAACAGCAGCACGAAGCCGATGACGAGCGGCAACCGTTCCGAGAGGACGTCGCGGAAGTCGATGTCCCAGGCGATCTCACCGGTGACACCGGTATCGATGCCGGGGACAGCGCCGACCGTTTCGGGCACGAGCTCCCGAAGCTCCTCCAATGAGCCCCTGCCCTGCGGGTCGTCCGCGTTCGACGCAGCCGGCACGCTGAACCGCGCGACCTCCCCGCCCTCGGCGTACTCGACCTCCGGTACGACACCCTCCGTTGCGAAGAACGCGGTGCCGGCGTCGGTTCGCGAAGTGAGCTCGGCGACGGCGGCGTCGACGGCCGGAGCGTCCAATGCGGAGCCGTCCTCCGACCAGACGGCCACGGTGTGCGCCTTGCCCTCGGACGGGTATGCGTCGGTGATCCGCTGATAAGTCTGGATCTCCGGGATCGAGTCGGGCATGTCGTCGATGTCGGGGTTCGACAGCGTCATGCCCAGCGCCGGCGCGGCCAGCGCCGCGAGGGCGCCAACGCCGAGCGTCAGCGCGACGACCGGACGGCGTAACACCGGCCGCAGCACGGCCGGCCAGAACCGCGAGCCGCCGTTCCGGCGGGCAAGACGCCACAGCAAAGGTATCCGCGGCCGGTCGACCCAGCGGCCGAGGATCGACAGCAGCGCCGGCAGCACCGTCACCGACCCGAGCACGGCAACCGACACGACCAGGATCGTCCCCATCGCGAAGGCCGAGAAGATCGAGAAGCCGGACAGGAACATGCCCGACATCGCGACGGCCACGGTGATGCCCGAAACGACGACGGCGCGTCCCGACGTTGCGGCCACGACCGAGATCGCGTGCTCGACGGAGTCGCCCTTGGCGCGTTCCTCACGGTCGCGGCGGATGTAGAACAGCGAGTAGTCGACACCAACGGCCATGCCGACGAGCAGCACGACCGAGGCCAGAAACTCGTTGCTCGGGACGAGGTACGACGCGAACGCAGACAGTCCCATCGCCGCGCCGACGGACGACAGCGCCAGCAGGATCGGGACGCCGGCGGCGATGAGCGCGCCGAACACGACCAGCAGGATCGCGAGCGTCACCGGCACGGACAGGAACTCGGCCCTGGCGAAGTCGTCCTCGTACATCTGGTCTAGCGCGTCGCCGATCGTGTTTTCCCCCACCTGCTCGACGCGCAGTTCAGGGTGCGCTGCGGCAAGATCGGTGACGACCTCCTGGACGTCGCGGGCCGCATCGGCGGCCGCTTCGTCCTTCTGCTCGTCGGTTCCGGCGCCTTCGACGAGCGACACCTCGACAAGCTGCGACGTGCCATCCGCCGACGGGACGGGTTCGCTGACAGCCGCGACCCCGGCGAGGCCGGTGAGGCCGGTGTTCAGCTCGGCGAGCGCGGTGTCCGCCGCGGACGCGTCGAGCTGGCCGCCGCCCGCGTTCTGGACGAGTATCGACTCGCTGGCCAGCTCGCCGAACTCAGCGTCGAGGAGCGCACGGTCGGCGGCAGCGGAAGCACCGATCGTTTCTTCGCCGTCGTCGATCTCCTTCGATCCGACCATCCCGCCGCCGACGATCGCGGCTGCGACGAAGGCGATCCACAGGAGCAGCGCCGTCCAGCGGTGTCGTGCGCTCCAGGTGGCGACGGCGACGATCGGGCCGCGTGGGCGGGTCGGTTCCCGCGGTGTGGACGGTTCGGGTCTGGGGATCGTGGTAGTCGTCGACGCGGTCATGGGATCTCCCCGGCAGGCTCGATTGGTGGTCGCCCAGAAGCCTCGTCGCCGCGGGTCGCGAGCGCAGTCGGGAATGCTCCCGAATTTCGGGTAGGGGTACCCCCAAGATCCACCTAGGGCTTACCCGAAGGATGGCAGAGTATGGTGCCACCGGTGGTACCATACCTGGGTGGAGAAGACGACCGTGTACCTGCCCGGGGATCTGAAGGACGCCGTCCGTCGCAGCGCCCGCCGTCGCGGCGTCTCCGAGGCGACGGTGATCCGTGAGTCGATCCGCGCCGCTGTCGCATCCGAACGTCCCGGGCCCCGCGCCGGCCTGTTCGCGAGCGGAGATCCCATGGCCGGCCGCGTCGACGAACTCCTGGTCGGCTTCGGTGACCGGTGATCGTCGACACCAGCGCGCTGTTGTCGTTCTTCGACCGCGACGAGCCCACTCACCATGCGATCGTCGACGTGCTCATGAACAGCCGTGACCCTCTCGTGGTGTCACCGTTCGTTCTCGCCGAACTCGACTACCTCGTCGGCACCCGGATCGGCGTGACCGCCGAGGTGTCCGTGCTCCGTGAGATCGGCGGTGGAGCCTGGGAGCTCGCGGGGTTCGATGCCGCTGACACGATACGCGCCGCCGGGGTCGTGGAGCGCTACGGCGACCAGGGGATCGGATTGGCCGATGCCTCGAACGTCGTTCTTGCCCAGCGGTACGGGACGCGACGGATGGCCACGCTGGACCGCCGCCACTTCGAGGTGCTGCGGCCGCTGCATGGAGGCCGGTTCACCGTCGTGCCGTGACCGTCGTCGGTCGATGACACCCGCGACGCTCAGGCCGAGCACGATGACGATGCCGGCGACGATGCCGTCCACGATGTAGTGGTTCGCCGTGAGAACGATCGACGCGAACATCAGCACCGGCAGCGCGATGCCCAGCGCCCGAACCGTACGGTGTCTCGCCAGAGTGACCCAGGCGATGCCGACCAGCAGGATCCAGCCGAAGTGCAGGCTCGGCATGGCGGCGTACTCATTGACCAGCGCCGGCGTGTTCATCGTCCGATACGTCGTCGCATGCTGCGCGATCGTGTCGACGAAGCCGTACTCGGGCACGAACCGTGGCGGCGCCAGCGGGTAGAGCGCGAAGAGCAGGAGGCTCAGAGCACCCGAGGCGAGGACGGCGTTGCGGAAGCGTGGATACGCCGCGGGTCGACGCAGCAGCATCCACACCAGGGTGAGCACGACGATCGGCCAGAAGGCGATGTAGATGGCGTTGGCCGCATCGACGACGAGATCGTTGTCGATGACCGCCCGCTGGATCCCGGGTTCTAGGAACAGGCCCACCGATCGCTCGAGCGCGATGATCTGCTCGGCATGGTCGAACGCGGCGTCCACGCGATCGTTGGCGAGCCCTCTGACCAGTGTGTACAACAGGGTGGCGGCTCCGATGAGCGCGGCTTCGCGGACGAGCGCGGGCGCGCTGCGGAGACCGCCACCGGCTGCGATGGCTCGGCGGACCGATCCACCCGCGAAGTCCAGTGAGCGAGCGGTCACGGCAGCTCCCGGGTCTGCGGAGGGTTCGTTGCCGACGAGCCTGGTCCTCTCGCAACAACGGCACAGTCCGGGATGCTCCCGATTTCCGCGTAGGGGTGACCCTGGCACCGCACGCGCCTGAGCAAATCCTCGACCGGGTTCGCCATACCGTAGGGCGCGTGCCGACGACCTTGCTGGATGGGATCGGGCTGCTCGTCACGGGCTCGCAGGAGTACGGCGACGGATCGGCGCTGGGCGAGATCAGCGGCGCCGCTCTCGTTGTCGACGGCGACGGGCTGGTGGCGTGGGTGGGGCCGTCGGGGCGGGCTCCGGCCGCCGACACGATGGTGGACGCGAACGGGCGCTGCGTCCTCCCCGGCTTCGTCGACAGTCATTCCCACCTGGTCTTCGCCGGCGACCGCGCCGCCGAGTTCGATTCGCGGATGGCCGGACGCCGGTACGAGGCAGGGGGCATCCGCACCACCGTCGCCGCCACCCGGGCGGCATCGGACGAGGAGTTGGCGGCCAACCTGGTCCGGCTGCTCGCGGAGATGAGGCGGCAGGGCACGACGACCGTCGAGGTCAAGAGCGGCTATGGCCTGACCGCCCACGACGAGGCGCGGTCGCTGGCGTTGGCGCGGCAGTACACCGACGAGACGACCTTCCTGGGTGCCCACGTGGTGCCGCCCGAGTACGCCGACGATCCGGGCGGATACGTCGACCTCGTCACCGGCGAGATGCTCGAGGCCTGTGCCCCGCACGCGCGATGGATCGACGTGTTCTGCGATCGGGGGGCGTTCGACGCCGAAGCTGCGCGGGCAGTGCTGACCGCTGGGGCGGTCAAGGGTTTGCAGGCCCGGGTCCACGCGAACCAACTCGGGCCCGGTCCGGGTGTCCTGCTCGGCTGCGAGATCGGGGCGGCCAGCGTCGACCACTGCACGTACCTCTCCGCGGCCGACGTGGACGCCCTGGCGTCATCCGGTACCGTCGCGACTCTGCTTCCGGGTGTGGAGTTCTCGACCCGTTCGCCGTACCCCGACGCACGCCACCTCATCGACGTCGGTGTGACCGTCGCTCTGGCGAGCGACTGCAACCCCGGCTCCTGCTTCACCACCTCGATGCCGTTCTGCGTCGCCCTGGCGGTGCGCGAGATGCGGATGACGCCCGCGGAGGCGGTGTGGTCGGCGACGGCCGGCGGGGCGGCGGCGCTTCGCCGAACCGACGTGGGTCGGCTCGTCCCCGGCTGCCGAGCCGACCTGGCCGTGCTGGACGCGCCGTCCTACGTCCACCTCGCCTACCGTCCCGGCGTCCCGCTCGTCACCTCCGTATGGCGGGCCGGTCGGTGACGAGCCCAGCGGCGGAACGTGACGCGAACGCGGCGAGGGCCTCGAGCGGGCCACGTCCGATGAAGCTGCGCCACGGCACGGCAATGGCCACTGCGATCAGCACGTGCCAGAGGTAGGTGTAGGGGACCGTCCGGGGGAGTGCGGTCGAGAGCAGGACGACGTGCAGCGTGTAGAGCGTGAAGGTCATGCTGCCGATCGCTGCGAGTGGCACGAGCATGCGCGCAGCGACCCGCGCCAACAGGAGCATCGCACCGAGCACCACACATGACGTTCCGATCGTGTGCAGCAGGTCGAACGGGGATCCGGAGTGCGGGGCGACGACAGCGAGCCACCACCACGTCGAGGTCGGAGTCGTGCCGTAGAACGACGTGGTCACGGCGGTCTCGAGGACGCGATCGGCGAGCGGTGTACCCGCAGCGCCGGCTGCTTCCAACTCCTTCAGCCCACCGCCGGGATGAAGTAGCCACCACGATGCGAACCAGGCCGTCACGGCGAGCAGTGCTCCGCCGAGCAACACGGTGCGGCTGACCCGTGGGCTGGTCAGAGCCAGGCGGCCGAGACCCAGGCCGGCGAGCAGGTAGGCCGTCCATGTGAGCACCGGGTAATACCCGGTGACGGCCACCTCGCGGAGCAGATCGACAGGGTTCGCGAGGGCCTCCGGTGCCGGGGAGTTGAACGACTGCACCGGCATGAACGGCCGGATCGCCTGGCTGACCACCGGCGCCAGTACCGCCCACGCGGCGCCCAGCGGGAGCAGGACCCTCGCCGGAAGAGCCAGGAACGGCACTGCCACGACGAACAGCAGCGCGTAGAACACCAGGATAACCGCGACACCGGAGCGAAGCCCGCCCAGCTGAAGCCCGACGAGCAGCAGGACTCCGGCCCGGGCGAGCGTGCCGGCGGCGGCAGCCGCCAGCCGGCGACCACGCGGAGGAGTCGTCCCCCCACTGGCCAGGGCGAGCCCCACACCGGCCAGCACGGCGAACAATGCGGCGGACCGGCCACTCGCGATCCGGTACGCCGCACTCACGGTGCCGTCCGCCGCCAGCATCGGCACGATGTGGATCGCCATCATCCCGATCAGCGCGACACCGCGGGCGGCGTCGACTCCGATCAGCCGTCGCGACGGGGTGCGGAGGGTCGCGGTCGTCGCGGCGGCTTCGGGGGTGCTCACCAGACCAGGTCGGCGATCCAGCGGACCAGTGGTACGACGGCCGGAGCGGTCACCACCAGCAGCCCCACCGCGGCGAGCAGCGCCACGAGCCGGACGCGAACCGTTGGTCCGCCGGTGGAGTCGCGCATCTTCCGCAGCACGAACCCAGCGTAGGTGCCGACGGCCGCGGAGGGGATCCGGAATGTGTGGCGTAGTCCGGCCGTTGAAATGAGTGACCTAAGTTGAGCCTGACCGACTCAAGGTGAAGTTTGACAGCCGGCCACGACCGGCCATACTTGAGCGCGAGTCGCTCAATCGAGAAGACGTCTCTTCGGAGGTAACGCATCATGGCACGAGCCGTAGGCATCGATCTCGGGACGACGAACTCCGTCGTTGCCGTCCTCGAAGGTGGCGAGCCCACCGTCATCGCAAACGCCGAGGGATCGCGGACCACTCCGTCGGTCGTCGCGTTCGCGAAGAACGGCGAGATCCTCGTCGGCGAGGTCGCGAAGCGCCAGGCGGTCACCAACGTCGACCGCACGATCCGGTCGGTCAAGCGCCACATGGGTAGCGACTGGAGCGCAGAGATCGACGGTAAGACCTTCACCGCACAGCAGATCTCCGCGTTCGTGCTGCAGAAGCTCAAGCGCGACGCCGAGGCCTACCTCGGCGAGACCATCACCGACGCCGTGGTCACCACGCCGGCGTACTTCAACGACGCCCAGCGCCAGGCGACGAAGGAGGCCGGTGAGATTGCGGGCCTCAACGTCCTGCGTATCGTCAACGAGCCCACCGCAGCCGCGCTGGCGTACGGCCTGGACAAGGGCGAGAAGGACCAGACGATCCTCGTCTTCGACCTCGGTGGCGGCACCTTCGACGTGTCCCTGCTCGAGATCGGCGAGGGCGTCGTCGAGGTCAAGGCCACCAGCGGCGACAACCACCTCGGTGGCGACGACTGGGACCAGAAGGTCGTCGACTGGCTGGTCGAGCGGGTCCGGGCGAGCCACGGCATCGATCTGGCCAAGGACAAGATCGCCATGCAGCGGGTACGCGAGGCTGCCGAGCGGGCGAAGATCGAACTGTCGTCCAGCACGCAGACCTCGATCTCGCTGCCCTATATCGCCCAGGACGCCGAAAAGAACCCCGTCCACGTCGACGAGGCCCTGTCGCGAGCCCAGTTCGAGCAGATGACAACCGATCTGCTGGCCCGCTGCAAGTCCCCGTTCGAGCAGGTCATCCGCGACATCAGCATCTCGGTCGACGCGATCGACCACGTCGTGCTCGTCGGTGGATCTACCCGGATGCCCGCCGTGGTCGACCTGGTCCGCCAGCTGACCGGCGGCAAGGAGCCCAACAAGGGTGTCAACCCCGACGAGGTCGTCGCTGTCGGTGCCAGCCTGCAGGCCGGTGTTCTCCGCGGCGAGGTCAAGGACGTCCTGCTGCTGGATGTCACCCCGCTCTCCCTGGGCATCGAGACCAAGGGCGGCGTGATGACGAAGATCATCGAGCGCAACACGACGATCCCGACCAAGCGCTCCGAAGTCTTCACCACAGCCGACGACAATCAGCCTTCGGTGATGATCCAGGTCTACCAGGGCGAACGCGAGATGGCCCGCAGCAACAAGGCGCTGGGCAACTTCGAGCTCACCGGCCTGCCGGCCGCTCCGCGCGGTGTCCCGCAGATCGAGGTCACCTTCGACATCGACGCCAACGGCATCATGCACGTATCCGCGAAGGACCTGGGCACGGGTAAGGAGCAGTCGATGACGGTCACGGGCGGCTCGTCGCTGCCCAAGGAGGACATCGAGCGGATGATGCGCGAGGCCGAGGAGTACGCCGAGGAGGACCGCGCCCGCCGCGAGGCCGCCGAGACGCGTAACCAGGCCGAGGGGCTGGTCTACCAGACCGAGAAGTTCCTCGGCGACAACGCCGAGAAGGTCGGCACACTGTCCGCCGAGGTCCGCTCCGATGTCGACTCGGCGCTCGCCGACCTGAAGAAGGCGCTCGAGGGCAACGACGACGCGGCGGTCAAGTCCGGCACCGAGCGGCTCGCCACCGCGAGCCAGGCGCTGGGCGCCGCGATGTACGCCAACGCGACGCCGTCCGACGCCGCGGGTTCCGGACCGTTCGACGGATCGGACGCCGGTGCCGCCGCCGGCACCACCGACGTCGCCGACGACGCCGCGTCCGGTTCCGAGGAGGATGTCGTCGAGGCCGAGATCGTCGACGAGGAGAAGGGGGAGAAGTGACGGATCGTGACCAGCCCGCCGGGCCCGACGAGCCGGTCGGCCCTGTGGTCCGGGACCGCCGTCGCCTCGACCCCGAGACCGGACAGGTGAGAGATCCGAGCCCGCCCCCGAGTACGTCGACACCGGCAGGTGCCGGTGTCGACGGCGTGGGAGAGGGTGACCAGGATGCGGCGCTCGCCGCCGCTCGCACCGAGGCCGCCGAGCGTCTGGACGATCTGCGCCGTCTGCAGGCCGAGTACGTCAACTACCGCCGCCGTGTCGAGCGCGACCGTGAGGTCGTCCGCGAGAGCGCGGTCGCGTCGGCGCTCGGTGAGCTGCTCGGCGTTCTCGACGACATCGGCCGGGCGCGCGAGCACGGCGATCTCACCGGCGCGTTCCGGTCGGTGGGCGAGGCGCTCGAGGCAGCCACCTCGAAGCTGGGGCTGGTGCGCTTTGGCGAACCCGGCGATGTCTTCGACCCGACCGTGCACGAGGCACTCATGCACGAGTACTCCGACGAGGTCACCGAGCCGACGTGCACGCAGGTGCTCATGCCCGGCTACCGGTTCGGCGACCGGCTCATTCGGGCGGCCCGAGTGGCCGTCGCCGAACCCACCGAGGCACTGCCGAACCCCGCTGAGGCGGACAATTCGGCCAGGGGTGACACTGACGACTGATCGACCACGGGAGGAGGGACGCCGATGAGCACGAAGGACTGGCTCGAGAAGGACTACTACAAGATCCTCGGCGTTCCGAAGGACGCCGATGCCGCTGCGGTGAAGAAGGCGTACCGTACTCTCGCCCGTGATCTCCACCCCGACCACAACTCCTCGGACAAGGCGGCCGAGACGCGGTTCAAGGAGGTGTCGGAGGCGTACTCCGTGCTGTCCAACCCGGAGAAGCGCAAGGAGTACGACGAGGCCCGCTCGCTGTTCGGCAGTGGTTTCCGGGTCCCGAGCGGCGCGGGCGGGTCGACCGGTGGTTCGTTCAACTTCGACCTCGGCGACCTGTTCGGCAGCCCAACCGGCGGCCAGGGGGGCGGCGGGGGGATCGGCGACGTCTTCGGCGGTCTGTTCGGCCAGCGCACCCGTACCACCCAGCCACGCCGGGGTGCCGACGTCGAGAGCGAGGTGACGATCGGCTTCAGCGAGGCCGTCGACGGGGTCACCGTGCCGCTGCGGATGACCAGCGCATCCGCGTGCACGGCCTGCGCGGGCACCGGGGCTCGTGCCGGCACCGTTCCGCGCGTGTGCCCCACCTGCTCCGGCACCGGGCACACCAGCACCAACGCCGGCCGCTTCTCGCTGTCCGAGCCGTGCCGCGAGTGCAAGGGCCGGGGGCTTGTCGTCGACGACCCGTGCCCGGTCTGCAATGGCTCAGGGCGCGGGACGACCAGCCGGGTCATGCAGGTTCGCATCCCGGCCGGGGTCCGTGAGGGGCAACGGATTCGCCTCAAGGGCAAGGGTGCGCCGGGCGAACGCGGCGGGCCGGCGGGCGATCTGTACGTCACGGTGCACGTGTCTCCACACCCAGTCTTCGGTCGCCGCGGCGAGCATCTGACGGTGACCGTTCCCGTGACCTTCCCGGAGGCCACGCTCGGCGCCGAGATCAAGGTGCCGACGCTCAACGGTGTTCCGGTGACGCTGAAACTGCCGGCGGGCACGCCGAACGGCCGTACCTTCCGCGTCCGCGGTCGCGGCGCGAGCCGGTCCGACGGCACGCGGGGGGACCTGCTCGTCAGCATCGAGATCATGGTTCCCCAGCGGGTCGACGGCCAGGCCAAGGAGGCGCTCGAGACCTTCCGGGAAGCGACGTCAGGCGACGACGTCCGGGCCGATCTCATGCGCATGGTCGAGAAGAGCGGCTGATCATGGATGCCGGCAGCCGTTTCGTCGTGACCATGTCGGGTGCCGCCCGTCTGGTCCGCGACGACGAACCCATCTACGTGATCTCTGTTGCCGCCGAGATGGCCGGCATGCACCCACAGACCTTGCGGCAGTACGACCGGCTCGGGCTGGTGTCGCCCGGACGATCTGTGGGAGGTGGACGCCGCTACTCGCTGCGCGACGTGGAGCTCCTTCGCGAAGTGCAGCGGCTCTCGCAGGACGACGGCGTCAACCTCGCCGGCATCAAGCGGATACTCGAACTCGAAGCCCAGGCCGATGCGCTTCGCGAACGGTTGGCCGAGCTCGGCGCCGAGTACTCCTGGCTTGCCGCCCGGCTCTCGATGTCGTCGCACCTGCTGACGCGGTGGCCGACACCGCGCATGCTCACCTGATCACAGCGCAGGTCGGTCCGTTACGCCGCGAGCAGGCCGATCCCGAGGGTGATGACGCCGGCTGCCAGGAAGACCGCACCGATCCATACCAGCCAGACGAGTCCGTTCGGCTTGGTGCGGCCAGCGCCCGTGGAGGACAGGAAGAACCCCGCGGGCATGAGGATCGTGCCACCCAACCGACGAAGCCGTCCAGCGTCGTGGCGTCGGTCAGAATCGCCCCGACCAGGCCGAGTGTGACCAGCGCGCCCGCCATGCCGTGGCCGGCCCGCGCGAAAGACCGCTGGAACTCTGTGGTCGGCACGTCGCCAGTCGCGATCCTGGTGAGGAACCAACCACCGAACTCGATGGTCACCACAGCGAGCACGAGGATGCCGGCCAGGCTGGTCGCTTCGGTGCTGAGCTCGAGCATGGGAACCTCCTCGAACCGGTGACGTAACGTCGTCAAACAGCAGCGTCACGTTACCGTTGATCGTCGCCGGGCGGTGCGCCGTCAACTGAGACGAATCAGGGAAGCAGCACGCCGGGGGACAGCATGCCGCGAGGGTCGAACGCACGCTTGACCGCCAGCATCGTCGCCACGTCCACAGCTGACCGGGTGAGCTCCATCCAGGGTCGCTTGGCCCGGCCGACGCCGTGCTCGGCGCTGATGCTGCCGCCGTGCTCGACCACCAGGCGCAGGACGATGTCGGTGGCCTCGTCCGCCCGTGCGACCGGGACGCCGAGCAGGTTGACATGCGAGTTGCCCTCGGCCAGGTGACCGAACGTGATGACCGTGATGTCGGGAAGCAGCGCGCCGACGCGATCCCGCAACGCCGCCTCGAACGCCGCGTGACGAGGAATCGGGACGGCCACATCGAGCTTCACCGCAGGGCTGCCCAGGGCAACGGCCTCAGCGTTGACCGCCTCGGCGTGACCCTCCCGGTACGCCCACAGGCGGCCGCCCGGCCCGGGCTCGACGACCCCGTCACCGACCAGCGGGCCCAGGCCGGCGACGACATCCTCCTCGGATGCACCCGACGTCTCGACGAGCACGTACGTCGCATGGTCGTCGAGGAACGGCGCGCGCAGCCCCAGCCGTGACCGGACGAGGGAGAGTCCCGCGGCGTGGAAGTACTCGGCCGCCTCCACGGTGAGCCCGGCCTGCCGCACGCCGGCGAGCACCTCGACGGCCGCGGCCAGTGACGGAACGCCGACCATCGCCACCTGCACGTGGGCGGGTGGCGTCACCAGCCGCATCAGCACCTTGGTGACGACACCGAGCGTGCCTTCGCTGCCGGCCAGCAGCCCGACCAGGTCGTAGCCCACGTTGTCCTTGGGCAATCCGGACAACCGGCTCAGCACCGACCCGTCAGCCAGCACGGCCTCGATGCCGAGCAGCTGGGTACGGGTGGTCCCATGCCTGACGACCCGCAGGCCGCCCGCGTTGGTAGCGACGACGCCGCCCAGGGTCGCCGACTCACGCGCGGCAAGGTCGATGCCCAGCATCAGGCCGACCGACGCCGCGGCGTCCTGGGCAGTGGACACGGTGACGCCGGCACCGGCGGTCAGGGTGCGCCCGACGGGATCCACCGATTCGACCGTGTCCAGCCGCCGCAGGCTGAGCACGACTTCGCCGTCGAGCGGGATCGAGCCCCCGACCAGGCCGGTGTTGCCCCCTTGGGGCACGAGCGGGACCCCGGCGCCGGCGCAAGCGCGAACGACCTCGGCGACCTCGGCTGTCGAGCCGGGCCGCACCACCGCCGTCGTGACACCTTCCCAGCGGCCGGTCCAGTCGGTGCGGTAGCCCTTGGTCACCGCGTCGTCGGTCAGCACGTGGGCCGCGCCGACGGCGTCGACCAGCCGCGCGATCAGCGGGCCATGCCGCTGGGACCCGGGCATGCGTCCACCCTGTCACCTGTGTCGACGAGTGGGCATCCTTCCGGTTGCGGACGTCCGGTCTGGTACGGCAGAGTTGAGCGGAGCAGACTCAAGGTTAGGCAGCTTGTGGCAAGCAGACACGCACAGGGAGAACGATGAACGATCAGCTCACCACCAAGGCGCAGGAAGCGTTGTCCGTTGCCGTCCGCAGCGCGGCCACGGCCGGTAATCCGTCGGTCGAACCGATGCACCTGCTGCGCGCCCTCCTCGCGCAGACCGAGGGGCTGACCGCGTCACTGCTCGAGGCGGCCGGTGCCGATCCGGCCGCCGTGCGTCGTGAGGTCGAGGCCGCGGCCGGAGCGCTGCCCGCCGCATCGGGCTCGACCGTGGCCGCTCCTGGGCTGGCCCGTTCGACGTACGCCGTTTTGTCCCACGCGGGCGACGTGGCGCGCGAGCTCGAAGACGACTACGTCTCCACGGAGCACCTGCTGGTCGGGCTCGCCCACGTGGAGTCGCCGGTGCGCGACCTGCTGGTCCGCCACGGTGTCAGCGCCGAACGGCTCCGGGCGGCGTTCGCCGACGTGCGAGGCAGCGCCCGCGTGACCAGCCCTGACCCGGAAGGTACGTACGACGCGCTCAACAAGTACGGCGTCGACCTCACCGAGCGGGCGCGGGAAGGGAAGATCGACCCGGTGATCGGCCGCGACGCGGAGATCCGGCGGGTCATCCAGGTGCTGTCACGGCGGACCAAGAACAACCCCGTCCTGATCGGTGAACCCGGCGTCGGCAAGACCGCCGTGGTCGAGGGACTGGCCCAGCGCATGGTCGCGGGCGACGTTCCCGAGTCGCTGCGCGGCAAGCGTCTGGTCGCACTCGACCTCGGTGCCATGGTTGCGGGGGCCAAGTACCGCGGCGAGTTCGAGGAGCGCCTCAAGGCGGTACTCGACGAGATCAAGGCGAGCGAGGGTCAGGTCGTCACGTTCATCGACGAGCTCCACACCGTCGTCGGAGCCGGCGCGACGGGCGACTCCTCGATGGACGCCGGCAACATGCTCAAACCGATGCTCGCCCGCGGTGAGCTGCGCATGGTCGGCGCGACGACGCTGGACGAG
>Ga0193739_1000200_pt1 | contig 16604 bp, 10 predicted proteins | sample L2a2metaG_FD_144926 | JGI IMG/M metagenome (GOLD analysis project Ga0193739, IMG submission 144926) | Soil microbial communities from a riparian zone of the East river system, Colorado, United States - L2a2 | ecosystem: Environmental > Terrestrial > Soil > Riparian zone | place: USA: East River...
CACGGCGCTGGGTCGGATCTCGGTCGCCAGGCGCGCCTCGATGAACATGCCCGCCTGGAGTTGGCGCTCGGGGTTCGGGACGCGCGCCTTGATCAGAATGGTGCGCGCCGGCAGCTCCACGACGGGATCGACGAACACCACTTCGCCCGAGAAGTTCTTGCCGGGCAGCGCGGCGACCTGGAAGCTCACGAGCTGGCCGCGGTGCAGCCGCTCGGCGTACCGCTCCGGTACCTGGAAGACGGCCTGTTGCGGATTCACCGACTGCAGGCTGATGAGCGGCGTCTGGCTGTTGACAGAGGTCCCGATGCTCACGAGCCGCCGCCCGACGACCCCGCCGAAGGGCGCGCGCACCACGCTGCGGTCGAGCCGCGTCTTGAGCAGATCGTACGAGGCCTGAGCGGCCCGGTACCCGGCGTCGGCGCGCTCGAGATCGGACTGCGAGGAGGCGTTCTGGGCCATGAGCTGCTTGGTGCGCTCGAGCGCCCGCTGTGCCACGTCGCGGTCGGCCTCGGCCCGCGCCACCTCCGACTTCAGCTCGGCGTCATCCACCTTGAAGAGCCCGGTGCCAGCGGCGACGTTCTGTCCCTCGCGGACCAGGATCTCGACGATGCGGCCATCCACCTCCGGGCGCAGCTGGACGGATTGCACGGCTTCGATCTGCCCCGTCGCTTGAATCGCGTCCACGACGGTGTCACGGATCGCAACGACCACTTCGACGGGCATGCCCGGTGGTCCACCGCCTTCTCCGGGAGCCGCGGACTTTGCCTTATTGCACGCAGCCGCGAGGACGATGAGCACAGCGAGTGAGCGGACTGACATCACGGGGTTTCCTTATCGGTAAAGAGTCTCTTGCCGAGGATGCTCTCGAGCCCGGCGAGCGCGAGCCGAGTCGAGTAATGCGCCTGCACGAGCGCTGCTTCGGCTTGTGAAAGATTGACCTGCGAATCCAGTAGGTCCAGAATCGTCGTCGCGCCGGCGCTGTAACGATTCTGCTGCACGCGGAAGCTCTCACGGGCGACCGTGACCCCTTCCTTCGCCAGCGCGTAGCTGGCGCGGGCCGTCACGTATGCGTCGTACCCCGCCGTCACATCGTGCTGCACGGCGCGATCCATATCCCGCCGCCTGGCGCGCGCGACATCCCTGTTCACGCGGGCACGCGAGAGCGCCAGCTCCCGTTGCCCGTTGTTCCATATCGGGAGGGACACGGCAAGCGTGAAACTCGACTGCTTGGAGAGGTTCGGGTAAAACGTCGTATCGATCGAGAATGCGTTGAACGTCAGCGACGCGTGCGGCAGATAGTTGCCCAACTCGGCCCGATAGGCGGCGCTGGCCGCGCGCTCGTTGGCAGCCGTCGCGCGAAACTCGGGGCCCTGCCGGGCCGCCTGCGAAATCGCGTCGGGCAGCGAGATCGGCAGCTCCGGCGCGGCCGCCGTGTCGAGCGGCATCGCGTCGACCGGTCCGGCTGCGCCGATCCGGCGTCCCAGCTGGAGACGGGAAACGCGCAGCGCCGATTCCTGCTCGAGCTGGCCAACCTGCGCCCGGGTCATCTCCAGTCGGAGATTGAGCGAGTCGGTGGAAACGGCCGCACCGGAAACGACGCGCGCCCGCGCGACGCTTAGCTGCTCGCGGGCTCGACGGAGTCGGTCGCGCGCGACCCGATCCAGCTCGGCGTCCGCGAGCACGGCGTAATAGTCCGACTCCGTGAGCAGCGCGGTCGCAAACCGCTGGCGCAGTTCGTCCGCGCGCGCGCCTTCGAGCGCCGCGCCAGACCGGGTCAGCTCCGCCAGCTTCTGGCCGCCGGTGAATAGATCGTACCGAGCGGTCAGTTGCCCTGTCCACGACGTTCGTGTCACGAAAAACGTATCCCCGGCGAAGATGAAGCCGGGTGGATTTGAGCGCTGGGCGCTCACGCCGACCGTGACCGACGGCAGGATGAATACGGCGAACGCATTCCGCCGCGCCCACACGGCGTTGTCCACCTGGCCGAGGGCGGCGACGTAGTTCGGATCGAGCCGCGCCGCGCGCTGGAGCGCCTCCGCCAGCGTCACGCGCGGTACCGAATCGGTGGCTTGCGTCGACACAACGCCCTGCAGGGCGAGCAACAACGCCAGCATCAGTCGCCCTCCGCGGGGACGAGCTCGCGGCGGCGGCGGCGGGCCCGCACGCGCTCCAGCAAGGTGTCGAGCATCACGTACGCCACCGGCACCACGAACAGCGTGAGCGCCGTTGAGAAGAAGACCCCGCCCACGATCGCGTACCCCAGCGGCTTTCGGGACGCGGAGCCGGCACCGACTCCCCACGCGATCGGCACCGCGCCCATGATGGTCGCGACCGACGTCATCAGAATCGGCCGCAGCCGGATCCGGCCCGACTCGAGAACGGCCGAGATGGTGTCGAGGCCCTTCGCCTTCAGCTGGTTCGTGTACTCCACGAGGAGGATCGAGTTCTTGGTCACGAGCCCGATCAGGAGGATCATGCCGATCTGGCTGTACAGATTGATCGTGCCCCCCGATTTGCCGAGTAGCTCCGCGACCTTCAGCGTCCCCAGCGCGCCGGTGATCGCGAGCGGAACGGACAACAGTACCGTGAACGGGTGCACCAGCGACTCGAACTGCGACGCCAGCACCATGAACACCACCAGCAGAGCCACACCGAACGCGAAGTACAACGCACCGCCACTCTCGCGGAACTCGCGGGAATCACCCGCCAATGCGGTCGTGCTCCCGGGCGGCAACACCTGGCGCGCCGCGACATCGAGCGAATCGAGCGCGTCGCCCTGCGCGAAGGGCGGTATCAGCGATGCCGAGAGGGTGAAGGACGGCACGCGGTTGAAGTGGTTGATTTGCCGCGGCCCGACCCCTTCCTCGACGTTGGCCAGAGCGTCGAGCTGGACCAGCTGCCCGCCCTTCCCCCGCAGATAGATCCCCTTCATGTCGCTGGGGGTCGCGCGATCCTTGGGATCGAGCTGAGCCATCACGTAGTAGAGCTTGTCGTTGCGCGTGAACGTGCTGACCCGGCGACCGCCGAGGAACGTCTGGAGCGCCGATGCCACGTCTCGCACCGGTACGCCGAGATCCTCGGCGCGGTCGCGCTCGAACGTGACGCGCAATTCCGGCTTGTTCACGCGGAGATCGGTGTCGACGTTCGTGAGGCCCGGGATCGCCCGCACCCGGTTCGCAAACGGGTCCATCACCTCAGTCAGCTTCTCGAAATCCGGATGCTGCACCACGTACTGAATCGGCTGCGAGAACCCGAGCGCCCCGGGGGCATAGGGGAACGCCATCACACCGGTAATCCCGAAGAGCTGCGGGAACAACCCCCCGACCGTCTGCTGGACGGTGGTGCGGCGCTCGCCCCAGTCTTTCATGATCACCCCGATGAAGGCGCTGTTGACGCCTCCCGCGAACCCCCCGATGATCGTGAAGTAGCCGTTGACATCCGGCGTCTTGCCGATGATTTCCTCGATCCGGCGCACGTAGCTATCGGTGTAGTCGAGCGACGCGCCTTCAGGGGCCTGGGCAACGACGAGGAAAAAGCCGCGATCGTCGTCCGGGATCAGCTCCTCTTTCAGTCGAGTTGGCCGAAAAACCAGGAACACCAAAAACGACACGGCCACGATTGCCAGCGTGCCCACAGCGACCGGCCCGCGATGGGTGACCGCCCGCTTGAGCAGGCGGGCATAGCGTTCCGACAGCGCGTTGAAGCCGCGCTCGAACAGCTTGAAGGTCTCCCCGTGCGAGTGGGCGACGCGGAGCACCTTGGCACAGAGCATCGGCGTCAGGGTCAGCGCGACGAACCCCGAGATTACCACGGCGCCAGCCACCGCGATCCCGAACTCGCTGAGCAGCCGGCCCGTGGACCCCCGCAGGAATCCCAGCGGCGTAAACACCGCCACGAGCGCGATCGTGGTCGCGATCACGGCGAACCCGATCTCGTTGGTGCCGTTCACCGCCGCCTGTTCGGGGCTTTCTTTCAGCTCCTCCTGGTGCCGATACGCGTTTTCGAGCACAATGATCGCGTCGTCCACCACGATGCCGATCGCAATGGTGAGCGCGAGCAGCGTGAAGTTGTTGATCGAGAACCCCAGGAAATACATGATCGCGAACGTCGCGACGATCGACGCCGGGATGGCCAACCCCGGAATGATCGTGGCCCTGAGATTTCGCAGAAACACGAAGATGATCAGCACGACCAGGATGGCCGCAATGAGGAGGGTGAGACGGGCATCGTCAATCGAGTGCGTGACGAAGACTGATCCATCGTACGCGATGTCGAGCTTCACGCCGAGCGGGAGCGTCTGCTGGATGCCGGGAAGTGCTTCGCGAATGTTTCGCGCGACATTGAGGAGGTTCGCCTTGGACTGCCGGACCACACCGATCGCCACCGACGGACTCCCGTTGTAGCGGAATATCGAACGGTCGTCCTCCGACCCCAGCTCGACGTTTGCCACGTCTTTGAGCTTGACGAGCTGAGTTCCCTGGCTGGCCACCACTAATTCGCCGAACTCCTGCGGCGTCTTCAGCTCGCCGAGCGTCCGAACCGAAAACTCGCGACGGGTCGATTCGATCCGCCCGGCGGGGATTTCGACATTGCGCGCGGCGATCGCGCCCTCCACATCCTGCACGGTCAGCTCGCGGGCCGACAGCGCGTCGGGCTGCACCCATACCCGCATCGCAAAGCGCCGCTCGCCGAAGATGGCGGCGCTGCCGACACCCGGCAGGCTCTGGAGTCGCGCCTTCACGAGACGGTCGGCGACATCGGAGAGCTGCATCAGGTCATAGTTGTCGCTGCTCAACGCCAGCCAGAAGAACGGCTGCGCGTCCGCCGACTGCTTTTCAATCACCGGCTCGAGCACGTCGACCGGCAGGCGCCCCCGTACGCGTGACACCTTATCGCGCACGTCCTGCGCCGCGATGTCCACCGGCCGGTCCAGGGTGAACTCGAGCGTGATATTGCTGACCTGCTCCGCCGACGCGCTGCTGAGGGTGCGTATTCCCTGGATCGTGGACAACTCCTCCTCGAGCACGTCGGTGACCGCGGTTTCCACCACCCGCGCGTTCGCGCCGGGCAGCACGGTTGTGACCGAAACGATCGGGGGATCGATGTCGGGAAGCTCGCGCACGGACAGCCGCGTGTAGCCGATGACCCCGAAGAGGACCAACGCGGCCGAAAACATGCTCGCGAGGACGGGACGTCGAATGGAGGTTTCCGAGAGTTTCATGTGCTAATTCTTCCCGAGAAGGTGAACCGGCGGGAGAGTCCTGAACGTAACGAGACTGTCTCCAGTCTGGTTCCACGGTGTTCTGCTAGTACGTCGAAAAAGAACCCAGGGAATCGACATCGGTCGTCCTGTTTTCGTGAGAATTGGGGACCCGAAGATATACCGAAGTCAGAAAACCCCGCAAGGGGTGCCCCAAAAGTCATATCCTCTCACTGTGGTACGCGCGGTCGTCTCACTAGGTTAGAGCGATTGGGAGGGCTGGCCGAATGGCTAAGGCACCGGTCTTGAAAACCGGCGGGCGCAAGCCCTTACAGGTTCGAATCCTGTGCCCTCCGTTGACTTAACCCTCCGAACGGGAGGCTCTATGAACGCCGTCGTCGCCATACTTCTCGCCGTTTCCAGCCAGCAGACCGCCTACGACAGTGTGTTCGATCAGCTCAAGGGCCTCGCGCCCCTGCGCGACGCCGTCGCCCCGGTGAAGAACGTGGTGCTCCGCCGCGACGCGATGGAGCTGCGTCTCGAATCGGGCACCGCCTACCTGCTCACGCCCCTGTCCGGGGGGGACCGCACGATCGGCATCGCGTTCGTCGGCGGGGGGCAGTTGAATTTCGAGCCGCCGCTGATCGTCGAGCAGTACAACCTGAAACGTGTGCTCGGGGACTCCAGCGTCAGCGGCCCCATCACCGCTGCGGTCTTCCTCTTTGCGGACTCGACGGCCGTTGAGTTGAAACGCCAGCTCACATTCGGCCCCTCCCCCGGGAATGACGAGCGCGCCGGCAACGCGGCGGATGCGGTGCACGACGCGCTCGACTATCTCGTGGACGGCCGCAGTCACAGCGCCAACGAGAGTCTGCTCACCGCGCTCCTCAACAAGACCAGCACGGGATACTTCGCGGCGTACATCAAGCGGCCGCGCAGCGAAAGTGTGATGATCGAGTTCGACCCGATGCAGGCGGAGGAGGTGTCGCTCTACCGCCGCGGAAAGATGCTCGGCCAGCGGACCGAAACCATCAGCCAGTTTCAGCGCGCCGAGGACTTGTTGGCCAATGTGTCCGTCGCGGCGGAGGAGCCCGAGCCGCTCAGCGTGGCCGCGTACGACATCGACGCGACGATCGACGGCAACTACAAGTTCTCAGCCAGGGTAACCGAGCGGCTGATTGGACGCCGCGACCGGCAGGAATGGGCGAGATTGCTGCTGTACAGCGAGCTCGATGTGGACTCCGTGACCACGGACGCCGGCACGCCGATGACGTTCTACCGCCGCGACCGGGAACCGGAGCTGTGGATCCGTTTTCCCAAAGCGTTGGGGCCGGGCGACACGCTGAGCGTGCGCTTCGTGTACCACGGCGGTCTCATCGGCTTCGGATCGACGATCGAGGATTTTCTCCCGTCCATCTGGAATCCCAGGCGGCGCGAGATGTTTCCGGTCCTCGACAGCTGGGCGTTCATCAAGTCAACGAGCACGTGGTTTCCGCGCTACAGCACCACGCAAAGCGCACCGTTCACGCTGACCTTTCACACGCCCAAGAATCTGAAGTTCGCGACGATCGGGCGGCTGGTGGATTCGAGCACGGCTGGGAACGTCACGACCACGCGTTGGGTGAGTGAAGGGCCGACGCGCTGGGTGTCATTCAACATCGGCAAGTTCGAACAGCTCGATATTCGCGATCCGCGCATCCCCCCGGTGACGGTGCACGTCAACACCGAGGCGCATGCCACGATCAGCCGGCTCATCCCCAGCGCGAGGAGACCGGAGGAGTTCGTGGGCGCGGACGTCGCCAACAGTCTTTCCTTCTTTACCAACGTGTTCGGCGCGCCGCTCTTCCGGCAGTATTTCGCAACCGAGATCCCATACTGGCACGGGCAGGCGTTTCCGGGAATGATCCATCTCTCCTGGGTGACGTTCCTGGGAATCGCGAGCGACGGCGAGGACGAGATGTTCCGCGCGCATGAGATGGCGCACCAGTGGTGGGGGATCGGGGTCGAGCCCGCCGGCTACCGGGATGCGTGGTTGTCCGAAGGCTTCTCCGAGTTTGCGGGGATGTGGTACATGCAGACGGTCCTCAACGCCAATGACAAGTACATGAAGGCGCTGCGCCGCACGCGGCAGGAGATTCGTCGCGAACGCGCCAAAGCCGCCCCCATCGGGCTCGGCTACCGCGCGGGGGAAAGCTGGCGCGGCAATTACTCGCTCATGACCTACCAGAAGGGCGCCTGGGTGCTGCACATGTTGCGCAACATGATGCTCAACATCCGCACGATGAATGAGGACAAGTTCAGGGCCATGATGAGCGACTTCTACGAGACGTATCGCGGCAAGCGCGCCTCCACGCAGGATTTCCAGCGCACCGTCGAACAGCACTTCGGGCAGCCGATGGACTGGTTCTTCAACGAATGGGTGTACGGGACCGAGGTGCCGACCTACACATTCGCGTGGCACGCGGAAACCGATAGCGCCGGCAACGCCGTACGGTTGCGTGTGCGGCAGAGTGACGTGCCGGAGACGTTCGCGATGTACGTTCCAGTCCTGATCAAGTTCGACGAGGGAGAGGCGATGATCCGCATCCTGGTTCGGGGTGCCACGACGGAGGCAACGCTCCGGCTGCCGGCGCCGCCGAAGGAGATCACGTTCAATCCGCTGGAGTCCGTACTCGCCGAGGTGAAGACGGAGAGCTGGGGCAACAAGTGACCACCGGCGGACAGCGCGAAATGACGTTTCTGCTGGCGGGCGTAGAACGGCCGCTGCTGCTGCGCCTGGCGACACTCGTCCCGCGCAGCATCCGCTCGAACCACCTCACCCTGCTCGGCGTGCTCGGCGCCACCGGGGCCGGCATCGCCTATGCGTTGACGACGTACGATCCCCGGTGGCTCTGGGTCGCCAGCGCGATGCTCGTCGTGAACTGGCTCGGCGACAGCCTGGACGGCACGCTCGCGCGCGTGCGCGGCACCCAGCGCCCGAAGTACGGCTACTATCTCGATCACGTCGTGGATGCCTACTCCACGGTGGTCATTGGACTTGGGCTAGGTCTTTCTCCCTACGTGTACCTCTGGCTCGCGCTCGGCATCGTGGTCGTCTATCTCGCGATGTCCATCAACGTGTATCTCGAGTCCACCGTCTTCGGCGTGTTCAAGATTTCCTATGGACGCATCGGGCCGACTGAAGTCCGGCTGATTCTGATCCTGCTGAACACGGTCGCCGCCATCACGGCGGGCTGGCCTTCCCCACTCCCCGTGCCCATCAGCGTCGTCGCGAATTGGACATTGGGAGTTGTGCTGGCCGGGATGGTCGCGCTGTTCGTCGGGAGGTTCGCCCGGAACCTGTACCGGCTCGCCAAGCTCGAGCCGCAGCGCTTCCGGTGGTGGGAACAGGGACAGTAGACGACTGATGCGCATCCCGCTCGGCATTGTCGCCCTGATATTCCTCGCTACAGCGAGCGCACCGGCACAAACCGTACGCGGGCAGTTGACCGACAGCATCGGCCGCGCGCCGCTACGGGCAGCGTTCGTCACCCTGGTCGATGAGCAAGGAATCGAACGCGCCCGTACCATTACGAATGAATCGGGGGAGTTCACCCTGAGCGCGCCTGCGGGGGGCAGCTACCGGATTCGTTCGAAACGTATCGGCTTCCAGCCCTCCTTTTCTCCGTCGCTCACGCTGCGAGCCGGCGAGACGATCTTCTACCACGTCTTCGTCGATCCGATACCCGTTGCGCTGCAGGAAGTTGTGGTGGCCGGCGATCGCCAGTGCGATGTCGAAGGCAGTTCCTCGGTCGCCGCGCTCTGGGCAGAAGTCCGGGAGGCGCTTGCCAGTGTGCGCTGGACGAGAACCGCGCCGGGTTACTGGTACGAGATCCGGCAATTCGAACGGGAGGTGTTTCCGCCCCAATACCGCCAGGGACTCGATTCCAGTTGGCATGATAGCGGGTTTGCCCAGGTGCCCTTCCGCAGTGCCCCAGCCGAGCAGCTAGCCGCCAACGGTTTCGTGGTGATGGACGCTGACTCGGGTTGGACGTATTTCGCGCCTGACGCGGAAGTCCTGCTGAGTGACCCATTCCTGCGTACCCATTGCTTCGAGACGAAGGTCGGCCGGGGCGAGACCGCAGGACTCGTCGGGCTGACGTTTTCGCCCGTGCTCGGCGCCAGGGTCCCGGACATTGCGGGGACACTCTGGGTCGATCGCCAAAACGCGGAGCTGCGTCACCTCGAATTCCAGTACGTTCAGTTGCCGCGGGGGCTCGCCGACCCGCGCGTGGGTGGTCGCCTCGCGTTCATGCGGGTCCCCACGGGCGCATGGGTCGTTCATGAGTGGGTGATTCGCATGCCGATCATCACCGATACGACAACGGCCCCGACGCAGCTGATCGCCTTTCCCCGGATCGTGGGGCTCCGCGAACGGGGCGGGAGCGCGGAACAGATCAAGACGAGCGTTGGGACCCTCGTGTTCCGATCCGGCTCGGTTGACACGATTCCGCCGGCCGCGAGGCCGGTTCCTGCTCTCCCCGTCTCGCCCGCGGTCGCTGCGGCTGCCGACACGAGCCGGCCACCCCGGGCTCCTCGCACGAGTGACGTTCTGACAGAAGAGGAGTTCGCCGGTTCAGCGATAGCCGACGCGTTCCGCCTGGTGCTGCACTACCGCCCGCAGTGGCTCCGCTCGCGAGGCCCCCTCAGGGTTCTCGACCCGAACGCCGGACAGGCCCAGGTTTACGTGAACAATGTGCGTTGGGGCCATGTGAGCCTGTTGGGCGATATCACGGCGCACGAGGTCGTCGAGATGCGCTACCTCAGCGCGTCGGAGGCCACGACGCGATACGGGCCGAACCACGCCGGGGGCGTGATCGAGGTGACGACCCGGTGAGCACCTTGACATCGTCGCCGCAACGAGATTACATCAAGCCCATGCGGATCGCGCGCCATCACCGGCACCACCACAGCCACCCGATCGGGGGGCCGCCGGAGGTGCGCGCAAGGTAGTCTCGAAGTTTTAGAGAGAACTTGAGTTCATCGCCGACGCCGGCCCCAGGGCCGGCGTTTTTGTTTTGTGTCCAATCACCTGGAGTCGCGAACATGATTCTGCGCCTAGGTCTGCCAAAAGGCCGGATGGAAGCCGGCGTGTTGTCGCTGCTCGGCGACGCCGGTATTCGCGTTCGCCCGGGCGCACGCGAATACCGGCCCGACGTCTCGCTCCCCGAGACGGAGGCCAAGCTGCTCAAGCCACAGAACGTCGTGGAGATGTTGGCCGCGGGAAGCCGGGACGCGGGCTTCGCCGGGGCCGACTGGGTGGCCGAGCTGCAAGCCGACGTCATCGAGCTGCTCGATACGCAGCTGGACCCGGTGCAGATCGTGGCCGCCGCACCAGGAGCGCTGCCGGACCGGCGCATCGTCGTCGCGTCGGAGTACGAGCGGCTGGCGCGCGCGTGGATCGTCGAGCGCCGCCTTGCCGCGGACTTCGTGCGCTCGTACGGGGCCACAGAAGTGTTTCCGCCCGAAGACGCTGACGTGATCATCGACAACACCGCTACGGGCTCGACACTCGAAGCCAACGGGTTGCGCGTGCTCGAAGTCTTGATGCAGTCCTCCACACGGCTCTATGCCAACCCGCGCGCGCTCGACGACACGACGCGCCGCCGGCGCCTGGAGGACTTCGTGCTGCTGCTGCGCTCGGTCCTCGACGCGCGGCAACGCGTCATGCTCGAGGTGAATGCATCAGCCGAATGCCTGAACGCGGTGGTGGCCGCGCTCCCCGCAATGCGACGGCCAACGGTGGCGCCGCTGTTCGGTAACAATGGGTACGCGGTGAAAGCCGCCGTTCCCCGGGACTGCCTGCCTCTCGTCATTCCGGCGGTGAAGGCGGCGGGGGGGACCGACGTCGTCGTCTCGCGTCTGGCCCAGATCGTACCGTGAACACGCGCCCGGCATTGAAGCTGGACAGCAATGAGGGTCCGCTTCCCCCGCCCGCTCTGCTCGCGGCGTTGGCGATGCTCGACCCGGAGGCGCTGCGCCGCTATCCCGACGTGTCGGCGCTCGAGGCGACGCTCGCCTCCCGGGTCGGCGTCGCTCCCAACCGCGTGATCGTCACCGCTGGTGGGGACGATGCGATCGACCGCGTGTGCCGGGCCTACCTCGGTGCCGGTCGCTCGATGCTCCTCTCGGAGCCGACGTTCGAGATGTTCGATCACTTTGCCAAGCTCGCGGGAGCGGCGACGCTGGTGCGCGTCCCGTGGCGCTGCGGCGAGTTCCCTCTCGCGGCGTTCCTCGACCGGCTCGAGGAGCAACCGGCGGTGCCGGCGGTGATCGCCATCGTGTCGCCCAACAACCCCACTGGAGCCACAGCGACCGCCGCCGACGTCCGGCGCCTGGCCGAAGCGGCTCCCGGCGCCCTCGTGTTGCTCGACCATGTGTACGTCGAGTACGCGGACGAAGACCTCACGCCCGCCGTCATCGACCTCCCAAACGTCGTCGTCCTGCGCACGCTCTCCAAAGCCTGGGGGCTCGCGGGATGCCGGATTGGCTACGCGATCGGGAGCCCCGACGTCATAGCGACGTTGCGGAGGTCGGGTGCACCCTACTCCGTGGCTGGTCCGTCGGTCGCGGTCGCGCTGCGGCAGCTCGCCGACGGCGAAGGGGCGCTACGCGAACATGTCGCACGTGCGCGAGAGGAACGGAAAGCATTGTGCGCTCGTCTTACGGCGTTGGGACTCGAGCCGCTTCCCTCTCAGGCAAACTTCATTCTGGCCGAATGCGGGGTGCGCGCCCCGTTCCTCACCGCCGCGCTCGCGGCGCTCGGCGTCTTCGTGCGAGCGTTTCCAAACCGACCGGGCCTGACCAGCGCGCTGCGCATCACGCTGCCGGGAAACGCTGCCGCCTTTGAGCGCCTCGTGGCGGCCTTCGAAACCGCGCTCGCGCCTGAAGCGCTTCTCTTCGACTTGGACGGTGTGCTCGCCGACGTACAGCACTCGCAGCGAGCCGCGATCGCCGCGACTGCCCAGTCGTTCGGCGTGCCCGTTACGTCCGCGCAGGTCGCGGCGGCGATCCGGGCTGGCGATGCCGCGAACGACTGGCTCGTCACGCAACGATTGATCGAAGCTGGTGGTAAGCGGGTGTCACTCGCTGACGTGACCACGCGGTTTCAATCGCTGTATCTCGGTCTCCGTGAGCGTGAACGGCTCATCCCGCCCATCTCACTGTTGGAGGAGCTCGCAGCCCGCCTGCCCCTAGCGCTCGTCACCGGCCGGCCACGCGCCGAGGCACAGTGGTTCCTGGATCGCGCGGGCATGGCGCCGCTCTTCGGCACCGTTGTCACGATGGAGGATGCGCGTCCCAAGCCCGACCCGGAGCCCGTGCGGCTCGCGCTCGAGCGCCTCGGCGTCCGCCGCGCTTGGATGATCGGCGATACACCCGACGACGTGCGCGGCGCGGCGCAAGCGGGCGTCCTTCCCCTCGGCGTGATCGCACCTGGCGACGACGCATCGTTGGCCGGCGCGGCACTGCGGGACGCCGGTGCCGCTCCGTGCTCAAGCGGCTTTCCGATCTCCTGGAGCTTTTGCCATGAACCGCGCTGCCGCTGTTGAGCGAGTCACCCGCGAGACCGCCATCAAAGTCACTCTCACCATCGACGGGACAGGCGAGGCCGAGGTGAGCACGGGCATTGGGTTCCTCGATCATCTCTTCGAGACCTTGGCTCGGCACTCCCGGTTTGACCTCACCATCGCATGCAAGGGCGACCTGCGCGTGGACGATCACCACACCGCCGAGGATTGCGCGCTCGGGTTTGGGGAAGCGCTCGACCGCGCCCTCGGTGAGCGCCGCGGGATCATGCGATTCGGATCGGCATTTGCGCCCCTCGACGAGGCGCTGGCGCGGGCGGTGGTGGATCTCTCGGGGAGGCCGTACGCCGCAGTGGACCTGGGTCTCGGCCGCGAGGTCATCGGCGGGCTCGCGTGTGAGAATGTGGCGCACGTTCTCCGTTCGCTCGCCACCGCCGCGCGGCTCACCCTGCACGTGGACGTACTGCGCGGAGAGAACGATCACCACCGCTCGGAAGCCGCGTTCAAGGCCCTCGCTCTGGCCCTGCGCCAGGCCGTAGCATGCTCCGGTGGCGACGATGTGCCGTCCACGAAGGGCACGCTGGGTGCTCCCCGCGATGTCTGAGATCGTCGTCGTCGAGACCGGGGTCGCGAACGTCGCGTCGATCGCGAACGCGTTCCTCCGGCTTGGCGTGCGCGTCACGCTGACCAACGATCCGGTGGTCGTGCGCCGAGCGGCGCGCCTGGTCCTGCCGGGCGTCGGAGCGTTTGGTGCGGCTGCAGCCGAGCTGCGCGCCCGGGGGGGAGGCCTCGACGGCGCCCTGCGCGAGCGCATCGCGGACGGCGCGCCGCTGCTCGCTGTGTGTTTGGGCATGCAACTGCTGTGCGACGGCAGCGAGGAGGCGCCGGGCGTCCCGGGACTCGGGATCGTGCCGGGTATCTGCCGGCGACTACCAGCGGGTGTGCGGGTTCCGCACCTCGGCTGGAACCGCGTTGACGCGGATCCTGCCGCTCACTTCGTCACAACGGCTGAGGCCGCTTTTGCCAACTCCTACGCCCTCCGTGAAGCGCCGCCCGGGTGGACTGCGTCGTGGACGAAGCACGGGGCGCCATTTGTGGCTGCGTTGGAGCGTGGCAACACGCTCGCCTGCCAGTTCCACCCGGAGTTGTCGGGAGCGTACGGAGAAGCTGTGCTGGCGCGGTGGCTGGGCCTGGGAAACGGAGTGGCGCGCCCCGAACCGCCGCCGCGCGCGGCCGGTCTGCTGCGCCGGATCGTCCCCTGCCTCGATGTTCGCGACGGGCGAGTGGTGAAGGGCGTGAATTTCCAGGGGCTTCGCGACGTCGGCGATCCGGCAGAGCACGCGGCGCGCTACGAGGCGCAAGGCGCGGACGAAATCGTCATGCTCGATATCGCGGCCGCACCAGAGGGGCGAGACACACAGGTGGATACCGTCCGGCGAGTACGGCAAGCCATTCGGATTCCGCTCACGGTCGGTGGGGGCGTCCGCAGCGTCGCCGATGCTCGGCGCCTGCTTGGCGCCGGCGCCGACAAAGTGAGCGTCAACACCGCTTCAGTCCGGCGTCCGCACCTCCTCAGCGAGCTGGCCGACGCATTCGGCCGGCAGTGCGTCGTCCTCGCGATCGATGCGCGGCGCCGCGACCAGGAATGGGAGGTACTCGTCGTGGGCGGCCGGTCCGCCGGCGGACGCGACGCGGTCGGTTGGGCATCCGAAGGCGAGGAACGTGGAGCCGGAGAAATTCTGCTCACGAGCTGGGACGCGGACGGAACCCGCAAAGGGCACGATCTCGAATTGCTGCGGGCCGTCGTCAGCGCCGTCCACGTGCCCGTGATCGCGTCGGGAGGAATCGGCACGCGGAACCACGTCGTCGAGGCGTTCGAAGCCGGTGCGGACGCCGTGCTGGCGGCGTCGGTGCTGCACGACGGCGTCGAGACGGTGGATGGTATCAAGTCGTTCGCCGCATCACGCGGCATCGCGGTGCGGACGTGATAATCCCGAGCATCGATATCATGAACGGGCGCGCCGTCCAGCTGCGGCATGGACGGGAATTCGTGCTCGACGGCGGAGACCCGCTAGAGCGGCTCGAGCAATTCGCTGTCGCGGGTGAAGTGGCGGTCGTGGATCTCGACGCTGCACTCGGGCAAGGCTCCAACACGGCTCTGATCCAAATGATGGTACGGCGCGCGCCGTGCCGCGTCGGCGGCGGTATCCGCTCGCTGGACGCGGCCCGCTCGTGGCTGGACGCGGGAGCGAAAAAGGTCGTCCTGGGGACCGCCGCCAGCCCCGAGCTGTGCGGCCAATTGCCGCGCGACCGTGTGATCGCGGCGGTGGACGCCGAGCGTGGTGACGTCGTGGTAGACGGGTGGCGAGCCAAGACCGGCGCACACGTGCCTGAACGCATTGCCGCGCTGGCCCCCTACGTGGGCGGATTCCTGTTCACCCAGGTCGAGCACGAAGGAACGATGGGTGGATTCGACTTGGATGCCGTTCGCGGCGCGATCGCGGCGGCCGGCGGAGCGCGCATCACGGCCGCGGGCGGGATCACCACCGCAGATCATGTGGCGGCGCTCGACGCGCTCGGTGCGGATGCGCAGGTCGGCATGGCTCTGTACACGAATCGCCTGCCTCTCGGCGAGGCCGTCGCGGCTTCGCTAGCGGCCTCACCCCCTGACCCCCTCTCCCGATCGGGAGAGGGGAAACGCAGGGCCAGTCCGGAGATTTGGCCCACAGTGGTCTGTGACGAACTCGGCCGCACCCTGGGGCTCGTGTGGAGTACGCGCGAATCGCTTGAACGTGCCGTGGCGGAGCGGCGGGGGATCTATTGGTCGCGATCGCGAAAGGCCGTCTGGGTGAAGGGCGAGACGTCAGGCAACACGCAGGAACTGCTGCGGGTCGATCTCGACTGCGACCGCGACGCGTTGCGCTTCACTGTACGTCAACGTGGAATCGGGTTCTGCCATCTGGAGCGCCCCTCGTGCTGGTCGGACGCGTTCGACCTCGGCGTGTTGGAGCGCGTGATCCAGGCACGCGCTGACCGAGCGACCCCCGAATCGGGCACCGCCCGTCTATTGGCCGACAGGACACTGCTTGCCGCAAAGCTCAGCGAGGAGGCGGTCGAGCTGGCCGCGGCGGAAACCGCCGCCGAGGCGGTCGGCGAGACGGCGGATCTATTCTATATGGGGCTGGTGGCGCTGGTACGGTCGGGCGCGTCGCTCACCGACGTGTTGGCGGAACTCGAGCGGCGACATGGCGCCGTGAGTCGCCGGCCGATGGTCGCGAAATGACACGGTTGTTGCCGCCTCGTACGGCCGATGAGTTCACCCAGCGGCGTCGTACCACGGTGCCGACGGAAGCGCTGACGGCCGCTTCCCAAATCGTCGAAGCCGTGCGTCTAGGCGGCGAGTCCGCGGTGCGCGAGCAGGCGGAGCGGTTCGGTGAGCTAGCGCCGAACGAGCCGATCGTGATCGAGCGGCCGGCACTCGCGCAGGCTCTTCGCGATCTGAATCGCGGAGATCGAGACCGGCTCGAACGGGTCGCGGGCCGCATCCGCACGTTCGCGGAAGCGCAGCGCGGCGCCCTCAGTGAATTGACGGTCGCCATTCCCGGCGGGAAGGCGGGACACACTGTTGCCCCGGTCGAGCGCGCGGGATGTTACGCGCCGGGCGGGCGATATCCCCTTCCATCATCTGTCCTGATGACCGCGGTGACCGCACGGGCCGCAGGGGTGCGCGAGGTGTGGGTTGCGAGCCCGAAGCCCACGCCGCTCGTCCTCGCGGCAGCGGCAGTCGCCGGTGCTGATGGCTTTCTGCGCGTCGGTGGGGCGCACGCGATCGCGGCGCT
>Ga0193739_1000201_pt1 | contig 16577 bp, 13 predicted proteins | sample L2a2metaG_FD_144926 | JGI IMG/M metagenome (GOLD analysis project Ga0193739, IMG submission 144926) | Soil microbial communities from a riparian zone of the East river system, Colorado, United States - L2a2 | ecosystem: Environmental > Terrestrial > Soil > Riparian zone | place: USA: East River...
CGGACCTTACGAAGGTTTCGCGCGCAACGCTGATGCTCACAAGCGAGTGATGCGCAAGCACCAGGCAGCCAACGACGCGCTGCGGACCACCGGCACCTTGGACGCCGATATCCGCAAACGCGCCACGGCCGCATGGGATGGAGTGATCAAGATCGGTGGGGCGAAGGGCTACCGCAATGCGCAAGCCTCAGTGATCGCGCCCACCGGAACGATCGGCTTCATGATGGATTGCGACACCACGGGAATCGAGCCAGACTTCTCGCTGGTCAAGTTCAAGAAGCTGGTTGGTGGCGGGTCGATGCAGATCGTCAACCAGACCATTCCGCGGGCCCTGAAGAAGCTCGGCTACGCCGAGGAAACGAGCGAAGCGATTGTTGAGTACATAGCCGAGCACGGTCATGTCGTCGACGCCCCAGGCTTACGGCCTGAGCACTACGAGGTCTTCGACACAGCTATGGGCCAGCGGGCGATCAAGCCGATGGGCCATGTCCGGATGATGGCCGCGTCTCAGCCGTTCTTGTCCGGGGCCATTTCGAAGACGGTGAATCTGCCGGAAACGGCCACCGTCGAGGAGATAGCCGACGTCTACATGCAGGGCTGGAAGCTCGGCCTCAAGGCGCTGGCGGTCTATCGCGACAACTGCAAGGTTGGTCAGCCACTGAGCGACGGTAAGGCTGGAAAGGCTGGTGACAAGAAGTCGGCCCGCGTCGAAACTGAAGTTGTGGAGAAGGTGGTCTATCGGCCGACCCGCAAGCGCCTGCCCAAGTCGCGGCCCAGCCTGACCACGTCGTTCTCCGTCGGCGGGGCCGAGGGATACATGACCTCTGGTTCCTACCCGGACGATGGCCTGGGTGAGGTGTTCCTGAAGCTCGGCAAACAAGGCTCGACTTTGGCGGGCGTAATGGATGCCTTCTCCATTGCCGTATCCATCGGCCTGCAGTACGGGGTGCCACTGGAAACGTTCGTACAGAAGTTCAGCAACCTGAAGTTCGAGCCGGCCGGCTTGACTGACGATCCAGACATCCGAATGGCGCAGTCGATCATGGACTACATCTTCCGGCGACTGGCATTGGACTACCTGTCCTTCGAAGAGCGGGCCGAGCTCGGTATCTACACCGCCACCGAGCGGGCACGTCAGGTCGAAACTGGATCCTATTTGCCGGCAGAGGAGGAGCTCAGCGAGGCCGAGTCGCTGAAGAACGATCCGGGCGATGAAGTGCGGACTGACGAGATGGAGTCGCCTGCAGCAAAGCCGGCCCCCCTCACCGCTCACACCACATCGGAGCTCTTCGAAGAGATCACTGGCACCAGCGTGGACGCGCCGCTTTGTCTGACCTGCGGCACCAAGATGCGTCCCAGCGGCAGCTGCTACGTCTGCGAAGGCTGCGGATCCACCAGCGGCTGCAGCTAACCCGCTGAGCGTTGACGCCTTGGCCCGACCTGTGCCCTCGTCGTACAGGTCGGGCCGAGGGCGCTAGGGAACACTTCTGGCCTGTGTGCGTTACCACAACATGGTGGATGACCGTGAGGCGATGGATGCCTACTCCACTGCGGTAACCACAGTGGTCCAGCGGGTGTTGCCTAGCGTGGCCAGCCTCAGGGTGCGGTCGCGGCTGGGTGACGGCGCTGGCAGCGCCAGCGTGTTGACCGCCGATGGGTTTTTGCTGACCAGCGCACATGTCGTCGAGGGATCCAGTGCTGTGGTGGCAGCCTTCGCGAACGGCACCGAGACGACTGCCGATGTGATCGGCCGAGATGCATTCTCCGATTTGGCTGTGCTACGCGCCCGAAGTGAAGTCCCGGCGCCGGTAACGCTCGGTGACGCGAGCCAGCTGCAGGTCGGCCAGCTGGTGGTCGCAGTTGGCAACCCCCTCGGTTTGGCAGGAAGTGTGACTGCGGGGATCATTTCAGGACTTGGCCGGTCGCTGCCCACCAGGCAAGGCCGTGTAGTCGATGAGGTGATTCAAACCGACGCCGCTCTCAATCCGGGCAACAGCGGTGGGGTGTTGGCCGACAGCCGGGGACGCATGGTGGGGGTCAATACTGCTGTTGCCGGTATCGGCGTGGGCCTCGCGGTGCCGATCAACCAGACCACCGAGCGCATTATCAGCGCTTTGATGACCTCCGGTCGGGTACGCCGCGCTTGGCTCGGGATCGCGGGGAGTCAGGCCACGCTGCCCCCACCGCTGGCGGCGAAATTGGGTCGCCGGGAGGGTCTTCGCGTGGCACAGGTGATTACCGGGAGTCCAGCGGACACCGCCGGGCTGAGATCCGGTGACATTGTTGTAGCCGTCGCAGGTACATCGCTTGGGTCGAGCACCGAGCTGCAGCGTCGCATGGTGGAAGATGCCATTGGCCGCCGGGTGGAGATTACTGTGTGGCGCAACGGCGCTTTGGTTGACGTCATCGCCGTGCCGCGTGAGCTGACCGAATCGGCGAGCTGAGCTTGCTGATTTCCTTCACTGCAAAGGAAAAGGCGACTGACTCCAGGCCGGTAGATCGCTGAGCTCGACCGATGCAACCCACTTCACCCACCAGAATCCTCGCCGCTGCGGCACGACCAGGCGTACTGGCGCACCGTATGCCGGTCGCAGCGGCACTCCCTGATATGCCGTCGCTAGCCACAGAGAGCCCGCCTCGTCCGCCGGGAAGCGCCGGCGGTATCCGGTCATGCTCACGACCTCGATGCTGGCAGCTGCAGCGAGCTGTTCAGCAGAGAGCAACTCATCAAGGTTGACAGCGGTCCACTCCGCATCGGTATACCAGCCGCTGGTGCAGTCGAGCCGGGCGGCGAGCGTGGTCGAGCGCGACGCCAGATCGGCAACCGTTAATTCGTGTCCGGCGACCTGGATGCGGTAATCGGCTGGAAGCCCCGGGACCCGATCGAATAGCCAGATCGTTGCCGGAACGGTATCCGGGCTGAGGTAGTGGGACCCGGTTGCGATTCTGCTCGGTGCTGCCGATCGGGTCAGACGCCCGATGGCCTCGAGCGTCCCGTACGTCGCGGCAACGCCCACAGCCAAGACTCCAGTACGCAGCAGCGTTCGGCGTGACAAATCACGGCGGCGCAGCCGCTGCCGCCGGTGATGCATTAGGTGCCAAGCGAGCAGCGGTGCAGCTAGCAGGGCTGACCCGACGTGCACCTGCATCGGGCTCAATCGCCACAGCAGGCCATATCCGCCGAACACCTCTACGAGTCCGGAGGTGATGCACACTGCGATCAGCGCGACCAGCGCGAGGCTCGCCAGGCGCAGGGCTGGCGCGCGTCGCACGATCACCGACTTCCAGGGCACCAGCAACACCACAGCGAGCCCTAACAGGCCGTGAACCAGCGTTGCGAGTCTGGCGGGGATGGGCGTACCCGACGCGAAAGCAAGGACGCCGGTGAGCGCGGCAGCGATGAGCACCACGAGCAATGCCACATTCGTGCGCCGACCCGCACCCCGCAAGCCGCCAATCACGCTGAGCCAGCGTCTGATCATCGCCACACCATTGCCGGTGGCTGCGGAGGAAAGACGACATATGGCCGTAGCCAGGCGGCGCGATGAAGCAGTCCGTTCATGCGCTGGTTGAGATCAGCTGGGGCTGTCCCGTTCACCGCTCGAGAGTGAAGGAAGGCCACTTCGGTCATGGTCTGCTGGTAGGCCCGGACGGCATCCGCGGCTGGCTTCCCGCCGATGCGCTTCGCGTACGCACGGGCCGACATGCGATCGGATAGTCGGGCGATCCAGCGGATTTCTTCAGGCCTGATCCAGCCCATCTGTGCGACCTGCTGGAGTGCGGTGGTGAGCATCTTGCCTTCGCGGGAGCGAGCCCACACCGCGACCGCGAGTATCACTATCAGCAGCGGTAGGAAGATCGCGCTGTACGCGAACAAAAACCCATTTCCGCCCCAGAAGGTACTGCCGTTCCAAATCGCATGCATCGCGACAGCCGCCAGGAAGCCAAGGACCACCGCCAAAGTCCGCACCGCCGGGCGACGCGTTACCACGGCGATCCCGATGCCCAGCCCAGTCGCTGCGGTAAACAGTGGGTGCGCGAACGGGCCAATGATGCCGCGGAGGAAGAACGTGACACCGAGCTGCCCGGACTCCAGTGACTGGAGGTAGTAGACGATATCCTCGACGAAGGCGAATCCGATTCCGACCAGGGCGCCGTAGATGATGCCGTCTAGCGGGCCATTCAATTCGGCATGGCGGAAGATCACGACCGCAACCAGAAACAGGCCTTTGCCGAGCTCCTCGACGACCGGCGCTCCGACTGCCACGTTGACGAATTCATTGGTTCCTGACAGCGCGAACACCAGTTGCTCGCCCACGAAGCTAAACGCGACAGCGGCGACAGCACCCCAGCCAAGTGCCGCGAGCCGGTATCGGGCAGGTTCTGGTTCATAGCGATCAAGCCAGAAGCACACCAAGATCATCACTGGGAAGGAGACTGCTGCCAGCAGCGTGGCGATAAGCGCGCCTGCTGGCCCGCCGAGCAGGAAGATCAAGATCGCGATCAGCAAGCCCCCCAAGCCGAGAACGATCGTGGTGACCCAGGTCAACGCGGATCGGGGACGGCGCAGCAATGCAGCCGGTGCAACCGGAGGCATCGCCGCAGGAGATGTGCCAGCTGGAGGCATCGCCGGGTCCATCACTGATCATCTCCGTTCGAGTCGCGACGCACCCCCCTTGTGCTGGCTGACGCCTCATCCAACGATAGGCAGGTGGCATGCCAGGTCATTCGCATGCCATGGGCTTGCCGGGGTGGCACCGGACGTCTCCTAGGTGACACCAAAGCGATCTAGTTGTCCAGAACGCCGCGTACAGTCGCCCCCATGGAGTTGCAGGCGGTTCATCCACGAGCCGGTCTGCCGGCCAGGGTCAGCGTCTACGAGGTTGGGCCCCGGGATGGATTGCAGGCAGAGAAGGCCCTGGTGCCGCTGCCCGTCAAGCTGGAGCTGATCGAACGGCTCGGCCAGGCTGGCCTGACGATCATCGAGGCGACCAGCTTCGTCTCGCCGCGACGGATCCCTCAACTAGCTGATGCTGACGAGTTGATGCTGGGGCTGCGGCGACGTCCAGGCGTGCGATATCCGGTGTTGGTTCCCAATGAGCGTGGCTTCCAGCGAGCCTTGACTGCTGGAGCTGACGAGCTCGCAATCTTCGTCTCGGCCACTGAGAGCTTCGCACAGCAGAACTTAGGGACGACGCTGGACGGGGCAATCGACATGGCAGCGCCGGTCGTCGCGGCGGCCCGGGTTCGCGGGATTGAAGTACGTGGTTATGTGTCCATGTGCTTCGGTGACCCTTGGGAAGGGCGAGTTGATCCCGCACGTCCGGCGGACGTCGCGGCCCGCCTCGTTGAGCTCGGCTGCTCCTCGATCAGTCTCGGTGACACGATTGGTGTTGCCACGCCAGGTCAGGTAGTCACGGTGCTGGACTGTGTGGAGGCTGCTGGAGTGCCCAGGGAGAAGATCGCGCTGCACCTCCACGACACTTACGGGCAGGCGCTGGCAAACGTTCTGGTTGGTCTGGAGGCGGGAATCGCCCAGTTCGACTCCTCGGCTGGCGGGCTCGGCGGTTGCCCGTACGCGAAGTCCGCGACGGGAAATCTAGCGACCGAGGACCTGGTGTGGATGCTCGACGGGCTCGGTATCGAGACTGGCGTCGACCTGGCGGCTCTGGTGCAGACCAGCCGTTGGCTCGCCACCGAGTTGGGCCGGCCCTCGCCCTCGCGAGTGGTCACGGCGTTCCGCAGTTGAACGCCGGCGGCGTTAGTGTCGTTGTCTTGGCTGGGAGGGGCGCATATGGCCGACATCGATGATTTCGACCTCGACCGGAGTACCGCTCAGGCGTGGGCCGAGTTCCAGAGCCGGTTGAGTGAGATCATCTCCATGATTGATGACTCCGCCGACCTCACGATCGGAACCGGGTCCGAGAGCCATGGTCCGCCGCCTTTTGTGAGACTCAGCAGCCCGCGGCGGGACGTGATCAGATGTGAGGCTGCCAGCAACGCGGTGCTCGGAGACGACTTTCAGCTCTCCTCAGAGCTGCTCACGGAGATGGAACGACTTGGGTGGCAGCCGCCCACCGTCGGCGATGAGCACTCTCCGGTGCCGCCGACGGCAAATTTTTGGATCGAATTGCCTCAAGTCGAATCCGATCGCATCAGCGAGCTCGCTGTCTCCGTGTTGCGGGACGTCTACGGTGTCCAGCACCCGATCTTCCTCGCGCCTGATCAGCTAGCGGAGGTACTCCAGCCGCCTCCTCCGCCGATCGAAGGCGGCGCTTCGAACAGAACCATGGAGTTGGAGCGGGCCGACCTCATGTCGACCATGCCCCGTGACCAGCAACATCTGAACGACTTGGTCGACGTAGAGCTTGCCAAGATGTATGGCCATCAGCCGATTCGCGACGCCGAAGGTGATGTCGCGATCCGAGTCGGATCGACGATGCTCTTCCTCCGGGCCTCTCGGGACGGTCAGGAGGTTGTCATCTTCGCCGCAGTCGTGCACGATGTCGCCGGTCGGTCTCGAGCCGCCGAAGTGCTCAACGACTTGAACGTCGAGGCTCGGTGGGTGAAGTTTCAGCTGATCCGAGACCGGGTCTTCGTAAGCGTTTCTGTGTTGTCCCGTCCCTTCGTGCCGGCCCATCTGCACCAGGCCGTGCGCATCCTCTCTGAGGTGGCCGATGGCATCGATGATGAGCTGGCCGCCAAGCTCAAGGGTCGCACCACGTTCAGTGAACACGACGGGCCACGCTGAACGGCCCTTCTCGTCACGTGCTCTGCCCGAACTGTGCGCCAGGATCTACAGACTCCTCGCGGGTAGATTGGTGCCCGTGATGGATCCTCGGCAGCTCTACACCTTGGACGAGGCGGTCGTAGCCAAGCTCAAGGACCATCGCCCCGTGCTGATTCACCAGCTGGACGGGTTCGTGGATGCCGGGCAGGCTGGCAGGTTGTTTTCCGCGAACTTGATGGACAATCTCGAGCACGAGGTGCTCGCCGAGTTTGATCACGATCAATTGCATGACTACCGCAGCCGCCGACCCGCGATGATCTTCGACACCAATCAATGGAAGTCGTACGCGGATTTGCATCTGCGCATCTATCGCGTCACCGACGGCCATGGTGAGGTATTCCTGCTGTTCAGCGGGCCTGAGCCCGATGTCCAGTGGGAACGGCTTGCCGCCGCTGTCATTGGGTTGATTGACCAGCTAGGCGTACGGATGACTGTCGGTGTGCACGGCATTCCGATGGCGGTGCCACACACTCGTCCCATTACGTTGACGGCACACGCGACCGACGCCGCGCTGATCAAGGGCTATCGAAGCTGGATCGACCGCGTGGAGGTGCCCGCCAGCTTTACAGGATTGTTGGAGTTTCGCCTCGGACGGCTCGATCGCAAGGCCTTGGGCTTCGCAGCGCACGTCCCGCACTATCTAGCTCAGGCGTCATTTCCACAAGCCACACTCACCCTGACACGGTCACTCAACCAGGCCACCGGCCTGGCCGTTCCGCTCGAACCCTTGGAGAAAGCGTCTGCCAGCAACCTGGCCGACATCGCCGAGGAGATGGCAACATCGACAGAGGTTCAGGAGCTCGTGGCGACGCTCGAGCAGCAGTACGACGCGCTGCAAGCCGAGCAGCCGGATCGCGTGCCGAGCGCGGACGAGATCGCCGCCGAGTTCGAGAAGTTTCTCGCGGAGCGCGAACGCGAGAAGGACGACTGAGCTGCCGCTGCAGGACGCTCCCGCTCGTCAGGCGTTGGTTGAGCGGCTCCGAACGGCAGGTTGCGTATTCGCCGAGGACGAGGCCGACCTGCTACTGGCGTCGGCCGCGACGCCCGACGAGCTCGAACGGATGGTCCAGCAGCGACTGCGCGGAGTTCCACTCGAGCAGATCCTCGGCTGGGCCGAGTTCGCCGGCCTGCGGATCGCCGTTGCACCTGGGGTCTTCGTACCGCGACGGCGGACCGAGTTCATGCTGCGTCAAGCCCTGATATTGGCTCCGCCGACCCGCAACCCGTGGTTGTCGAGCTGTGCTGCGGGTCGGCTGCCTTAGGACTAGCCCTAGCATCCACCCTGCCGCAGGTCGAGCTGTACGTTACCGACATCGACGCGGCCGCAGTGCGGTGCGCCCGCGGCAACCTGGCTGGCATTCCCGGGGTTGCGGGTGTACTCCAAGGTGACCTCTATGAACCGCTGCCAGATTCGCTGGCGGGGCGGGTGGACCTGCTGCTTGCCAACGCTCCGTACGTCCCGAGCGGTTCAATCAGGCTGATGCCGCCTGAGGCACGCCTGTATGAATCTCGGCTGGCGCTGGACGGCGGCTCAGATGGGCTTGATGTGCTGCGGCGCATCATCGCAGGAGCGACACGATGGCTCGGACCGAGTGGACGGCTGCTCGTGGAGACCAGTCGCAGCCAGACGCCCGCAAGCGTTGCAGCCTTCGAGCGCAACGGACTGGCGGCCCGGGTCGTCACTTCAGATGAGCTGGATGCCACCGTGGTTCTTGGCTGGCCGGCGAGCCCTGGCAGTCGAAACAACCAGTCGGGAGCCGGGCACTAGGCTCCTCGTGTGCCCCAGTCCGTCACCGAGCTGATCGACCTTCTGGACTTGGAGGAGATCGAAATCGGGCTGTTCCGGGCGCGGCAGCCTGACACCCAGCTGCAGCGCGTCTTCGGCGGGCAGGTCCTGGCCCAGGCGCTCATGGCCGCTGCGCGGACCGTCTCGGTGACTCGGGTGCTGCACTCGTTGCATGCCTATTTCCTCCTCGCCGGCCGGACCGACATTCCGATGGTCTACGACGTCGAGGCAGTGCGCGATGGCGGCTCGTTCTCGTCCCGGCGGGTGGTGGCCCGGCAAGGTGGCAAGGTGATCTTCTACCTGTCTAGCTCCTTTCACGAGCTTGAGCAGGGCTTTGAGCATCTCGACCCCGTGCCGGAGGACGTTCCGCCGCCTGAGGAGTGTCCGAAGCTCGGCGAGGTGCTCTTCAAGGCGTCGGGCCGGCCAATCTCGTTCTGGGAACGTGAGTGGGGCGCCCTCGATGTCCGCTACGTCGGTGATTCTCGTCCTGACGGTGTCCTGGCCAATGCACGCCATCCGGCCCGCGCTCGGGCATGGGTACGCGCGGATGGAGCGCTGCCCGACGATCGTCGGCTGCATCAGGCAGCGCTGGCCTACGCCAGCGACCTGACGCTGCTCTCGGCAACCACCGTGCCGCACGGGGTCCTGATCGGCCTCAACGTGCAGGCCGCTTCTATCGACCACGCCATGTGGTTTCACCGGCCATTCCGAGCCGATGATTGGTTGCTCCACGACCAAGTCTCACCATCCGCCTCAGATGGCCTCGGGCTGGCGACCGGCCGACTCTTCCAGAACGGCGTACTCGTCGCCAGCGTCGCCCAAGAGGGCCTGATCCGTCCCATCCGCCAGAGCTGATGCAGCCTCGGCTTCGATCCTCGCGCGCGGAGCGAGCCAATAGATCCTCGCGCGCGGAGCGAGCAAACAAATACTGCGCGAGTCGAGCCCAAAAAAGGGGGCGATCCGGAGGGGGGAATCCGGATCGCCCTTGGAGCTGCTGGGAAGTCGTGCTTTGAACTCCTGGCGCGTGGGGGGTTACGCAGCCAGGACCGACTTCCCCCGCAGCTTGGCAATCGCATGGCGCTCGATTTGACGGACCCGCTCTGCGGTGATTCCCCAAATCGCGCCGATATCGGCCAGCTTGGCCTGGCGGCCGTCGATGAGCCCGTAACGGCGGCGAACGACATCAGCGGAGCGCTCGTCTAGCGAGGCAAGCATGTTTTCCAACCGAGCGTGCTCCTCAGCATCCAGGAAAACCTCGTCCGGCCCGGGCATCGGCTCACGGGCGATCAGATCACCCAGAGCCGTGTCACCGCCTTCCTCGACGGGAGCGTCGAGGCTGACGTGGTCGCGGCCATAGCGCATCAGATCAAGTACGCGCTCGGGCTCGAGATCCATCTCGGCAGCGATCTCCTCGATCTCCGGATCGCGCCCGAGCCGCCGCTCTAGAGTCCTGCGCACGGCGCCGACCTGATTGACCTGCTCGGCCACATGCACGGGAAGCCGAACGATCCGACCCTGCTGAGCGATCCCGCGGCTGATCGACTGACGGACCCACCAGGTGCCATAGGTGGAGAACTTGAATCCCTTGGTGTAGTCGAACTTCTCGACTGCACGGATCAGACCGGTATTGCCTTCCTGCACCAGATCCAAAAGGGGCATCTGAGACCGGCCGTACTTGCGGGCAACGGAGACCACCAGACGAAGGTTGGCGGTCACAAAGTGCTGCATGGCCTGGCGACCCTCGTCAACCAGGAACTCCAGCTCCGCTTTGGTCGGGCGCTTGGCATGCTTTCCGCGTTCGGCAAGAGTCACGTCGCCGGCGAGGATGTGCTCAGCGTAAAGCCCAATTTCAATGGTCTTGGCGAGCTCAACTTCCTCTTCGGCGGTCAAGAGAGGAGTCTTGGCGATGCCTTCCAGATATAGGCCGACTGCATCCTTGCCATCGATGCCTTCGGATACTCGCGAACGAGTAGTTGTTGCCACAGTGGCCCCTTTCGTTTCCTTCACAAGGGACAACGCGTCAAGTACCGATATGGATTCCTCGCACGCCCTGAAGAATCCCTGAGACCTACTCGGGGGTAACCCCGACCGGGATTTGTCCTCTCCCTCCCGGCCGGACGGCGAGCGCTAGTAGCTCGAAGCGGCGGTCCTTTCCACATCCAATACCCGCTGAACACTGGCGTACACGTCTAGCCGACGACGGTGTGAACGCTCTCGATCCGGCGGACATTCCTGAAGTTCGCTCAGCCCTCGTTGGTTATCTCGCCGATGATCCAGGCGTATTCAAAGGCCAGCTCGCGCCAGCTCTTGTAGCGGCCGCTGACGCCGCCATGACCTGCGACCATCTCCGTCTTGAGCAGGATCTTTCTCTCTGCAGAATTCGTTGCGGCATGCCGCAGAGCAGCGATCCATTTGGCTGGTTCGACATAGAAAACGCGAGTGTCGTTGAGGCTCGTCGTGGCCAGGACGGCCGGATACTCCACTGACCGCACATTCTCATACGGTGTGTAGGACTTCATGTACGAATAGACCTCAAGGTTGTGCAGCGGATCGCCCCATTCGTCCCACTCGATGACTGTGAGCGGCAATTCAGGATTCAAGATCGTAGTGAGGGCGTCGACAAATGGCACCCCAGCGTGGATGGCACGGAACCGCTCCGGCGCGAGATTGGCGACCGCACCCATGAGCAAGCCACCTGCGCTGCCGCCTCGCGCCGCCAAGCGTTGGGGTGCGGTGTAGCCCTGTTCGACCAGGTAGTCGGCGCAGGCGATGAAGTCGGTGAAGGTATTCATCTTGGCAAGCCGCTTGCCCTGCTCGTACCACGTCCGGCCAAGCTCACCCCCGCCACGGACGTGGGCAATTGCATACACAATGCCGCGGTCCAGCAACGACAGGCGCGACACGGCGAAGCCTGGATCCATGGACGCCTCGTACGACCCGTACCCGTACAGCAGGGCCGGTGCCGAGCCGTCCAGCGGAATGTCTGCCCTCCGTACGATCGACAGCGGCACCCGGGTGCCGTCGGGAGCCGTGGCCCAGCCGCGCTCCTGGATGTAGTTGTCTGGCTGGTAGCTCCCGAACCGCGGATCATCGAGCACCGGTGTTCGCTTGAGCAAAATCAGTTCTTGCGTTGTGAGGTGGTAGTCATAGATCGAGTCGGGGATCAACAGCGATGCGTAGCCAACGCGGATGGTCGCGGTCTCGTATTCCGACTCGCCCGGGGCGTACACCACATACAAGGGTTCGTCGAACGCGATGTCGCTGCCTTCCCTGAGGTTGCCAGTGGCATCTCGCGGCATCACGTGTAAGCCGGTCAGCCCGTCCCGCCGCAGCGAGACAACCGCATGGCTGGCGTACGCGCTGACTGAGAGAATTCGCACTCCTTGGCGATGCCGGAGAACCGGCGTCCACTCGGCGTGGCTGGTGGCTGTCAGCGGCGCCTCAGCGAGTTCGAAGTCCTCAGCTCCATCGTTGTGCACGATCAAGAGCCGATCGCCTGCGGGCTCGACGTCGTATTCCACTCCCTGGCGTCGTGGCGCAACGAGTCGTGGCTCGCCTGCGGGGTCGTCGGTACTGAGTATCCGGACCTCTGAGGTGATCTTGCTTTCAGCGCCGATCATGATCCATCGATCATCACGGCTTGCGCCGACACTGAGCCAGAAACGCTCGTCCGTCTCAGTTGTGACCGCAACATCTTCCGATGGGTCGGTGCCCAGGCGATGCCGCAACACGACGTACGGGCGCCATGCCTCATCTGCCCTGGTGTAGAAAAGGTGGCTGTTCTTCGCCCAGGCGACACCGTAGGCCGTGTCACTGATCTGGTCGACCAGCAGCTCGCCCGAGGCCAGATCCTTGATCATGATCGTGAAGCGTTCGGCCCCGGACAGGTCGACCGAGTACGCCAGCAGCCGCCCGTCGAGGGAGACACCGAACGCTCCGAGGGAGAAGAACTCATGGCCGTCGGCCTCCACGTTGGCGTCGAGCAGGACCTCTTCGCCGACGATCTCCTGTTCGGGATCCGGCAGTTTTTCGCGATCGCTGGCGACAACCCGGCAGTAGATCGGATACTCCGATCCTTCGACGGTACGAACGTAGTACCAGTACGCTGAGCCGCCCGGGTGCGAGGTGTAGTTCGGCACGCTGAGGTCGGTCTCCTTGGTCCGCGCCTTGATTTCGCTGAAGACTGCATCCGAAAGCTCTGTGAGGTCAGCGGTCTGAGCTTCGGTGTAGGCATTCTCCGCTTCCAGGTAGCTGATCACCTCTGGGTTGTCTTTGTCGCGCAGCCATTCGTAAGGGTCAACGAACACATCACCGTGGTGGCTACGGGTTATCGGCTGTCGTTTTGCGATCGGCGCCGCGGACGCAGGAGGGACTTCGGCGTACATGGTCCAAGAGCGTAGTGTTCCCGCAACGGCGACGATGCGTGAGGATAGCTCCATGGGAGAAGAGGTCGACGCCACAGAGTTCAGCCGCGAGGACCGCAAGCGTCACCGTGAAAAGATCCGCAGGGGCCTGGATGTGCTGGCTCGCATGCTCACCGAATCCCGTTTCGACTTCGAGCGGCCAATGGCGGGCCTCGAGATCGAGCTGAATCTGGTGGACATGGACTGCCAGCCGGCCTTGCGCAACGCGGAGGTCCTGGCGGCGATCGCAGATCCCTCGTTCCAGACCGAGCTCGGCCGCTTCAACATCGAAATCAACGTGGCGCCACGCCGGTTGGCCGAGTTCGGCTTCTCCGATTTCGAACAGTCGGTGCGCAAGTCACTGAACGACGCAGACCCCCGGGCGAAGGCAATCGGAGCCCAACTCGTGATGATCGGCATTCTGCCGACCTTGATGCCGCATCACGTCACGCTGGACAGCGTCAGTGAGAATCCGCGTTACTCGATGCTAGACCAGCAGATCTTTGCGGCACGCGGTGAAGATCTTGAGATCATCATCGACGGCGTGGAGCGGCTGGCGATGGTATCGAACACGATCATGCCGGAGGCAGCGTGTACCTCGACGCAGGTGCATCTCCAGGTAAGTCCTGACGACTTCGCCGGTTACTGGAATGCTGCGCAGGCGATCGCCGGCATTCAGGTCGCGCTCGGCGCGAATTCACCTTTTCTCTTTGGGAAGCAGCTGGTCGCAGAGTCCCGCATCCCGCTGTTCGAGCAAAGCACCGATACGCGCAGTGACGAACTGAAAGCCCAGGGGGTGCGCCCCCGAGTGTGGTTCGGCGAGCGCTGGATCACCTCGATCTTCGATTTGTTCGAGGAGAACTCGCGGTACTTCCCAGCGTTGTTACCGATCAGCTCCGATGAAGATCCAGTCGCTGCCCTGGACAGCGGTGGAGTACCTCAACTGGACGAACTCCGGCTGCACAACGGCACCGTCTACCGCTGGAACCGGCCTGTCTACGACGTCAGCGGTGTCAGCCCTCATCTGCGGGTGGAGAACCGTGTGTTGCCTGCAGGTCCAACCGTTGTAGACACAATGGCCAACGCCGCTTTCTTCGCCGGACTGGTGCGTGCCTTGGCCAACGACGATCGGCCGATCTGGACCCAGATGTCCTTCCAGGCAGCCGAGGAGAACTTCGTCTCCGGGATTCGGCACGGCATCAACGCTGAGGTCTACTGGCCCCAGGTGGGTCAAGTCCGTGTGACCGAACTCGTGGTACGCAAGCTGTTGCCACTCGCAGCTGAAGGGCTACGCGCGTGGGAGGCCGATGAGAGCGAAATTGGGCGGCTGCTCGACATCATCGAGCGTCGCTGCCTGCGTGGAGCTAATGGAGCAACGTGGCAAGTCGCTGAGGTCGCGCGACGTGAGCAAGCCAGCGAATCCAGGCAGGATGCCGTACGAGGGATGCTCGCCAGCTACATGACGCTGATGCACAGCAACCAACCGGTCCACACCTGGGAGGTGCACTGATGTCAGAGACGATTCAGTCCCCGTCCGATCGGACTAGCCGCGCACGAGCCGAGCAGCCCACTCAATCACTGCCTGCAGGAGCCCAGCCGCTCATTGTTGTGGGCTATACCTCGAGGCCTGAGGGACAGGCGGCGCTGAAACGCGCGCTCAGCGAGGCGCGGCTACGTGGCGCAGCGCTCGTGGTAGTGAACATCTCACCCGAACCGGACACGGCTGGCTTGGCCGCGGAGCTCGCCACGTCAGGGGTTACGTCCGAAATCAGGACCCCGGCGGACGTAAATGATTCGGCAGAGGAGCTGATCCGAACAGCCGAGATGACCGACGCCGATTTCATCGTCATTGGGCTTCGTCGCCGATCCCCGGTCGGCAAATTGCTGTTGGGTAGCAATGCTCAGCGAGTGCTACTGGATGCGGCCTGCCCCGTTCTTGCGGTCAAGGCTGAGCCCGGCGCGGACTAGCGCGAGTTCCGACACGATCTCGGCGTTGGATTGGACGTTTGGAGATTCGTGCCAGAATACGCGTGGAGCACCTATTGACATCCGATGGGCGCTGCATGCCCTAGATCCGCCTGGTCAGTCCGAGAGGCTCTTTGTGACACCCCCCTCCAAACTGCACACAACGGCTCGCGCGGTGGCTGCGTCCACAAGCCGAGCTCGACAAGAAAGCGTTCCGATCAAGAAGGCCACGTCGGCCAAGAAGGCTCCGGCCAAGAAGGCGTCGTTGAAGTCGGTCGACAGCGCCCATACCAAGAAGGCTGCTGCGCCGCCGCCGGTCGTTGACGATGAGACGCCGCCACCGGCGGATGACACCGTTGATGACGCGGGCGATGAGGTGGATCTGGAGGAGCTCGCCCTCGAGCCGCTCGAGGTCGAAATAGACGCTGAAACCATCACCGCGGATGTCGTGGTTGACCTGGAGAGTGAAGAGGTCGTACTCACGGTCGGCAAGAAGCGCAGCCTGGATGACATCGATGAGTCGGCCTTCGAGCCAGCTGAAGAGGCAAAGCTTGAAGAAGAGCTGGCCGAGGATCAGGGCTTCACGCTGTCCGAAGCCGACGACGCAGACGAACCCGAGCAGCAGGTGATGGCAGCCGGTGCCACGGCTGACCCGGTGAAGGACTACCTGAAGCAGATCGGCAAGGTCGCGCTGTTGAACGCCGAGCAGGAGGTCGAGCTTGCGAAGCGGATCGAGGCCGGGCTGTTTGCCGATGAGAAGCTCAACGACGATCACACCAAGATCAAAGCGGCACAGTCTGACGATTATGAATGGATCGCCGAGGACGGTCGCCGCGCCAAGAACCACCTGTTAGAGGCCAATCTCCGCCTCGTGGTTTCGCTGGCCAAGCGTTACACCGGCCGCGGAATGCTCTTCCTCGATCTCATCCAGGAGGGCAACCTCGGGCTGATCCGGGCGGTTGAGAAGTTCGATTACACCAAGGGCTACAAGTTCTCCACCTACGCCACGTGGTGGATCCGGCAGGCGATCACCCGGGCCATGGCCGATCAGGCTCGTACCATCCGCATTCCTGTGCACATGGTCGAGGTGATCAACAAACTCGCCCGCGTGCAACGGCAGATGTTGCAGGATCTGGGCCGGGAACCGACGCCGGAGGAGCTGGCGCGCGAGCTCGACATGACTCCGGAGAAGGTTGTCGAGGTTCAGAAGTACGGGCGGGAGCCAATCTCGCTGCACACCCCGCTCGGCGAAGACGGCGACTCTGAATTCGGAGACCTCATCGAGGATTCGGAGGCTGTCGTTCCGGCGGATGCGGTGAGCTTCACCCTTTTGCAGGAGCAATTACACGACGTCTTGGACACCCTTAGTGAGCGCGAAGCTGGAGTGGTGTCGATGCGCTTCGGATTGACCGACGGCCAGCCCAAGACTCTGGATGAGATCGGCAAGGTCTATGGGGTGACTCGCGAGCGGATCCGGCAGATCGAGTCCAAGACGATGAGCAAGTTGCGGCACCCATCCCGCTCGCAGGTGCTCAGGGACTATCTGGACTGAGCATCTAGCAATTTCGAGCCGTTTTACGCCTGAAATGGGGCCCTGACACGCCCACCGTAGCAGTGCATAGCGCTCTAGCTG
>Ga0193739_1000203_pt1 | contig 16531 bp, 11 predicted proteins | sample L2a2metaG_FD_144926 | JGI IMG/M metagenome (GOLD analysis project Ga0193739, IMG submission 144926) | Soil microbial communities from a riparian zone of the East river system, Colorado, United States - L2a2 | ecosystem: Environmental > Terrestrial > Soil > Riparian zone | place: USA: East River...
AATGTCGCCTCGACCTCGACATGATCGAGGCCCAGGGGATGGCAGAGCGGGATCAGCTCCGCCGTCCGTTTCGCCGCCAGCATTCCCGCGACTTCACTCACGGCGAGCACATCGCCTTTGGCGACTGCCTGTTCGGCGACCTGCCGGAACGCCTCCTGCGACATCCGAATCGTACCGGTCGCGACCGCCGTGCGATCCATCAGCGGCTTGTCGCCGACGTCCACCATCCGGGCACGCCCGGCGTGATCCAAATGCGACAGCTTCATCGCCGCATCGCCTGCAGATCCTCGGCCAATACGGCGGCGAGCAGCTGCGGGTTCACGTTGCCTTGGGCGAGGTCACGCGCGTCCATCACCAGCGCGATCGCCTCGACCAGCTTCTCGGTATCGCCACCGCGCTTTGCTTCGGTGCGCAGCTTGTCGGCCAATGCATCCAGCATGTCTGTGAAACCGCCGCGGGCCTGAAACGGCACCTGACCAAGTGCGTAGAGCAGCGGCGTTTCCATGAACCGAGCTGCCTGGTCGGGCTGCCCGGGACGAGGGGCATCTGTTGCAAAGAGCTTGCCAATGCACCCGTCAGCAGCAGTAACTCGTTGTGTCAACTCAGCTTTGCTGCCAAATCCAAGCTTTTGCTGCGCGAATGCTGTCACGGCACTGTCGGCGATTCGCGCCACACGAACGAGCATAACACGCGACAAAACTGTCAGGAGCAGGGCGTTCGGATCCGCGGCGGTCAAAATGATGACCGAATCCGCCGGCGGTTCCTCGAGCGCCTTTAGGAGCGCATTCGCCGCGACCTCAGTTCCCAGCTGCGGGATGAGGCGCTCCGCATCACCCACAATGAACACCTTGCGCCTGCCCATGGCCGGCGTGAGCGCAAGCCGCTTGAGCAGCAGACGCACCGCCGCGACGGGATGACTCGCCAGCCCGACGACTGGTGCGTACAGCGGCTGCTCCCGCCGAGCCGCCATTTCATCGGCCAGAGCTTCCGCCACAAGCTCGATCTGCTTGTCGGCGTCCGTGCCGCCGCTGCTAGCGCCTCGTTTGCTCAGCTCTACCGGCACAAACCAGTGCACGTCAGGGTGCTGCAGCGAGAGCACGAGGCGACAGGGGCGGCATTCACCGCACGGTTCCTGTCCCAGGGCTTCGCATTGGATCAATTGAGCGAGCCACAGCGCGATACGCTGTTTGCCGACTCCACGTGGTCCGGCAAGCAAGAGGGCTTGCGGCAGCTTTCCGGAGGCGTGGGCGCCCGCCAGTCTGGTCTTAACCCCTTCGTGCCCGATGAGGGGCGGTAAAGGCATGGCGGAATCTAGCTAGGGGGTCAGTGCGCGGCGCCACTTTCGGACCTAACTGCTTGCGGAATAAGTAAGTACGATTGTTATCCTGGCCTTGCGCTCACTTAATACTCTGCCAGCTATAGACTTACTGCGTGAAGTGAGCGCACACTCGCAAGATAATGCAGGTTTTATCGATTTTTTCGGGCGTTATTCGGGGGCAACCCGCTGATCAAGGACCTCTCGCACTTTGCGAAGCAGTGCAGGGGCTCGAGCATGCGTGTCGGACGACGGCGTCGTCCGTGTACCCGGACATGAAGAGCACGTGCAGGTCCGGGCGCTGGGACTTGAGCCGCGCACTTTCGTCGTGAAAAACGGCTCGAAGATGCGTGCTCTGGTCTCCTCGTCCATGCCCACGCCCGTATCGGTGACGGCGAGCAGCACGTAGGGGCCCGGCGTGACGGAGGGATGGTCGGTGGCATACGATTCGTCGAGCTCGACGTTCCGCGGGATCGGCACGCACGTTCCCCACGCGCGGATGCAGCACCGTCGCGAACAGAATGTCCTCGTCCCATCGGCCGCGAACAGCGCCACGGCGTCCCACGAGCAGGATGCGCAACGTTGCCTCGCGTGCCGATGACATAAGTCGTTGCCTGACGATAATGTGGAGGCCGGGAAACCGGGACAAGGCGGCTTGGCGTGATGGGCATCACGATCCCAAACGCCGCATTCGTGCTTCTTTGTGCGTCAAGAACCTTAGGGACCTGTCGGGGTCGACCTACAGGTTCAAGGCTGGCAATCTGTTGCATCGCACACTACGCTAGGGCAATCGCTAACGGGGGCCGCTGTGGCGTACCGACCAATGGTTGGGATCAGGCCGCGCATGGTCGTGACGGCGCTTTCCTTGGTGCTCAGCCTCGTATTCTCCGCTATGCTGCCCGTGTGCGCCCAACAACCAGATTCCGCCGCCCAAGCGTTGAAAGCGATGAGCATCGAGCAGCTCATGAACCTGGAAGTGATATCCGTCTTAGGACGCCCCGAGCGTCTGGCCCAAGCGGCGTCGGCGATCCAGGTCATCACGCAGGAGGACATTCGGCGCTCCGGCGCGTCCAGTCTCCCCGAGGCGCTCCGTGTCGCCACCAACCTGCAGGTGGCGCAGGTTGATTCCCGCCAATGGGCAATCAGCGCGCGGGGATTCAACAGCACCACCGCCAACAAGCTCCTGGTGCTCATCGCCGGGCGCACGGTGTACACGCCGCTGTTCTCCGGTGTGTTCTGGGATGCGCAGCACGTCGCGCTCGAGGACGTCGACCGGATCGAGGTCATCAGCGGCCCGGGGGCGACGTTGTGGGGGGCGAATGCGGTCAACGGTGTGATCAATGTGATCACGAAGGACGCCGGCGCCTCCGCGGGGCTTCTCGTTTCGGGTGGTGGCGGCACCGAGTTGCGCGGCGCCGGTACGGCCCGTTACGGCGGGGCGCTGGGCTCCAGCGCGCGCTACCGGATCTATGGAACAGGCTTCGCGCGCGATCCGACGGCGCTGTCGAGCGGTCAGGACGCCCCGGACGACTGGCACCTGGGGCAGGGCGGTGTCCGGCTCGATTGGGACGTATCCACCGCCAGTCGCGTGACGCTGCAGGGCGATCTCTACGACGGCCGGATCGGTCAGGCCACCGCCGGTGACATCGCCGTCAGCGGCGGCAACGTGATGGCGAAGTGGTCGCGGACGATTTCCGCAACGTCGAATCTCGCGGCCCAATTGTACTACGACCGGACCCACCGAATCATTCCGGGCACGTTTGGCGAAGACCTCGATATCTACGACCTCGATGTTCGTCACCGGACCCGCTTGGGGACCCGACATGACGTGGCTTGGGGAGCGGGCTACCGGCTGATCAACGATTGGGTGACGAACACCGCGGCCCTGGCGTTCCTGCCGGCGCACGTGGCGCGCCAGTGGTTCACGGGGTTCGTGCAGGACGAAATCAGCGTCGCCGCCGACCGCGTGCACATCGCCCTCGGCACGAAGCTCGAACACAACGACTATAGCGGGTTCGAGATCCAGCCGAGCGCGCGGATCGATTGGACGACGGGACCGTCGGGCACGTTGTGGGCGGCGCTCTCGCGGGCGCTGCGAACGCCATCGCGCATCGATCGCGAGCTCTTCGCCCCGGGCCAGCCACCGTACTTCCTCGCCGGCGGGCCGGACTTCCTCTCCGAGAAAGCGCTGGTGTACGAGCTCGGATACCGTTACCAGCAGGGAGGCGTGTCCCTCGCAGTCGCGACGTTCTACAGCCGCTATCATGGCCTCCGCAGCCTGGAGCAGGCCAACCCGCCGGCGGCTGCTCCACTCGTCATTGCCAACGGGCAGGACGGCGAGTCCTACGGAGCCGAGGTCGCCGCCGACTACCGGCCGACGGGCCGCTGGCGGTTGCGCGCCGGCTACACCGAGCTGCGCATCCACGTCTGGCCCAATCCCGGCAGCACGGACACGACGCGGGGCGCAACGGAGAACCGCACACCCGACCGGCAGTTCCTCCTGCGTTCATCCCTCGACCTGCCTGCCGGCCTGCGATTCGACACCGGGTTGCGGGCGATCGGTGCGATCGCCAACCAGCAGGTCCCGGCGTACACCGAGCTAAGCGCCAAGCTCACCTGGCAGGCGGCAGCGCATTTGGGGCTGTCCGTCGTCGGTCAGAATCTCCTCCACCGGCGGCACGCCGAGTTCGCAGCTCCGGCCACGCGCCGGGAGATCGAGCGTGGCGTGTACGGACGGGTCGAGTGGCGCTTCTGAGCCGGCTCGCGCTGCTGCGGGTGGTGCCGTCGCTCGTCGCCGTGCTGCTCGTGGGCGGCCCGGCTTTGGCGTCGCAGAGCGCGGAGGCCCCGGAGTATCAGGTGAAAGCCGTGTTCTTGTTCAATTTCGCGCAGTTTGTCGATTGGCCTCCCGTCGCCCGTCCCGATTCGGCGCCGTTGGTGATCGGCGTCCTGGGCGGCGATCCCTTTGGCCGCGTGCTGGACGCGACCGTGCGCGGGGAGCACCTGGGGGCGCGGCCATTCGCGGTGCTTCGCTTTGCGCGCGTGGAAGATATTGGGGCGTGTGACATCCTGTTCATCAGCCAGTCCGAGGGCAGCCGGGTCGAGGCGATTCTTGCGGGTCTCGGCAACCGGGCAATTCTCACCGTGAGTGACATCAATGGTTTTGCGACCCGTGGTGGGATGATCCACTTCGTCACCGACAAACACCGCATCCGGCTCAAGATCAACGTCGACGCCGCCCGTGCGGCACGCCTGACCATCAGCTCCAAGCTGCTGCGGCTGGCGGAGATTGTCTCGACCCAGGGGCGGTAGGATGTCTTTTCGCGACTGGCCGATCCGACGGAAACTCACCGCCATTCTGCTCGCGACCAGCGGTCTGGTGTTGCTGCTCACGTCGGCGGCGTTCGTCGGGTACGAATACTGGTCCTTCCGGCGGGCCGCGCGGGACATGCTCATGCAGCGCGGCCGTATTCTGGCGGCCACCAGCACGGCATCGCTGGCCTTTGCCAACGACGCCGACGCCCGGGAAATCCTGTCTGCTCTCAAAGCCGACCCACACATGGTCGCGGCTGCACTGTACGACAAAGACGGTCACCTATTCGCCACGTACCCGGCGAACCCGCCCCGCGATGTCCTGCCGGCGGTGCCGGGGCCGGACGGCTATCGCTTCGAGCGCGGGCTGCTGGCAGGCTTCCAGGCTGTGGCGGAGGAGGGCAGCCAGCGTCTCGGCACGTTGTACCTGGCGTCCGATCTCGAGGCCGTGTACGCGACCTTCCGCCTGTCCGGCGTCATCGCACTGGCGGTCCTGATCGTCTCGCTGGTGGCGGCGTACCTGTTGTCCAGGGCGCTCCAGAACGCGATCTCGCGGCCCATTCTGGCGCTCGCGGAGACTGCGGGGGCTGTCTCCGCTCGGCAGGACTACGCCGTGCGAGCACCGAAGCTGGGAGGGGATGAAGTGGGTGTGCTGACCGACGCGTTCAACCAGATGCTGGGTCGCATCGAGGACCAAGACCAGGAGCTGCGCCGGCACGCCACGGACCTCTCGCAGCGGGTCGCCGAGCGCACGCACGAGCTTGAGGAGCGCAACGAGGCGCTACGGCATAACGCGGCGCAGCTGCTCGCCGCGAACCAGGAGCTCGACGCCTTCGCCTACTCGGTGTCGCACGACCTGCGCGCGCCGCTGCGTAGCATCGACGGGTTCAGTCATGTGTTGCTGGAGGACTACGCCGCGCGGCTCGATGACGCGGGGCGCGATGCCTTGCAACGCGTCCGGGCCGCCACGCAGCGGATGGGCATGCTGATCGACGACCTCCTGAAACTTGCCCGGGTGACCCGCGCCGAGATGCGCAGCGAGGTCGTGGACTTGAGCGGGATGGCGCGGGAGATCATGACGGAGCTGCAACGCGCCGCGCCGGAGCGGGAGGTGGAAGCAGTGATCGCGCCGCAACTCACGGCCCGGGGCGACACGCGGCTGCTGCGCGTGGTGCTCGAGAACCTGCTCCGCAATAGCTGGAAGTATACGGCGAAACAGCCGTGCCCGCGGGTCGAGTTCGGATCGGTCGAAGCGAACGGCGGTCGCGCGTTCGTGGTCCGGGACAACGGCGCCGGCTTCGACATGAAGTACGCGGACAAGCTGTTCGGCGTATTTCAGCGCTTGCATTCGCCCGCCGAATTCGAGGGGACCGGCGTCGGTCTCGCGACGGTGCGGCGCATCATCAACCGGCACGGCGGCCGGATCTGGGCGGAGGGCGCCGTCGATCGGGGAGCGACGTTCTACTTCACGTTGTGATCGCCCGCGCTGCGGGCCTGGAGGGTGTGTGAACCCGGGAAAGATTCTGCTCGTCGAAGACAATCCCGACGACGTCACCTTGACGCTGCGGGCGCTCAAGAGCCGCAACATCACGAACGACGTGGTCGTGGCGAGCGACGGCGTGCAGGCCCTCGAGTTCCTGTTTGGCGCGGGGACCGCGCCCGGAGCGGCGGAACTGCCCGCCGTCGTGCTGCTCGACCTGAAGCTGCCCAAGGTCAACGGGCTGGAGGTGCTGCAGCGTATCCGCGCCGACGAGCGCACCCGGATGCTGCCGGTCGTGATCCTCACATCCTCCGATGAGGAGCGCGACATCATCAAGGGCTACAGCCTGGGCGCCAACAGCTACGTCCGCAAACCGGTGGACTTCGTGGAGTTCACCGAGGCGGCCAAGCAGCTCGGCCTCTACTGGCTGCTCATGAACCGGGCGCCGCCAACGCCTCGAACCGTGTGATATGACGACGCCGCTGCGCCTGCTGATCATCGAAGATTCCGAGGACGATGCCCTCCTGATCGTGCGCGATCTGCGGCGCGCGGGATACGAGCCGACCTACGACCGCGTGGAGACTGAGGCGGGCGTGCGGGCCGCGCTCGACCAGGGGCCATGGGATGTCGTCATCAGCGACTTCAGCATGCCGCGGTTCTCGGGGACCGATGCGTTGAAACTGTTGCGGGAACGCGATCTCGAGACACCATTCATTTTCGTGTCTGGCACGATCGGCGAAGACGTCGCCGTGGAGGCGATGCGCGCCGGCGCGCAGGACTACGTGACCAAAGGCAACCTCCGGCGCCTGGCGCCCGCGATCGAGCGGGAGCTGCGCGAGATCGCGGAGCGCCGGGCCTCGGAGGAGCGCTACCGCCTCCTGTTCGAGCGGCATCCGCATCCCCTCCTCGTGTACGACCGCGAGACCTTACGATTCCTGGAAGTCAACGAAGCCGCGGTCCGCCAGTACGGCTACTCGCGCGAGGAGTTCCTCGGGATGACGATCGAGGCGATCCGTCCCGCTCAGGACCTGCCGGCACTCCGCGAGCATCTCCGGCAGGAGCACGCGGGTCTGCGCCACTCGGGTGTGTGGCGGCATCGCACGAACGACGGCGCCGTGATCCACGTCGAAACGACCGCGCACGACGTGGTCTTTCTCGGCCGCCCCGCCCGTCTCGTGGCGGCGGTGGACGTGACGGAGCGTATGCGAGCGGAAGCGGACCTGCAGGCGCGGGAGCGCCAACAGGCCGCGGTCGCGCGGCTCGGCGAGCGCGCGATCACGACCGTCCACCTCACGGACCTGTTCGACGCGGCGGTCGCGCTCGTGAGCGACACGCTGGCCGTTCCCTACTGCAAGCTGCTCGAGCTGCAGGCGGACGGGGAATCGCTGCTGTTACGCGCGGGCGTGGGGTGGCGCGCGGGGGACGTCGGCCAGGCGAGGGTCGGGACCGGGGAGGAGTCGCAGGCGGGATACACGCTGCAGCGTCGCGAGCCCATCATCGTCGAGGATTGGCGGACCGAAAGGCGTTTCCGGAAGCCCGACCTGTTGCACACCCACGGGATCGTGAGCGGCGTAAGCGTTCCGATTCCGACCAAGACGCGCCCGTTCGGCGTGCTCGGAGCGGATGATGATCGTCCGCGGACGTTTGCCCGCGACGACATCCACTTCCTGCAGGCCGTGGCACATATCCTCGGCACCGCCATCGACCGCCATCGTGTGGAGACCGCCACCCTGCAGAGTCAGCGGCTCGAATCCGTCGGCCGGCTGGCCGGCGGCGTCGCCCACGATTTCAACAATCTCCTGACTGCCATTACGGGCTACAGCGAGCTGATACTTGAAGAGCTTCCTCCGGGCGACCGGTTGCGCGAAGATGTGGAGGAAATTCGCAAAGCGGCGGCGCGCGCCGGCGCGCTGACGCGCCAACTGCTCGCGTTCAGCCGGAAACAGGTTCTCGAGCCCAAGCCGCTGGATTTGAACGACGTCGTCGCCGACATGGAAAAGATGCTCCGGCGCCTGATCGGCGAGGACATCAAGCTCGAGACGGCGCTCCAACCGGACCTCGGCACCGTCAAGGCGGATCCCGGGCAGATCGAACAGGTGATCGTCAATCTCGTCGTCAACGCGCGCGACGCCATGCCGCAGGGCGGCACGATCACGCTCGAGACAGCGAATGTGGTCCTCGATGGGACGTACGCCGATCAACATATCGCCGTGACCCCGGGGCGCTACGTCATGTTCGCGGTGACCGATACCGGTATCGGGATGGACAAGGAAACGCAGGCGCGCATCTTCGAGCCGTTTTTCACGACGAAGGGGCCGGATCGCGGCACCGGGCTGGGCCTGTCGACGGTCTACGGGATCGTGAAGCAGAGCGGCGGCAGTATCTGGGTGTACAGCGAGCCCGCCCACGGAACAACGTTCAAGATCTATCTGCCGATGGTGGACGAAGAGGTAATCGCAACCACGACGTCCGGCGATGCGCCACGGACCGTGAACGGAACTGAGACCGTGCTACTCGCGGAGGACGAGGAAGTCGTGCGGCGGCTCACCGAACGCATTCTTGCGCAGGCGGGCTATCACGTGCTGGTCGCCACGACCGGTGCGGAGGCCCTGGCCGTCAGCGAGGCCTACGACGGTCCGATTCACCTGCTCATCAGCGACGTCGTCATGCCGCAAATGAGCGGTGGAGAGCTCCGGCGCCGTTTGGCGGCGGCACGTCCGAGTGTGCGTATCCTCTATCTGTCCGGGTACACCGATCCGGGCATCGTGCAGCAGGGGCTGCTCGAGGGAGGGGCGGCGTTCCTGCAGAAACCGTTCACGGCCGAGGCGCTGCTGCGGAAGGTGCGGGACGTGCTGGACAACGGGACGTGACTCCCGGAGGCGCGGCTCAGGGCATATCCAAAACTTCGCGGACCTTCCGGGCGACGGCCTCCGTGGTAAACGGCTTGGGGAGGTAGTTGACGCCCTTCTCCAGCATGCCGTGGTTCGCGATGGCGCCATCCGGGTAGCCGGACATGAACAGCACGCGCAGTCCGGGCCGGTCGGCGCGCAGCGTGTCAGCGAGCTTCCGGCCGTTCATGTCGGGCATCACGACATCCGTGAGCAGCAAGTCGATCCGCCCCTTGTGGCGGCGGGCGATGTCCAGTGCCACGCTGCCGCGATCGGCTTCGAGCACGGTGTATCCACGGCCGGCGAGTGCGCGATGCGTCAGGCGGCGGAGCTGTTCGTCGTCTTCGACCACCAGCACCGTGCCGCCGCCCCGCCGACCGGTCCCGACGGGAGCGGCTTTACCGATATCCTCGGGCACCGCTTCGATTGCGGGGAGATAGACCTTGAACGTCGTCCCCTTCCCAGGTTCGCTATACAACCAGATGTTGCCGCCGCTCTGCTTCACAATGCCATAGACCGTCGACAGGCCCAAGCCCGTGCCGCGGCCGGGCGGCTTCGTCGTGAAAAACGGCTCGAAGATGCGTGTCTTGGTCTGCTCGTCCATGCCGCAGCCCGTGTCGGTGACGGCCAGCATGACATAGTCGCCGGGAATCACCGAGACGTGCTTTGCCGCGTACGTGTGGTCCAGCTTCGCGTTTCCAGTTTCGATCGTCAGCGTCCCGCCCTCGGGCATCGCGTCCCGCGCATTGATCGCCAGGTTCATGATCACTTGCTCGAGCTGATTGGGATCGGCGCGCGCCGCCTCGAGATTCGGCGCCAGCGCCGTCTTGAACTCGATATTCTCCGAGATCAGCGACCGCAGCATCTTGTCCAGGTTCAGCACGATGGCGTTGAGGTCGATGATCTTCGGCTCGAGCACCTGTTTGCGCGAAAACGCGAGCAGCTGCCGGGTGAGCGCGGCGGCGCGCCGCGCCGCCTTGCGAATTTCCTCGAGGTCTTCGAGCTGCCGATCATTGCCGCCCAACTCCGCGGCCAGGAGGTCCGTGTAGCCGACAATCGCGGTGAGGATGTTGTTGAAGTCGTGCGCGACGCCTCCCGCGAGCTGACCTACCGCCTCCATCTTCTGCGATTGCATCAGCTGTTCTTCCAGGCGCTTGCGCTCCGTGATCTCAGTCGCCACGCCGAGCAGCGTGGACGATCCATCGTCGCGCATGCGCAGCGGGAGTTTGATCGTTTGAAACCAGCGGGTTTCTTTGGTGGCAGGATTCGTGACGGATTCTTCAGCAATGAGCTTGGGGCGACCCGACAACATCACTTCTCGATCGTCGCGCAGATAGTGCGCGACCTCCTCGACCTTGGAGTTGAAGTCGGCGTCCGTCTTCCCAACGAGCGACTCCACGGTGGTGCCGTAGACATCGGCGGTGGCCTGGTTGACGAGCACAAAGCGCCCGTCCCAATCCTTCACAAAGATCAGGCTCGGATTCGCGTCGATGATCTGCCGCAACAGGCGCTCATGTCGCTGCAAGGCCTGCCGCTGGCGCGCCCGCTCCAGCGCTTCGAGCACCGCAGGTCCCAGGCGGACGACGCGGTCTTTCAGGATGTAGTCGGCGGCGCCGTTTTTGAGATAGGCGACCGCCGTCTCATCAGCGAGTGAGCCGGTGACGAGGATGAAGGGCACGTCGGGCAGCGTACGCTGCGCCAGCTCGAGCGCTTGCGCGCCGCTGAAGCCTGGGATGTTGTGGTCGGAGAGAATGACATGCGGTGCAAAACCGCTGAGCGCCGCGACAAACCCGGCTTCGTTGCGGACATGCTGCATTTCGGGTTGGGGCGACAGCCGCATGAGCTCACGGCGAATCAGGACGGCGTCATTGTCGTCGTCCTCGAGCATGAGCACACGAACCTGTTCCATGCAACAGTTTTGGATGCGCCTGGAATTGTGTCTGTCAGCGTGCGGGAACTGTGCTGGTAGGGCTTCGCCTACTCCATTTTACGATGTCGCGCGCAACGCGGCCGGACTGATGAGGCCGTGTTGCGTCGCGTAAAACGTCAGCTCGGCGTTCGATTTCATGCGCAGTTTGTGCAGCAGCCGCGCCCGATACGTCGTCACGGTCTTGGGCGAGAGCCCCAGCTGGCGACTGATCGCCGTGATCGGTCGGCCGGCTCCAAGCAGTCGCAACACCTCCAACTCGCGATCGGAGAGCTGCTCGTGCGGGGCAGGGGGCGGCCCGCCGAGTCCGTCGGCAACGGCCTGCGCCATGGCGGGACTGAGGTACTTGTGCCCCCCCATGACTCGCTCCAGCGCGCGCAGCAATTCTTCCGGGGCGGACTCTTTGGTGAGATACCCGGCCGCCCCGATCTCGAGCACGCGCAGCGCGAGCTGATCTTCAGGAAACATCGTGAGGATCAAGACGGGCAGGTGCGGCCGGGCGGCATGCAGCTCCCGTAGGACGTCCAGTCCGTGGCGATCGGGGAGTCCCAAATCGAGCAGCACGACGTCCCAGCGTTCCCCGAATGCCATCGCCAACGCCTCGGCGGCTGTCCCCGCTTCACCGAATTGGACGCCGTCTGGGAGGCGGTGGAGAATCTCGATCAGCCCGCGGCGCACGAGCGCGTGGTCGTCCACCACGAGAATGCGGTTCATCGGGCCGTTCGTGCTGCAATCACCGTTGGCGGGAACCAGGCGGCGACTCGCGTCCCACCGCCAGCGCGCGGCGCGACCTCCAGGACGCCGCCGAGCGCCGAGGCTCGCTCGCGCATTCCCAGAATACCCAGCGACGCCGGGCCCATCGTGCCGGCCTCGGTGATGCCGCTGCCGTCATCGTTGATTTCCAGCGCAACGCAGCCGCTCTTCATGCCGAGCTCGATGTCCACGCGCGTCGCACCGGCGTGACGCAGGACATTCGTCAGCGCTTCCTGCACGATGCGAAACAGCGCAGTCGCGAGCTCGTCCACAATGACGCCATCGGTGGGAAGAATCGCGGTCTCGCACCGGATCCCCGTGCGCCGCGAGAAGTCCTGGGCCAACCACTCGACGGCCGCCGGTAGCCCCAGCTGATCCAGGATGGGCGGACGCAAATCGCTGGCGATGCGGCGCACGCTCTTCACGAGGTCGTCCACCATCGAGGTGGTCTCGTGCAGCCGGCTCCCCAGCGCCGGCGATTCTCTCGAGGCCGCCTCTTGTGCCGCGGACAGCTGCAGCTTGAGAGCCGTAAGGGCTTGTCCGAGACTATCGTGAATCTCGCGCGCAATGCGGGTCCGCTCGTTTTCCCGGATGTCCTGTTCCCGGGTCGCAAGGCTGCGCAGCGCCGCCCGCGACCCGCGTAGCTGTTCCTCGGCCCGTTTGGCTTCTGTGATATCGCGATAGGTGCCCAATGTGCACTGCTGACCCCCGATCTCAATCTTGACCAGAGAGAGCACCGCCGTGCGTGGCTCGCTGTCGCGCGGGTACAGCTCGAGCTCTATGTCGCTCACCGTGCCCCGGTCGGCGAGCGTCTGAATCACTGCCGCGCGCCGCTCGGCATCGATCACACCCAGTGAGACGGTAGTTTGACTCAGCACCTCGTCACGCTGGCGATTCACGAGGCGCAAGAATGCTTCGTTGGCATCCAGGACCTGGCCGTCTTCCAGTCGCGTAATCAGCAGTGGCAGCGCATTCGCGTGGAACGCCTTGGAGAACCGTTGCTCCGATTCGACCAACGCGTGTTCCGCGACCTTGCGTCTCGAAACGTCACGCGTGATTCCCAACGCCGCGTGTATCATACCGGCGGCATCGCGCAACGGGACCGCATGCGTGGCCAGCCAGCTCCGCCGTCCTTTCAGCCCGATTATCTCGAACTCGAGGGTGCCGGATTCGCCGGCAAAGACTCGACGGTGGAGATCGAGGAACGCCGTCCGGTGCTGCGGTGCCACGAGGTCGATGATCGGCGACCCGCGCACGAGGTCGATGCAATCCGCCTGGATCATCGCAAGACCGGCTGGATTCATGTCGAGGAGGCGGCCGTGCTTGTCCACCAGCTTCACACACTCGGGCTCGCTCTCGATGATCGTCCGCAAACGGGCCTCGCTCTCCCGAAGGGCATCTTCGGCCCGGCGCGCATCGGTGACATCGACGGCAAAACCAACGACGCCGACGATGTCTCCGTTCGCGTCGATGAGCGGCTCCACCCGGGATGTGAACGTCCTCCCCGAAAAGCGAGTCTCGTAGGACGACGATTCTCCGCGGAGCGCGGCTTGATGGGCCGCGTGCACGATGGGTGCGTCACCCGGGTCCACATACGACCCGATCTGGGGGCCTTCGTAGGTTCCGGGCACGGCACCGAAAGGCGCCAGTCCACCGCCATACCGCGAGGTGAGATGCAGCTCGGAATCGGTCGACCACAGGATGACCGGGAGCTGCGCCACAAGGCGGGTGAAGTGTTCCGCGCCGATTCTGATCGCGGTATGGCTCATCGTGCTACGCTAGCGCTCGCGGAGTCATGCGTCCAGCACGTCGCGCACCTTGCGCGCCAGCCCATCTGGCGAAAATGGCTTCTGGAGGAAGGCGCTGCCGGCGGGCAGCTCGCCATGTTGCACGACGGCGTCGCCCGGATAGCCCGACATATACAGGACGCGAATGCCCGGCCGGCGCGCGGCCAACTGGTCCGCGAGATCGCGGCCGGACAACCCCGGCATGACGACGTCGGTCAGTAACAGATGGATGATGCCGCCGTGCCGCTCGACGACGCGCAGTGCGGCCGCGGCGTCGGAGGCGGCCAGGACGACGTACCCCTGAGCCTCGAGCGCGCGGCAACTGAGTGTGAGGACGGCGGGCTCGTCCTCGACGACGAGAACCGTCTCCGTGCCGCGGCCGGGACCGCTTTTCGCCGCTGCCGGGGCAGTGCCCGCCGGCGTGGCGATCCGCGGTAGATAAATCGTGAAGCTCGAACCGTGCCCTGGCTCGGAGTACACGGCGATATATCCGTCGCTCTGCTTCACGATGCCGTACGCGGTAGCGAGCCCGAGCCCTGTGCCCTTGCCGACGTCCTTCGTCGTGAAGAAGGGCTCGAACAGGTGGGCGCGAACCGTGGAGTCCATGCCGATGCCCGTGTCGGTCACCGCGAACATCGCGTAGGGCCCCGGGACCGAGCCGAGGTGGGCCTGCGCGAACGCGTCGTCGAGGTCCACGTTCGCGGTCTCGATCGTCAATTTGCCGCCGTCCGGCATCGCGTCCCGCGCGTTGACGGCGAGGTTTACGAGGACCTGTTCGATCTGATTCGGATCGGCGCGCACGCGCCCCAGGTCCGGCGACAGCACGGTCACGAGCGCGATGTGCTCACCAATCAAGCGGCGCAGCATCTTGTCCATTTCGGCGACGACCACGTTGAGATCGAGCACTTCCGGCTGGAGCATCTGCCGGCGGCTGTAGGCCAGGAGCTGGCGGGTGAGCGAGGCCGCCCGCTCGGAGGCCTTGCGGATTTCCTCCACGTCGCCGCGGTTCGCATCTCCCGGCGGCAAGTCTCGCAACAGCAGCTGCGTGTTGCCCAGGATGGCGGTCAGCAGGTTGTTGAAGTCGTGCGCGATGCCGCCGGCCAGCTGACCCACGGCCTCCATTTTCTGCGCCTGACGGAATTGCTCTTCGAGATGGCGCTGCTCGCTGACGTCGCGCTGGGTCCCCCAGACCCGGACCAGGTGCCCATCTTCGAGGAAGCCGACGACGTTATTAAGGAAGACGCGCAGCTTGCCGTCCTTGGCATGCTCGCGCGTTTCAGAGTCGGACAAACGGTATCCGGCGCGAATGAAGGACCGGATCTGCTCGCGATTAGCCGGATCGTCGACATTGTGCAGCTGGCCGAGCGCGGTTCCGACGAGCTCGCGCGCTTCCTTGTAGCCGTACATCCTCGCCATGGCGTCGTTGCATTCGGCAATGCGCGCACCGGCGTAGAGTCGATCGATCTGCTCGTCCTCAGGGAGTGCGACCGGCACCGGAGGATCGATCTCGAGGCGAGACACGCCCTCGGAGCTATGGTCGATGAAGGCGCGATAGCGCTCCTCGGCTCGCCGCCGGTCCGATACGTCCATCCCGATCGCCAGCCAGCCGCCCCCGGTGAGCGGTGCATTCGCCCAGATGGTGTCGAGGATCGTCCCGTGCCGGCTGCGGGTCCGGAAGTCGGTCCATTTCCCCACCGGCGCTCCGACCGAATCGCGCACACGCTGCCGTTCTGTTGGATCGGGATACAGCTCGGGAAAGATGTCGCGGTCTCGCGCCTCGCCGATGTCGTAGCCGAGCGTGCGCGTCCACTCCCGGTTACCCCACTCAATGCGGCCCTGCTCGTTCAGAAACACGAGCATGACGGGAATGTTGTCCACGATCCGCTGCAATAGCTCGCGTTGCTCGCGCCACGCGTCCTCGATGCGCTTCCGCTCGATCGCCATGGCCATCTGCGACGAGACGAACGTGAGGATGTCGAGCTCGCTTTGCCCGTAGCGCACGCCCTGGGAATACGTCTGGGTCACGACCACGCCGATCGTGCGATCCTTGACCTTGAGCGGGACACCGAGCCAGTCGATGGAGGGCGTGCCGATCAGCTCCGCTTCGCCCGCGGCGACGAGATTCTCGTAGACCTCCGGGGTGGCGAGCAGCGGCTGGCCGGTGCGCAGCACGTACTCCGTGAGGCCCTTGCGAAGCTTGCGCGGCGGGATGTCGCGCGCCGTGTCGTATTCGTCCACGAAGTAGGGAAACTCGAGCCGGTCGTTTTCGGCGTTGTAGAGCGACACATAGAAGTTCTGGGCGGGCATCAGCTCGCCCACGATTTCGTGGATCGCGCGCAGTAGCTCCTGGAGGTTCTCCGCCGTGTGCGCGGTGTGGGAGATCCGGTAGACGGCTTCTTGAATGCATTCGGCTCGACGCCGCGCCGTTACATCACGAAAGCTCCACACGCGACCCACTGCGCGGCGGTTGAGGCGCAGCGGGATCGAGTAGCGCTCGAAGATCCGACCGTCCTTGAATCCGAGAATGTCGAAGCTGTCGGACTCGGGTTCCGCGTAGAGCTCTCGGATCTTGTGCACGAACTGCTGCGGGTCCGCCAGCTGCTCCTGCACGTGCGCGATCAGGCTGGCGTCGTCATTTGAGGCGATGAGCGCAGCCGGGAGACGCCACATCTCCTCAAAGCGGCGATTGTGGGAGACGATCGTCCCGTCCTCATCCACCACCAGGATTCCGTCTGCCGTAGACTCCAGCGTGGACTGGAGGACGGAAACGGTGAGGGAATCGGCGACCCTACGGGGTTTCTTCGCCCTGGACCCGGGGGTCGGCTTCTTGGTGGTCTGGGAGCGGCGCGCGGCCATCGGGCCCAATGTACGGGTCCGGGTGACTTCGGTCACGGGTGCTTCCCCGCCGGCAGCCTAGCTTGGGAGCCCTTCACGCGGAGAGCCAGGTTGCGCCCGAAGCGATTCCGGTGGTTGGGCGTCGAGGAATCGAGCCGCGCCGAGCAGCAACTGCGCGCGGCGGCGCGCCAGCAGGAAGCCGTCGCCCATCTCGGTCAGCAAGCGCTGGCCGGCGCG
>Ga0193739_1000204_pt1 | contig 16516 bp, 14 predicted proteins | sample L2a2metaG_FD_144926 | JGI IMG/M metagenome (GOLD analysis project Ga0193739, IMG submission 144926) | Soil microbial communities from a riparian zone of the East river system, Colorado, United States - L2a2 | ecosystem: Environmental > Terrestrial > Soil > Riparian zone | place: USA: East River...
CCGGCGGCATCCTCGCGGTCGTGGTCTGGGTGGTCGCCTCGGTGGCCTTCGCGCTGTATGTGGCCAACTTCAACTCCTACAACAAGACCTACGGCAGCCTGGCCAGCGTGATCATCTTCCTGGTGTGGCTGTGGCTGTCCAACACCGCCATCCTGCTCGGCGCCGAGCTGAACGCCGAGCTGGAACGCAGCCGGGCCATCGCGGGCGGCCACCCGCCCGACGAGGAGCCCTACATGGAACTACGCGACACCAGGAAAATCCGGGAACGCGACAACCTGTAGCCCGCAGCCACATCCCCTGGCTCCACGAACTCCGTAGCGCCAGATCCGTAGCCTGATGCTCCGCGTCGGAGTGGCCGGATCCAGACGGATCTGGCCTGCTCAGGTTGGGTGCCTGGTCGGTCCAGATGGCTCCTGACGGATCCAGAAGGATCGTCTGGATGATCATCGGGATGATCAAGGGCCATCCGACGGAAGATCGGATGCGACCCTCTACTGAGGTGCTGGCTCGGCCTTTGCGATGACGCCGGACCCGGATCAGGCGAGGGATGCAGGCCCTGGTGACTCATACGCGTGCTGGGTACTCCGGTAGACGGTGGGCGACCTGGTCCGGGGAGGGCATGCGGGCGATCTCCTGGGCGATCGCGCGGGCCGCGTCGCGGTGGCCGGCGTATCGGTGGTGCGGCAACAGCTTCTGCGTGTGCTCGGCGATGGCGTTCGCGCTCAGTTCATCGGGGAGGAGGAGCAGCCCGGCGCCCGCGGCGCTGACCGCGTCGGCGTTGGCGAATTGGTCGGCCCCCTGGGGCAGGATCAACTGCGGGGCGCCAACGGTGAGCGCGCCGAGGGTGGTACCGCTGCCGCCGTGGTGCACGACCACATCCACGTGCGGCAACAGGTTCGCCTGCGCCACCCAGGGTTGCACGGTGATGTTGTCCGGCACCTCGCCGAGCTGATCTGGGGGAACCCGACCGGCGGCAACCACCACGCGTGCGTCCAACCTCGCCAACCCCTCGATGGCCGTGGTGAGCAGCTCTGGGGTGCCGAACGCGGTACCGAGCGTCAGGTAGATCAGCGGCCGCGAAGTGCGTCGGCTGACCCAGGCCGGGAGTGCGGCCGGTGCGGAATAGGGGACGGGACGCAGTTCGATTCGGTCTTCGGTCGCGACAAACTCCTTGTCCTGCAAGGACGGCGGACAGATGTCGATGTGCGGCCGTCGGGGAGCGCCGAGGTTCCTCGTGGGCAACTCCAGACCGATTCCTTCTGGGAACATGCGGCCGAAGCCGTGCCAGATGCCGGGAATCCCGGCGCGATGCGCGGCGATGGCCGCCCCCGGTACCCCCCATCCATGGAGGACGAGGTCGGGCCGCAGCCGCGCCAATTCCGGCTCGAGATCCTCGGCATACAGCTCGTAGAACGAATCCGCGGGGCGGAAGGGCCGAAGCCGGTTCGCGGCCAACGGTGGGTGCACGTTCTCGCCAGCGGCGAAGTGCACCTCGTGCCCGGCATCTCGTGCGGCGATCGCCAGCGGGATCAGCGGGTAGGTGTGACCGACCGACGCCAGACTGGCAAACAGCACGCGCATGCCAACGAGTCTACGGCCCGCGACCCGCCCACATCGACCCGTTCGCTCACAGCGACAGCAACCGCCACGCGCGCGGGTGTACGCGCAACTCCTTGCTTCACGGGTCGGCTCCACTCCTCCACAGAGGCCCAGTCATCCGGCGCAGCGTCTCAAGCTGTGGTCCTTGCAGGCCCGTGACCCGCCGTTTCGGGAGCTGGCGGGGGGACACCCTGGCCGGGCTGCTCACCGCCGCGCGGCTTCACCGCCACCCTGACGCGCGCAAGCTCGCGACCTGCTGGCCCACCGTGGTCTACCTGGAGGCCGAGTCGGTCGACGACGCCTGGAGCTTCTGGACCTGCTGATGGGGGTAGCGTGTGGTGGTCAATCGATGCGGCGTAGCGCCTCCGCGAGGCCGCCAAGCCCGATCGGCCCGAGATCAAGCGCTGCGGTGTGCCAGCGCTTGAGGTCGAAGCCAGGCCGCCGTCGCGCCTCATCACGGGCGCCAAGCCAGGCCCGCTCGCCGAGCTTGTAGGAGATGGCTTGGGCTGGCCAGCCAAGGTAGCGAACCACCTCGGGGTGAATCTGATGCGGTTCGGCGCGGCCGCGTTCGCCCAGGAACTCGCAGGCTGTTTCGAAGGTCCACCTGGAGCCGTCAGGCAGTGGCAGGTCGAGGTGGATGCCGATGTCGACGACCACGCGGGCAGCGCGCAGCGCGGCGTCGGCGAGCATGCCGAGCCGGCTCCCTGGGATATTGAACCAGCCCAGCTCGTCGGAAAGCCGCTCGGCGTACAGTGCCCAGCCCTCGCCGTGCCCGGGAACTCCGGAGAACTTCGCGAAGCGTGACAGGCGCTCCCCTGCGACCCTGGTGGCGCCAATCTCCAGGTGGTGGCCTGGCACCCCCTCGTGAAAGACGATGGTCAGCTCTTTCCAGGTCGCGAACCGCTTCCGGCCACCGATGGGCCACCAGGTTCGGCCCGGGCGCGTCAGGTCCTCGCTCGGCGGCGTGTAGTAAGCGGACCCGGACGTCGAGTCGGGCTCGAGCGTCACCTCGACGACCCTGAGCGGCGCGGCAATGTCGAAATGGGTGCCGTGCAGCTCCTGGATCGCCTGGTCGTGACGGTCCTGAAGCCATCCACGGTAGGCATCGTGACCAACCACGTACTGCGTCTGCCCGAGGAGCGCGGTCGCCTCGTCGACACTCGCTCCCGGGTGGACCCTCCCGGCCTCGTGCGCCAATTCCGCCTCGATCCGGTGCAGCTCTTCCCAGCCCCATTCGTAGGCTTCCACAGGATTGATGTCGGCGCCCAGGCACAGCCGGGCGGCCACGGCGTAGCGCTCGGCACCAACAGCGTCTGAGGCAGATGCCCGAGGTGCATAGTCAGTGCGCAGGTAGCGCGCGGTTTCGGCATAGCCGGCGTGCGCCGCCTCGGCCGCCGCGGCCAGCCTGCCAGCCAGCGGGCCCTCGCCGTAGGCTGCCACCAGACGGTCATGCGCGCCGCCGGCGTAGCGCTCGGCCTGCACCGCCGACTCCAGCGCCTGGCGCCGCGCGGCCGTCAGACCGCACTGCAAGCCGGCGTCCAGGCTGGTGCGCCAGCTCGCAAGCATCCCAGGGACGGCGGCAAGTCGGGCGGCGACACCACGCCACTGCTCGTCGTCGCCGCGTGGCAGCAGCTCGACGCTGTCACGCAGCCGGGAGACCACCCCCAACGGGGCACGTAGCAGGCGCAGCGGCTCACCGCTGGCGTGCCATGCCTCCTCGGCCTGGAGCCGTTCACGCAGGTGATCGGCGGCCTTCCGATCCGCCTCCGACATCACCGGCAGCCGCCCAAGCGCGGCCAGGGTCGCTCGAATGAGGTCAGCTCGGGCACCGTAGCCGTCCGGGCTGTAGTCGGTGGCGGCACCGTAGTCGGCGCCGATTCCGAGCACGCTCGCGTGGACCGGATCGAGCACGGCAAGCTGGTCGATGTAGTCGGCGCAAAGGCGCAGAATCTGTGTCATCAGGAAACGGCAGCGCTACCGACATGGTGTCGCAGGGCCTTGGGAAATATTGGAATGGCGGCGAAGCCGCAAGTTGGTTTTCTCAGATGCGCGCGAAGCGCGCCCGGCCCGCAGGGCCGGCCCAATCGTCCGCCCTCCACCATTTCGCCCGGAGTGGGCCGCCGAAGGAGGCCCATCGACGGGCGCTTAATCAGCCAGACGGACTCCTACGTAGCGAAGCCGGGCAGGAACCGCCGACTGGTTCCGGCCGAGGTTTCCACGGATGCGACGGGCCGCCCAACGTGCCACCATGATGCCAGTAGCGGCCACCGGCAGGACCAGGAGCAGAGGAGTTGAGATCGTGGACGGCGCGACGGTGTCCGTGGCGGTCGTTGCCAGCCGCACCGAGGCGGAGCTGATCCTCGGCCTGCTGCGCAGTCATGGCGTGAGCGCAGCGGTGTCGGCAGATGACGCCGGAGGACAGTACCCGCAGATGCAGATAGAGGGTGTTCGCGTGCTGGTTGCCCCCTCCGATGAAGCCTCGGCCCGTCGGCTCCTAGCCGCCGCCGATGACACCCTCGAGTAGGTCGGTCAACCCAGGACCTTTCGGCGATGGATGAGCCGACGCGGCCTGACCCGCGCCGAGGCCGCTTCTCACGGCATGGCTGGGAGCCGGGGCGGACCCCGGATGCTCACGAGGTTGTTCACGGGACGGGTCACGTCCCGTTGGGAAACGGCGGTTGGAGACCGCTCCGTGCAGCGGCCGACCGTCCAGCCAGGTGAACACCAGCCCTGAGTCTTCCCAGCCCGGGCCGACCGCCAGCCACTCCTCGATCTGCCAGCGCCGGTGGTCGCGGAGGGCGGCCACGGCGGCCGGGTCGAGGGCGATCGAACGTCGGCCCTTGGCCGTCTTCGGCTCAGAGACTAGGACCTCGTGGTCGGCTATGTGATCGGCCGGCGTGGGATCCGTTGGGGCGCTTGGCTTTCAGCCTCGGATGGTGTAGTACCCACATATGGCATCGATCGTGGGGAAGCGCCGCGGGAAGCGGACCTACTACTACCTGGTGGAGTCCGCGCGGGTGGACGGCCAGCCGCGGATCGTCTCCCAGGAGTACCTGGGCACCGCGGAGGAGGTGCTGGCCCGCCTGTCGGGGACGGCGACCGGTGAGCCGGCCCGTACCCAGCACAAGCGGTTCGGTGATCTGGCGGCGGTGTGGTCGGTGCTGGACGACCTCGACGTCGCCGGGGTGGTCGACGCGGTGGTGCCGCGCCGGGCGGATGCGGGCGCCTTGGTGGGGACCTACATCGCTCTGGCGGTTGCCAACCGGATCGTGGACCCGTGTTCCAAGCGAGGCTTCGCTGAGTGGTGGGCCACGACCGCCGGACCGCGGTGGGTGCAGGTGGCGGGCGCGGCCCTGGATCACCGTCGGTTCTGGGATGCGATGGACGCCTTGGGCGAGACCGATCTGGGCACGGTGGAGACCGAGCTGGGCCGGCGGATGGTCACCCGGTTCGGGCTGGACCTGTCGGGTCTGGTGCTGGACATGACCAACTTCGCCACGTTCATCGACACGGGCAACCCCCAGGCGCCGATCGCCCAGCGAGGCAAGGCCAAGCAGAAACGCATGGACCTGCGCCTGGTCGGGCTGGCCCTGGTGGTGACCCGGGACGGCGGGGTGCCGATCGTGTCGCACGCCTACCCCGGCGACCGCCCAGATGTTACCCAGTTCAGCGTGGTCGTCGATGCGCTGCTTGCCCGCTACCGGGAGTTGACCGAGCACGTCGAGTCGCTGACCGTGGTCTACGACGCCGGCCAGAATTCCCATGACAACCACGCCGTCGTCGAGGCGTCGGGGCTGGGGTTCGTCGGGTCGCTTCCGCCCAGCGACCATCCCGGGCTGCTGGCCATCGGCAAGTCGAGGTTCGCCGTGGTGGATGCCGGCCGGTTCGGTGGGCTGACCGCCGTGGATACCACGGTCACTGCCCTGGGTGTCAGGCGCCGGGCCGTGCTCACCCACTCCCCGACGCTGCACGCCGCCCAGGTCCGCGGGTTCGACCAGACCCTGGCCAAGGCCCGAGCCCGGCTGGCAGCGTTGCAGGCCCGACTGGCTCGCGGCAAGACGCGTCGTGCACGCACCGCCGTGGAGGCGGAGATCGCCGCGATCCTCAAGCCTCGCTGGGTCAGCCAGGTCATCACCGCCACCCTCACCGGCGACGAGCCGGCCACCTTCCGGCTGACCTGGCGCACCGACACCCGTGCCCGCAACCGTCTGCAAGAACGCAGCTTCGGCAAGCGGGTCTTGTTCACCAACCGCGACGACTGGCCGGTCGCTGAGGTGGTGGCCGCCTATCGCTCCCAGTCCGAGGCCGAAGCCGGGTTCCGGCAGCTCAAAGACCCGCAGGTGGTGTCGTTTAGCCCGATGCACCACTGGACCGACTCCAAGATCCGCGTGCATGTGTTCTACTGCGTGCTCGCCTTGGCGGTCGCCCACCTGATGCGCCGCAAAGCCGACCACGCCGGCCTGCACCTGTCGGTGCGCGAGCTGCTGGCAACCCTGGCCGGTATCGAGGAGACCGTGCTGCTCTACCATGACGGCGGCAAAGGCCGCCCCCGCGCCCGGCGCATGCTCACCGACATGAGTCCCACCCAGCAGCGACTGGCCGACCTGTTCGGCGTCCACCGCTGGGCCCCGACCCGCTGACCAGCGGATACGGCAGGTTGGGTAATACGACACCACGCCCGGAAACCAGCGCTGACCAGCGGAAACACAGCACAAGATCGTGCTAGGGGGGAAACTCAGGCTAGGACCTCGTGGTCGACGACCACGCGCGGTCGCCGGGGCGAGACGCGTCCGGCGTCCAGGTCTACATCGGCCCAGCGAAGCCCGGCCACCTCTCCCCTGCGCATGCCGGTGGTGGCCAACAGCAACCAGGCGGCGTAGAGCCGGTCGGTTCGGACGTGGTCGAGGAAGGCTCGGAGCTGCTCCGGGCTCCAGACATGCATCTCGGGCGCCATGCCCCGGGGCAGGTCAGCCGCCGGTTTCCCACCGCATCACCCTAGCCGAGGAACGGCAGCGGCAGGCCGAAGCCCATCTCGCCGGCGGTGAGTCGGCGTCGCTGGCGCGGGCTGGCTGGGCTGGTCAAGCATGGCCCCGGCTGCATCCCGAGCTAGGACGGGCTGGCGGCCAGCCGGCCATGCCCACGGCCGCGGCGGTGCGGGTGGCCGACCAGGCCGCCGCCGAGCTGGACCCGCCCGCCCGGCTGACCGACCTGCTCGGCCAGGTGCCTGAGACCAGCCGAGGGCGGCGGGCCTGGCGGCAGACCGCCGCCCGGCTGCACAGCTACCGCGACAGCTACCAGATCAGCGACCCTGAGCGGCCGCTCGGCGGCGAGCCGACCGGGAACCTGACCCAGCGTCGGGCCTGGCGGGCCACTCGGCAGGCGATCGATCGCGACCAGCGCCAACACCGGGCCCGCGACCAGCGGCAGGAACGGTCGCACGACCGCGACCGGGCCTCGACCCAGACGAGGCCGCCGATCCCGTGGCTGCGCGAGCTCCTCGTGGACGGCATCCCGGTCCTTGCCGGCGGCATGCTCCGCCCCGCCTTGCAGGTGTCCCGGCAGGCACTCTCCCCGGAGCAGGTCGAGTTGGTCGCCGGCCATGTCCGCGCCGGCTTCCAGCCCGCCACTTGATCCATAGACGACCCGGAGCAGCTCGCGCTGCTCGGCTGGACCGTCCATCCCGGCCGTTACCGAGCCCTGGACCGACGGTCGGTGGCGCCTCGGCGCATTGCTCTCCTCAGACGATTCGGGTCGAGCGTAGTCCGAGCGAGGAGGCTTCATCCGTTATGACAGAGGAGTGTGCGGCCGGTCGCTGTGCGAAGCAGATCGCTGTGGTGCTCAGACGAGACCGGTTCGAGCAGTGTCCGGCTCAGGTGAATCGGCTACGGACGCGCCGCCGGGGGGGCACCCAGCGGTGCCGTTTCTCGCCTGGCTTGGCGCAGCGGTGAAGAAGGGCCCAGCCCAGCCCGTTCGATCGCAGTCACGATCTTCGATGTGGACCTTGAGTGGGCGGACCTGGTCGAGCCCGCCGACGGGATCCGAATCTGGCGTCGCGGATCAGTTGCTCGGTCACCTCCCGGGCGCCGTCCTAAGCCGCGTATGGGTTGGTTGACCGCACCCCGCAGTTGGTCGATCTGGAGATCGCCGCGAGGTTGAGGTGGAACGACTTGGCTGTTCATCAGTCGTCCGGTATAGAGCGCAGCCGTTCGGCTGCGCTCTCGGGGGTGATGTCGCGCTGTGGCTGTGCCAGCAGTTCGTAGCCGACCATGAACTTGCGCACCGTGGCCGACCGCAGCAGCGGCGGATAGAAGTGCGCGTGCAGGTGCCACTCCGAATACGGCGCCCCGTCGGTGGGTCGCTGGTGCCAACCCATCGAGTACGGAAAGGTCACGCCAAACAGCCGGTCGTACCGTCGGGTCACCCTGCGCAGGATGGCGGCCAGATCATCACGCGCGTCGGCGTCCAGGTCCGGTAGGGCGCCATGGTGCTCGCTCGGCAGTATCAATGTCTCGAACGGCCATAGCGCCCAGAACGGCACCAGCGCCACGAACCGCTCGTTCCGGCAGACGATGCGTTCGCCCTCCTTCAGCTCTACGGTCAAGTAGTCGCAGAGCAGGCACCCGCCGTCGGCCGCATACGCCCGCTGCTGGCGCAGCTCTCGCGCCGGCTCGTTGGGCATTCGCTCGTTGGCCCAGATCTGCCCGTGCGGGTGTGGGTTGCTGGCACCCATCATGGCGCCGCGGTTCTCGAAGATGAGGACGTGGCCTATCCAGTCGATGCCAGCGAGTTCGATGTACTGGTCGGTCCAGGTCTGGACCACCTGTCGGATCGCGCCGTCCTCCATCTCGCCGAGGGTGAGGTCGTGGCGCGGAGAGAAGCAGACAACCCGGCAGATACCCCGTTCACTCTCGGCCACCAGCAGCCCGTCACCGTTGTGCGCTCCGCTGGGCGTCTGCGGCTTGAGCGCTGCGAAGTCGTTCTCGAAGACGAAGGTGGAGCTGTACCGGGGCGTGCGTGCACCGCCCGCCCGCTGGTTGCCGGGGCAGAGGTAGCAGGTGGGGTCGTAGGCCGGGCGCCGCTCGTCGACCACGTCCTCCACCTGCCCCTGCCAGGGACGCGCTGTGCGGTGCGGGGACACCAGCAGCCATTCGCCGGTCAGCCGATTCAGCCGGCGGTGCGGCGCACTGAACATGCCAACCCCCAGGTCATTGCGCGGCGTCGCGCCTGCGAAGAATCGGCGATGCAGCCGCGACGATGTCGTATACGTCCAGCCCTGCCCGTCATCCAGCACAGCTCGGCTCGAATTCATACCCGCTCCCGTCCGTGGCCCTGCAGGCAGGCCCATGCATCGACGACCATGTCGTCCAGGGCCGGCTTGTGCGGGGTCCAGCCGAGTTCCTGACCGATGCGGGCGCTGGAGGCCACCAGCACGGCCGGGTCCCCCGGCCGGCGCGGCGCGTCCACGGTGGCGATTGGGCGGCCGGTGACCCGCCTGGCCGCCTCGATGACCTCCCGGACCGACGAGCCCAGCCCGTTGCCGAGATTGTAGATCGCGTGGCTGCCCGGCTTGCTGGCGTCCAGGGCGAGCTGGTGCGCCCTGGCCAGGTCCTCGACGTGGATGTAGTCGCGGACCGCGGTGCCGTCCGGGGTCGGATAGTCGGTGCCGTAGACCTGTAGGTGGGCCCGCCTGCCCTCGGCGACCTGGAGCACGATCGGGATCAGATGCGTCTCGGTGGCATGCCGCTCTCCGAGACGGCCGCTGGCCCCGGCCACGTTGAAGTAGCGCAAACTTGTCGCAGCGAGCCCGTGGGCCAGCGCGAATGTCCCGATCATGCCGTCCACAGCCATTTTGGATGCCCCGTAGGCGCTGGTTGGCCGGGTCGGCGCGGTCTCCAGGATTGGCACCTGGTCGGGCTCGCCGTACACGGCCGCGGTCGAGGAGAACACCAGCCGCGGAACCGAGGCGGCCACCATTGCCTCCAGCAGCTCGAAAGTACCGATGACGTTGTTGCGCCAGTAGTGCTCTGGGTGTGCCACCGACTCGCCGACCAGCGACTTGGCGGCAAAGTGGAGGACCCCGTCCAAGCCGTCCGCGAACACAGCGGCCAGCACGGGGGCGTCCAGCAGCGAGGCGTGCACGAACCTGGCGCTCTCCGGCACTGCGTCGGCGTGGCCGGTGCTCAGGTCGTCGAGCACGACGACCTCGTGTCCGCCGGTCAGGAGCTGGGCCGCGACCACGCTGCCGATGTAGCCGGCGCCGCCGGTGACCAGGAGCCTCATGACAGCCGCCTGGCGCCGTGAGCCGGGTGGACGGCGAACACGGTTGGTGCCCGGAACCCCCGGCCGGCGAAGGCGGCCGTAACGATCCGGGTGACCGCGCCAACCTCGACGGCCGGAGCCAGGGCAAGGGCACACCCGCCGAACCCGGCCCCGGTCATGCGGGCGCCCAGGGCCCCGGCCCTCAACGCGGCCTCCACGGCGGTGTCCAACTCCGGCGCGCTGACCTCATAGTCGTCGCGCAGGGACATGTGCGAGGCGGTCAGCAGCGGGCCGATGGATTCCAGTCGGCCGGCACGCAGCCGGTCGACAACCTCCAGCACGCGGGCGTTTTCCGTGACGACGTGCCTGGCCCTGCGGTGGCGAACCTCGCCCAGCAGGTCAGCGGCGGCGGCCACGTCGGCCTCGGTCGCGTCGCGCAGCGCGGGCAGCTCGAGGAGACGGGCCGCCGCCTCGCAGGCCCGCCGTCGCTCGGCGTAGGCGCCGTCGGCCAGGGCATGCGACACGCCGGTGTCGATCACCAGCAGGGTCAACCCGGCCGCGTCCAGGTCGAAGGGGACTTGCTCGGCGACCAGGGATCGGGTGTCCAACAACAGGACATGCCCAGCGATACAGGCCATGGAGGCCATCTGATCCATGATCCCGGACGGGACCCCGACGATCTCGTTCTCCGCCCGCTGCGCGATCAGGGCCAGGCGGCCAGGATCGCCAGGACCTCCGTACAGGTCACGGGTGGCAAGCACGGTCGCGCATTCCACCGCCGCACTTGACGACAGGCCCGAGCCGACCGGGACGTCGCTAGTCAGGGCCAGGTCGAGCCCGCCGACGTCAACGCCCTCGCGGGCCAGCGACCACATGGCCCCGGCGACGTAGCCAGCCCAGCCTTCCACCAGGCCAGGGCCGATGTCGGACAGGGTCAGCTCCCGCTCGCCCTTCTCCAGCGAGAGCAGGCGCAGCCGGTCGTCGGCGCGCCTGGCTGCCGCAACCGTGACCCGGTGGTCGATGGCCAGCGGCAGGACGAAGCCGTCGTTGTAGTCGGTGTGCTCGCCGATCAGGTTGGCTCGGCCCGGCGCGGCCCAGAACCCCTCGGGCTCGCGGCCAAAGCGCTCAGCGAAGGCAATCCTGACCTCCTCAGCCGGATCGGTGAGGGCCAAGCGCTCACTCGACATCGCACGATACCGCCGGGACCACGCGGGCCCGGTGTCGTCGACGAATCAGACCACAGTCGACCCGCCGTCGGCGAAGCACTCGAGCTTGCCTGGCACCTGGCCCACCGAGAACATCTGCAGAACGTCGTCGTACCGTGGGTTCCCCAGCCGGGCCGTGCCGGTCGTGCACCGCGCGGCTGGTGTCGGAGGTCTCATGGAGGTGATGCAGCTGATTCGCCGTCCACCGCGCCGGGACCATCACTTCCACCTCCTCGTGCCTTCCACGCGTTCGCCAGTACGCCAGGGATGGGGCATCCTAGACGGCATCAGGGTGCCTTGCGCTTCCTTGGCATAGTGAGGCTTACGATGGTCTTCGACAAGAAGTTGCAAGGAAAAAGCGGCATATGGGTCAGATCGAGCCGTGGACCTGTGTCGCGACGAAGGCTTGACAACACTACGAAGGTAATCGCAGAGTACCGACAGGATGCAGCATGAGCGAAGTCGGTCTCCGCGGCACCCAGGATCTCATTCCAGAGGTGCGTCAGGCGCGCATTGCGCAGTCGGTCTGGGAGCTGGGGTTCGCGCGGGTGATGGAGCTTGCCGAGCGCTTCGGCGTCTCGGCCGTCACCGTCCGCAACGACCTCTCGATCCTGGAAGAGAGGGGAGCGGTCCGGCGCGTCCGCGGCGGCGCCGTGAAACCATCGGCGCAGCTCGGCGAGCGGGCATTCGAGGTGTCGCTAGGCGAATCGGCCAAGGAGAAGGCCAGCATCGGCGCCTTTGCTGCGCAGATGGTCTCGAGCGGCCAAACGGTCATGCTGGACGTGGGGACGACCACCACGGCGGTGGCCCGGGCACTGCTCCAACGGACCGAGCTGGTGGACGTCACCGTGGTCACCAACGCGATCAACATCGCGTTGGAGCTCGAACAGGCAGCGCCACGCATCACCGTCCTCGTTACTGGCGGCACGCTGCGGCCGCTCCAGCACTCGCTGGTCAACCCGTTGGGCACGACCCTGCTGGAGCGCCTGCGTGGCTCGGTGGCCTTCGTCGGCTGCAACGGTGTCGACCCCGAGGTCGGGATCACCAACGTGAACCTGCCCGAGGCCGAGATCAAGCGGGCCATGCTGCTCGCGTGCCGCCGCCGCGTCATCGTGGCCGACGGCTCCAAGGTCGGCGAGGCCGAGCTGGCCAAGGTGTGCGACATCGAGGAGGTGAGCCTACTGATCACCGACCCCACCGCCGACGCCGAGGTGCTGGCCGAGATCGCCGCCGCCGGCTGCCAGGTGGAGCTCGCCGGCTAGCCCGAACACCCGTATGTGCCCTCCGGTCCACGTCCACGGCGCCCGAGCGCCACGCAAGGGAGGCGACAATGTCCCGTCCCCAGTCGGAGTCCGAGTACCTCGCCCGTCTCATCCCGCCGTCGGTGGCGGCGGCCGGCCTCAGCCGGCGCGGCTTCCTCAAGGGCACCCTTGGGGCCGGGGCGGCCGTGTCACTGTCCAGCCTGCTGGCGGCCTGCGGAGGCGGCGACGACGGCGGCGGCGACAGCGGCAGCGCGTCCCAGGAGGTGACCTTCGGCTCCAACCAGTCCGACGCGGTGCCCAAGAAGGCCTACGCCGACATGCTGGCCGCCTCGGGGATGACCGTGAAGGTCAACACCATCGACCACAACACCTTCCAGGAGAACATCAACAACTATCTCCAAGGCAACCCCGACGACGTGTTCACCTGGTTCGCCGGCTACCGGATGCGCTTCTTCGCCGCCCAGGGCCTGGTCGGCGACCTCAGCGACGTCTACGGCGGCCTCACCGGCTTCAGCGAGGCGTTCAAGCAGGCCTCCACCGGCGACGACGGCAAGCAGTACTTCGTGCCCCTGACCACCTACCCGTGGGCGCTGTTCTACCGCAAGACGGTCTGGGAGGAGAAGGGTTACGAGGAGCCCAAGACCCTGGACGAGCTGGTCACGCTGGCCAAGCAGATGGAGAAGGACGGCCTGGTCCCGATCGCCTTCGCGGACAAGGACGGCTGGCCGGCCATGGGGACCTTCGACCAGCTGGACCTGCGCATCAACGGCTACCAGTTCCACGTCGACCTGATGGCCGGCCAGAAGGCCTGGGACTCGCCCGAGGTCAAGAAGGTATTCGATACCTGGCGGGGGCTGCTGCCCTACCACCAAGAGGACGCCCTGGGACGGACCTGGCAGGAGGCGGCCCAGTCGCTGCTGAAGAAGCAGTCGGGCATGTACCTGCTGGGCATGTTCGTCGGCCAGCAGTTCCCCAAGGGCAAGGAGCAGGAGGACCTGACCTTCTTCGCCTTCCCCGAGATCGACCCGGCCATCGGCACGGGCGCCATCGAGGCCCCCATCGACGGCTTCATGATGGCCAAGAGCCCGAAGAACGAGGCGGGGGCCAAGGAGCTCCTCAAGTACCTGGGCACGGCCAAGGCCGAGGACATTGCCCTCAAGGCCGACCCGACCACGATTGGGGCCAGCAGCGAGGCCGACACCGCCGCCTACACCGCCCTGCAGAAGAAGGCGGTCGAGTTCATCGGCTCGGCAGAGTCGATCGCCCAGTTCCTGGACCGCGACACCCGGCCCGACTTCGCGGCCACGGTGATGCTGCCCGGCATCCAGAGCTTCCTCAAGAACCCCAACGACGTCGACGGGCTGACCAAGAGCCTGGAGAGCCAGAAGAAGTCCATCTTCACCTCCTGACTTCCCCCTCCTGAGCCGGGGAGGCGCCGATGAGCGACCTGCCAACCGTCCCCGCCAATCCCGCCGAGGCGGCGCCGCGCCGCTCCGGCGGCCGCGTCCGCGTGTCCGGCACCGACCGGATCTTCCTGTTCCTGATGGTGGCCATCCCGACGATCCTGGTCGTGTGCTGGGTGTGGCTGCCCGCGATCGCTTCGGTGGTGCTGTCGTTCGCCCGCTGGAGCGGCGTCGGCGGCCTGGACACCATCGAGTGGATCGGGACCGAGAACTACAAAAACGTCTTCACCAACTACCCGCCGTTCGCCCCGGCGCTGCGGCACAACCTCATCTGGCTGGTGTTCCTGTTCGTGCTGCCGACCCTGTTCGGGATCTTCCTGGCCGTGCTGCTGGACCGGGAGCTGCGCGGGACCCGCTTCTACCAGACGGCGCTGTTCCTGCCGGTGGTGCTGTCGCTGGCCCTGATCGGGTTCATCTGGCAGCTCATCTACTCGCGCGACCAAGGGGTCCTCAACGCCGTGCTCGGCACCCAGATCGACTGGTACGGCGACTCCAGGTGGAACCTGTGGGCGGTGCTGGTGGCCGCCGGCTGGAGGCACGCCGGCTACATCATGCTGCTGTACCTGGCCGGGCTGAAGGGCGTCGACCCCTCGCTGCGGGAGGCCGCCGCCGTGGACGGGGCCAGCCAGGTCAGGACCTTCTTCTCGGTGGTGTTCCCGGTGATGCGCCCGATCAACATCATCATCCTGGTGGTCACCGTCATCGAGTCGCTGCGGGCCTTTGACATCGTCTGGGTCATCAACAAGGGCACCAACGGCCTGGAGCTGATCTCGACCCTGGTCACGGCCAACGTCGTCGGTGAGGCCAGCCGGATCGGCTTCGGCTCAGCCCTGGCCACCATCATGCTGGTGATCTCGCTGGTGTTCATCACCATCTTCCTGTCGACCGTGATGCGGGGGGAGCAGCGATGACCAGCGCCACCACCGTCACTCGCCCCCCCGCCACCGGAGCGGCGACCGCCAAGGCCAGGCACCGCCTCACCCCGGGGCGGGTCGTCCTCTACGTGTTCGTGACCCTGACCGCCCTGGCCTGGCTGTTCCCGGTGGTGTGGGCGCTGCTCAACTCCTTCCGGGACTACGCCTACACCTCGGTCCACGGCTATGTGTCGCTGGGCGGGTTCACCTTCCAGAACTACATCAACGCCTGGGAGCAGGGCGACTTCACCCGCCACTTCCTCAACTCCCTGATCATCACCGTGCCCGCGGTGCTGCTGACGCTGTTCCTCGCCTCCTGCGTGGCGTTCGTGGTGGCCCGCTTCAGCTTCCGGTTCAACCTGACCCTGCTGGGGCTGTTTACCGCCGCGAACCTGCTGCCGCAGCAGGCGCTGCTGATCCCGCTGTTCCGGGCCTACCGCTCGATCCCGCTGCCAGTCTGGATGAGCGACTCGGGCCAGCTGCTGGACAGCTACTGGGGGCTGATCCTGGTCAACACCGCCTTCCAGACCGGCTTCTGCACTTTCGTGCTGAGCAACTACATGAAGGCCCTGCCGCACGAGATGTACGAGGCGGCCCGGGTGGACGGGGCCGGTGTCCCGGTCCAGTTCTTCCGGATCACCCTGCCGCTGTGCCGCCCGGCCCTGGCCGCCCTGGCCACCCTCCAGGTGACCTGGATCTACAACGAGTTCTTCTGGGCCACGGTGCTGATGCAGTCGGGCGACAAGTTCCCGATCACCAGCTCCCTCAACAACCTCCGAGGCCAGTTCTTCACCGACTACAACCTGCTCTCGGCCGGGTCGATCCTGGTCGCCATCCCCGTCCTGATCGTGTTCTTCCTGCTCCAGAAGCAGTTCGTGGCCGGCCTGACCCTGGGCGCGACCAAGGGGTGAACGCTCCCAACGGCGTCGTCCACCTGCGCGCGGGCGGGGTCTCGCTGGTGCTGGACGCACGGGGAGGGGCGGGGGAGCCGCTGCCGGTGGTCCTGCACTGGGGGCCGGACCTGGGCGCAGAGTTGGACGGCGAGGCGCTGGCCGAGGCGCTGGTGCCCCCGGTGGCATCGTCGGCCGTGGCCGGCCCTGTCCGGCGACGGCTGCTGCCGATGCCGGTCGACGGCTGGCGGCTGCGGCCCGGGTTGAGCGGCGCCCGGGCGGACGGCACCGGCTGGTCGCCGCGGTTCCTGGTCGGGTCGGTCGACATCCCCGAGGACCGGACCGGTGCCGTGGTGGAGGCCGAGGACACCCAGGCCGGGCTCGCGCTCACCACCACCGTGACGCTGCACCCCTCCGGTGTGCTGGAGACGGGCCACCGCCTCCGCAACCTCGGCCCGGCGCCGTATCTGGTCGCGCAGCTGGCGGCCACGCTGCCGCTGCCCGACCACGCGGCCGAGCTGCTCGACCTGACCGGGCGGTGGTGCCGCGAGCGGATCCCCCAGCGGCACCGGCTCCTGCACGGCGCCTGGGTACGCGAGGCCCGGCACGGGCGCACCGGCCACGACGCCACCCTGGTGCTGGCCGCCGGCACACCAGGGTTCGGCTTCCGCTCCGGGGAGGTCTGGGCCGTGCACCTCGGCTGGAGCGGGAATGCCGTGCACTGGGCCGACCGCAACGCCGACGGCCATGCCGGGCTGGGCGCCGCCGAGCTCCTGGCCGCCGTCGAGGTCGTGCTCGCGCCGGGCGAGGAGTACGCCACGCCGCGGCTGTTCGCCGCCTACAGCGCGGCTGGCCTTGACGGCCTGACCGCCGCCTACCACCGCTACATCCGGGACCGCCCCTCCCATCCCGGCACCCCCCGGC
>Ga0193739_1000205_pt1 | contig 16452 bp, 17 predicted proteins | sample L2a2metaG_FD_144926 | JGI IMG/M metagenome (GOLD analysis project Ga0193739, IMG submission 144926) | Soil microbial communities from a riparian zone of the East river system, Colorado, United States - L2a2 | ecosystem: Environmental > Terrestrial > Soil > Riparian zone | place: USA: East River...
ACCATTTTCGGGGGGGGGGGGGGGGCCGCCCTGCATCTGTACGGCGTCCGCGTCGACTGGTCGAGCGTGAGTAACCCCAACTGTCCCCTGCTCGGCGGTCCCGCCCCGCAACCGACTTCGTGACGCCGGTTGTCGCGGTCACCGCGCCGCGCCGGCACGTGGACGGGCGCGAGCGAGTCACCCTCAACACCTCCTACGTTCGCGCGCTCGACAGCGCCGGCTTGGCGCCGCTCGCCTTGCCGACGATCCTCGCGCCCGAGCGCGCCGTAGCGGCGCTGCAGGGAAGCGGCGTGCGCGGCTTGGTATTGACGGGCGGCGAGGACGTCGAGCCGGCACGCTACGGCGCAGCCCCACACCCCAAGCTCGAGGAACCCGACCCCGCGCGTGACGCCGCGGAGCTGGCGCTCATCGCGGCGGCGCGCGAGCGCCGCCTCCCGATCCTCGCCATCTGCCGCGGGATCCAGATTCTCAACGTCGCGCTCGGCGGCACGCTGTACCAGGATCTGGCGAGCGAACGGCCCGGCCCAGTTGCGCACGCGGGCGACGTCCGCCACACCGTCCGCATCGAGCCCGGATCGCTGCTCGAACGGACACTCGGCGCGCGGACCGCGACCGTCAACAGCCGCCATCATCAGGCGATCCGCGACCTCGCGCCCGGGCTCCGCGCGGTCGCGTGGGCGGAGGACGGCCTGATCGAAGCCGTCGAGCCTGCCGACGCGGGGAGGAAGGGGGGGGCGCCGTGGACCCTGGCGGTCCAGTGGCACCCCGAGGACCTCAACGAGCGCGCGCTGTTCGACGGCTTCGCGCGGGCGGTGGCGTGAGCCCACACCCGTTTCCGTCGCCGGAATGGGTCGCTGCCTACGGCGCCGCGATCAACGCCAGCGAACGGTACCGCGCGGCGTCGCTGGAATGGACGCATGGATCGGTCGCGTTGATCGTGTCGGCACATCCGGAAATCGGCGTCACGAGCCCTGTGGGCATCTGGCTCGACCTGGATCGGGGCGTCTGCCGCGAGTCGAAGGTCGTAACGGCGGAGGCCGCGCAGGGTGCGTCGTTCGTGTTGACTTCCGAGTACCGCTACTGGAAGCAGATCATCCGGAAGGAGCTGGGCCCGATCGCCGGGATCATGCAGCGCAAAGTCGCGCTCAAGGGGTCTCTCCCGATCGTGGTGCGGTTCATTAAGTCGGCTGAAGCGCTGGTGGAGGCAGCGACTACCGTTCCAACGCACTTCCTGGACGAGTGACCGACCCGCCAGCCACAAGGTATAGTTGAATCATGCCTAAGCCCCCATCGGTGACGGACGTGCTGCATCGCCTCACCGAGCTCTCGCAGGAGCTCGCGGGGGCATTCCGGCCCGCCACCATCGTCGAACTGGTGGCGCGGGCCATCACCGAGCAGCTCGCCCCCGAGCGCCTGTCCATCATGCTGCTCGATGTCGATTCCAATCGCCTCGTCGTCGCCTATCACGACGGCCCCCGCCCCGCGACCACCGACGAGCCGCTGCTGCAGCTCGCGTTGCGGCGGGGGCCGCTCGTCATACCCGAGCACGTCGCGGCCAGTGCCGCCAACCTCGGCGTCACGGTGCCGAACCCCGAGCCGGCGAGCTGGCTCGGCGCGCCCATCGCCGCCGTGGGCCGCACTATCGGCGCCGTGGCGCTCGAGGGAGAGCGCCCCGGCGCGCTGGGCGACGCCGCCCTCGCGTTCGTGCGTGCCGTGCTCGCCCAGGCAGCGATCGCGCTCGAGAACGCGCGCCTCGTGGAGCTCCTCTCGAGCGGCAAGCGCGAGTGGGAGCAAACCGTCGACCGGATCAATCAGGCGATCTGCTTCATCGACTCCCAAGGCGCCGTGCGCCGGGCGAACCGCGTCTTCGCCGACTTGATCAAGCTCCCCGTGACCGCCCTGCACGGCCGCCCCTGGGTCACGCTGCTCCCGGCCGCCTGGATCGATCCGGTCGGGCGTCTGATCGCGTCACCCGACTCCCCACCCGTCGAAGTGCGAGCCGGCGAGCGCATCCTCATCGTCACGGCCGTCGGCACCGGTGAGCCGGGAGCCGCCGTCCTGCTGTTCGAAGACCAAACCGAAAAGCGCCGGCTTCAGGACCAACTCCTCCAGTCTGAGAAAATGTCGGCGATAGGTCAGCTGATCGCGGGCGTCGCGCATGACCTGAACAACCCCCTCGCCTCGGTCGTGGGGTTCGCCGACCTCCTGGGGGAGGCCGAGGACGTGCCCGAGCGGCTCGAGGAGCCGCTCGCCGTCATCCGGCAGGAGGCCGAGCGGGCATCGGGGATCGTGCGCAACCTGCTCTCGTTCGCCCGGCGACAGGAGGGGGAGCGGCAGCTCCAGTCCATCCGGCCCATCCTCGAATCGACGATCCTGCTGCTCAAGAACCAGCTCATGGCCCAGCACGTCGAGCTCACGTTCACCGCGGAGCCCGGCCTGCCCGAGGTCGAGGTGCACGCAAACCAGATCAAGCAGGTGTTCGTGAACATCATCAACAACGCCACCCAGGCCATTCGCGGCGCCAACGTAAGCGGCGGCCGCATCACTGTCCTGGCCAAATGTTGGCTGGATGGCGTGGCGGTGAGCATCTCGGACAACGGACCGGGGATGCCGGAGTCCGTCGCCCAACACGTGTTCGAGCCATTTTTCAGCACGAAGGGCGAGGGCGAAGGCACCGGATTGGGCCTGTCGATCTGCCAGGGCATCGTGAAGGAGCATGGGGGCAGCATGACTCTGGACGCCGGCCTGGGTACCGGCGCCACCTTTACCGTCGAGCTGCCGGGCGCCCAGGCTCGCCTCGCGACGACGGAGGTGGTGGCTGACGCTCATGCGGCCGCCGGCGCCGCCCCCCCCTCCCTCCCCTCGGGCGCGAGCGAGCGGCTCCGCGTCCTCGTCGTGGACGACGAACCGCACATCCTTCATTACATGCAGGCGACCCTCGAGAGCTGGGGCCACGAGGTCGTGCTGGCGTCGGACGGCAGCCAGGCCCTCAAGCGGGCGCTGACGCAGCCCTTCGACTTGATCATCTGTGATCTCCGCATGCCGCGGCTGGGCGGACGCGAGATGTACCAGACGCTGGCGCAGATGCATCCCGCCGTCGCCGGTCGGATGGTGTTCGCCACCGGCGACACCGTGCGCGGCGACACGCTCCAATTCCTGGAGCGGCTGGGACGTCCCTTTCTCCAAAAGCCGTTCAAGCTGGACGAGTTGCGGCGCGTGCTCGCCGACGTGAAGTCGCCGGCCTAGGTGCGGGTCCTTCAGATCGATTCGGGCCGCGAATGGCGCGGCGGCCAGAACCAGGTGCGGCTGTTGTGCCGGGAGCTGGCCCGCGAAGGCGTCGATCAGGTCCTGGTGACCAAGCGGGGGAGCGAGCTGGCGCGGCACACGATGGCGGATGGTGGCACCGAGGTCGCCGAAACGTCGTGGGGATGGGGCCTCGACCCTCGTGCCTGGTTTCGAATCGACCGGCTGGTCGCCCGCTTCAAGCCAGATATCCTGCACGCGCACGACAGTCACGCGCTCGGGATGGCACCTCGAGGCGGCGACGCGCGGGTCGTGGCCACGCGCCGTGTGGACTTCCATGTGGGACGTTTCAGCGGCTGGCGCCGCACCGATCGCATCATCGCCATCTCCAGGGCCATCAAGGAGATTCTTGCCACCGACGGCGTCCCTGCGACCGAGATCACGGTCATCCCCAGCGGTATCGACCCCGACGAGGTACGTCGTGCGGCAGTGGAGCCCGCGCGCATTCGAGCGCTGCTTCGCCTCGCGTCGACCACCCCCCTCGCCGTCAACGTCGCCGCGCTCGTCGATCACAAGGACCAGCATACCCTCATCCGGGCGGCACACTCCGCCCGCGCCGCGCGGCCCGACCTCCACTGGGCGATCGCGGGCGAGGGCAAGCTGCGCGGGTCCCTCACAGCGGAGATCGCGCGCCTCGGGTTAGCCGACCGCGTCCATCTCCTGGGGTATGTAGATCGAGCCGATGCGCTCATTCGGGAGGCTGACGTATTCGTGATGTCGTCCAAGGAAGAAGGATTGGGGAGCGTGATTCTCAACGCGCTGGCGCTGGGCAAACCGGTGGTCGCGACGGCGGCCGGTGGAATCCCGGAGATCCTGCCCGCGGCCGCCCTCGTCCCCGTTGGCGATTCGGCTGCCCTCGCCAGGAAAGTGGTGGCAATGCTGAAGCACCCGTCCCCCGTCCCCCTTCCCCCGCAGTTTACGGCCTCTGCGATGGCACACAGCGTCTTGGCCGTGTACCACTCACTCCTCTAGATTGCAGAGCCATGATCTACGTCTGCGTCCCCGTCCATAACGAAGCGCGCACCGCAGGGCTGGTGCTCTGGAAGGTGCGGCAGGTATTCACCGCCTTCGCGCGGGAATACCACATCCTCGCGTGCGACGACGGGTCAACCGACGGGACGGGCGAGATCCTCGCCTCCTACGGCCGCGTGTTGCCGATGACCCTGATCACGCATGCGGCCCGACAGGGGTACGCCCGGAGCCTCGAGGAGCTGCTGCGCCTCGCCCTGCAGCGCACCGACCGGCCCAAGCGCGACTGCGCGATCACGCTCCACGCCGATTTCGTGCACGCCCCCGAGACGATGGAAGAGATGGTGAAGCGGCTGGAGTCCGGCGCCGATCTCGTGGTGGGTGAGGTGGCCCGCTCGCTGGGCACGCGGTCGTGGGGCGAGCGCTGGGTGCGGCGGTTCGCGCCGCGGCTGCTCCCCGTGGCCGGTGTGCGCGACAGCGTCTCGGGCTTCACCGCCCTGCGGCTCATCGTGCTGCGCCAGGCCTCCCGCGCCGGGACGGCCGCCGCCGCCGCGCCGCTGCTCACCACCGACGGCTGGTGCGCCAATGCCGAGCTGCTCGCCCGGCTCATGCCGCACGCGCGGCGCATCGAAACCGTTCCCACACCTGCCCGCTACGACCTGCAACAGCGTCCATCGCGCATGAAGCCCTGGCACCAGCTGCTCGCGGCGTGGCGTGGCCGGAGAGTGGTCCGCGCGGCCCGCAGCGCCGCGGTCGCGCTCGCGTTGGCCGCCGCGCCCGGAGCCCTCGGCGGTCAGGACACCGCCCGGGCGAGTCTCCCGGCCGTCGCTGCGGTCGTACACGCCGTGCCGTTCCCCGTGGGAGAGCGGCTCACCTACGGGGCGAAGTACGGCATCTTCAGCGTCGGAAGCGCGGTGATGGAAGTGATGGGGATCGATACGGTGCGCGGGATCGAGACCGTCCACATGCAGTTCCGCATCTCGGGCGGGGCCCTGTGGTACCACCTCGACCAGACGCTCGAGTCGTGGGTGGGGCGTCACGACTTTCAGTCACGCCGCTTTCGTTCCATCCAGGACGAGCGCGACCGGCATCGCGAGCGCAGCTACGAGATCTATCCCGACTCCGGGTTCTACCGGGAAGCGGGACGCGACACAACGTTCGCCACGGTCGCGCAGCCGCTCGACGATGCCTCGTTCCTGTACTGGGTCCGGACCCTTCCGCTCGAGATCGGCAAGCGGTACGAGTACTCACGCTACTTCCGGCCCGACCGCAATCCGGTGATCATCGAAGTCCTCGGCCGCGAGCGGGTGAGCGTCGCGGGCAAGAAATGGAAGGCGATCGTGGTGCGGCCCAAGATTCCGCAGGGGCGCGGCATCTTCTCCGAGCGCTCGGAGACGCGCATCTGGTTGTCCGACGATCCGCGCCGCATCGTGCTGGCGATTCAGTCCAACTTCTCGTTCGGGCAGGTCACGTTGAAGCTCAAGGAGTTTTCCGTTCCGGAGCAGCCATGACGGACTATCGCGAAGCCGACTTCGCCCGCCTCAAAACTGTCCCCATCGCCCGCCGCTCCAACAAAGTCGATCCCTCGCTGCTCGCGCACCCCCCCGGCCCCCCCTCCGACCAGTCGTTCGCCGCTTTCTTGAAGGCGCTTCCCTCTATCCTCGCGGCGCAGGACCTGCGCTTCGTGGTGGATGCGATCGTCGCAGCCACCGGACGGCGCGCCGTGGTGGCGATGCTGGGCGGCCACGTCGTCAAGGTCGGTCTCGGCCCGCTCCTGATCGAACTGATGCGCCGCAAGGCGGTGACGCACATCGCCATGAACGGCAGCGCCGCGATCCACGACTTCGAGTTGGCGGCGTTCGGGGGAACGAGCGAGGACGTGGCCGCGGGTCTCGGCGACGGGACCTTCGGCATGGCGGAGGAAACGGGGCGCGACATGAACGCCGCCCTGGCGCGCGGCGCCAAGAGCGATCAGGGCGCGGGCCAAGCGCTGGCGGAGTCCCTGCGTGAGCGCAAAGAGCTGCCGGGCCGTGACGTCTCGGTGCTCGTCGCCTGCGCCGACCTGGGTGTGCCCGTCACGGTGCATGCCGCAGTAGGCGCTGAGATCATCCACCAACATCCGACGGCGGACGGTGCGACCCTCGGCGCCACCAGCCACCGCGACTTCAAGCGGCTCGCCGGCACTCTCCCCGGCCTCGACGACGGCGGCGTCGTGTTGAACCTGGGCAGCGCCGTCGTGATGCCCGAAGTGTTCCTCAAGGCGCTCACGATCGCGCGCAACCTGCACGGCGGCAAACCCAAGAACTTCACGGCCTGCGATTGCGACATGCAGCGGCACTACCGGCCACGCGTCAACGTGGTCGAGCGACCCACGCTCGCCGGCGGCCGGGGCATCCAACTCACCGGCCACCACGAGATTCTGTTTCCTTTGATCAGCTGGGCCGTGCTGGCCCGGCTCGATGCGCGGTAGGGTTCTAGGCGGCGGAACGCCCTTTGATCATGTCGCGCAGCTTGTCGGCGGTGCTCGGACTGACGAGACGCAACCCGAGATAGAAGAGGAATCCGATGGCGGCGAGCCACAGCACGGTCATCGCGAGACCGAACAGGCTCCCGAGGATGCCAAACATCAGCTTCAGACCAAGCCATGCCACGACGGCGAGCACTGCAAACCCCAGTATACTCCGGAACATGGTCCCCTCCGTGGTGTCCGGTACGTCTTCTGCGGGTGTACGCCTAAATGTCGCACAAAGTTTCGTCCTGTGAAGTGATCGTCGTGGGGGGCGGCGTAATCGGCGCCGCCTGCGCCCGCGCCGCTGCCCTCCGAGGTCTCCAGGTGGCCCTGTGCGAGCCCGGTCCAGAACGTGCCGCGGCCTCCCCGGCGTCGGCCGGCATGCTCGCCGCCCAGATCGAGCCCGCCGACGACGCGATGCGCGGTCTGGGTGTGCGGGGCCGCGACCTGTACGAAACCCTGGCCCCCGCTCTCCGCGAAACAACCGGTCTCGACATCGGTTTCTGGCGCGGGGATCGCTTCGGTAGCGTTCGACGACGGGACCGCCAATCGGCTCCGCGACGCCGTGGCTCAGCAACGCCAGGCGGGGCTGAGGTGCGACTGGCTCGAAGCCGAGGATGTGTTGGAGCGGTTCCCCGGCGCGGCGCCCGATACTCGTGGGGCCTTGTTCGCACCCGAAGACGGCGCTGTCGACCCCGCGACGCTCACCCGCGCTCTGCACGCCGACGGCCGCCGTCTGGGCGTAAAGCTGCTGCCGGAACGCGTCGTGCGGATCGTGACGGCGGAGAAGCAAGCGCGTGTAACGGGGGTCGCGCTGGAGAACCGCACCGTCACCGCCGAACATGTCGTCATCGCCGCCGGCGCGTGGTCTCCCGGAATTGGAGGGCTGCCGCGACCGTTGCCCGTCGAACCGGTGCGTGGCCAGATGGCTGCAGCTCCCTGGCCCTCCGGGACGCCGCCCGCCATCCTCTACTTTGACCACGGGTACGTGCTGGCACGCGGTGGCGAAGCGTTGATGGGAAGCACTATGGAGCATGCCGGATTCGACGGCCGGATCACCGACGCGGGGATCGCACAGATCGTGGACGGCGCCACACGCCTCCTGCCGGCGCTCGCCACCGCCCGCCCCACGCGGACGTGGGCGGGGCTGCGGCCGGTGACGCCAGACGGCCGGCCGATTATCGGCGCCGATCCCGAGACGCGGGGGCTGTGGTTCGCCACCGGGCATGGCCGCAACGGCATCCTGCTCGCCGCGCTGACGGGCGAGATCATCGCGGACCTCCTGGCGAAGGGCGCAACCGACGTGGAGATCGCAGCGCTCACGATGGCACGGTTTCAGCCATCAGCCATCAGCGATCAGCAAGCCGCTGATGGCTGATCGCTGACGGCTGACATCCATGTTCAAGACCTGCGCCTTCTGCAACGCACCCTTCGACGGCGACGGCGGCCCCTCCGGGCTCGGCGTGGGCCGCCGGCTCGCGTTCGACGAATGGCGAGGGCGGCTCTGGGTCGTGTGCTCGAAGTGCAGCCGCTGGAACCTCACTCCCCTGGACGACAGGCTCGATCGGATCGAAGCCGTCGCCCGTGCCGCGCGGGACGAACGGGGCGGGAGCCGCGTTCTCGCCGCCACCGAGCAGGTGGCGCTGATCCGGTGGCAGCGCTACGACTTGGTGCGCGTAGGTAAGCCGCCGCGCGTCGAGCTCGCCACCTGGCGGTACGGCGAGCGCCTGCGCACCCGGCAGCGTGAGCGCATGAAGGTCGTGGTCCCACTCACGGTCGCGGCCATCGGCATCGGCATCGCGGCCAACGTCGCGGCTGGCGGGGGGCTGGGCGTGTTCGTGTGGAACCTGCACCGCCTCGTGGATTCGGCGTACATCGGTCTCGTGGGCAGGCGAAAAGTCGTGCTCGCGGAGCCGCCGATCTGCGCCCACTGTGGCTCTCTCATGGAGCTCCGCGCCCGCCACGTGCAGCACGCGCGCCTCGTCCCCGACGCCCACGCCGAGGTCGCGGTCGTGCTGAGCTGCCCGAAGTGCCGCCGCGAGGGTGCCCAGCTGACCGGCCGGGATGCGGTCCAGGTGCTCCGCCAGGGCTTGACCTACCTCAACGTCACCCGCAGCGGCCGGAGACGGGCGGAGGACGCGGCCCGCGTCGTGGATCAGATCGGCGGCGCCGACCGGCTGGTGCGCGACGTCGCCCGGCGGGAGCTGACCCTGCGATCGCTCCGCCCGGAGCGGCGGCTCGCCCTTGAGATGGCCGTGGACGAGCGAGCGGAGGTCGAAGAGCTGGAGCGGCAATGGCGGGAGGCCGAGGAGATCGCCGAGATCGCCGACGGAACCTTGAGCACGTCGGAGCAGGTTGAGGAGGAGCTGCGTCGCTTGAAGCGGGACCTTGGCGATCAACCGTCTGGTTGAATTTCGGCCTACCAGACGCTCCGAGCGGCCACTATCTTCGAGGCTCAATGGCCCTGCCCCTCGTCCAAATAGCGTCTGACCCCAACAGAAAGCCGCCCTGGCTCAAGGTTAAGGCGCCCGGCGGCCCGACCTACGTCGCCCTGAAGCACATGATGCGCGACCTCAAGCTCCACACGGTGTGCGAGGAAGCGCATTGCCCCAACATCGGCGAATGCTGGGAGCACAAGGCGGCGACCTTCATGATCCTGGGCGACGTGTGCACGCGGAATTGCGCGTATTGCGCGGTGGCGCACGGCACACCGACGGCCCTCGATGTCGCTGAACCCGTCCGACTCGCCGAGGCGGTCGCGCAGATGGGACTGCGCCACGTCGTGATCACGAGCGTGGATCGTGACGACCTGCCCAACGGCGGCGCCGAGATCTTCGCGGCGAGCATCACGGAGATCCGCCGACGGCTCCCCGAGACCTCGATCGAGGTCTTGATCCCCGACTTCAAGGGCAACCCCACGGCGCTGCGCATCGTCGTGGAAGCCAAGCCCGACATCCTGAACCACAACCTCGAGACGATCGAGCGCCTGTACCGCATCGCGCGGCCGGGCGGGCGCTACCCGCGCGCGCTCGAGCTGTTGCGCCGCGCCAAAGAGCTCGACGCCGGGCTGTTGACCAAGTCGGGGATCATCTGCGGGCTGGGCGAAGACTGGGACGAGCTGCTCGGCGCGATGCGAGACGTGCGGGCCCAAGGCGTGGACATTCTCACGCTCGGGCAATACCTGCGCCCCTCCGATCAGCATCTGCCGATCGCGCGCTGGTACACGCCGGACGAGTTCGCCGAGCTGAAGCGGTTTGGTCTGGCGCTGGGGTACCGGCACGTCGAGTCGGGTCCGCTGGTCCGCTCGAGTTATCACGCATGGGAGCAGGTCGAGGCGGCCAAGGCGTGACCGCGACGTCCGAGCTTCACATCGCCATGCTGCGGCGCATGCTGCTCATCCGCCGCTTCGAAGAAAAGGCGGCGGAGGCGTACGCGCTCGGGAAGATCGGCGGCTTCTGTCATCTCTACATCGGACAGGAGGCTGTCGCCGTCGGGAGCCTCAGCGCTCTGCGCGAGGACGACTACGCCATCTCCTCGTATCGCGAACACGGCCAGGCGCTGGTGCGGGGCATTCCCCCGGGCGCCGTGATGGCGGAGTTGTTCGGCAAGGCAACGGGCTGCTCGAAGGGCAAGGGCGGCTCGATGCACCTGTTCGACGCCAGCCGGCGCTTCATGGGCGGCCATGGCATCGTGGGCGGCCACATTCCACTCGCCGCCGGGATGGCCTTCGCCACCAAGTATCAGGGCGGCGACCAGGTCTGCATTTGCTATTTCGGCGAGGCGGCGGTGAACATCGGGGCGTTCCACGAAACACTGAACATGGCGTCGGTGTGGAAGCTGCCGGTCATCTTCCTCTGCGAAAACAACCGCTACGGCATGGGCACCGCCTTCGAGCGGGTCGCCGCCGTGACCGACGTCGTGGAACACGCCTGCAGCTACGACATGGCCGCGGAAGTCGTGGACGGTATGAACGTGCTCACCGTGTACGACGCGACTCGGCGGGCGGCCGACCGGGCGCGCAAGGGCGGCCATCCCACGCTGCTCGAGGTCCGCACCTACCGCTTCATGGGCCACTCGATGTCGGATCCCCTGCACGGCGTGTATCGCACCAAGGATGAAGTCGAGGAGCAGAGGAAAAAAGACCCGATCACGCAGCTTGCCGAGAAGCTCAAGGAAGAAAAGGTGCTCGACCAGGCCCGGCTCGACGCGATGGATGCCCAGGTCCACGCGGAAGTGGACGAAGCTGTGAAGTTCGCGGATGAGAGCCCGGATCCCGATCCTGCCGAGCTCTACACCGACGTGCTGGCCGTCTGATGCCCACTCTCACCTACCGTGATGCCCTGAACCAGGCGCTGCGCGAGGAGATGCAGCGCGACCCCTCGGTGTTTCTGATGGGTGAGGAGGTCGGCGTCTATCAAGGCGCGTACAAGGTGAGCCGCGGGTTGCTCGAGGAGTTCGGCGCCCAACGCGTGGTGGACACGCCGATCGCCGAGCTAGGTTTCGCCGGAATCGGCGTTGGGGCGGCGATGGCGGGGCTCCGCCCGGTGATCGAGTTCATGACCTGGAACTTCGCGCTGCTGGCGCTCGATCAGATCGTCAATGCCGCGGCGAAGATGCTCTACATGTCGGGCGGCCAGATCCGGATGCCGATCGTGTTCCGGGGCCCCAACGGCGCCGCGCTGCAACTGTCGTCGCAACACTCCCAGGCCTGGGAGAGCTGGCTCGCGCACATCCCCGGCCTCAAGGTCGTCGCCCCCGCGACGCCAGCCGATGCCAAGGGACTCCTCAAGTCCGCGATCCGGGATAACAACCCCGTCATCGTGCTCGAAGGAGAGATGCTCTACAACCTCAAGGGCGACGTGCCCGAGGGAGAGCATCTCGTGCCGATCGGGCGGGCGGACGTGAAGCGCGAGGGGACTGACGTGACCTTGATCTGCCATTCCAAGACCGTCTCCGTCGCGCTGAGGGCCGCCGAGCAGCTCGCGGAGCAGAACGTCTCGGCCGAGGTGGTGGACCTGCGCTCCCTGCGCCCCCTCGATGAGGCGGCAATTCTGACGTCGGTCGCCAAGACGAACCGCGCCGTCGTGGTTGAGGAGGGGTGGCCACACGTGGGCATCGGCGCCCAGGTCGTGGACATCATCCAGCGGGATGCTTTCGACCAGCTCGATGCCCCCGTGCAGCGGGTGACCCAGGCCGACGTCCCCATGCCGTACAACAAACACCTCGAGCGCGCCGCCAAGGCGTCGCCCGAGAAGGTCGCGGCCGCGACCTTCTCGGGCCTCTACCTCGAGTAGCCCCCCCCCCATGGCCACCAAAGTCCACATGGAGGCGCTGTCGCCCACGATGGAGGAAGGGCGCCTCGTCAAATGGTTGAAGAAGGAGGGGGACGCCGTGAAGACCGGCGACACCCTCGCCGAGGTGGAGACCGACAAAGCGGTAATGGAGTTGGTCGCCCGGGCGGACGGTCAGCTGATCAAGGTGCTGGTACCGGAGGGGAGCACGGTGCCGGTGGGGAACGTCGTCGCGTACATCGGCGCGCCGGGGGAGAGAATCGACGGGGGCAGCACGGCAGCGCCAGCGGCACAGAAGAGTGCGCCGGTACCGGAACAGCGTGCGCCGTCCGCCGTGCGCAGTGCGCCGGAAACCCCTGATGACACGCGCGTGAAAGCATCGCCATTGGCCAAACGTATGGCGAAGGACGCGGGTGTTGACCTGAAACGCGTCCAGGGTTCGGGCCCTGGAGGTCGTGTCGTGAAGCGGGATCTCGAAGGGGCTCCCTCGGTCGCGGCAGTTGAAGTCCCGCGCACGGCGCACGGCGCACCGCGCACGCCTTTCGAAGACGTCCCTCTCACTCAGATCCGCAAGACGATCGCCAAGCGCCTGGCGGCTTCCATCGGCCCTATCCCCCACTTCTTTCTCACGACCGAAGTGGACATGGAGCGGGCGGCCGAGGCTCGGAGTGCCCTGGAGGTCAAGGTCTCGTTCAACGACATCGTGATCAAGGCCGTCGCCCTCGCGCTGACCAAGCACCGCGCCTGCAACGCCTGGTTCCAGGAGGACCACATCCGGTATTGGAACGAGGTCCACATCGGCATGGCGGTGGCGGTGGAGGACGGCTTGATCACGCCGGTGATTCGCGATGCCGACCGCAAGTCCCTGGTGCAGATCGGCGCCGAGTCGCGCGAAATGGCCGAAAGGGCCCGGAACCGCCGGCTCAAGCCCGAGGAGTACACCGGCGCGTCGTTCAGCGTCTCGAACCTCGGCATGTTCGACATCGATCAATTCACCGCCGTGATTAACCCACCCGAGTCCGGCATCGTTGCGATAGGAAGCATCGTTGCAAAGGCCGTTCCCGAGGGAGATCGCGTCGTGGTCCGACGTCGCATGCGCGTGACGATGAGCTGCGACCATCGCGTAATCGACGGTGCGACGGGGGCGCAGTTCCTGAAGACTCTCAAGCAAATGCTCGAAAACCCGCTGGCTATGCTTCTCTAAAGAGGATCTCGTGGCGAATACTTTCGATGTCGTCATTCTGGGCGGTGGACCGGCGGGCTACGTCGCGGCGATCCGCTCCGCCCAGCTCGGCCTGACCGTCGCCGTCGTCGAGCGCGAGAAGCTCGGCGGCGTGTGCGTGAACATCGGCTGCATCCCCACCAAAGCGCTGCTCCACTCCGCCTACATCGCGAGCCTGCTCAAGGAGTCGAAGGACTTCGGGGTCGAGGTGGGCAGCGTCAAGACCGACTACGGTGTGGCGATGAAACGCTCCCGCAAGGTCAGCGACCAGAACTCGAAGGGCGTCGAGTTCCTGATGAAGAAGCACAAGGTCACCGTCGTGAAGGGCAGCGGCGTGCTGCAGCCCGGCAAGAAGGTGAAAGTCGGGGGCGACGTCTACGAGGCGAAGAAAGCCGTCGTGATCGCCACTGGCTCGCGTGTGAAGGGCATCCCGCAGATCGGGCTCGACATCAACAAGACGACCGTGATCTCGTCCGACGAAGCGCTGCTGATGGAAAAGGTGCCCGCGTCTTTGGCGATCGTCGGTGCCGGCGCGGTGGGGATGGAGTTCGCCGACATCTTCAACGCCTTCGGGGTGAAGGTCACGTTGATCGAGGCACTGCCCCGCATCCTCCCCCTCGAGGACGCCGAAGCGTCCGATGCCCTGGCCAAGAGCTACCGGAAGCGCGGCATCGAGGTGATCGCCGGCGCCAAGGTGACGAAGGCCACCGTCGGCAAAGACAAGGTGTCGCTGGACGTGGAGGCAGGTGGCGAGAAGCAGGCGGTCGCGGTGGATGTCGTCCTGATGGCCGCCGGCCGCGCCGTGAACACCGAGAACGTCGGTCTCGCGGAGTGCGGTATCCAGATCACCGATCGCGGGTTCATCAAGGTCGACAAGAACCTCCAGACGACCACACCCGGGTACTACGCCATCGGTGACGTCGCCGGCCCGCCGATGCTGGCGCACAAAGGCAGCCGTGAAGGGATGTTCGTGGCCGAGCTGCTCGCCGGCCAGAAGCCGCACGCCATCAAGTACGACAACGTCCCCAGTGTCACGTACTGCCATCCTGAGGTCGCGAGCATCGGACTGTCGGAAGATCAATGCAAAGAACGGAAGCTCGACTACGTCGCCGGGCGGTTTCCCTTCTCGGCGAACGGACGGGCCCGTGGAACGGGCGAGACCGAGGGATTCGTGAAGATTCTCCGCGACAAGAAGTACGGCGAGATCCTCGGCGCCCACATCGTGGGCGGACACGCTTCCGAGATCATCCACGAGCTGGCAGTCGCTCGCGAGAACGAGTACACGGTGGAAGAGGTCGAACTGGCGATCCACGCGCATCCGACGATGTCCGAGGCGGTGGCCGAAGCGGCGCTCGATTCCCTGGGCCGGGTGTTGCACATTTGACCGATCCGGCTCCTGAGAAGGACCCGCTCGCGATTGGGCTCGGGGCGCTCGCCGCCGGAGTTGGACTGGGCGGAGCCACCGTCACTATGGCGCAAGGCGTCGTTTCAATCCTGCGCGAACGAGTGGACCCCATGTACTACCCGTTCGTCGGCGGCGACCCGCTGCTCGCCGGGCTGGCGGCAGGCGTGGCGTTGGCGGCGATCTTTGGTTGGCGGCGCAGCCGCGGCATCGACAACATCTGGCAGCGCGGCGTGATTGCCGTATTGGCCGCGGTCGGCGCCTTGTTGGTCGGATTCCTCGCTGCCTTGGCGCACGGGTTGGGTGGCGTCGTCGGTCTCGTCGTGTGGGGAGCCGCGAGCCTCGCCCTCGGCATCGTGGGCAGCCAATGGGCGGTCAAAGGGAGCGGCGAGTGACCCGTCCCGTGCTTGAGGTCATCGAGGCGGGCGTGGTCCCCTACGCCGAGGCGCTGGAGTGGCAGCGCGGCCTGGCCCAGGCCCGCATCGAGCGACGGATCCCGCACGACCTGCTCCTGCTGCTCGAGCATCCACCCGTAGTCACCCTGGGCCGCACCTCCCAGGCAAGCCATCTGCTTCAAGCCGCTGGAGTCGAGGTCTACGAAGTCGAGCGCGGCGGCGACGTGACATTTCATGGCCCCGGTCAATTGGTCGGCTACCCCATCATCGATCTCACGGGCTACAAGCAGGATCTCCACTGGTACCTGCGCACACTCGAGCAGGCGCTTATCGGCGCCCTCGAAATCCTCGGGATCCCCGCCGAGCGGAATCCCGGCTACACGGGCGTGTGGACCCAGGGACGGAAGATTGCGAGCATCGGCATCCACGTGAAGCAGTGGGTCACGTGGCACGGGTTCGCGTTGAACGTCACCACCGACCTCGCGCATTTCGACCGGATCGTGCCGTGCGGGATTCCGGGGGTGGTGATGACGTCGGTCGAACGGGAGCGGGGCCCGAGCGAAGGGCTGTGGGACGAGACGGTGGCAGCGGTGGTTCAGGGGTTTGCGAAGACCTTCGAAGTAGATCCCATCCTGAAGGATGGGCCCGATGAAACACTGCGCCTCAGGCGCAGTGGTGTGTGGGCCCACGCTTGAGCGTGGGAACACGATGAGCACGCCGAATCCCCGCGTCCCACCAGGCCAGATCCTCACCACCAAGTGGCCCGTCCTGCACTACGGCAACGTCCCCCGGGTCGACACCACCAAGTGGAGCTTCATGGTCTCCGGCCGGGTGGACAAGCCGTTCTCCATCAGCTACGACGAGCTGCTCGCGCTGCCGCGCAAGACGGTGACGTGTGACATGCACTGCGTCACGACGTGGAGCCGCCTCAACAACACGTTCGAGGGTGTGCCGGTGCAAGCACTGCTCGCGCGAGCCGGACTGAAGGCCACGGCCAAGTTTTGCCTTGTCGTCGCCGAGCAGGGGTTCACGACGAATCTGCCGCTCGCCGACCTCGATCGGGAGGGCAACCTGATCGCGCTCAAGTGGGGTGGTGAGTGGCTGACGCCGGACCACGGCTGGCCGGCGCGCCTGCTCGTGCCGCATTTGTACTTATGGAAGAGCGCCAAGTGGGTGCGAGGCTTCGAGCTACTGGACGAAGACTTGCCCGGTTTCTGGGAGCAGAACGGCTACCACATGCGTGGCGATCCGTGGACGGAAGAGCGGTATGGTGGCCGGGGGCTAACCCAACACGACATTAACAAGTTCCGCAACGCCAGCAAGAAGATCGGCGGCTAGCGAGAGGACCCCAGTAGGTCATA
>Ga0193739_1000206_pt1 | contig 16434 bp, 13 predicted proteins | sample L2a2metaG_FD_144926 | JGI IMG/M metagenome (GOLD analysis project Ga0193739, IMG submission 144926) | Soil microbial communities from a riparian zone of the East river system, Colorado, United States - L2a2 | ecosystem: Environmental > Terrestrial > Soil > Riparian zone | place: USA: East River...
ATATTGTAGAAGATGTTCGGTATATTTTTTTCATGATGGATCATTTTGTCCTTGTTGTCATCTTCATCTTAGATCCAAACCAATCAGATCACGAAAGCAAGATTGATACGACAATTCTGAATAGGGGATTTTGGAAATAAATGCGGACCTTGAGATCTGGAAAAGAGTTTTAGGACAATCAGTTGCTAGACTATAATATGGATGAAAATAATCTTCAAATAGCTACTTTTGCCGCTGGCTGTTTCTGGGGTGTAGAGGATGCGTTCATGAAAACAAAAGGAGTAAAATCAACAAGAGTTGGATATATCGGAGGAAATCTTCCGAACCCAACATATGAGGATGTTTGTACCGATAGAACAGGACATGCTGAAGCTATACAATTAGAATATAATCCTAAAGAAATTTCATACAAAGAGCTCTTAGATTTATTTTGGTCAATACACAATCCAACCACCAAGAATAGACAAGGTCCTGACATAGGATCTCAGTATCGTTCAACGATCTTTTATCATACTTTAGAGCAGGAGAGAATTGCAAGAAAATTAAGACAAGAGTTGGATGATTCGAATAAGTTTCAGAACAAAATAGTTACCGAAATTGTACCAGCATTTACATTTTATCAGGCAGAAGACTATCATCAAAAGTATTATCAGAAGATCGGTGGAGGTAGTTGCTATCATTTAGAATGAATGTATCTATATGCGTTAGGCATATTGTTAGGAACATTGATTGATTAGTAATCGGTCTAGAAACAATAGGAATTCAAACGAGTTCAAAATTTTGATACATAAATAAGAACAGTGACATCTGATTTGATCATAGCTGTGTTTGGGAATATATGATAGGGCTGATCCTTATATAATTTGTTGATCATTATACATTAACTCCTAAACAACAACTGGTGGGTTACTGTTGATTCTTGTTCTTGTTCATTGGCCAATACCCCACCAGTGAAAAAAGTTATTACGGCTAGATACATGATCATACATGTCTAGTGTTTTAATTTCATGTAAAGTCTATTTGACAATAGTTTGACTTTGTTCTCTCATAAACTGCGCAAGGTAATATTTTCCACCTGTACCTTTTCCCGTAGTTCCAGAATCCTTCCAACCTCCAAATGATTGGCGTCCCACCATTGCACCTGTTGTAGAACTTTTTTTCCTGTTTACATAAACAACCCCCGCTTCTATATCCTGAAGAAATTTCAAAATTTCTTCCTTCTTGTTACTATAGATTCCTGATGTAAGTCCATACTCCGATTGATTTGTCATTCTAATTGCGTTGTCAAACTTATCGTATTCCGTTATACACAAAATAGGAACAAATAGTTCCTTTTTAAGTAAAGGGTGACGTGTTGGTAATCCCTCTACAATTGTGGGTTCCACATAATAGCCATGTTTAAATTCTCTATTTCTTACAGCTGAGCCTCCAGTTAAAATGTTACCATGTTTTGAAGCAAGTTTGGAAAACTTTTTGAAATTATTGTACGCATTCAAATTTATTACTGGTCCTACGAAACTATCTCTCTCTTTGGGATTTTCTACTCTTAGTTTTTTTGTTTTTTCTACTAGTTTTGATAAGAATTGAGATTTAACATTGTTCTGAACATAAACACGCGAACATGCACTACATTTTTGTCCTGAAAATGAAAACGCAGCCTTAGCTACTCCTTCTGCTGCCATATCTAAATTTGCTGTATCAGTTACGATGGTTGCATTTTTTCCTCCTAACTCTGCAATTATTGGACGAGGTTTTGTCTTGGTTGATTCACCCATTAACATATAGCCAACTTCTCGTGATCCAGTAAATACAATACCATCCACATCTTTGTTTTCAATTATTGTCTTGCCTATTTCAACGCCAGATCCTGCTTCAAGCATAATTTCAACAATCTTATAACCTATGATTGGAGTGTCGCTTGCTGGTTTTATGACAACCGTGTTACCAGTTATAAGAGCACCAACACACATGCCTACCAAAATTGCTGCAGGAAAATTGAAGGGAGCAATAACAGCCCAAACTCCATATGGCTTCATTATACTTGTATTTTGCTCGTTTTGACTACCCGCCTTCCTAGTGACGAATCCTTTGTTTTTCTGCATCTCATGAGAATAGAACATAATAAAATCGATTGCTTCATCAATGTCTGCAATTGCTTCATATCTATTCTTCCCATTTTCAAAAGTAAGCCAGGCCGCTAACTCAAATTTACGTCTATTTATAATAGTCCCTATTTTCCTAAACAACTTTACTCTTTTTCTATAATCCATTATACTCCATTTTTCAAATGCATTGCTTGCCGCTTGAATTGCTTTTTTTGCATGGGTTGTGTTACCTTTCATTATATATCCCAAAGTGATTCTTCTATCTGTTGGGGACGTCCGAATCATAGTTTGTGATGTGTAGGTTTTCTTACCATTAATAATAACAGGATAAGTTCTTCCAAATTCTGAAGAAACTAGATTGATTGCCTTATCATATAAGCTATGAAATCGATACTCCTGATTATGATCAAGAAAGGATTGAAACGTATCTTCATTATTAAATACCATATTACTGACGCTCACACTTACCAATTGAAAAGCGGGAAATAATAGGGTTGATGTTGATGATGTTGATGATGTTGATGATGTTGATGATGTTGATGATGTTGATGATGTTGATGATGTTGATGATGTTGATGATGTTGATGATGTTGATGATGAAAGCTGTACAATAAAGGAATTGAGGAATCAAAAGCAATCAAGATTCTATAAGGGATCTGGCGAGTAAAAATATATTTCTTTTTCTCTCTCTAATTCTTCTTAAAGAATATTGTAACCACTTTTCGCCATAAGGTATGTATTCCAGGACCGCATATCCATCATCAACTAATTGTTTCTTTAATTCATCTCGTACTCCTTTTAATAATTGAAACTGTAAGTTTTTCGTTCTTTTAGATCCTTTAGTAGACAATGATAATGCCTCGTCAATAAGATTCGAATCATGGGTTGCAATGGCCACAATTCCCTTGTAAGATGACTCTTTGAGTATTACATTCATCAGTCTTGAAAAATTTTGACTTATTTCACTATTTGACTGATATGCCTCATGTTTTTCTTCGCTGTATGCACCTTTTACTATTCTTAAATTGGCGGAATTTTCCATAAGATGCAGTAAATCACTATGACTCCTTCTTAGATAGGATTGAATTGCTACCCCTGTATTTCTATTTTGTCTTAGGATTTCAAGATAAATTGACAGTGTATGTTCGACATAGTCAGAATTTTCAATATCCATCCACATAAAATGTCCACTCTCCTTTGCTTTTTCTGAAATCAATGCAAAGTTCTCTAAACATATATCGTACCCAATACTAAGACCAATTTGCGTTGGTTTTACAGAAATGCTACCTTTAATATTATTGGTTCTTAATAGGTCAAGCAATGTACAGTACTCAAAGACCGATCTATCAATCTGAGATTTTTTAGTATAACCTTCCCCCAGATAGTTAAGAATGGCCGACATCCCATATTGATTGGACTTTCTAGCTTCGGCAATTGCTTCTATATTGGAATATCCTGCTATCCATCGTTTGGATACTTTAAACAACATTTTTTCTAGAAGAGCTGGATCATAATCATGAGAATGAGATATTTTCTTTTCCAAAATTTCTCCCCAATGAGCTTTTTCAGTGATATACTTAATTCATATTTAAAAGCCTATAGACTTGCATTAATAATCTGAAATTATAGCAAAGGCAAGTCATTAGTAAACTTAGGTAAGCCAAGTTCTTATAATTTAGCCTGTTACATGTGACTACTCCCTAAACAAATTGAGACACGGGATCGGTGGGACACTCTACGCATTGAGTTCCGACCCCACTGGTTCTTTAAATTATTTTATATTTTGTTTCCTAAAATTAATTAACATCTGACCAATTGGACTGGTGGGACTCGCAGAATTTGACAATTTAGATCCTGCCGGTAGCCATTAAATCGCTTTATAATTTGTTGGCGATATTATAATGAGCGTACTGAATGATACCATCATACGTTCGCTGGCGGGATTATTTTCGTCCGTTATCGCGTACGGCTCTAATTCCGTCAGTTATTATTTATAATTTGTTATGCAATTTGCCTTTGGACCGAGAGTGATGATCCAAGGCAACCCCAAGTAACAAAATGAAAGAAATTATTTGTCCCGTAATTCAAATAAAATCTATATCGAAGTCTGTTTTCCTTTTTATTAGGATTCGAATCAATTTTTAATCTTATTTTAATAATAGGGAACCCATTATTGTTATAAACTAAAGTATCTGGTTATAAGTAATATAATTATGAAGATTTCCGAATTATGTAATATGATTCAAGAATCTATACATACTGGAAAGTATCCTTTAGAAAACCATTACCAAAACAATTTTGCAAAGTCTGTAAAAATAATTAATAGGTCAGATTCTGAAGATTTAAAGAGCAATGACATCAAGATTGAGGTTCGAATACAAGATCTATACACCCTAAATAACTATGTAGCCAATATTGAGCATTTACCAGGTATTATCGAGATGGATATCCTGGATTCATTCAAAATGCTATGTAGACGAACAGAAAGAATTTCATCAGATTTGATTACTGATTTGAATTGACGATTCCACCAGTTAACAAAAAAATTAAAATACAATTATGCATATAATATTGCATAATTTGAAATCAAGTATGCATAAGCCCTCCCATCTACGTGAGCCGGAAGCTGAGGTTTCTAATGTATCTGAAAGTGAAGACATTTAACGTCAAGACCGACTAACTAAGGTATTAATGTTCCATAGCAATGGATTTTCACAATCAGAAATTACAAAAAACTAAATGTTCATCAATCCACGGTCAGTAGAGATCTGGATGAAATAAGAAGGAAATCAAGAAAGATATTAGACCTTTATATGAGAGACGAGATTCCTAACGAATTTCAGATTTACATTTCTGGATTTAATGAAATAATCAAGAATCTATGGGAAATTGTAGAGGACAAACAAAACTCTAATATTACTATAAAGGATAGAACATATGTTTTGTCTTTGTCGATGCAATGTTATAATAAACGCATAGAAATGTTAATTGGTGGTCCTGAGTCGGAGTTAAATGCAACTAAACATATGAGAAGTATAAAAAGTCAGGAACAGGATGAGAATAATCCGTTACTTGAATCCTTATTGAAACCTTACTAATTATTTTGCTTAGTAACGCATTCCTATGACTCTGTACTGGCAGTTAATATTACTCCAAGTATTAACACGCAGTATATACAGATAAGTAGTTAAAGTTTAAAGTTGCCTATAATTTCCGAAGATGCGATCTCGAGATGATTTTACCAACGATATATCGTTCCCTTTACTAAATTAAATATTTTCAACTCAGGTTAAAACTAAACACATCGGAATTATTAAAACAGTTTTAGGATTTTTATTCTTTTTTACAAATAATTCTGAGAAAGACAATTTGGTAATGACTAACAATTCACAACAAAGTGCTAACTATGCAGGATCATTAATCATAACTCTAGCATTATCAGTCCTAGTGAACCCTAACGTCAAAATTTTCGTTTTCATAGTTAACTTAAAAAGTATCACTAGTCATTATCTGTTATGAGTAAAACCATTTATTTATTCATAGCATCAGGCCTGATTATATTGCTAGGAACCTTTGTCATGCATAGTGTAGAATCACAGGTACCCAATTCAAAAATAAAAACCTTACTTGATGCATTATGGTGGTGTGTTGCCACGGTAACTACTGTAGGATATGGCGATATAGTACCCGTAAGTAACCTAGGACGAATAGTAGCATTATTTTATATGTTTTTTGGCATATCGATGATAGCAATCCTATTGTCTGTCATTACCAACACTTTCTATAAACGAAGATTTGAGAAAGAAGAGAGGGATAAGAGACAACAAGAAGTAAGTTACCTCAAAAATGAACTAATGAAGAGGCTTTCAGATATAGAAGCGAAACAGGCGCAATGTATAGACCTTATCAATCATATGAAATAATTGTGAAGCTAAATGTGCGATATGCAATAAATTTCTGGTATCACAAAAACGGATGAATCTTCAAAAAGGGATAATAATTAGTAATAATACTATAAGTGAGTATACTCCAGAAGATCTGTTATTTCAAATAAATATAAGCAAAATTACGATAAAACTCGTCATTAAAACCAATTAGCGAGTAAGATTGTATATAATATCCATAGTGATATCATACTCCACAAATATTCTTCAGATAAGAAACATCTCCTTTCAGGGGACAGAAGTTGATCATATCAATTAACTACCACTAATATGATTGTGTCTATGATTACAACGATTACAACCATACGTCTGTCAAGCATATATTCAACTGCACAAGGTAATTCTACGTCTAATATTTCCTCAGACTAGAATGATACGACATTCCGTAAAAGTATTACGATTAATATCATACCGTCTATGAGTTCGAGTGCAAGTTACCACCAACCATCTATCTTCTATGGGAGAAAGATTAGAAATTCAAATCACTATGTCCGCCTTTCCAAGGCTTTAAATAGTCCTATTACTAACTCCTAGTAATGAAAACATCAATGGAAAAATCTCCCGGCTGGCTGAGGGGTGTACAAATAGGACTTGGTATTCTCGTTGTAATATTATCAATTTATGCTCTAGCATATCCAGGAGCTGCGTTTGTATCTTTAGTATTAATACTTGGCATAATTCTATTCATTGTAGGAATTGAGAAGATAATTTCCGGAATTTTCCTTCCTATCAAGGGTAGATGGGCAACTATAGGCCTTGGCATACTTGTGCTGATATTTGCAGGTTTTGTGATTGCATTTCCAGGATTTGCTACATGGATTATAACGGTCTTCATTGGCATTGCACTTCTCTTTGGTGGTGCTGCAAGCATAGCTCAGGGGTTCTCAGGCAGGGAATCTGGTTGGAAGAAAGCTTTCCTTATTGGAGTAGGCGCATTATTAATAATCTTAGGAATCATGGTTCTTGTGTCTCCTGTCTTTGGTGCACAATTTGCAGGATTTGTTATAGCAATAGGACTATTGATAGCAGGAATTCAGATGATTGCAGTAGGTGCTATAGGTAGAAAATTGACGCCTGACTCATCTATAACCAAATAGACATCAAATGGTATAGAAACATAGGGTATGTCTTACTACGTAAAAGGAACTAATCCCGACGAGCTTGGATTATCATCCTAAACGACATCCATATGAAAATGCGGTCTAAAACTTACATTACTTGGTTCACCTCGGCAAGCGCGCTTTTAATAATCTTGAACTAGGTATGCTCATAACTCCGAAATTACTGCCAACCAGTATCAAATCAAATAAGATATCACGGAACTATGTCATCTATTTTATGATGCCTATACAAATCTTAATTTATTTGAAATAGAATTCATAGCTATGACAAAAATCCCGGGTCCAAAAGCAGCAAGTATAGTAGAAGCATTCAAAAAAATAGCATATGATTCTACCTTCACTTACCCTCTGGTGATCAAGACCGGGAAAGGATGTGAAATTGAAGATGTAGATGGCACCAGGTTTTTGGATTTTACATCTAATATTGGATCCTGTCCCTTAGGATATTCCCATCCTGAAATTTTGGAAGTTATCAAAGATTACTCGAGTATAGAAAAGGGAGTTCATAAAATAGCTGGTCAGGACTTTTATTGCGAAGAGCATCTAGATATCGCAAGCAAGCTACTTTCAATAAGTAAGAAGAATTCCAAAGTATTTTTCATAAATAGTGGAGCAGAGGCCGTGGAAAACGCGATAAAGATAGCCTATAAGAAAATGGGTCCTCTGCCAGGAGTATCTTGTAATAGTGATTTTCACGGTAGAACACTTGGTGCATTAAGCTTTACTATGAGTAAAGACGTACAGAAAAGCAATTTTCCGGAGTTACCAGTTAAGAGAATTAAATTTTGTACTGTTGATACTGATCTCCAAATTAATCAATTGGAAGATCTACTAAAGGAATACAGGATAGCCTTCATTATAACTGAAATCATACAGGGAGAAGGAGGGTTGAATGTTGCAAGTAAATTATTTATCCAAAATATTAGAAAATTAGCAGACGAATATAATGTTCCTTTGATTTTTGATGAAGTTCAGAGTGGAATGGGAAGGACAGGTAAATGGTGGGCTTATCAACATTATGGAGTAGAACCTGATATAATGACTGTTGCAAAGGCCTTGCAGGTAGGCGCCACTGTATATGATAGGAAATACGAACCTACTGAATCAGGTGTTCTTTCAAGTACATGGGGAGGAGGAAGTAGAATTGATATGGCAATTGGTTCGATGATAATAGAAATAATAATGAAGAATAGGCTATTATCTAATTCTCAAAAAATTGGTAATATGCTGTCGAAAAATTTTGTTGACTTTATTGGTATCAACGGACTCATTGACGTAAGAGGGATCGGATTGATGATTGGTCTGGAGTTTGATACAAAAATGACAAGAGATCATATAGTCAACATATTGTTTAAAAAAGGTCTCCTTGTTCTTCCGGCAGGAGTAAAATCAATGAGAATAATGCCCCCACTAATCATTAATGAGGAAGAAGCTGTGAGGGGTATTTCCTTGATAAATGATACTATAAAGCAGTATAATCAATAATATGACGTAATTGAGAGATATAGACCTAATGATTGGGCATTAGCGTTGTATTTTTTACTACCATAAATCTTTCAGAACGGTATCATTAGTATGCTTTGAAAAATTCTCCCAGTACTTCGGAGGCAATTTTGAGTTCTAACACTTCATTTGCACCTTCGTAAATCATTGTTGCTCGAGAATCAAGAAAGTGCTTTGCTACACGTGCTGTTTTCTGGTAACCAGAAGATCCAAATACTTGTACTGATCTATTTGCACAATCAAACGCAGTATTTGTAGTATGGAATTTAGCAATAGTAGTTAACCTGTCGGCTTCATTTCTCAGGTTTGAGTAATCGCCGTTATTGCGATTTAGTTTTGATTGCCATCCTTCGTGTTCTAGTTTGAATTCCTCAACGTAATCGTGCAATTTCTGTCTGGCACAAGCTGCCTTATACGTAAGCCATTTAGAGCTTTCCATACCTACAATAATACTTGAAATGTGTTGTTGAATTAACTGTTTTTTTGCCAGAAGAGATCCGTGCTGTCTTCTTAATTTGGCGTGCTTCAGTGTTTCGTTGAGACAATCTTTCATTACTCCAATACAACCAGCTGCAACGCTTAGCCTCCCATCAATCAAGGCACTATAGGCGATATTAAGTCCCTGACCCAGATCGCCAAGTAAATTTTGCTTTGGTATACGACAACTTTCAAAATAAATCTCAGCATTCTTAATGGTGAAAAGACCCATTTTGTTCTTCATTTCTTTCTTTCTAATTCCTGATGAATTCATATCTACAATAAATGCCGATATTTTACCTGTTGTCTTATCCCGGGCATATGTTGTGACAATATCAGCAATTGTTCCATTTCCGATCCAGTGTTTCTTTCCGGATAGTAAATAGGATTCTCCGATGTCTTCATACTGACTGTTCATTGATGAAGGATCGCTTCCTGCTTCTGGCTCAGTTAATGCAAAGGCCATGATACTTTTACCGCTTGTTGTTGCAGGTAGGTATCTTTTCTTCTGATCCCCATCTGCCCATCCTTGCAATATCATCTGTCCTATGGAAGTATGCACTGAAAAAAATGTTCTCATAGAATTACCTTCTTCACCAATTCTTTCTAAAGCCTTACAATACGTTAAAATATCATATCCTAGTCCGCCATATTCTTTTGATATTGGGCAACCAAGCATTCCAATTTTACTAAATTCAGGAACCAATTTTTCATTGAGTCTATCTTCGATGTAGCATTCTTCCTCAAAACTTCTAAGGGATTTACATACACTGTCCACCCTTGAAATAAATTCTTCCTGATTTTTTGTAGTATCAAAATTCATGCAAGACAAATTTGAATATTGAAGCACATTATTCAATAGCTATTTTCATATAAAAGGATAGATATCAATTCTGTAAAATAGACGTCTAATCTATTTTTTACTGAGTTACAAAATCATTCTGTAGTTAATAGATCAAATTCCCTTTTAATTTTTGATTGCAAGCCAGTAGTTTAATAAATGAATCCCAACACGTTTGTACATCTTCATTTCTCAATGCAAATGCAAAAATTTATGATTTTCATGAAACTTCGTGCACTAAATGTCCGATAATTCCTTACTGATTATTCCTTACTGATTATGGTATCTTTTAATTATTAACTAATTCTAAGATTATGCTAGAACGTTATCTTGTATAACTGGACTTAAAATCTTGCAATAATGTTTGCTTGATATTTTCGACAAGATTTCTTACCTCGTAAACATCATTCAATTCATTTAATTTTTTTGATTTAATACCAAGTGAATCCAATTCGGATATCCAAGGCATGAGTGATTTAGGAGTATCAGATCTCGTAGAATAAAGCTTTCTCTGCATAATATAAAGATAGTTTGCACTTTATAATAAGATAATGATAAAGAGATCTTTAATCTGCAATAGTAGTCAATTCGGATGATCTGAGCTTTACTAGATGAAGATTAGAAAAACTGTTGGTGTACTCCAGAATATTCAGATAATTTGAGCAATTGATGGATTTGATCCAATAATAAATCAGTATTAAAATTAGCACGGCATGCCCTAGTATTGAATAGTTAGAAGCTGAAAATTTCATGATTTAATTTTACTTGATAATCATTTCCGAGACTTTATGCTCTCTTAGCTACTGGATAGAAGAATGTTCTTTGATTTTGTTACTTGTATCAGAAGTTTTAGATAGCTTTATGTCTTCACAATTGTGATGTTTCTCAATTTAGCTCGCATCCCTTCTTCTTCTATGTTATTTGTAGTTTTCATTTTGGCAGATCCAAATTTAATATTGGAAAAGATTGCTTTCGGAGGAAAGGAAGAATTGAGTTCCATAAAATATTGTTTTAACTTCAAATGGGGTTCTGAGGGTTCAGCTAACGGCCAGTTCTTACGCCCGCATGATGTAAATTTTGATTCAAAAGGATATGTGTATGTTAGCGACAGGGATAGAAATGATATACAAAAGTTTACTCCAAATGGAACTTTCCTCATGAAGTGGGGTTCTGAGGGCGATAAACCTGGACAATTCAATGTGCCCTATAGTATCGAAATAGATCCCCTGGATAATATTTATGTTGTAGATAGGGGTAACGATAGAATTCAGAAATTCGATGAAAATGGCACATTTGTCAAACAATGGGACAGACCTGAAAACATCAATGGAACGAATCAAGAATTTGGAAGTCCAGAAGATATGGTTATAGATAAAAAGACAGGAACTATGTACATTACTGATACTGGGAATGAGCGCGTTGTGAAATTGGACTGGAATTTTTCATACATATTAGAATGGGGTTCCGATGATGGTAAAGCAAGTAATGAAAGAGGCAAATTTAATCATCCACATGGAATTGATGTTGATTCTAAAGGGTACGTTTATGTAAATGAATTGGAAAATCCAAGAATTCAGAAATTCGATGAAAATGGCACATTTGTCAAACAATGGGGTTCTGAAGGAAGAGGACAGGGAGAATTTACACCATTATTAGAGCATCTAGAAGTAGATTCTAAACAAGATATGGTATTTATGGTGGATGGGGCTCTTAATCCAAGAATTCAAGTCTTTGATACCGACGGTAATTTCACAACTTCCATTGGAACTAGTGGAACTGGTGATGGTCAATTGTCAAAGCCCGAACATGTTAATATTGATTCATCAGGAAACGTGTATGTTGTAGATAGGGGTAATCAGCGCATGCAAGTATTTTCCGCTTGCTAAAGTAATCGGTTTCAATTTTACTTTTTAATTATTATTTTTAGAATTATATAGGTAAAATATTATGGGTATAGGTGAATATTTTTGCATTGTACAGAAAGGATACCTTGCATAAACAATCATTATCTGGATATTTAATTTTGGCATCATTCGCATTTTGTAAAACGTTCCTTTATATCGAATAAAAATAGAAGATATTTTCTAACTAACATGCCGTGAAGACTAATTGAAATGTATTTATTTGAAATCTAAATTGGTCACCTTATACAGATATACAGAAAGCTTGTTAATTTATTATGTTATGTTAGGGGATTTTATAACTCTAGACAGAACAAATTAAGATGCCGATTGGTAATCTGTAATCTGATTAGTACCTCCGGAGTCAGAATTTTTGCCATTGTTTGTTGTGCTTGTTCATATGACATTGATCGGAGCAAAAATAGTCATCACACATATGACAATAAGTAGGATAATCTTGAAGCTTCTTACCACAGCTTGAACAAGTTACTGACATATCCATTATTATTATCTAACAAGAGTATACTTTCGTTGCATACAAAGTTTGCTGTATTCTAACTAATGCAATCCACCTTTATCGACGTGAGGAATTAAGATTGATAACTTGGTTACTTATTAGAGATTAATTCTAGATGGTATCTTTTAAAATATGTGGTTATGTCATATTTAGATATGAAAATCGGAATAATTGGCGCCGGAGATGTGGGTGGAACTCTTGGAAGGATATGGAGACAAAAGGGGCATGAAATCATGTTTGGCGTCCGCAATCGTCAATCTCAGAACGTCCAAAAACTGATTCAGTTGGATAAGAATTTAGAGTTTGGAGAAATCATGGAAACTGTAGCATTTGGAGATGTAATAGTCTTTGCTGTACCCTGGACTTCAATTGAAGAAACAATACTAAGGGCAGGAAATCTGTCTGACAAAGTATTAATTGATCCAACTAATCCCCCAACCCCAGACTTAAAAGAGTTAGCGCTGGGCAATACTTCTGCTGCCGAAAAAATTTCTAATATGGCCAAGAGCACAAAAGTTGTCAAGGCGTTTAACATGATAGGAGCAATGACGTTAAATAATCTGATATTCGATTCACAGAGAGCAGATCTTTTTATATGTGGTGACGATAGTCACGCAAAACAAATTGTACGAGAATTGGCAATTGATATTGGATTTGATGTTATCGATGTAGGACCACTAGTGAATGCTCGTATGTTAGAACACTTGGCACTCCTCTGGATAGAGCTAGCATTTAGACGGCAATTAGGACCAAACATTGCTTTTAAATTACTAAGAAGGAAGGCGGACTTTTAGTTTGAGACTCTATTTAATATCGAATGCCATGCTTGATTGCAACTTGTACTGCGTGTAGCGTAAAGTAGTGAATCAAGAATTCATGAATTTAGAAATAAGATGACAATTTACGAATCGCTTAAAAAATGAGGACCAATCTGTCTCTTGAAGTGCTAGAGTCAAGGTCCAAAAAGTAGATATACTAGGGCAATTGTGTCAAAACATGTATTTGATCCTGATTACTGTCTCAATAATCTCACTGTGTTGCTTGTGTTTACTAACTTACGTCTCTCACACAGCTCAGGGCCAAAATGCAACAAATCCTCCACCTTTTCTGAGAGACTCAAATCTAGAGGCAGAGTTGGTTGCAAGGCATTTTGATTTCCCGACTGCTATTGATTTTTTGGGAAATGATGATCTTCTACTATCAGAAAAAAATACTGGTAATGTATATGAATTGATTAATGGTAACGTTACTGGTCCATTGGTGCATATTGATGTAGGAACCAAAGATGAACGTGGGTTATTGGGCATTGCCATATCAGGAAATGGAAACACGAGTTCGCAAGGCAATGCACTTGTTTATCTATACTATACTCAATGCATAAAAGATCAGGTTTCTGGTTCGCAAAATTGCGGAAATCATGTATATAGGTATGAATTAGATAGACAGAACAATACACTCATAAATCCTAAATTAATCATCTCTTTACCGGCTTTACCAGGACCAAGTCATAATGGAGGTAAACTTTTGATGGATAAGGATAGAAATCTTCTTGTTACTCTTGGAGATTTACAAACAACTAAATTTAATCAGAACAAGACCGGATATGATACAAAAGCACAGAATATTATTAATGGAACATCTACAGATGGTCGCGCAGGTATCTTACGAATGACTCAAGATGGCAAACCTGTTGGACCTGGAATACTTGGAGATAGTCCTCCCTTAAATCTATATTATGCATATGGGATAAAAAACAGCTTTGGTATAGGTTTTGATCCGTTAACTGATAATCTATGGGATACAGAAAATGGTCCTCAATTTGGAGATGAAATCAACCTTGTCAAACCAGGTTTCAATAGTGGATGGGAAAAAGTTCAAGGAATTTGGAAGTTAAACCAGACAAGAGAGAAAGAGAGCGAATTTGACGATTCCAAAAAAGAGGTAGAATTTGTTGATTTCACTGGTAAAGGAAAATATAGCGATCCAGAGTTTGTATGGGACAAACCTGTAGCACCAACTGCGTTGGTATTTTTAAACTCTGAAAAACTAGGCGAACAATATACAAATGATATGTTCGTAGGTTCTGCAAAAAAAGGAACGCTTTTTCATTTTGATCTAAATCCGGATAGAGATTCTTTAGCTTTGACCGGTGATCTATCTGATTTAATGTACAGTAAGAAGGAAGATTCAAGTAAGATAGTATTTGGCGAAAATTTTGGAGTTATCACTGATCTAAAAGTTGGCCCTGATGGCTATTTGTACGTAGTGTCAGCTTCCCGAGGAACTGATGAAGGAACCATCTACAGAATAGTTCCAATCTCGAAATAATTTTTTCCCTTTATAGATGGAATAGTCATTATTGTTCTGTTCTGAACTTTCTCTTTCTCTCTGAATTATTTATGATCATGATATTCATTAGAAAGAGTTTTTTTTATTTTGGATCGTAATTCTACTAGTAGTTTAACTTTTCAAGCGACATTAACAGATGATGCCACAGGCCTGAATACTTGTATACGGAAGTTCCCAGTATCTGCCACATAAACTAGACCGGTATTCATGTCCACTCCAACTCCTTCTGGTAAAATAAATTGACCAGGGCCGCTACCTTCCATGCCAAATTTTGTAAGAAATGTTCCGTTTGCAGTAAACGCTTGTATCCTATTGTTGTTCCTGTCGGTGACGTATATATTGTCATTTCTATCAATTGACAGTCCTGCAGGTCCATTAAATTCACCATCTCCGATACCCTTAGATCCCCATTTTAAAATGAACTTGCCATCTTTAGTGAACTTTTCGATCCGGTGATTTCCAAAATCAGCAACATAAACATTGTCCTTTGAATCGATGATGACACTTTCTGGTTTTGATAGCTGACCGTCATCTGATCCCTCTTCGGACCATTTCATCATGAATTTTCCATCTCCTGTAAATTTCTGGACGTTTGCCAAGTCCCTATCACTTACATAGACATTTCCTTCCGAATCAACTCCAGGGACATGTGGATGAAGAAATTGGCCGTCTCCTTCGCCTTTAGTACCCCATGTGGTAACAAAAGTACCATTCGATGTGAATATCTGAACACGATAGTTGAATTGATCACTCAAGTATATATTTCCTGAAGGTGCAACAGTTAAAGCTGAAGCTTTGTGTATTTGACCATTTTCCTCACCATAAGTTCCCCACTTTGTTATGTAATTCCCTTTGGTATCAAATACTTGGATCCGATGATTAGCATAATCAGCAACATATACACGACCATTGAATGGATCAACATCGTTCTGTCCATCAAACCTTCCATTCCCCTTACCAAATGAACCCCACATATTGACAAAAGTAAATCCTTTGTCTATTGAGGTAGATATTTCAATGGGCTTTTCAATATCTCCTTGTGCAGATAAAGGCAAATTACTCTTATTCTGTTCTTCGTTTCTTATACTCTCAAGTACATTTGGGTTGTTTTGAGAGTTACCTGTACCTACAAATTCAGGATTATTATCTACAAAGATGTCAACAGAATCACTTGCCGAGTTACCATTATCATCTTTTGCTATGATTTCAAAAGTCAATTTGTCATCATCGTCAGTGTTTACCTGGGGAACTGTAACTTCGAATGTTAAGTTTGTAGTATTTCCTCCTATTTGTGGTGCAATTTCTGAAGCAATTGTCTGTGAAATTATGCGAGCATCTTCTGGACCTATAGGTTCACCTCCCGTTTGCCTCCATGTAAAAGATAATTTCTCGTTACCCGAATTGTGAACTGATGTTCCCTTAATTTTTACTAACGAACCTTCCGTCGCTCTTTGATTCTGCAATGAGTCAATAGTCACCTTAATCAGACCATTATCTTCATTGATATTGTTCTCTAATTGCTGTATCTGGGCTCCCTCAGTATCATTTTCTATTATATCTTCTAGAGGTGGTGAAGAATCGTCTGTAACGTTTTCAGATACTGTGAATTCAGGGGTATCGTCTGTAACGTTTTCAGATACTGTGAATTCAGGGGTATCGTCTGTAACGTTTTCAGA
>Ga0193739_1000207_pt1 | contig 16405 bp, 14 predicted proteins | sample L2a2metaG_FD_144926 | JGI IMG/M metagenome (GOLD analysis project Ga0193739, IMG submission 144926) | Soil microbial communities from a riparian zone of the East river system, Colorado, United States - L2a2 | ecosystem: Environmental > Terrestrial > Soil > Riparian zone | place: USA: East River...
AGATCCCCAGCTGCCCGAAGGCCAGCGTTTGGACGACAGGCTCCACGACATAAACCACCGCAGCACCGGCCAGGCTGAGCAGCCACCCTGTAAGGCCGAAGCGATACAGGATCGCGACCAGCGCCACGGCGCCCGCTGCAGTCCAGCCAACTTGGACCATCGTTACTGGCAGTAGCGCCAGTGGCACTGCCAGGACGGCCGCAAAGGGCGGATACAGGAACTGCAGCGGCCCTGGAAGATCATAAAAGTTGCCACCGGCAAGCAACACCGAACCTGCGCGGCGATAGACCTCGAGATCGACCATGATCGGACGCCATGGGATGAAAGAGCTGCCGTCGAAGGTGGTCGCACCGACGTAGAGAGCAACAAGAACTGGCAATGCACAGACGCCTAACCAGCCTGCGAGTCGAACCCAGAAACCCTTCTGAACGGTCGGAGCGGACGTCTCAGTCGCGCTGACTAGTGTCGTGTCTCCTAAGTTCCTTTGCGGTTGGCGTCGTTCAGGTGCGTGCATCGCAAGGCTGACGAGGGAGGGATACCGGGTCGTATGTCGACCGAGGAGAACGCCGCGAGGTGCGTGCCTGGGCGGCGCGAGCCGTAAAGAGACTTAGGAGACACGACACTTGCGATTCGGAAGATCTGATGGCTGCGCTAACCACTACAGCCTCGAGCGTGGACTGTTGCTGGCGGCTGGGGATCCAGTTGCGGATTCCGTTGGTTCGCCGCCGCCCGATTCGGTGCCTGACGGTCCCGGCGACCCAGAGGATGGGGATCCTGATGGCGCCGGCGACTGCGGCGACCCTGATTGTGTGCCTGACTGTGGGGATCCGGACTGTGGCGGCCCCGCGGAACTGCCGGTCGGCGGCGGTGGCGACTGTGGGGGTTGATTGCGGAAGATCAAGATTGCGATAAGCACGGCCAGCGCCGCAAGCAGCAGCATGAGGAGCCACGACACTAAAATCGTTCGCCAACCTGCCCGGTCGAAACGGCCCGGCCACGGCAGCGGCCAAAGACGCGCCAGGCCCGGACGCACCCTGTGGATCCAGTACTGCTGGTAGTCGGGGCCCGCCGGCAGGCCCTGCGGCGGGAGCGTCGCAATCTGCACGGCGTCGAGGATCGACCTAGCCTGAGCCGCTGCAGCCGGCGAGCCGTCGTAGGCCAGAGCCGCCCACGGGGCCACGGAACGGTCGTCGGGGGCAATGGGATCGTCCTCCCCGCGGCGGTATTTGCGGCCGAGTCGGCCGGTGTCTTGCCCATGGCCACCCCGAGCCAGCACGGTGTCGATGTGCAGCCTGTTGATCTCGCCCGCAAGGCGAGCCCGCGCCGCTGCGTCAGCGGCTGCACCTTCGGATAGCAAGATCACCATCGCGGGTGTGTTAGCTGCGTCGTGCGCGGTGAAGGCGATTCCCGCGGGCGTTGCGGCGATTCGCGCGTCGAGCCAGAACTGACCGACCTTTGGTGGATCATCGGCCAGCAGCGGCGTTACTGGCACATACGCCGGGCCACCGCCAGAGCTTTCGTCGAAGTCTGGATGAGGCGTGCCGGAGCTGGCCCATGGCTCATTCGGCCCTCCGGCCGGTGGCTCAGTGCTCGACATCACTCTCCATCTCGCGGCCTCGATCCGGAGGAGGCCGACCGCCGCGGGGTGCGGGGCACGGAGAGTCTATTCGGCTGTGACAGGCGTCGGCCCCACACAAGCTGGGAAGCGGGTGCGTGGACGCGACCCTTGGGGACTTCACTGAAACCTTGACCAGTTGGGGGAAGGCGCATCCTCGAAAGCTCCTCTGGCGCCGGAGGTGGACGCGTCATAGCGGGGTATGTGCAAATTCACAGCGTTCTCACAGCGCGCTCTGACAAGTTCGCATAGTTCTGCGTTTGTGTGGGCCCATAGCCTTGGTCCTGCGTCTGCGAGAATGGCTCGGTGTCCGACGCAAAGGGGAGACGGTTCTGGAGTTCCGGACCGCCCAGGACGCTATGGAGGAGTAACAGGAGAGGTGCGTGAGTAGTCCGTCGTTTGGTCAGCCTGTCGAAGAGCGCCCCGCCGCTCGGACCTCAGGCAAGCTTGGAAACCAGACCGCCTCGCAGCTACTCGGGGACGCGATCGCCCAGGTTCAGCGAGTGATCGTCGGGCAGGAACACATGGTCGAGCAGCTCATGGTTGCTCTGCTCGCCCAAGGACACTGCCTGCTCGAAGGTGTACCTGGCGTGGCCAAGACGCTCGCGGTGCGCAGTTTTGCCACCGTTGTCGGTGGTGAGTTTGCCCGGATCCAGTTCACCCCCGACCTCGTCCCTTCCGACATCATCGGCACCCGTATCTACCGGGCCAGCCAGGAGAGCTTCGACGTCGAACTCGGGCCGATCTTCGTGAACTTCGTCCTCGCCGACGAGATCAACCGTGCGCCTGCAAAGGTGCAGGCGGCGATGTTGGAGGCAATGGCTGAGTGGCAGGTCTCCATCGGCGGCACGACCTACCCGGTGCCACAGCCTTTCATCGTGATCGCCACTCAGAACCCGTTGGAATCCGAGGGTGTTTACCCGCTGCCGGAGGCACAGCGTGACCGCTTCCTGCTGAAGGTCGACGTACCTTACCCGGCCGGTAACGAGGAGTTCGAAATCCTCCGCAGGATGAGTGTCGATCCGCCGACCTCACAGCCGGTTCTGAATCCGCAGCTGATCCTCCAATTGCAGCGTCAGGCTCAGGAGGTTTTCGTCCACAACCTGGTCGCGGAATACATCGTCCGGCTCGTGTTGGCGACGCGTACGCCGGCCGAGTTCAACCTGCCGGATCTCACGTCAGTCATCCAGATCGGGTGTAGCCCACGTGCCACCCTCGGACTGGTGGCCGCTGCTCGTGCTCTGGCCCTGATCCATGGGCGGGACTATGTGCTGCCGACCGATGTTCAGTCGGTGGCAAAAGATGTGATGGCGCACCGCATTGTGCTCGGTTTCGACGCTGTGGCCGACAACATCGCACCAGCCCATGTGATCGAGCGGATCGTCGCCATGGTGCCACCGCCGACGCCAGTGTGGAACCAGCAGTCCGGTCCCAACCATCAGACACCGCCTGGACGTACAGTGCCGTCGGCCAACACCTACCCCGCGCCCTCGGCGCCCTATCAGCAGCCGGTGCCGAACATGCCTAACCCGCCGGACTTCAACTAGAGGCTGAGGTGTCATTCCCGCCGCCAGGCGGTCAGCCCGTCGGCCCACCCGATTTTCCTGGTACGCCTGTGAGTAGTTATCCCGCGCCGAGCGGTACCCCGGTCCAATTCGCTGCTCCGGCGGAGAACATCGGCGCGGTTGCCTCGGTCATCGGTGCGCCGACCCGGGCCACGATCCCGCTGCACAAGCTGGCGCCCGAGGCCGCGCTGCGCCGGCTAGAGCTCACCATTGTGCGTCGTCTTGAGGGGTTCCTGCACGGCGATCACATGGGCCTGCTGCCCGGACCCGGTTCGGACATTAGCGACGCCCGGGCATACGTCCCAGGCGAGGACGACGTCCGCAAGATCGACTGGGCAGTCTCCGCACGCACCACTGTGCCCCACGTGCGCGACACCATCGCGGACCGAGAGCTCGAGGTCTGGGCGTTGCTTGACGTCACTCCGTCGATGAACTGGGGTACGGAGGGAGTGACCAAGCGGGATCTCGGCATCGCCGCGGTAGCGACGATCGGCTTCATCACTCAGAAGATGGGCGACCGATTCGGCGGCTACATCTTGCGCCCGGAGAGCTTGCGCCGGCTCCCGGCCAGATCTGGCCGTTCCGCCTTGTACGGCCTGCTCCGCAAGATGTTGACCGAGCCGTTTGTGCCCGATCACGCCAGAGGCCCGATGACGCTCGCGCCAAGTATCGAGAAGCTGTCCCGGACCCAACGCCGCCGCGGGTTGAAGGTGGTGGTGTCGGACTTCTTGACTCCGGGTGATCATGAGCTGGATCCCAATGTGGAACCCGAGTGGGAGCGCTCGATGCGTCGGCTCAGCGTGCGTAATCAAGTCCTGGCGGTAGAGGTGGTCGATCGGCGGGAGATCGAGTTCCCCAATGTGGGCGACATGCTGATCCGCGATCCTGAGACTGACTTCGAGCGCTACGTGAACACGGGCGACACAGATGCGCGAGCCAGAATGGATGCGGCAAGCGCGGCGCAGCGGGAACGAATACGTATCTCGCTTCGTCGTGCAGGTGTCGGGCATATTCAGTTGCGGACTGACCGGGACTGGGTGCAAGACATTGCCCGGTTCGTGTTGGCGTACCGTCGCGTGGCGAGCATGCTGCACGCCCCGCCACAGGGAGTGACGAAGTGATTCCGCAGCTCGCGTTCCTGTCGCCCGAGCGGCTGATGATCTTGCTCATCATTCCGGTGTTGGTTCTCGCGTATATCTTCGCCAGCCTTCGAAAAAACCGGCGCGGCATGCGCTTCACCAACACTTCCATGCTCGACGTGATCGTGCCCAAGCAGTCGCAGTGGCGGCGTCACCTTGCCGTCGCGCTCTCGCTGCTGAGTCTGATCACCCTGACAGCGGCATTCGCCCGGCCGAAAACCCAGATCGATGTGCCACGCGAGCGCGCTACGGTCGTAGTGGTGATCGATTCTTCGCTGTCGATGCAGGCGACTGATGTCAGACCGACCCGGCTGGACGCCGCCAAGCAAGCAGCCAACGACTTCGTGATCAGAATGCCTGAGAAGTACAACGTCTCCGTGGTCTCGATGGCGGGAGCTGCAGCGATTCTGGTGCCGCCAACCACTGCTCATGGCACGGTGCAAAACGCGATCAACGGCATCCAACTGCAGGAATCGACAGCTATTGGCGAAGGAATCGCCACAGCATTGCGAGCTCTCCAGCAGGCTCCGAAGGATCGCGACAACCCGAACTCGGTAGCGCCCGGCGCCATTGTGCTGCTCAGCGACGGCTCTAACACCACCGGCCGCGCGCCGCTGCAGGCGGCGGCGGAAGCCAGAACGGCCAAAATTCCGATCTACACGATCGCGTATGGCACCGAAAACGGCTTTGTCGATCTCGACGGCAAGCGGGAACCCGTACCGGTCGACCACGAGGAAATGAAGCGAATCGCCGCGGCGACCAATGGCGAATACTTCGCGGCGGCCACGGCCGATGAGCTGAAAAAGGTGTACCAGAACATCGGATCCGACATCGGCTATGAAAAGGCCGATCGGGAAGTGACAGCGCGCTTTGCGGGCTACGGTCTGGCTCTCGCCGTCCTGGCGGCACTCGGCGCCATCTCGCTAGGAGCAAAGTGGCCGTGACGGTCCGTACCCCCCGTCCTCTCCTACCGAAAGTGGTCGCAAACCACAACAAATCCGGCCACTTCGGTGGTGTTCGCGACCACTTTCTTGACGGGTGGTGGTGAACATGGTTCCGCTTCTCTCCTTCCTCGCACCCGGGCGGTTGTGGCTGCTCTTGCTGATCCCGCTCCTGGTCGGTCTTTACCTGTGGCTGGTGCAGCGAAAGCGAAACCGCAGTCTGCAAGTCAGCAAGACGATGTTCGACCTCGTCATCCCGCGGGATCGCACGTGGTTACGCCATGTCGCGGTCGGTTTGTCGATCCTCAGCCTGCTGACCTTGACGATGGCCTTCGCCAAGCCAAAAGATCAAGTTTCGGTACCGCGGGAACGGGCGACCATCGTGATGACCATCGACGTGTCACTGTCGATGGAGGCCAAGGACGTGGAACCGAACCGGTTGGAGGCGGCGAAATCCGCCGCCGAGCAGTTTGTGACATCCCTCCCGCCCAAGTTCAACGTCGCACTGGTGACATTCGCCGGCACAGCGACGACGCTGGTGCCGCCCACCCTCGACCGTGGATCGGTGACAGCTGCGATCCGTTCCTTGCGTCCGCAAGCTTCCACCGCGATCGGCGAAGGCATCTACACCTCGCTTGCCGCGCTCGCCCAGGTGCCGCCCGACCCGGACAACCCGAAAACGGTGCCGCCAGCACGGATCGTCTTGCTGAGTGACGGGAAGACCCAAGTCGGCCGTCCGTCAGATCAAGCGGCGGAGGCTGCCAGGGCCCAATCAGTACCGATCTACACCATCGCGTACGGCACCCCCGAGGGTTACATCGATATCGGTGGCAGGCGGGAGCCGGTGCCGGTAGACCGGGCTGAGCTGGCGCGCATCTCGAAGATCTCCGGCGGGGAGGCGTACACCGCGGCGTCTGCTGGCCAGCTGAGGGACGTGTACCGGGACATCGGCAGCTCGGTTGGCAAGGAGAAGGTGGACCGCGAGGTCACCGCGCGTTACGCCGGCTTCGGATTGGGCTTTGCCATTCTCGCGGCGCTGGGGCTGATCTCGCTCGGCGCTCGTTGGCCGTAAGGCTTCGACCTGGGATAACGCACCATCCAGCCCGCTCACGAGACTAAGGTTCAATCATGGCGAGCGTGGCGGAGAATCTGGCCGCGGTGGAGGCGCGAATCAAGGCGGCGTGTACGCGAGTCGGGCGCGATCCGAGTGAGGTGCGATTGCTACCGGTCAGCAAAGACCAAGGAATGGACCTGATCTCGGACGCGTATGAGGCCGGGATTCGACTGCTCGGGGAGAACAAGGTCCAGGAGGCCATGGAGAAGGCGAGGCACCTCGCTGACCATCCTGATCTGGGATGGGCGATCATCGGCCATCTGCAAACCAACAAGGCTAGGCAGGTGGCTGCCATGGCGTCGGAGTTCCAGGCGCTGGACTCCGTGAAAGTGGCCGCCGCGCTTGATCAGGCGTTGGACGATCAGGGCCGCAGTCTCGATGTCTTCCTGCAGGTCAACTCATCCGGCGAACCCCAGAAGTACGGTTTGCCACCCGACGAGGTGGAGCCGTTCGCCATTGCACTCAGGGCTTACGAGACGTTGCGAGTCCGCGGTCTGATGACGTTGGCTGTGCTGTCGGATGATCAACGAGAGATCAGGGCCTGCTTCGAACGTATGCGTGATCTGCAACGACGGCTGCAGGGCAGCGATGACGTCGCCGGCTCATATGAGGAGCTGTCGATGGGGATGTCCGGTGATCTGGAGATTGCAATCGAGTACGGCGCGACTACGGTGAGAGTCGGCCAGGCGATCTTCGGACCACGCCCTGCGCCAGACAGCTACTGGCCGCAGACGACGTAGCGACGACCGGGTCTGAGAATGCGGCGATCGGCGGCTGCAGTCGGCAGCGCCGTCTTCTTCGTCGTCGCGCCCGGCGTAGTCGCCGGACTGGTGCCTTGGCTCATCAGCGGGTGGCAGTTACCCCGGCTGACGTCGCCACTCGCGATCCTCCGGCTGGCTGCGGGTGTGGTGCTGCTGGCACTCGCGGTCGTCGTGCTGGTCCGCGCTTTCGCCCGTTTCGTTGTCGAGGGCGGAGGTACCCCGGCGCCGGTTGCTCCGACCGAGCGGTTGGTGGTGGGCGGTGACTACCGCTTCGTGCGCAACCCGATGTATCTGGCTGTGGTCACCGCGGTGCTCGGACAGGCGATGATCTTTGGCTCGCTGGCGTTGCTGATCTACGCCGTTCTCGTCTGGGCGATCATGGCGGCTTTTGTTCGCTGGTACGAGGAGCCGCTGTTGCTCGAGCGCTATGGGGACGACTATCAGCGCTACCGCCAGGCAGTACGCGCCTGGGTGCCGCGGCTCCAGCCTTGGCGGGCCGATATTGATCACGCCGGCAACCCGAGCTGATCACCGGTCCAGATTCTCGATAAGGATGGGCGGGACCTGATCGGCTGGCTCGAAGCCGAGAATCCGGCCGAGGAAGTAGATCTGCGCCTCAATTGCCGCCTTGATCGTCTCCGCCTTGCGGAAACCGTGGCCTTCGCCTTCGAACATGATCAGGGCAACAGGCAGACCCTTCTGGCGGGCGGCCGCGGCCATCATCTCCGCCTGGTCCGGCGGCACCACCTTGTCGTCAGACCCCTGCAGCAACAGGATTGGGGCCGCGAGTTGATCAAGATGGTGGATCGGTGAGCGCTCTACATAGCGAGCGCGGTCTTCGGGGTACGGTCCAACCAGGCCGTCGAGATAGCGCGCCTCGAACTTGTGCGTGTCAGTCGCCATCGCTTCAAGGTCGGCGATGCCAAACAGGCTGATTCCGGCGGCGAAGACACTCGTCGTCGTGAGAGCAGCCAGGGTTGTGAAACCGCCAGCGCTCCCACCCCTGATCACCAAACCCGCCGGGTCGGCGAGTCCCTGCGCCCCCATCGATGCCGCACCCGCGACACAGTCCTGCACATCACTGATCCCCCAGCGGCCCTTCAGCAGGTCTCGATACGTACGGCCGAAACCACTGCTGCCGCTGTAGTTGACATCGAGGATGGCAAAGCCGCGAGATGTCCAGAACTGGTAGGCGATCTTGAAATCGGCTGCAGCGAAGCTGGTCGGCCCGCCATGGGACAGTGTGATCAGGGGTGGCAGGGTGTTGGCTGGTGCGCTGTAGCCGCTGTTGATAGGCGGGTAGAAGTAGCCGTAGACCGTCCCCTGCGCACCCGCCCAACTGACCCGTCGTGCAACTGAGATCGAGGCCGCATCCATGATCATCGCACTGGAAGACCTGACAACCGTCCAGTCGCTCTGATCGAGGTCACGGAGGGCTAGCGCCGCCGGCCGGTCCGGGTAGTCGAGTACGGCAGCGGCGTTGCGGCCTCCGGCGTCCAGCGAGGCGGCGGCCGTACCTGCGGGAGCAATCTGCTCAAGCGTGCCGTCAGACATCCTCAGGACGGCGATGTTCTCCTCCCCGCTGCTGTTGATGCTGCACAGCAGATGATCATCGTCGATAATCGCGTACGGCCGCTGACCAAGCAGCCACTGCGGTTCGCAGAACTCCGCCTCAGTCGCGTAGAGCGGCCGTACCTCGCCCTCGTTCCACAGGTAGAGGTTCCACCAGTTCGTACGATCAGAAACGAAGATCAGCTTCTCACCTAGCCAGCGAGGCTGTAGCGCCGACTCGTTGGAACCGCCGGCCACTTGTTGACTGTTCATGATCACGGAACCGGTCAAGTTGCCGATCATGATCGTGGTGGAGTCCCACGGCATGTTCGGATGGTTCCACTGAGTCCAGGCCATCCGCCCATTGGCCGAAAGCTCGGGCGTGGAGCAGAAATCGGTGCCGGTGCACAGTACCGCACCCCCGTCGGGGTTCGGACCATCAAGATCAAGAGCCACGATGGTGTTGACCGGCTCGCCGCCACTCGAATGGTCCTCGCGTACGGCAAGGACCAGTCCCCGGTCGGGATGGACTCGAATATCGCCGAATCGGAAGGCACCCTCAGGCGTGATCGGCTGGGGTGCAACGGCGCCTCGAACTGCATACAGGCGACCGTCGCTGAACTCCGAATAGACCACCGTGCCACCCGAGACGTGGTATTCACCGCCGCCATATTCGTGCACTCTGTCGCGTACGTAGGCCGGAGCCGGGGTGACCTCGACGGGCTCACCACCCGTAATGAGCCGCCGCCAGAGGCTTGCCCGGCCTCCTTCGACGGCGCGGGACTCCAGCCAGTAGACATGCTGTCCATCGATCTGCACGGCGGAGAGTCCGATTGAGGTAGCGGTCAACTGGTCGACTGAGATGGGGGACACCCAGGATCCGTACGGCGCAATCGTCACAGCGTCAATCTATGAGGTCGCCTCTTCGTCCGGTGGTGACCAGCGCGACTCGTCTGGAGATGGCCCGCGTGGGGTCAAATGCCGGCTCGGACACTCGTTTGACGTCTCACAACGGCAAACGCAAAAGGCAACGCGCGAGGCAAAGCAATCGCGGCTGCTCGTGATGAAGCAAAAGCGCGCGCGTCGCTGTCCACCTCTTGGTACAACTGTGACGCATGGTGCAAGATAGGGAGCACGTCAGGTCCGCCCTGCGTGACCGGTCTGAGGCTGTTGGGGAAGGCAGCCCTCAGGTTGCCTTTGGTCTCGCACTTGGAGGATCTGGCCATGAGTACGACCCGTGGGGTTTTGTACGTCCACTCCGCGCCGTCAGCACTGTGCCCGCACATCGAGTGGGCGGTCGGCGGTATTTTTGGCGCGCCCGTGCGTGTCGACTGGATCGTTCAGCCAATCGAGCGTGCCTGCTATCGAACCGAGTACTCCTGGGCCGGGCCTTGTGGAACAGCGGCGCGACTGGCGAGCGCCCTCAAGGGTTGGCAGCGGGTTCGTTTCGAAGTGACCGAGGAGGCCACTTCAGGCACCGAGGGTGAGCGATACTCGTACACTCCGGCGCTGGGTATCTTCCACGCGATCACCGGGATCCATGGCGACATCATGATTCCTGAAGATCGGCTCAAGCACGCGATGGCGCTCTCCGCTCTCGCAGGCAAGGACCTGACCGCCGCTCTGCACGATCTCCTTGGCAGCGCCTGGGACGAAGAGCTCGAGCCCTTCCGCTACGCCGGTGACGGCGCACCGGTCCGCTGGTTGCACGACGTCGTCTAACTCCCTCACCCACGCCGACTTGTCAGAATCCAGCGGAGCTATAGCACCGCTGGATTCTGACAAGTCGGCGTTAAGTCGGCGTTACTACAGGGGGATGTTGGTGTGGGCGCCCCTCCGACCGGTGTCTGAGTCACGGATCGCGGCTGCCAGGGCGGATCGAGTTGCATTAGGGGCGACGATCTCATCCACAACCCCAATCTCGACCGCCTTCGCCACGCCTCCCGCGATGCGCTCATGCTCGGTGGCGAGCTCGGCCTCGAGTTGCGGACGTACATCGTCTGCAACCTCTGCCAGCTTGCGCCGATGCAGGATGCGAACGGCGGCAATCGGGCCCATCACAGCCACTTCGGCTCCCGGCCAGGCAAAGACTCGGGTAGCGCCAAGTGAGCGTGCGTTCATCGCGATGTACGCGCCGCCGTACGCCTTGCGGGTCACCAGTGTCACCCGCGGCACCACTGCTTCGCCGAAGGCGTGCAAAAGCTTCGCGCCGCGACGTACTACCCCGTCCCACTCCTGGCCGACGCCTGGCAGATAACCGGGTACGTCCACGATCACGACCAGCGGCACCCCGAACGTGTCGCACATCCGAACGAACCGCGCTGCCTTCTCCGCGCTGAGCGAATCCAGGCAGCCTCCCAGTCTTAGCGGATTGTTCGCGATGACGCCGACCGTCCGCCCGCCAAGTCGCCCAAGGGCAATGGTGACATTGGGAGCCCAGCGGGCGTGCAGTTCGACCGTCGAGCCCTGATCGAGCAGGCCATTGATCAGTGGATGAACATCGTAGGCGCGTCTAGGCGACTCGGGCAGCAGTGCAGCAAGATCAACATCGGCCACCTGCCGGGCGGTCAGGCCTTGGCTAGCCAGCAGAGTTGCCAGCGCCCGTCCCTGTTCGATGGCATGCGACTCGTCGTCGGCGACCACGTGCACGACACCTGATCGGCGCCCGTGAGTGTCGGGTCCGCCGAGCCGCAGCATGTCGACATCCTCACCAGTGACTGAGCGCACCACATCCGGGCCGGTGACGAAGATTCGACCCTCCGGAGCCAAGATCACCAGGTCAGTCAGCGCCGGTCCGTAGGCCGCGCCGCCGGCTGCGAAGCCCAACACGATGGAGATCTGCGGGATGTTGCCGGACGCTTGGGTCATCGCGTGGAAGATCCGACCGACACCGTGCAGGGACAGCACACCCTCGGCTAGGCGGGCCCCGCCGGAGTGCCAAATGCCCAGGATCGGCACCCGGTCGTGCATCGCGCGCTCGTAGGCCTGCACCACCACATCGCAGCCGTCCATGCCCATCGCGCCGCCCATCACGGTGGCATCCGAACAGAAGGCAACGACCCGGCAACCATTGATCGTGCCGGTCGCCGCCAGCATTCCGGAGTCGTCATCGGGAGTGATCAACTCGAGCGAACCGGCATCCAACAGGGCCTGCAGTCGGAGGTTCGGATTACGCGGATCCTGCTCCCGGGGAAGCTTGATCTTTTTGGGGGTCGCGGCAGCAGGGGTTCCAGTGGCCTGCGGAGCGGGTGCAGCGCCCGGGGCAGGGCCCCGCTGGGTTGTCATCGTCATCTCAAGCCTCCTGTGGCGTAAGCGTTGGTGAAGGCGACGGCGACGTTGTGACCGCCGAAACCGAACGAGTTGTTGATCGCCGCAAGATCACCGCTCGGCAGGTCACGCACCTTGGTGGCGATGTCGATACCAAGATCAGGTTCTGGGTTGTCAAGGTTGATGGTGGGCGGGACCTTACGGTGATACAGAGCGAGCAGGGTGGCGAGCGACTCCAGCGCTCCGGCTCCACCAAGCAGGTGGCCGGTCATTGACTTTGTCGCGGTGACGATCACATCGGTGTGTTCACCGAGTGATTGCCGAATTGACCCCGCCTCAGTGACATCCCCTTGCGGGGTGGAGGTGGCGTGCGCGTTGATGTGCACGATGTCGCCGGGAGCAAGGTCGGACTCGCGAAGTGCCTTGGTCATGGCCAAGGCCTGACTTGCGCCGCTCGGGTCCGGCTGGACCATGTCGTGCGCATCGGCGGTAATGCCGGCTCCGGCGAGTTCGCCGTAGATACGGGCACCACGGGCCTGGGCGTGCTCCAGCGTCTCTATGACAAACACGGCTGCGCCCTCGGCGAGTACGAAGCCATCCCGATCGACATCCCATGGCCGCGATGCCCGCTCGGGTTCGTCGTTGCGCCGGCTCATGGCCTGCATCTGGGCGAAGCTGGCGATCGGCAGCGGGTGGATGACCCCCTCGGTGCCTCCGACGACGGCAACATCGGCGCGGCCGAGCCGCAGCATGTCCAGTCCCAGCGAAATCGACTCATTGCTTGATGCGCAGGCCGACACCGGGGTGTGTACCCCAGCTCGGGCACCGAGCCGCAGACTGACGTTTGCCGCGGAGGCATTGGCCATCAGCATCGGGATGGCCAGCGGGCTGACTCGGCGAGCGCCTTTTTCCTTCTGGATGTCCCAGTTCGACAGCAGCGTGACCATCCCGCCGATACCTGTCGCGATGGCTACACCGAGGCGCTCCCGGTCGACGGGGTTGTCCTCGCGCAGCCCGTACCCCGCGTCCTGCCACGCCTCCAATGCGGCGACTACGGCAAATTGTGCGGAGCGGTCGAGCCGGCGGGCCTCGACGCGTTCCAAGATCTCCGCAGGGTCGACGGCGGCCTGCGCGGCAATCTGGACCGGCAGATCAGCGGCCCAGTCGGCTTCGATCCTGCGTACGCCGGACCTGCCGGTCAACAAGCCGTCCCAGGTGGTCGGGACATCGCCTCCGAGCGGAGTAGTGGCTCCGAGGCCGGTGACGACAACGCGGATGCGTGACATGGCTTGACTCCTGCGAAGCGTGTCGAGTGGTTTGGGCTGGTCCCGGGGCCATCCTTGGTCGGGATGGTCCCGGCATGATCAGCGGCGATCAGGCGGCAGCGCGCTCGATATAGGCGACGGCGTCGCCTACCGTTTTGAGGTTCTTGGCCTCTTCATCGGGAATGCTGACGCCGAACTTCTCTTCGGCGGCGTAAATGATCTCGACCATCGACAGCGAGTCCACATCCAGATCATCGGTGAACGACTTGTCCAGCTGGACGTCATCGGTGGGGACGCCGGCGACCTCATTGACGATCTCAGCTAGATCTGCGCGGACTTCCTCGGTGGTGGGCATCAACAGTGCTCCTTCAGTGTTGGTTGGGATGGTTCCTGCGTCCAGTTTTCAGGGCAGGATGATCACCTGACCGGCGTAGACCAGGCCGGCGCCGAAGCCGATGATCAGGCAGGTCTGCCCGCTATGCGCCTCGCCGGACTCCAGCAAAGCCTCGATGGCCAGCGGAATCGATGCGGCGGAGGTATTGCCCTGTCGGGCGATGTCGCGTGCGACGACGACCCGGCTTGGCAGTTTGAGGGCACGGAACATCGCGTCGGTGATCCGCATGTTCGCCTGATGCGGCGCGAAGACGTCCAGGTCCTCGGGACGTACGCCGGCGGCGTCGAGCGCTTCGGCGGCGGTCTTCGCCATTGTGTAGGAGGCCCACTTGAAGACGGGATTGCCTTCCATCTTCAGTGTCGGCCAACTGGCCTCGCTTTCGGTGGATCGGTACGACTCCGTGTCCCAGGCCAGCGCAGCGTCCCATGGCTCGGTCTGTTGAATCAGCGGCGCTTGATCGCCATCAGACCCCCAGACCACGGGTCCGATGCCGGCGAACTCACTGGGACCGATCACCGCGGCACCGGCACCGTCGGCGAAGAGAAAGACCGTGGACCGGTCGGACCGGTTGGTCATGTCGGTGAGCCGCTCGACGCCGATGATCAAGACATACTTCGAGGCGCCAGTCCGAATGAAGGAGTCGGCCATCGCGGTGGCGTAGCAGAACCCAGCGCAGGCCGCTGAGATGTCGAAGGCGGCGGCGCTTTTGGCTCCGAGTTCGCTGGCGATCGTGGTGGCGACGGCGGGTGTTTGGGAGAGGTGGGTGACGGTTGAGACGATGACTGTGTCGATCTGGCCGGCTTCGATGCCAGCGCGGTCCAGCGCCTTGCGGGCGGCCGCGAGCGACATCATCTGGATCGTCTCGTCATCGGAAGCCCAGCGGCGCTCGATGATCCCCGATCGGGTACGGATCCACTCGTCGGAGGAGTCGATCATCGTGCAGATCTCAGCATTGTCGACCACCCGACGGGGCCGATAGCCGCCAACTCCGAGGATGGCAGAGTGCTTCGCTCCGGGTGTGACGTTGAGCATCATCGGGTGACCTCGGTTGCGTCTGCGGATTCGACAGTCGGGTGCAGTCGAAGTAGCGGCTGACCAGGGGCGACAGGATCCCCGTCCTCGACGAGCCACTCGACGACGATGCCGCCGTGCGGCGCGCTCACCGGCATTTCGTCACGCAGGTTCTTGACCATCCCGACTGTGCTGTGGGTTGGCAGGATCGTGTCAGCCTCGATGTCCTCGGTGCGTACGAACTGGCCTTTGCCGGGGGAGACGATCAGGCGCCAGGTCGGACTGCCAGCGATCGGGGAAGCCGCTGCTGCGCCGCCGTGCTTCTGAACGAACTCCATCGCCTCTTCCAGCTGATCCGGTGTGTTGAGAGCGAAGAGCTCCACGCCCTTGAGGTTCCGTTTGGCGATGCCTGTCAGGGTTCCTGCCGGCGGCATCTCGAGCAGGCCGGTGACGCCAAGATCGCTCATCGCTGTCATGCAAAGGTCCCAGCGGACCGGCGCTGCCACTTGGCCCACCAGTCGCCGGAGTACCTCGCGGCCATCGTGCACGACTTGGCCATCGGTATTTGACAGCAGCCGGGTACGCGGGTCATGGGTAGAGATGGCACGGGCCAGAGCCTCGAGCCGGGCGACGGCGGGCACCATGTGCACGGTGTGGAACGCTCCCGCAACGCTGAGCTCGATGAGCCTGGCGCGGGCTGGAGGATCAGCCGCCAAAGCGGCCAACTGATCCTTGGTGCCGGCAGCGACGATCTGGCCGGCGCCGTTGTTGTTCGCGGCCGTCAGGCCATGGGCGGCGAGCCTGCCGAGCACATCCTCGGGGTCACCGCCGATAACCGCCGTCATGGAGGTCGGGCTAGCGGCGCTAGCCTCCGCCATAGCACGGCCACGCTCGCGTACCAAGACCATCGCTTGCTCTGCAGACAGCACGCCGACACCTGCCGCCGCGGTGACTTCACCAACCGAGTGACCCGCAACGACACCAACCAGCGGGTAAGCGTCGGCCGGATGCGGAAAAAGTTCCAGCGCGGCCAGGAGGCCGGCCGCGACCAGGAGTGGTTGGGCAATCGCGGTGTCTCGAATGGTTTCGGCGTCGGCTTCGGTGCCGTAGTGCCTCAGATCGAGGCCTGAGACTGCCGAGAGCCAGCTGAGCCGGTCAGCGAACGAGGGCTCGTCCAGCCACGGACCGAGGAAGCCCGGTGTCTGCGCCCCCTGACCAGGCGCCACAATCGCAAGCACATCTGTACTATTTCTTGGTCCCGACGAAAAGGCGGTATCGGGTCGGCACGAATCTTCGGACGCCTAATTGTCACTTCCCCACAGTTTTGTCTGAAGCTTCGCCGCCCAGTCTGGTGGCGGACGCGCGATCCGAAGGTCGTCCCTCGGCGCTTGCTTCATCGCCCAGTGGGTGCTGGTTCCTCCGGACGGGAGCGGGCGAAGAGCCGGCCGAGGGTGATCGCCAGCCGCAGCGCGTACGCGTCGCGTGGGTCGGTGGGGCTGTAGCCAGTGACCTCGTGGATTCGCCGCAGTCGGTAGCGCACGGTGTTGGCGTGGACGAACAATGCCCGCGCCGCTGCTTCGACCGATAACCCCTGGTCCAAGAAGGTGACCAGTGTCTCGAGCAGGCCTCCGCCGGCCACCTGCAACGGCTCGTAGATGTCGTGGGCCAGCGCGCGGCGAGCATGACCATCGCCAGACAGCGCGCGCTCCGGAAGCAGATCGTGAGACGTCACCGGCCGCGGCGCCTCCGGCCAACCAGCCGCAGCGCGGTAGCTCGAGACCG
>Ga0193739_1000209_pt1 | contig 16382 bp, 19 predicted proteins | sample L2a2metaG_FD_144926 | JGI IMG/M metagenome (GOLD analysis project Ga0193739, IMG submission 144926) | Soil microbial communities from a riparian zone of the East river system, Colorado, United States - L2a2 | ecosystem: Environmental > Terrestrial > Soil > Riparian zone | place: USA: East River...
TTTGAATGTGTTGAATGCATGGAATAACTTTATGGAGTTACCTCAGACTACCGTGATAGTCCAAGTACGAGATACTAACTTAGATATATTGTATTGATTAACTGATTTCTAGATGTTTGGGAATAGAAATAAGAAATCAAAATGGAAAATGGAATACGAGGACACAATTTACAAGATATACGATTGGAACAGAAATCTGGCAGGATATTTCTTTCCTGATTACGATCTGGAAGAAACCAAAGAGAATGAAGATGAAATTATTGAAAAACTTAACCAGTCGCACCAAAGTGTACAAGGAGGAAATATTCTCCTTCCCATGGTAAAATTAAACTTACTTGATAAAGAAGAAGGAATAGACTTGGATTATGCTATTGTAGCTCTGGAACAAAGTCTTCAACGAGTCAAAATATGGAAGCAATGGTTACTACAAAATGGTAGTCAATTTGAGATAAATGGAAATGCGATATTTACTTCAAGAGAGGACAGGGAGATGCTTTCAATTGGTATTAAAATAAAGAAACACATAACACTTGGAGAAAAAGAAATACTTAATACATTAATACCATTATTGGACGAATTGCATGAAGCTGGGCTATTGTAGAAAGAATTATTCTATATGAAGGGTAAAAAAAATGATAGATAGATTTACCTTGTTATTTGAGGAATGTTATAACATAGTAGAACGTGCCAAAAATGATATCGGAGTCCAATGCTTCAATTAAAGTTACCAGACTATGGACAGATAATGTTTTAGGCTTAATTCAACCTATAGAAAATAAAAAGAGGCTCTTCGTATTAGAGAGGATTACAAAACTCTAAAGTTTTCTTTTACTCATCGAAAAGATCATCTAGTTGTATGGAGCCATACCAGACCACCTACTATAGTAGACATATGATATGTGAAATTAAGTGTTAACTCGTATTCAATTAGGCATGGCCGTATAACTAGTTAATTGAAATGAATCAAGTGTTGGCTGGATCTCATTTAATATAGAATCAAATTTCTCCTTGGGATTCAGCAATATTATTGCATATAACTCATTTTGCTTTTGAGTTAGAATCAACATCCCCTTAAAAGGAACATCATAACCTTGAGGTATCTTACGTAAAAAATCATTTTCTGGTATTATGCCCGAGGAAGAATTCAAGAGTTTTGAAGGAGAAGAAAGATTAAGCAAATATCTATAACCGTGATTACTGTGACCAAAGGTTAACTGATCAGCAGATTCTAGTATTCCTTTATGTTTTAAATATTCGGTCATAAAAGGACCAACCAAGAATAAAGGAAATACCAAATTGTCAGGAGCCTTAATTATTGCAAGGACGCTTTTGGTAGAATTTTGAAACCATATCATCGTAGTCGAATTATTAGTAGGACTTGGTTCCCAATTCAGAGGAGGAGTCACCTTAATCTCATCCTTAATCTCACTAAAGGCAAGGCTCGGCGCAGACAATAACGAAAATGTTGTTACTAAAATTACGGGAATTAGAATTCTATTCAATTTCCATCTCTTTTCTATTTATTTTTAATAGTGGAGTTTATAGATCATTCACGTATGAAACCCTTCTTATCCATATAGCTCTCGCGTACCCATTTTTCCAATTCTTTGTCAGATAATTCTGTTCGAATTTTTAGGACGTATTCCGCGTCTTTTCCCACAGGATATCTCATATTTGGATTGGATGAATTGACAGCTTTTAGAATCACTTCAGCTACATCTCTTGGGTGAGATGAATCAGCAATGATCGATTGGAAGCCTTCAAATACCCTCTGTATGGTGCCTGCGTAAGGTGAATTCTCTGGATTATAATTTTTTCCAGTCTTGCTATTGTCAATAAAATTGCTTCTGATAGCCCCCGGCTCAATCAAAATGACATCAATATTAAATTGAGCAAGTTCTTGTCTTAATGACTCTGTAAATCCCTCCACAGCAAACTTGCTTGCGTGGTATGCAGTAAGAAATGGCACTAATCCTATTCTTCCACCAAGAGAACTTATGTTTACGATTGTACCACTTCCCTGTTTCCTCATCGTTGGTATCACTGCTTTACATGCTCTAATCACTCCAAAGAAATTTGTTTCAAACTGTCCCTTTATCTCATCAATCGTCAACTCTTCGAGTGAGCCAAAAAGATCATAGCCCGCATTATTGACTAGAACGTCTATCCGGCCATTCTCTTTAACGATGATGTCAATGGCACTATTTACTGAACTGTCATCATTTACATCTAATTGAATCACCTTCAATGGGATGCTTTCCTTAGCAGCTATTTTCAGCAGTTCATCGCTCTTCTTCAAATTTCTCATAGTAGCATAAGTTACAAACTGATTCCTTGATAACAAAAGAGATGTTTCGAATCCAATACCACTCGAGGTACCTGTTACTACAGCCACTTTCTGGTTATTGTTAGTTCCCATACAAAGTGTGTGTTCAAGAAACACATAAAGCTGGTGTTTTTCGTACTAGGAATCTTGCGAAGTAAGTTGTTGGAATCGTACCGCCATCTTGAAGCACCTGATTGTCTATAGTATTTTCTAAACAAGTATATGAGCCTGAATACTTAGCCGGCCCGTCGGGGCGAATTTGATTTTTCATTATCACCAATAATAAAGATATGTACTGATCAAGGACTAGTGAAGTTAGGAGGCTATGCTTTTATCCCAATCGTGAGAAGGTATCCTACTCTTAACTCGTTTTCGTAAATATAAGGCCTAATGGCATTCAGAAAATCTTTTCGCAAGAGTTCGACCTTTTGTTCGCCTTGTTCTTTGACTACTCGAATAGCCTGTATCAAAGGACCGTATTTTGTACTAAAATGAATCCAATAATGATTTGGGCTTAATATGGGAACATTAACAGTACCTCGTTCAAAATAAATTTCGTTGACTCCGCTCAGACGCTTTCGGACTACATCTGGGATTCCCCACTCCATTGGAGAAGGTAGGGGATTCGGAACTGAAGTTGATGTGTATTTGCCTATCGTGCGAAACATGCTTCCCACAGAAAGTTCTGGAGGCCAAGTTGCAAGCCCAATAGATCCGCCTTTCTTCGTAACTCTTAGAATTTCTTTAGTTGCTAGTTCTGGATGAGGTGCGAACATTTGCCCAAAAGTTGAAAGAACGATATCAAATGACTCATCTTCAAAAGGAAGGTCCTCAGCGTCTCCTTGCTTCCACTCTATACCATCTATTTCTGCCATCGTTTCTTCTTCGACAGCCTGATCCAAGAGTTCAGATGTCAAATCGAGGCCCGTGACTCTTGCGCCCATTCTGCGAGCCGTGATGGCGGTATTTCCATTTCCGCAGGCGACATCAAGAACAGATTTATCGGGACTTATATTTACTAATCGCACTAGATGTGCAGATATAGGCGGAATGAATGTTGCTATACTACGGTAATCTCCTGAAGACCACGTTGCAATAGCTTTTTGGTTAAACTCATTCATAGATAGGAATTGCTTAGTCTCCCTTTTTATTTTATCCGTTGAATGTCGGTACGTGTTTTAGATTTACGTGATTATATCTGAGCATGTTATAACTAAGAATCATGCCCATGCTGGACATCTTTCATATGTTATATTATTTTGTAATGGAAATTATGAATTATTTTGCAAAATTTTATAGGTTCCGAATGTATCGGGAATCGAACCTTGCATGTTGTATGGATCTACTAACTAGTATTAACCTTTTATTTTATTATTGGTCTATTATTGGTTCAAAAACTTGGATATTATCATTTTTTCTATCGGATACGTATACACGTCCTTCAGAGTCTATTGCCAGGTGTTCTGGATCTACGAATTCGCCATCCCCTTCTCCGTAAGAACCCCATTTTGTAATGAAATTACCTTGAGGGTCAAATTTTAGAACTCTGGGTTGTTGACTACAGCCAGGATCAGATTGCGGATCTGTTACATACACGTTGTCATACTTATCAACAGTAATATGCTCGATGTGACAAAACTCAGAATTTCCACTACCTTTTGAGCCCCACATTAAAACAGCATTCCAATTGCTATCAAATTTTTGGATACGTTCGTTTCCCCTTTCATTTACTATGAAATTGCCCTTTGAATCTATAACGATTGTCGTCGGAAGATTGAATTCACCGCGCTTGTTACCGAATTTACCTATTGTTTCAATAAAGCTTCCGTTTAAATCAAATTTTTGGATACGATTGTTTTTAGAATCTGCAACATATACATGTTTCAAAGCTCCATCTACAGCGACATCTCGGGGATTATCAAATTTTCCAGGCTCATTACTCGGTTCAGCGTCTTTGTTACCAAATTTTAAGATAAATTTACCGTTACTGTCGAATTTTTGCACTCTATCATTTGCTCTGTCAGCAACCCATACGTTACCCTCAATATCAACATCTATTCCGTACGGGACGTGAAATTGACCATTGCCCTTTCCTAATTTACCCCAAGCAAAGAGGAATGTGCCGTTCTTGTCGAAAGCCTGGATTCTACTACCATCCCTGTCAACAGCATAGAGAATTTTTTCATCAGGACTAAAATCTAAGTCATGAGGACGCAAAAACTTACCATCTCCCGTTCCCTCTCCTCCCCATTTTTTAATGAATGTGTAAGTCTGTTCCATGTCATCTCCTATAGTTTTTTGAGCAGAACCGGAAACGATAGAGCTAATGGCAACTGCAAACGCTAGTAAAGATGTCCCTAATGTTGTTATGACTAGCATGAAAAATCCTTTTGCATGCATACTTATATCTCCTATCAGAACATACAAATAGATAAGCGATCTGATACACTCATCTAAGTTTTTTAACAGTGATTAAATAAACATATTTTTGGAAGAATTCATATTTCCTTGTTCCTTTTGTGTAGTAGGTTCTATCACATGATATTTAGCTTTTCATTTCTGCGAGCATTGGAGTTACCCACTAAGAATTATATAATGAATTTTATATTATACGTAACAATAAGATAAGTGAAATTGAACTTCAAAACATGTCGTCATTGGGCATGTAATAAGGCAGACAATACCTGCGTAGGTTGTGGGGCTATAATTTGCCCAGTATGTCTAAAAGAGCCAGTAAATTGTAAATGTGAAAATAAAGATATTTGTTGCACATCATAATTTAGTGTTGACCACTTCCTCATCCATAGCAATAAAATAACTTTAGATGCTACTATTCTTGTCCCTTAGAGCTAGGAATGCATTCTACTCTAGGAGGTATCGCTTTGAATGTCAGTCCTTCTGATATTTTATTTTGTTCAATTAAAAGGAACGAAAAATTACCACATGTATGTCAGTTTTCATTTTTGTTTTCTTACTAAAATGTAATTACCTTCTATTTTCACTTCATACTTTGGAACTGCTCTCACTGCAGGAGGCTTTGTCGGCTCACCGCTCCTAACATCGAATCTTGAACCATGCCAAGGGCATTCAACTTCATACCCTTCAAGCGTTCCCTCGTCCAAGGGACCTCCAACATGAGTGCACACATTTCCTATGGCGTAATAATTTCCTTCAGCGTTAATTATACAGACTTTTTCACCATCTACCTCAACTGCTTTCATAGATGAGGGTCCTATTTCTTTTGATTCAGCAACCTTTACAAAATTCTCAGACATTTTCTACAATTATTATTCCTCAAAATAGTATATAACCAATTATAGGTATAAGCGATAAAATTGAATTCACAGGTGTTCGGACGTCTCGGGATATGTATGAAAATTTAATTGGAGAACTTGTAAAAAATTGATGTATGTTGAATCTTTGGCTTTAAAAGATGGTTTGAGGTTACCCGAAATAAGAGATTAGATTTCATCATAGCTCGTCGGGAATCGTGTTATTAACAATCCGGATCTTATTTAGAGGAATTTTGTAACGAGGGTCTGGTCCCCAGCAGTGAACCTACAGTTGGTGTCTGTTCAAGTTCAAGATCGACAGTAAGCACATTTGATATTGACCTTGTCTTTGACAAATCTGTGAGTGTAACATTCGCCGATACGCTTGTAAGCGACTTATCTCGAAAAGTAGTCTTAAGTGTCTCTGTACCGCCGTCACTCTGAGCAGTAAAACCGCCTGGAATTGATGTAGTTCGTAGTAGTGTACCGTTCGGAGCAAACACTGCCATCACTGCGTTTATCATTTCATTTCCTAGTGATTCATCTTCAACAGAATACTCTATATTTACTCGAACTTGGTTTGCGTCAGTACTTGTTAGAGGCACGAAGCTTGAGTTACCTGCTGAAATGGTTATACCTTGAGTAGCTTGTGCGAATGCGGACGGTGCAGAGCCTATTATAAAATTCAAACCAATCATCGACAAGACAAGACCTAACATAATCATATATATAGTTAAATTGCCCATTATTGCTTTTTCAACCATAATGCATTACCCATCCTAAATAAAAAATGTTTCCTATACATATTCCAAATGCTGACCTAATTTGCTAATGATCGGATAATAATTGAATATTTTTTGGAGAAGAGCTTAGTGATTTTGCTCAAAAGTTAGTGATTTTAAGAGATATGGCGTTAAGAAATTATTAGAACTAGGGTGGGGGACAAGGAAGGGATACAATATTTTGCAACCAATCGTTTAGATGTTTGCACCATATATTCTTCTAAAGTAGCATAGAGAACATAGACGAAAAAATCAGAGGAAAAAATATTTCTTTGCATTTAAGCCATTTTGAAGTAAGACAAACCTCACCACCACCATTCGATAGTAATTATTTTGAGGCAGTTTATTCACATATGTTCTATGATCTACGTTTCCTAGATGAGGAACTGAAGTTTCTTTTCGTCACTAATTTTTATGCAAGACTAGGTATTGATCTATTCCAGCAGCGCAGGTTGACTTTAGGTAATTCTGCACTTACATCCTTTGTCCTTTAGTATCTCTAGTTGCTCGTCATATGAATTTACGAACTTTTCCTGAATTGACAGACCAGTAGCAAATACCGTATTTAGATCGCTTTTGTGTTGGTAATTTCTTTTCTTCAATTCTATGACAAGCTCTTCATGCCTAAGATATAGAGCTGTTAATTTCCCCTTCCATCTTAGGGTTTCAGGGTGTCTGGAATAACCAGATTTATTTTGTGTCAAAATATTCCACAGTCCGTGCAATTCACTATGCTCACCAAGAAGGTGTTTCGTGCATAATTTATTTGCAGGAATGTCCCAGACTCTCATATCTTTATTATTTCACCAATTTGAGAAGTTAGTAGTTTATCGTTTATCATTATTACAATGCCTAATACTAATCCATATATCAAATGACCCATAAGACTTGCAATTGAAGGTAAATGGCCTAACTTATGGTTCCATAAAGAATGCCCCGTTATTGGCTTGTGGATTGGTACAAGTGTGGCAATCCAAAGAGCAAATCCATATCCCACTGATAACATCAAGGTGTAATCCCGCGTAATAGGAATGTCGAGAATTGATAGTATAAATGGAAACGCGATACCTGCCAATGACCCATTTAGGAAATGCAGAAAGAAAATATATTTGAAATTAATTTTATTCCGAGCAATATGGAAAAATTTAGTAGAAAGTAATTGGTTTTCATGCCATTCAAATACTCCCAGCAATCCCCATTTTCTCCATGACGGGATTTCGGTCAATGTCATTACCGCTGTAGCTACTATTCCTGAAACAAGACCACTAAAGATAGCATCCGCACCTGTGATAATCATTTTTTTATTGTTTCACTAACTTTTGCTTCGTCTTTTGTAACTTCTCTGATACTGGGAAGAATACCACTTAACTTTATCCCTTTCAAAAATCTTACTTTTTTGAGTTTATCATTTTGGTTTTTTATTGTTATTGATTCAATTCCAATACCACCAATTAGTATAGGAGGAGGAGCGCTTATCCTTGACTCTAATATTTTATTTATCAATTTTTTTGAAGCACCGATATTCTCATCCAAGGTTACTGAGATCATAATCAAATCAGGATTAAATTTACCTGCAAAAGCTATGATTGCGTCAGAAGGAACAGAAGGTGCAATGTTGGAGACGCAATATCCTTTGCTTCTTAGAAAACATTCGATTACCATACATCCTAAACTATGATATTCACCTTCAGGTGTGCATATCAAGATCTTGAGAGCTTTTCTATTCGCCACAGGATTCCTTGAGACCCTTTCATTTATTATTTTTACAAGTGTATGCGCAGCATTACTACAGACATGCTCTGTAGCGACATTCAGTTTACCCGCCTTCCACAATTCTCCCACCTTGTACATCACAGGGGCCAACAATCTTTCATAGAATTTAAGTAGTCCAAAAAATTGAGAATATCTCTCAAATATAGCAATCAGGGATTTGATATCATTACTTTTGAGAAGCTCCAACATTTCCTCTTTCATGGTAAACTCCATTTTTTCTGCATCCGAGGAATGACAAGCAATAAACGTAACAACGTTTGGGTCCTTTTGATACTCTTTTGGGATATCCTCAAGTGCTACTTTCGAAGATCTACCCAGATATTTAACAATCTCTTGTCTTACTCTACCATTCTTGCTATCCCATACGTTCCTTACAAGATAAGCATATGAATGGCCTTTCACTTTTTTATCTCTGATAAATACCAAACTAGTACACTTGATCCCCTAATAAAGAACGAAGTAAGCAAGCGATTTATGTGAAGCTGTCGGCGTTCGTAAGCAAATGATCTTTCCATGTTTTAACATACTAAAGACAGTGAATTCGTATTTTGTGAAATAGATTGTGGGAAGACGCAATAACCAGACCTGCTATTCCTGCACCTATGCAATTTCGAATTGTCATGACATATCCTGGTGGTGTTGCAAGAACTGACGTCCCAAATATTAGATAGAAATTATCAAGGAGCCAAAATGTCAATGTAATCCATCCAATTATCCCAGCTATTATCGACCCAAGTCTAGCGCCTTTATGTATAAAGAATATTGAAAAAGCTATACCAACATACCAGAGGCCTGCCAATACCACCCATATGGGCTGAAAGATTTCTATTCTCGCATCCAACAAGTAGTACGTAAATCCTATAATTGCCAGCGCGATAGTAGAGGCTAATAATATTCGTTTATTCAAACATGAAGAGGTTCGCTCTTTTTTGATTATTCTCTCATTTTCAGTTTGCTCGTTCCTTGCTATTTTAATTGAGTTTTCAAAGTTCTTTAAATGAAGTGGAATAATGTCTGCAATAGAATTGTCTTTTACTATTGCCTCATGTTTGAGACTGTCGATTAGGGGCCGTGCAAGGGATGCTTTCACGGGTGTTATGAGATCAACCCAGTAAGAAGAAAGTCTTGGTGTTAAGAATGGAATGATAACGATTTTAATCGATTTTTTGAGTGTATTACTATATCGTCTCATCATATCCAAGTAAGTGAGTATCTCCGGACCACCGATATCGAATGTTTTGGACTTTGTTTCATTCGTTTCTATAGATCTTACCAGATATTCTACTACATCATCAACTGCAATGGGTTGACATTTGGTCAATACCCATTTTGGACATACCATCAAAGGTAACCTTTCTACAAGATATTGCAACATTTGAAAAGATCCGCCTCCTTGTCCCAAAATGACAGCTGCTCTAAATATTGTAACTTCAGCATTTGACTTTTTTAAAATTTCTCCTACCTCTGTTCTACTTCGCATATGTTTGGATAATTCTTGTTCGGGTGCATTTGTTAAGCCCCCAAGATAAATAACTCTCGGTACTCCGGCTTCATTCACTGCCCGAGCAAAATTTTGTGCAGCAACTCTATCACGCTCTGCAAATTTTTTCCATTGCTTTGATGAGCCTTCCATAGAATGTATAAGATAGAATGCAACATCCATGCCATTCAATGCCTTTACCAATTCAGGATAATTCTGGACATCAGCACGAACGAATTCCACATGATCCTCTTGATTAAAATATCTTGAAATTGAATTCGGGTCCCTTGTCATGCATCTTATGTTCCAGTTGGTAGTACCACAGATGGAAAGTAATCTCTTTACTAGTCTACTGCCGATAAATCCACTAGCCCCTGTTACTAAAATGTTGGCACCTCGATTTTCTTTATCTGAACCTCTAGTGACGTATCGAGGAACTATTTTTAACTCCTTTTTGTCTTGTGTATCATTTAACGGCACTTTCAATATATAAGGCCTCGTTATTCAATATCGATCTGCTAGTCTGCAAGATATGCAAGTTGCTTCCTCTTACTCAACCATTCTTGTATTAATGACATTTCGAGAATTGAGTCTAAGTATTGACATTCTTGCTGTCACAAATCCAAAGATTGCTCCATATATTAGATGGAATAGTAACGATGCTCCGATTACTAAGTAATACAATCCAGCAAAATGGTTCGCTATATTGCTTGCATAGGTATTAGACTCCAATATCATAAGTGTATCAAGTTTTGGTTGGATTCCGTATGTTGCTAGCGGTACGAATAATACTGCCCACAATGCGATCCCAAGTATCAAACCAAAGGTAACTCCCCTTTTCACGTTGAATGGAATCAGTTTTCGCCAGAATAACGCTAATTGTCCAAATATGTTACCTGCTACAGTACCAGTCAATAAATGTAAGCCAAACCCAATGTATTGAGCGTCGTTAGGATCGTTAATTCCAAGTGACAATCCTATTACGGCAAAAAAAGTGCCATATGGAGTACCTGATACAAGATCTATTAGTTCCAGAAGACTCGATATTGCCATTGCTGATATCAATCCTGCGAGAGTGCAGTAAACTATCAACATTTTTGGTGTATTTTCTACTTTTTGTAGTTCCATAACCGTATAGAGGCCGTTCTTATATTTAAAATGATGCTAACTTTTTGCTCTAGTGCTAACTTATTGATTAGCGAATGTTATTAAGATTAAAGTCATATCCTCCGACTATAATTGTTAGACTTCGGAAACATTTATTAGCATCTCTAACTAACTTAAATATAGTTAATAAACTTGATGAGTTACCCAAGAATAGCGGTACTGTTTGGTATTGTTCTTTCCGTTATTATTTTCGCTATTTCTACAGCTTTATATAGTAGAGGTTCGCTTAGTGATCAAAATTCGTCCAAGCTAGACAGTTTTGGTGGTCATACACCAGGCTATCCTACACTTCAGACAACTGGTGATGTTTTAGATCCAACTTCATTTGTCATAAACCCGAAGACTGCAGTTGTAGAACCAATGAAATACTTGAGGGAATTTAATTACGGAAAACTGTCAGCGTCTTCTAATGGAACTGTGATAAGAGATTTTACAATTATTGCATCGGATCAACAGACTAAAGAAGTTTCTCCAGGCGTCTTCTATAATGTATGGACGTTTAACGGTACAATACCAGGGCCAACTTTACGAGCTACAGAGGGCGATACAATCAGGATCACTTTAATGAATAATGGTTCTAAATTCCACTCAATACACTTTCATGGCATACACCCTTCCGAAATGGATGGAGTCTTTGAAGGAATTGCACCTGGGGGCAAATTCACTTATGAATTTACTGCAGAACCGTTTGGAGTATTCCCATACCATTGTCATATGCAGCCACTCGAGGAACACATAACTCATGGTCTTTATGGTGCATTGATTATAGATCCGAAGAAACCAAGAGCGAGTGCTGATGAGATGGTAATGTTAATGAACGGTTACGATACTGATTTTGATACTGAAAATAACTTCTATACCGTTAACGGTATCCCATACTATTACATGCACCATCCAATTCAAATTGACAAAAATAGATTAATTCGAATATATCTACTAAATATGCTCGAATTTGATCCTTTAAACAACTTCCACCTACACGCAAATATGTTTGATTTCTATAAAACCGGGACGAAATTGATACCAGATGAATATACTGATATCGTTACTATGAACCAGGCAGAACGGGGAATATTGGAATTCAGCTATAAATATCCGGGAAAGTATATGTTCCATGCTCACAAGACTGAGTTTGCAGAGAAAGGGTGGACAGGTTTATTTCTTGTAAAAGAGGGGACAAATCAGTCTATTAATGAGAATTTAAACGTTACTTTAACAAGGAATAGTACTAATTACTCTATCTCTGATTTTAATAACACAACTGACCTGGTGTCAACAGGAGGCGTAAATTAATGGAAATAGAGGAAGGCAATACTAGTAATACTCACAGAGTATCGATGCGGACTATACTATTTGGAGTTGTTCCCTTTATCGTTATTGGGACAATGATAGTATTGCTATTGAATTCTCCGGGAATCTTATTCCAAAGCTCTATCAAACCGCTACCTGAAATTTCTATTGAGAAGGTCGAGTTTTTAGATGACAGTACGATAGTGGCATTTGTAAGAAACACAGGACCTTCAGAGATCACCATAGCACAAGCTGATGTGAACGACAGAATATATCCTGCAGCAGTTGAGCCTGGACGAACATTAACTCGATTCGCAGATGCTAAGGTAATAATCCCGTTTGTATGGAATACTGGAGAGCCATATGAGATAGGAATAACTACAGATGATGGAACCCGATTTGGTGAAATGGTCAATTCTGCAGCTGAGGCGCCGCGGCCAACAGTAGGACAGGCTTCAACATTTGCTCTCATTGGTACATACGTAGGCATTATTCCCGTGATGATAGGTCTTGCATGGTATCCATTCATTAGGAGGTTAAGTCCCAATAAGTATAACTTTTTCCTTAGCCTTACTGCAGGATTGTTAGTTTTTCTTGGTATAGATGCTCTACTAGAAAGTAACGAGATAGCAGTGGATACTCTTGCACCTGCCTTCAATGCACAGATTCTAATTATTATGGTTGCAATTGTTACTTTAGTAACCCTACTATATGTTTCACAGAGACTCATTCAGCGTGCCTCAAAGCGTTCCAAACCTGAAATTGAATATAAGCCAGGATACTCAAGCCACTCAGAACCTGATTTGGGAACAAGGAATACGAAATCCTCTTCTAGGTCATTGCAACAACAACTGTTGATAAGGCCTATTGCTATATCCATGATGATTTCAATTGGTATCGGATTACATAATTTTGGAGAAGGCCTGGCTATCGGAGCAGCAGTCTTGTTAGGAGAAGTAGCTCTAAGCTCATTTTTGATTTTAGGATTCACCTTGCACAACACCACAGAGGGGTTGGCCATTGTAGCACCGATGGCTAAGAGTCGAAGAATTCCTTTAGCAAAATTAATGATTATGGGTTTGATAGCAGGAGGTCCTACAATTTTGGGAGCATGGATAGGCGGATTTTTGTACTCTCCTATAGCAACTGTAATTTTTCTCTCAATTGGCGCAGGCGCAATATTTCAAGTAGTTTACTCGATTGGCTCGTGGATGTATCACACTAATGGGAGTAGAGGATTGCTGAACAATCATTGGATTATCATGGGCTTTGCATTAGGAATGTTAATAATGTATCTTACAGGGCTGTTGGTATAACGATGATTATTAAATATTTAGCACTAGGAGGGAAACTAAGGGGTCATTCTGATGAATAAACTCAGCGAAATGACAGGGTTAGACAAGGATAATAGACTGTTGGCTATTCGCGATGCAAATAGTGTAAAGAAACAGGATCGGACAGATAGAATGGAGGATTATCTAGAAGTAATTTATGAACTGGTACAACAGAAGGGATATGCTACAACTGTAGACATTTCAAGTTATCTTAATGTAAGTTCTCCTAGCGTGACCAAAATGATGCAGAAGCTCGATGAAACGGGTTATCTAAACTACGAAAAATATAGAGGCATTAAGCTAACCAATGAAGGAATTCGTATTGCTCGAAATATTCGAAACAGACATGGTCTTTTAGCCGAGTTCTTTATGATAATTGGAGTCGACGAGGAAACCGCTAATAATGATGCAGAAGGTATAGAGCATCACTTGCATCCTGAAACTATGAGGAAGCTTGAAGAATTCATAAATGAACTAAAAAAACATAATTAAAAAGAATATAAACTTTGAATGCCAGCTTCATAGAAATGGCTGAAAATGAAGAAGAGTCAATTAACATCATTAATGAAAATATTGACAAGGCAATTGAAATGACGCCTGTTATTTTTTCACTGTTTGGTAATGAAAATATAGATACAACTCAATTTGGTTTAACTAATAAATCAGATTTCTATCTCGGTGCAGTAATGGTGAGTGCTTTAGATTTGATAGCAGACAAGTATATGCAAAGATATGCAAAACCCATACCTGATACCGAAAAGATAACTGCATTATCATTAATTTTAAGACGTCTTCCAGATTTCAAAAAGGCAGTCACAGACTTGGGAATATAAACAAGTCTTGTAAATCTAATATTATGAAATTCTCTATTGAAAACTTTGTTTATGGTGCTATTGATGGCGCCGTGACAACTTTTGCTATTGTGGCAGCAGTTGTAGGTGCAGTACTATCGCCATCCATTATCTTGATATTGGGATTTGCGAATCTATTCGCGGATGGGTTTTCTATGGCTATTGGAAACTACTTAGCCGTAAAAACACACAATGAATATGTTGCAAGAGAAAGAAAAAAAGAAGAATGGGAAATTGATAATCTGATTGAAGAGGAGAAACAAGAGATCCGAGATATTTACATCAAGAAAGGTTTCAAAGAGGAACTGCTAGAGGAGATTGTACGAATAATTACTGGAAGACGGAAAGTCTGGGTAGATACAATGATGAGAGAAGAGCTTGGATTGATTGAAGACAAGAACAGTCCTCTGGTCAATGCTGTAAATACTTTCGTAGGTTTTAATGCCATAGGTATAATTCCACTAATTCCTTTCATTTTCTTTTATCTTTCAGGATTCAACATATCTATTGGTAACGCTTTTTTTTATTCAATAATAGCCACCGCAAGTGCTTTCTTTTTGATCGGAAGCATCAGGGGAAAAGTCGTGCAGAAACCTATGATCAGCTCAGGATTCAATACGTTATTGATAGGAGGAACTGCGGCTGTAGTTTCCTATGTAGTTGGGCACCTGTTAAGTACAATAGTATAATAAGGATTCTCCCGCGTATAGTTAACCGACAAACTGAAAAATTAATTCTAAAGATAGCCCGTGTCGTCCTAGCTCTTCGTAGAATAGTATAGTGCTCTGGATAAACAGAACTATACACTCGCAAGTGAAGAGATAGATGATATACAATCAGCAGGCAATTGGTTAAATGCAAGAAAAGAACTATTATAAAGGAATCAAGGAGGTTTCATTTCAAGTTTAAGAATTCGGTTTCCACGTTGGATGAGTTAGCTACAACCGAAAATCTTGGTACCATAAACAAGACTCAAATAATTATCGAATTTAATAAAATAGAACAGGCAGTAGGACAACCAGTGATTGATTTTCAAAGATGGTTTTGGTAATCCTCATAATAGGATCGCTGATTGCTATTGGACTACATGTATCCTAATGTTCCGAAAGAGGCTTAATATCAAATTTTAGCATAACAATAACTTAGTAGTGATGGTTATTCATGCATCGTTATCAGATCGGGCCCGTCGGGATTAGTCCCTTCATGTAGTGGGGTTCTACTAACCTATATTTGGGGCTTTTGAATATGGACATAAAATGATTCTTGTGTGTTTAAACTACCCTATACTTAGATGTCAATCTTGGTTAAAAAGTCAGTTTTCAATTAATTCCCCTTGATAGACAATTGTCACAATACTTTTCCACCAGTGTAGCATCAATCAAATCATAACTTGCTATTTGAGTTGCTATATCACCACACATAGAACAATAACCGCCTGCCTTTTCAACCATAAACCTTTTTTTTGAATCTTGAGATGTTCTAGGGTTTGAAATAATGTCTCGCAAATCTTTGAGTTGTTCCTGGGATCTATTCACTGGTCGCACTATTGGGGTTGGTCTATGTTTATTACTATGAGGATAATTTCCGTAAAAAGAATTATGCATGTTTATAGTACACGCTAATAGTATATCTATCTATGTGTTTAGTGTCACAGACATTTATTTGGCCCTAAAGCAGTTTTCTAATATTTGGAAACAAAAAATTAATTCTGTATGTACCAATATAACGAGTATTTTGCTTAGGAAGTATACATAACTAACAGCTAATCCATTTTGCTTAATAGCTGGCCCAGTGAGCGTAATTTTTATCTATTTATTCTTGTTAATAAGGTTAAGTTTTCTAGTAAAGAGCAACATGGCGCCTTTTACTATGTATTGGAAAAAGATATTGATTCAAATAATCTTGTTGGTTAGAGACATGTTTATATGTTACGAAATCATAGTAATTATATGTCAAATGATCTAAATGAGTTAATTGCAAGGAAAGATAAGCTAGAGGGAGAACTCCATCATGAATTATCAACTGATTATAATGAGTTGATGAAAAAGTTGAGTGAAAGTTTTCGCGATATGCACGAGAATTCAGTGCAATATTATAAGCAAAAGGC
>Ga0193739_1000211_pt1 | contig 16364 bp, 17 predicted proteins | sample L2a2metaG_FD_144926 | JGI IMG/M metagenome (GOLD analysis project Ga0193739, IMG submission 144926) | Soil microbial communities from a riparian zone of the East river system, Colorado, United States - L2a2 | ecosystem: Environmental > Terrestrial > Soil > Riparian zone | place: USA: East River...
GGCGGGGTTAGGGGCCGCCTGGCCATCGAGTCGGGCGGCGAGCTCGCCGAGCATCGTGTCGAACCTGGCGCGTCGCCGGAGCCGATCGATCGCCTTGAAGCGGCCGGTTGAGACAAGCCAGGTACGAGGGTTGGCAGGCAGGCCGTCTCGGGGCCATTGCTGCATCGCTGCCGTGAACGCGTCCTGCAGCGCCTCTTCGGCCAGGTCGAAGTCACCCAGCAGGCGGATCAGCGTGGCCAGGACCCGGCGGGACTCGGATCGATAGAGGCTGTCGATCCGCTCGCGCAGCTCGGCGGCGACGCCGTGGCTCACGGGGCCGAGCGCTCGCGCATCAGGTCGATGACGGGACGCACCTCGATGCTGCCGATGCGCGCGCTTGGGATCCGCCCGGCGATCTGAATTGCCTCGTTCAGGTCTCTTGCCTCGATGAACACGAATCCACCGAGCTGCTCGTTGGTTTCGGCGAATGGGCCGTCCGTCGCCGAGAGCCTGCCGTTGCGGACCCGCACGGTGGTGGCCGCCGCGACATGTTCCAGGGCCTGCGCCAGGATGAGCTGGCCGCTCGCCTGCAGCTCCTCGTTGTTGGCGGCGGTCTCGTCGATCAGCGCGTCGATCTCGGTCTGCGGCATGACGGCGAGCTGGGCCTCATCGGCGTAGACCAGGCAGAGGTACTTCATCGCGGCCTCCGGTGTCGATTTCGACCAACGGCGTTCGACAACCCCATATGAGGCGACGGGATGCGGCCGGCGGCGGGCCTGCACCGCAGCTGGCTCCCTTCTACCTACGGCAACCTCGGGAAGGAGAAGCGGACATGAACATGGCGAACAGGGTCACATCATCCGACGGGACCTCGATCGCGTTCCAGCGATCCGGCGCCGGGCCGGCGCTCATCACGGTGGACCCCGCCGGGAGCTACCGGGACTTCCGTCCCCTGCGGGCGCCGGTGGAGCTGCTGGCAGCGCACTTCACCGTCTATGTCTACGACCGCCGAGGCCGAGGCGCCAGCACCGATACCCTCCCCTACGCGATCGAGCGTGAGATCGACGACCTCGCCGCCCTCATCGCCGAGGCGGGAGGGTCAGCCTATGTGTACGCCATGTCCTCCGGCTCGCTGCTCGCCCTGCACGCCGCGGCGAGCGGGCTGGCCATCCCCAGGCTGGCGCTGTTCGAGCCGCCGATCGAGCCCAACCAGGCCCCCACGGGCGGCTCGGACTTCACCACCGAGCTCGCCGAGCTGGTGGCGGCCGGACGCCGCCGGGATGCGGTGGAGTTCTTCCACCGCGGGATCGGCGTGCCGGAGGAGGTCATGGCGCAGATGACGCCGCCGGTCTGGGCGGCGCTGGAGGCGGTGGCGCACACCCTGGTCTACGACTGCATCATCTCCGACGCGATCTCGCTCGAGCGCATCAGGTCGGTGGCGGTCCCCACCCTGGTCATCCACAGCCAGGGCAGCAGCGGCGAGCTGACCGGCATGGCGGCAACGGTCGCGGAGGCGCTGCCCAATGGCAGCCAGCGCAGCCTGGCCGGTGAGTGGCACGGGATCCCCGACGGAGCGCTCGCCCCGGTGCTGACCGAGTTCTTCAACGGTTGAGACCGCCAGTCGGATGGTGAGCCGGCCAAGCGGGTCATCCGTTGTGGCGATCCTGTGCGCGCTCGAGGGGGAGCCGCACCAGGTCCATGGTGGCGTCGGCGGCTCGTTCGACGAGCACGGCGAAGTCCTCGGCGTGGCGCTTGCCGATAGGCTCCAGGACGTACCTGGCCGGGTCCTGGCGGCCGGGGGGTCGGCCGACGCCGATACGGACCCGCAGGAAGTCGGGCGAGCCGAGCGCCTTGGCGACGTCCTTGAGGCCGTTGTGGCCGGCCGTGCCGCCGTCGCGGCGCAGCTGGAGCTTGCCGGCGGCCAGGTCGATCTCGTCGTGGACGACGATGATCCGTTCGATCGGCGTCTTGTACCAGCGGGCCAGCAGCGAGGCCGGCGCGCCCGACTCGTTGACGTAGCTGTTCGGCCTGGCCAGCACGACCCGGGCGTCGCCGTCGCGGATCTCGGCCACCTGGGCGCGGTTGCGGCGGGTCCGCTTCAGCTTGGCCCCTGCCCGCTCGGCCAGGCGGGCGACCACCATGGCCCCGGCGTTGTGCCGGGTGTTGCCGTACTCGTCGTCGGGGTTGCCGAGCCCGAGCACGATCCAGGGGCCGCCGTCCTCGGAGGCCATCGCCGACCGCGACCGTAGCCGGAATCGCACCAGCCGGCTACGCCTCGGACCGGTCCTCGCCCTCGACGGCCTCCTCGGCCGCCGCAGCCTCGCCCTCGGCGCCCTCGGCCCCCTCTTCCAGCTCCGCCTCCGGCTCGGCCTCGACCGCCGGCGCGACCACGGACACGACCGAGGCCTCGGGGTCGTCGAGGATCACGGCGCCGCCCGGGGCCTTGAGGTCGCCGACCCGCAGCACGTCGCCGATGTTCAGCCCGGACACGTCGGCGTCGACCGCCTCGGGCACGTTGGTCACCTCGGCCTCGACGTTGACCTGGTACAGGTCCTGGTCGGCGATGCCGCCCTCGCGGACCCCCGGCGCCTCGCCGACCAGGTGCACCGGCACCGACACGTGGACCTTCTCCCCCCGGCGGACCTGGATGAAGTCGACGTGGATGAGGCTGCCCTTGACCGGGTGGCGCTGGATCTCCTTGGCCAGGGCCAGGTGCCTGTCCCCTCCGACCTCCAGCTCCATGAGCACGTTGACGCCGGCGTCGGTGCGCAGGGCCTGGCCGAACTGGCGGGCGTCGACGCTCAGGTGCTGGGGGTTGGCGCCGTGCCCGTACAGGACGGCCGGGACCCGCCCGCTGGCCCGCAGGCGGCGGGCGGCTCCCTTCCCGGCGTCCGAGCGGTTCTCGGCGACCAGCTTGTACTCGGACATGGGGGACGAGCCTCCTCGGGGCGGAATGCAACGCAACGCGAAATAGGGCCCGGCGATGCCAGGACGGACCCGAGGGTAGCAGCGCCCGCAGCGCCCGCTCAACCCGCCCGCTGGCCGATCGCCCACTCAACCCGCCCACTCAACCCGCCCGCTGGGCGATTGGCCGCTCAACCCGCCCGCTGGGCGATTGGCCGCTCAACCCGCCCGCTGGGCGATCGTCAGGTCGAGCTCGGGAGCGACCTTGTCCTCGATCAGCTCGAGCACTGCGACCTCGATGGCGCCCTGGTGGGCGGGCTCGCCCAGCTCCTCGACCTGGCCCAGCTCGGGAAGGGCGCCGGCGATGGTCAGGTTGGAGCGGTAGCGGTCGAAGATCCGCGGGTCGATGTAGGAGGCGCGGCACACCGCCGGGGTGTTGCCCATGTAGTGGGCGACCTCCTTGACGGCCCGGCTGATCGCCCTGGTCCTGGCCGTCCTGGAGGAGGCCTGGGTGAACGAGCTGGCCAGGGCGACCGCCGCCAGCACGGTCGCGCTCCAGGTGCGGAAGTCCTTGGCGGTGAAGTCGCCGCCGGTCTGCTCCTTGATGTAGTCGTTGATGTCGTCGGAGCGGATGTCCACCCAGGCCCGCCCGCGCTTGTAGGCGAGCAGGTCGGGACCGCCCCGGCGGCGGCGCTTGAGCTGGGCGACGACCTCGCCGACGGCCGGGTCGAGCACCGACGTCAGGCGCCGCCGGCCGCTCTTGGCCACGTAGTCGAAGGTGATCAGGTCGCCCTCCAGCCGCACATGGCGCTTCTGGATGGTGGCCAGGCCGTAGGTCTGGTTCTGCTCGGCGTAGCCTTCGGAGCCCATCCGGAAGAAGCCCCGGTCCAGCAGCCGGGTCGCGCAGGCCAGCACCCGGTCGCGGGTCAGGCCTTCCTGGGTCAGATGCTCGGCCGCCCGCTCCCGCAGTGCCGGCAGGACGTGGGCGAACTCCAGCATGTGGTCGAACTTGGCCTGGTCGCGCCGGGTCCGCCAGGCCTCGTGGTACAGGTACTGGCGGCGACCGGCGGCATCGGTCCCGACCGCCTGCAGGTGGCCGGTGGGGATCGGGCAGATCCAGACGTCGCGCCAGGCCGGTGGGATCCCAAGGGCCCGGATGCGGGCCACGACCTCCGGGTCGCCGACCGCCTGCCCGGTCGCGTCAACGTAGCCGAAGGAGCGGCCCCGGCGCAGGCGGCGGATGCCCGGCTCCGAGCAGTCGACCCGTCTGATCCTGGCCACGGGCCGAGCTACCGCCGCGGCCCGTTCGCGCGGTCGGCCTGGTCGCGGTCGGGGTCGCCGTCGCAGTCGGTGGTCATGTCGCGCTCCGCTCCCGCTCCTCCTGGGGCTGTTCGGCCTCGTCGCGGGTGAGCCAGCGGGCGGTGCCGATCCGCCCGGAGGCGTCGAAGGCCAGCTCCACCACGAAGCGGCCGTCCGGGCCGTCGACCTCCAGCCGGCCGGTATCGTTGCCCTGGCCGGACGGGCTGGCCGTGACCGCTCCCCGTGACAAGAGATCCTCGTGCCAGCCGGCGATCCCCGGCCGGCCCGACAGGCGCTCGTCGGCGCTGGCCAGCAGGGCGTTCTCGGCGTACAGGCCGGCCGCGAGCCCGGCGTCGCCGGCGCCGAGGGCCGCGGCGTAGGCGGTCATCACCGCCTTGGGCCCGCGCTCGTGCTCCGGGTCGTGGGCGGTCGCCTCGGGGTCGATCCCGGGGGGCGCGGTGTCCGCGGCCGCCGACGGCGTGTCCGGGGCGTCCTCGGGCAGGCCCTCGACCGGCAGGCCGGCAAGGCGCGCGGTCTCGCGCTTGACCGGTTCCTGGCCACCCGTCTGGTCCATGTGTCGTCCTCCCGCTGTCGTCGCCGTGGACGGATTCCCGGTCACGGTCGTCCGGAATCAGGAGACCCCGGGCCCGCCGGCCAGGATGTCGGCCAGGTCGAAGCCGACCGGCCGCTCGAGCTGCTCGTAGGTGCAGGACTCCGGGTCGCGGTCGGGACGCCAGCGCCGGAACTGGGCGGTGTGGCGGAAGCGCCTGCCCTCCATGTGATCGTAGGCGACCTCGACGACCATGGCCGGGGCCAGCGGCTCGAACGACAGGTCCTTCTTGGCGTTCCAGCGCGACGGCTGCCCCCCCGGGATCCGCTCCGGGGTGACGGTGCCGAGCCACGGGTGCTGGTCGGCGTCCTTCAGCCGGTACGGGGCCAGCTCGTCCAGCAGGTCCCGACGCCGCTCCATCGAGAACGACGCCGAAACGCCCACGTGCTGCAGCTGGCCATCCTCGTCATACAGCCCCAGCAGCAGGGAACCGACGACCGGGCCCTTCTTGTGCCAGCGGAACCCGGCGACCACGCAGTCGGCGGTCCGCTCGTGCTTGACCTTGAACATCACCCGCTGGTCCTCCAGGTACGGGATGTCGGGAGGCTTGGCCACCACCCCGTCCAGCCCGGCGCCCTCGAACATCCGGAACCAGCGCTCGGCCTGCCGGATGGAGTCGGTGGCCGGTGTGCGGTGCACGGGTGCGTCGACCCCGGCAAGCGCCTCCTCAAGGGCGTTGCGGCGCTCGACCAGCGGCAGCTCCATCAGCGACTCGTCGTCAAGGGCGAGCAGGTCGAAGGCGATCAGCAGGGCCGGGGTGTCGCGGGACAGCAGCTCGACCCGGGAGGCCGCCGGGTGGATGCGTTGCAGCAGGGCCTCGAAATCGAGGCCAGGCCCGCTGGCGATCACGATCTCGCCGTCGACCACACAGCGCGGTGGCAGCTGGCTGCGGGCCGCCTCCACCACCTCGGGAAAGTAGCGGGTCAGCGGCCGCTCCTTGCGGCTGCCCAGCTCCACCTCGTCGCCGTCGCGGAAGACCACGCAGCGGAACCCGTCCCACTTGGGCTCGTACAGCATCCCCTCGGGCAGGATCGACACCGATCTGGCCAGCATCGGGCGGATCGGCGGCATCACGGGAAGGTCCATGCCAGGATGGTGCCATGAACAGGGCCGCCGCCGGGGTCCGGCGGCGGCCTCGGGTCCTGTTCGCTACTGCGAGCCGGGGCCCTCGGTCTGGGCAGGCCCAGCAGAGATGGCCTCGATCAGGTTGCCCTTGGAGTCGTCGTCGTCGAGCTCCCTGGCGATGTCGGCCACCGCGATGATGCCGACCAGGTCGTGCCCATCGATCACGGGCAGGCGGCGGACCCTGTGCTTGGCCATCGTCTGCAGGGCCTCCTGCAGGGAGTCGTCGGCCCCGACGGTCACCGGCTTGCCCTCACCGAGCTCGCCGGCCCGGGTGCTGGCCGGGTCCAGGCCCTGGGCCAGCGCCTTCACCACGATGTCGCGGTCGGTCAGCATGCCCTTGAGGCGGTCGTCCTCGCCGCAGATGGGCATGGACCCATAGCCCCGGTCGGCCATCTTCTTGGCCGCGTCGAGCAGGGTCTCGTTCTCCCCGATGCACTCAGCGTTCGGGGTCATCACGTCGCGGGCCACTTTCGGCATAGGCGGCGCACCTCCTCCTGGCTCGGTCGGTGGAACTCATGCTTCGCCTAACCCTGGATAGGGACCGACAAACCTAGGCGAGCGGCGTCTCGTCCAGCCGCTCGCACAGGTCGCCCAGCGACTCGAACACCACGCCGGCACCGGCCTGGCGGAGCTCCTGCTCGGAGAAGCCGCCGGTCAGGACGGCAACGGTGGGGACCTCCACCCGGGCGGCGGCCTCGCAGTCGAAGGTCGAGTCCCCGACCATCACCGCCTCGCCACCCCCGACCTTCTCGATGGCCGTGACCACCAGGTCGGGGTCGGGCTTGGTCCGTTTCACGTCGGCCGAGGTCGTCCAGGCCTCGACCAGGTCGCGGGCTTCGAGCAGGACCATGTAGTGGTCGACCTCGTCGCGCTTGCCCGAGCTGGCCAGCACCAGCCGGTGGCCGCGGTCGCGCAGCAGCTCCATCAGCCGGCGGGCGTCGGCGAACGGCTGCACCTCGCCGATCAGGTCGGCATACAGGGCGGTCTCGGCCGCCCTGATGCTGTCGCCCTGGCGGTCCTCGACCCGCTCGCCGGCCACGGCACCCACCAGCTGGTCGCCGCCCATGCCGATGTGACGGTGGACGCGCCACACCGGCACGGTCAGGCCGTGCTCGCGGAAGGCGCGGTACCAGGCGATGGCATGGTGATAGTTGGTGTCGACCAGCGTGCCGTCGACGTCGAGGACCGCGATCGGTGGCGCCATCGCCCGGTCGCTCAGGCCCGCGCCGTCGCCTGGGCCTGGTCCTGTAGCTCGCCAGCCACCTGCTTCTCCCCTTCGAGGACGGGAACGCGTCACCGTCTACGATTGACGCATCGCCGGAGCCGTAAACGATCTCAGCTGGCTCAGAACTGGTTCTGGTCGTTGAAGATCTCGGAGACGCTGGCGTCCTCGAACACCGCCCGGATGGCGTCGGCCACGATGCCGGCGACCGACAGCACCACGATCTTGTCAAGCCGCCGGTGGTCCTCGGGCAGCGGCAGGGTGTTGGTGACCACGACCTCGGCGATGGGGGCGTTCTTGAGCCGGTCGAGGGCCGGACCGGAGAAGATCCCGTGGGTGGCGGCGGCCGTGACCCGGGCGGCGCCGTTGGCCATCAGCACCTCGGCGCCCTGCACGATGGTGCTGGCGGTGTCGATCATGTCGTCGATCAGCACGCACTGGAGGCCGTCGACCTCGCCGACCACCTCGCGGACCTCGACCTTGTGGGCTTCTTCGCGGCTGCGCCGCTTGTGCAGGAAGGCCAGGGGGGCGCCGAGCACGCCGGCCATCTTCTCGGCGGTCTTGACCCGGCCGGCGTCGGGGGCGACCACCACCAGCTCGCGCTCGTCGACGCACTTGGCCCGGATGTGGTCGGCCAGCAGGGGCAGGGCGGTCAGGTGGTCGACCGGCCCGTCGAAGAACCCCTGCACCTGCCCGGAGTGCAGGTCCATGGTGATGATCCGGTCGGCCCCGGCCACCTGCAGCATGTCGGCGACCAGCTTGGCGGTGATCGGCTCGCGTCCCCGGCCCTTCTTGTCCTGGCGCGAGTAGCCGTAGTAGGGGACCACCGCGCTGATCCGCTTGGCCGACGCCCGCTTGAGGGCGTCGATCATGATCAGCTGCTCCATGATCCGCTCGTTCACCGGCGAGCTGTGGGTCTGGATCACGAACGCGTCGGTGCCGCGCACGCTCTCCCCGAACCGGGTGTAGGTCTCGCCGTTGGCGAAGTCGCGGATGTCGACCGAACCGCACTCGATCCCGAGGTGGCCGGCCACCTCGTTGGCCAGCTGGCGGCTGGCCCGCCCCGCGAACAGCATCAGGTGCCTGCGTCCAAGCGCCTCCACCTGCTTGGGCGTCACCCCGTTGCTCACCGTGGCCTCCCGGTCACTCCCTGGTCTCCCGCTTTCGGCGACGCCTGGCGGCCCAGCCCTCGATGGTCCGCTGGTCGGAACGCTCGATGGCGAGGGCGTCGGGTGGAACGTTCTTGGTGATGGTGGATCCGGCGGCGGTCTGGGCCCCGTCCCCGATCGTCACGGGGGCTACCAGCATGGTATCGGATCCGATGAAGGCGCCGTCGCCGACGGAGGTCCGGTGCTTGTCGACCCCGTCGTAGTTGACGAACACGGTGCCGGCGCCGACGTTCACCCGGGCGCCGATGTCGGCGTCGCCGACGTAGCTGAGATGGGGGACCTTGGACCCGGGCCCGATGGTCGACTGCTTGACCTCGACGAAGGTGCCGACCTTGCTGGCCTCGCCCAGCTCGCTGCCGGGGCGCAGGGAGGCGAAGGGGCCGACGACCGCCCGTGGGCCGATCGTGGACTGGAGGGCGACGCTCTGGGCGACGGTGGCGTCGTCGCCGACCGTGCAGCCGACCAGGCGCACGTTGGGCCCGAGCCGGCAGCGGGACCCGACCCTGGTCCCGGCCTCCAGGAAGGTCAGGGGGGCCAGCACGGTGTCCTGCCCGACCTCGACGTCGGCGTCGACGTAGGTGCTGGCTGGGTCGACCACGGTCACCCCGGCCAGCATCAGCCGCTCCAGCAGCCGAAGGCGGAGCACCGCACCGGCCTCGGCCAACTCGACCCGGTCGTTGACCCCGCGGACCTCCTCCTCCGGGCCCGGGTGGGTGGCGACGCCGCCGCCGCCGGTCAGCACCAGCGGCACCAGGTCGGGCAGATAGCACTCGCCCTGGTCGTTGTCGGGACGCAGCTCGGCCAGGCGGTCGAGGACGGCCCGGCGGAACACGTACATCCCCGCGTTGACCTCGCCGATGGCGCGCTGGGCCGGGGTGGCGTCGCGCTGCTCGACCACGCCGGTGACAGCGCCGGCGCCGTCGCGGAGCACCCGCCCGTAGCCGTCGGGGTCGTCCAGGACGCAGGTGAGCAGGGTCGCGGCGGCCCTGGCCGAGCGGTGGCGGTCCAGGAGCCCTTCCAGGAGCGCCGGGGAGACCAGCGGAGTGTCGCCGGACAGGACGAGGACGTCGCCAGCGGCGTCCAGCAGGGGCAGGGCGGCGGCGAGGGCGTCGCCGGTGCCGCGCTGGGCGGACTGGACCGCGAACCGCACCGGGCCCAGGTCGAACCCCTCGACGGCGGCGGTGACCTGGTCGGCGGCGTTGCCGACGACGACGACGGTCCGGTCGGCCTTGAGCGGGGCCGCGGCGGCCAGCACGTGCCACAGCAGCGGCCTGCCGGCGAGTGGGTGCAGCGGCTTGGGCAGGGCCGAGCGGAACCGCTTGCCCTCCCCGGCGGCGAGCACCACCACGGTCAGGCCCTGGCCCATCGCTCCCCCGTTTCCTGTCGCGTGCCGGACGCTTCCGAGCTGGCGGGCAAGGATTCGAACCTTGACCTGACGGCTCCAAAGGCCGCCGTGCTGCCATTACACCACCCGCCAGGGCTGGCTGCGGGCATGGTACCGCTGCGGGGGGCTGCGCCCCCCGCATGCCCCCCAAACCCCGAGCTCAGGGGGCGAGCACTGGTACAACCGCGGGCTGCGCCCCCGCGTGGCCCCAAACCCCGAGCTCAAGGGGGCCAGCGTCAGCCGAAGGTGACGCCGGGCACCGGGCCGCGGGCGACCTCGACCCGGGCGAAGCTGGACCGGACGGCCCGCGCGAGCTGGGTGGCGTGGTCCTCGTCCCGGCACAGGCCGAGCATCGTGGGGCCGCTGCCGCTCATCACCGCCCCCACCGCGCCCGCCTCCAGCAGGCGCTGCTTGGATTTGGCCAGGGCGGGCAGCAGGTCGAATGCTGCCGGCTCCAGGTCGTTGTAGAGGGCGCCTGCCAGCCGTTCGGCGTCGGCGGCGGTCAGGGCGTCCAGCAGGTCGGTCGGCCAGCGGTCCTCGAGCGGCGCGGCAAGGCCGAGCTGGTCGAAGCGGTCGTAGACGTCCTGGGTGGCCAGCCGCTCGTGGTCGATGCCGACCACCCACCAGGTGGCACCCCGGCTGGGCACCTCGCGGACCTTGTCCCCGCGCCCGGTGGCCACCCCGGTGCCGCCGCCGATGCAGAACGGCACGTCGGAGCCGACCTCGGCGGCCATGGCGTGCAGGTTGACCGTCGGCAGGTGCAGGCCCCACAGCCGGTCCAGCGCGATCAGGGCGGCCGCCCCGTCGGCGCTGCCGCCGCCGAGCCCGGCCGAGACCGGGATGCCCTTGCGGAGCCGGAAACGGGCCCCTGGGAGGTCTCGGGAGCGCCGGGCCAGCTCGCGGGCCGCGACCAGCACCAGGTTGGTCTCGTCGGGAGGCAGGCCTCCGCCCTCGACCTCCAGCCCCAGCCCCTCGGGGACGACCTCGACCTCCAGCTCGTCCCAGATGGCGATCGACTGCAGCACCGAGACGACCTCGTGGTAGCGGCCGTCGGTCCGCAGCGGCCCGACGTACAGGCCGAGGTTGACCTTGGCCGCCGCCCTGGCCCGCAGCATCACCGGGGGCGCGTGGTCTGAAGGCTGGCGTTGCTGACTGGCCACGAGCGTCCCTCCCCGACGTCGATGCTCGGGCATGGTAGCTGCGCCCGGCGATCGGTTCAAAATGGACTCTTGACCAGCCGAACGAGACGGCGAAGCTGGAAACGTCAAGGGCTGGCCACCCGCCGGGCCAGGGCGGCGAAGCTGGAAACGTCATGGGCCGGCCACCCGCCGGGCCAGGGCGGCGAAGCTGGAAACGTCGAGACGCTCGGCCCGCAGGCCGAGGTCGACCCCGGCCGCCCGGCCAAGGGCCTCGACCCCGGCCGCGTCCAGCCCGAGGCCGCGCAGCGCGTTGCGCAGGGTCTTGCGCCGCTGCCCGAAGGCGGCGTCGATGACCCGAACCAGCTCGGCGTTGTCGAGTCCCGCCACGGCGGGGTGCTGGCGCCGGTCGACGCCGAGCAGCACCGAGTCGACGCGCGGCTCGGGCACGAACACATGCCGGCTCACCGGGGCCAGGACGCGGGCCTCGGCGAGGGCGGCCAGCTTGGCGCTGGGAGCGCCGTAGGCATCCGACCCGGGCGCCGCGGCCAGCCGCTCCCCGACCTCGCGCTGGACCATCACCAGCAGGTGCTGGATCGCCGGCGCCTCGACCAGCACCTTGAGGACCAGGGTGGCGGCGATGCCGTAGGGGAGGTTGGCGACCAGCCGCCGGGCCCGCGGGGCCAGCGCGCCAAGGTCGACCCGGAGGGCGTCGGCCACCTCGACCCTGACCAGCCGGTCGTCGCCGATGACCTCGGCCAGGGCGGGGAGCAGGCGGGCGTCGGCCTCGACCGCGACCACCTCGGCGCCGGCCTCGCGCAGGGCCAGGGTGAGGCTGCCCAGTCCCGGCCCGACCTCCAGCACCGTCTCCCCCGGCTGGATCCCGGCCAGCCTTGCCACCTTGCGGGCGGTGTTGGGGTCGGCCAGGTAGTGCTGGCCGAGCGTCTTGCGGGGTCGAAGCTCGTGCCTGGCCAGCAGCTCCCGTATCCGCCCGGGGGTCAGCAACGCCCTCGGCGGGTCAGGCTCGACCATGGCAGGGGCGCTCCGGGGTGGCGGTGGAGGGGAGCCGGAGCTCCCCCCACATGGATCGATCAGTCATTGCGCAGCGGCGGCAGGGCGAAGGCGGTGGCCGCGGTCCTGGTGGTCGCCGCCGCGACCTGCTCGACCGGGACGCCGTGGACCTCGGCAACGGTCTGGGCGGTGACCGCCACCCGGCCGGGCCGGTTGGGCCGGCCCCGGTAGGGATGGGGGGAAAGGAACGGGCTGTCGGTCTCCAGCACCATCCGCTCGAGGGGGACGACCGCACAGGCGGCGCGCAGCCCTGGAGCGTTGCGGAAGGTGACCGTGCCCGCGAACGACACGTACCAGCCGGCCTCCACGACCCTGTTCGCGGCCCACTCGTCGCCGGCGAAGCAGTGGAACACGGTCCTCGGCGGTGCGCCCTCGCCCTCCAGGATGGCCAGCACCTCGGCGAACGCGTCGCGGCAGTGCACGACCAGCGCCTTGTCGAGCTCGCGGGCGAGCACGACCTGGGCGGCGAAGGCGGCCCGCTGGACGTCACGGGGCGAGTTGTCGCGGTAGTAGTCCAGCCCCGTCTCCCCGACCGCGACCACCCGCTCGCTGGCGAGCAGCCCGCGCAGCTCGTCGAGCACGGGCTCGGTCAGGGTGTCGGCGTCGTGGGGATGGACCCCGGCGCTGGCCGACACCTGCGGCAGGCGGGCCGCGTTGGCCGCCGCCTGCCGGCTGGAGGGCAGATCGACGCCGACGTCGACCAGGTGCCCGACGCCCTCGGCGTGCGCCTCGGCGACCACCTCGGCGGGCGGCTGTTCCAGCAGGTGCAGGTGGCAGTGGGTATCGACCAGCATGCGGCGAGCATGCCACAAGTTCCCGGGCGGTATCCTAGCGGCCGGGGGGGTCCACCTCGCGGCGGGCCGCGGCGACCACCGTGTCGATGAACGGCACCTTGCCGGCCCGGTAGGCGTCACGGTCGAGGTGGAAGCGGCTGGCGAGGCCGCGCTTCAGCTTGCCGTACTCCTCGGCCGCGTGCGGGTGGCTGCGCAGATAGTCGCGGAACAGGAGATGCTCGTCCCAGTAGTCGCTCGACATCGTCACCATATGGACGTGGTGGCTGTCGGGCGTGCCACGCCGGAAGTAGCGGCGGTCCGGGAGCTGGATCTCGAGCTCCGGCACGTACTCGTAGCCGAGGTTGATCAGGCCGGCGACGGCCGGCCCGGCCCGTTCGATGTCGGGCACCCCGACCATCAGGTCGATGACCGGCTTGGCCGGCAGGCCGGGCACGGCGGTCCCGCCGACGTGCTCGATGGCCACCACGGCGTCGCCGATGGCGGTGGCGATGCGGTCGCGCTCCTCGGCGTAAAGCTGCGGCCAGCGATCGTCGTAGTCGACCACCTCGACCGGCTGGGTCCCGCGGCTGGCCAAGATCAACCTGCCCGCTTGGCCACGTTGCCCTCTGCGTCCAGGCGCGGGAACAGCGCCCCGACCCGTTCCACCCTCGCCCCTCTCGGCAGCCCGCCCCAGGCCAGCGCCCCCGGCAGCCTGGCCGCGGCCAGGTCGCCTGGCGCGCCAAGCGCCGACCACAGCGCCGGGGCCGTCCTGGTCAGCCAGGGGGCGGTGAGCAGGGCGGTGATCCGCAGCGCCTCGGCCCCGGTGTACAGGGCGGTGTCGAGGGCGAGGTCCTCGCCGGACTTGGCCAGGTCCCAGGGCTTGCGCTCCGACAGGTAGGCGTTGGCGGCGCCGACCAACCGCCAGATGGCGGCGAGCGCCCGCTCGTAGGCGACCTCGTCGAGGGCGGCGCCGGCCTCGGCGTAGGCTCTGCTGGCGGCGTCCTGGACGGCGACCTCAGCCTCGCCGGCGAGGCCGGGGCCGGGCAGGACCCCGTCCCGGTAGCGGCCGATCATGGCCGTGACCCGGCTGGCCAGGTTGCCGAGGCCGTTGGCCAGGTCGGCGTTGTAGCGCTCGACCATCGTCTCCCAGGAGAAGCTGCCGTCCTGGCCGAAGGCGACCTCGCGCTGGAAGAAGTAGCGGGTGGCGTCGCTGCCGAACGGCTCGACCAGGTCGTGGGGGGCGATGCCGGTGAGCTTGGTCTTGCTCATCTTCTCCCCCCCGACCAGCAGCCAGCCGTGCGCCTGAATGGTGCGGGGCAGCGGCAGGCCGGCCGCCAGCAGGATTGCCGGCCAGGTCACGGCATGGAAGCGCAGGATGTCCTTGCCCACGAAGTGGTAGTCGGCCGGCCAGACCCGCCGGAACCTCTCCATGTCGGCGTCCCAGCCGGCCGCGGTCAGGTAGTTCTGGAGGGCGTCCACCCAGACATACAGGACGTGCTCGGGGTCCCAGGGGATCGGGACCCCCCAGGTGAAGCTGGAGCGGGAGATCGAGAGGTCCTGGAGCCCCTGCTCAACGAAGGAGACGACCTCGCGCCGGCGGGTCTCGGGGCGGACGAACTCGGGATGGTCGCGGTAGTGCGCCAGCAGCCGGTCGGCGTATTTGGAGATCCGGAAGAAGTAGTTCTCCTCCCTGACCGTCTCCACCGGCCGGCCATGGATCGGGCAGTTGCCGTCGACCAGCTCCTCCGGGGTGTAGAACTGCTCGCAGGCGACGCAGTACAGGCCCTCGTAGCTGTCCAGGTAGACGTCGCCCTGGTCGTGCAGCTGCTGCCAGAGGTGCTGCACGGGCAGCACGTGGCGCTGCTCGGTGGTGCGGATGAAGTCGTCGTAGGCGATGTCCAGCTCGGCCCAGGTCGCCTTCCAGCGCTCGACGATCCTGTCGACCCACGTCTGCGGGTCGACCCCTCCGGCCTCGGCCGCCCGCGCCACCTTCTGGCCGTGCTCGTCGGTACCGGTGAGGAACAGCACCTTTTCCCCGTGGGCCCGCCGCCAGCGCGCGAGCACGTCGGCCGCGATCGTGGTGTACGCGTGGCCGATGTGCGGCAGGTCGTTGATGTAGTAGATCGGGGTGGTGAGATAGAAGGTGTCCTTGTCGGTCACCGCGCGACTGGCCTTTCGGGGGGCGGGACTGAAGAAATCAGGCTAGCATCATCCGGCTCTGCCCCGGGCGTCGAGCACCGCCTGGTAGACGGTCCGCCGAGCGGTGCCGGTGGCCTTGGCCACGGTGGTGATGGCGTCCTTGGTGCTGGCCCCGTCCCGGACGAGGGCGGCGACCTCGGTGGCCAGGTCGGCCGGCGCGGCCGCGGCCCGGTCGGCCGGCGAGGCTCCGGCAACCACCAGGGTCAGCTCGCCTCGTGGGCCCTGGGCGGCCAGCCGGTCGCGCACCTCGGCCAGCGGCCCCCGCAGCACCTGCTCATGGAGCTTGGTCAGCTCGCGGCCGGCCGCGCAGGCCCGGTCGGGGCCGAGCGCCTCGGCCATCGCGGCCAGGGTGGCCAGGACCCGGTGGGGAGCCTCGAAGAACACCATCGTGCGCGGCTCGGTGGCCAGCTCGGCCAGGCGCCGGTCGCGCTGGCCCGCTCGGCGGGGCAGGAACCCCTCGAAGCAGAACCGGTCCGACGGCAGCCCGCTGACCACCAGGGCGGCCATGGCGGCGCTGGGACCGGGGACGACCTCGACCGGGAGACCTCTGGCCAGGCAGGCGGCGACCAGGTGGTAGCCCGGGTCGGACACCGCGGGCATGCCGGCGTCGGTGACCAGCGCCAGCCGGGTCCCGGCGGCGACCCGGTCGGCCAGCTCCTGGGCCCGCTCGCGCTCGCCGACCTCGTGGTAGCTGGTCATTCGGGTCTGCACGCCCAGGTGGGCCAGCAGCTTGCGCGTCTGGCGGGTGTCCTCGCAGGCGACCAGGTCGGCCTCGGCCAGCGCCCTGGCCAGCCGGGGCGAGGCGTCCTCGAGGTTCCCGATCGGGGTGCCGCACACCACCAGCTTGCCTTCCTTCATACAGGAAGGCTACGCGGGGGGTCGGGGGGGCTCAAGCATCAGCCCCGGTCTACGCCAGGATCTGCTCGTACGCGGCCTGCCATTTCTGGAGCTTCTGGCCGGTGAGGGTGACGATCGACAGCTTGGTCGAGGCCGGCGGGTAGATGGACGGGTCGGTCGTCTGGTCGGACGGCAGCAGCGGCTTGGCCAGCGACACCGGCGTGCCGTAGCTCACATACTTGGAGATGCGGGCCTGCACCTTGGGGTGAAGGGTGTAGTTCATGAAGCGGGCTGCGTTGCCGGGATGGGGGGCGCCCTTGGGGATGCACATGACGTCTACGAACCGCAGCGTGCCCTCCCTGGGGATCACATAGGCGACGTCCGGGTTCTGGTCCTGGGCCTGGAACACGTCGCCGCTCCATCCCTGGGCGAGCCAGGTCTCGCCAGCGGCCAGCTCGTCGATGTAGGTGTCGGTGGTGAACTTCTTCAGCTTCGGCCTGAGCGATCGCACCAGCTTGACCACCTCGGCCAGGTCAGCGTCCCCGCTGGAGTTGGCGCTCTTGCCGAGGTAGATCAGGGCGCAGCCGATCAGGTCGGTCACCTCGCGCAGCAGCGAGATGTGGCCGCCGGCATTGCTGGGCGGTTCGAACAGGGCC
>Ga0193739_1000213_pt1 | contig 16304 bp, 16 predicted proteins | sample L2a2metaG_FD_144926 | JGI IMG/M metagenome (GOLD analysis project Ga0193739, IMG submission 144926) | Soil microbial communities from a riparian zone of the East river system, Colorado, United States - L2a2 | ecosystem: Environmental > Terrestrial > Soil > Riparian zone | place: USA: East River...
GTGGCCTCGCTGGCGATCTCGGTGGTATCGACGGCGGCGCTGATCCCGATCGCGACGAAGATCTACTCGCGGGCGCTGCTCCGTCCGGGCCGGGTTCGGATCCGGCAGGTGCTGCGCGCCGGCGGCGACTGAAGCCCGATCAATCCTCGTCGCGCGGGACGATGCAGAACTCGTTGCCCTCGGGATCCGCCATGACGCGCCAGCGATAGCCCCCGGGCAGCTCCCGGACGTCCGAGGCCGTCGAGCCCCCGAGCGCTCGGATCCGCGACACCGCCTCGTCGAGATCGTCGACCTCGAGGTCGACGTGGAGCCGGTTCTTCACCGACTTGCCCTCCGGCACGCGCTGGAACGCGACCGGCGGCGTGGACTCGTTGCGCGTGAGCATGAGGTAGTCGTCGGCGAACCAGCCTCGCTGTTCGACACCGAGGAGCGCGCACCAGAACGGCGCGATCGCATCGGGGTCGACGGTGTCGATCACCAGCCAGTGGAACCTTCCGACGGCGTCGGGCATGAGGTCCGAAGCCTACGACGAGGTGCGACGCGCGGCTTGCGGTTCCCTGCCGTCAGCCGACGAGCTCGGCGGCCATCTCGTCGAACACGATCGAGTGCGCGTCCACGTCGGTCTCGGTCGTGGCGGGCGACATCAGGGCCATGTTGTGGAACGGCGTGAGCAGGATGCCGCGGTTCAGGGCATACAGGTGGGTGAAGCGCGCGAGCTCGTGATCGTCGGCCGCGGCCGCCTGCCCGCCGTTGCGGGGCGGCGTCGGTGTGAACCAGTACTCGGCCCGGCACCCGATCCTCTGCACCTCCCACGGCAGCGCGTGCCGTTCGATCGAGGTCTTCACGCCGTCCGCCCAGCGCTCGCCGAGCGCGATCATCCGCTCGAACGCCTCATCGGTCAGGACGTGCTCGAGCGTGGCCCGCATCGCGGCCAGCGAGAGCGCGTTGCCCGAGAGCGTCCCGCCGATGCCACCGACATCCGTCGTCGGGAGCGAGCGCATGAATGCATCGGTGCGCTCGGCGACCTCGGCGCTCATCCCGTAGCACGCGGCCGGGACGCCGCTCGCGAGCGGCTTGCCGATCGTGACGAAGTCCGGGTCGAGCTCCCAGGCCTTCGTCGCCCCGCCCGGCCCGGCGCAGATCGTGTGCGTCTCGTCGATCACGAGGTACGTGCCGTGATCGCGCGTGAGTCGTCGGAGCGCGTCGTGGTATCCCGGTTCGGGCAGGACGATCCCGATGTTCGTGAGGGCCGGTTCGGCCAGGACGCACGCGACGTCCTCGTGCGCGAGCGCCTCCTCGAGCGCCTCGACGTCGTTGAACTCGACGACGCGCGTGGTCTGCGTGGGATCGACAGGTGCGCCGACGTTCCCCGGTCGCGGTCCGGGCACACCGTCCTCGATCGTGAGGATCGTCTCGTCGACCGACCCGTGGTAGCAGTAGTTGAACACGAGGACCTTGGGGCGCGCCGTGATCGCCCGGGCCAGCCGGATCGTGAAGCGGTTCGCGTCGGTCGCGGTCAGGCAGAACTGCCAGAACGGCAGGCCGAACCGCCGTTGCATCTCGGCGCCGACCCAGGCCGCGTCCTCGGTCGGGAGCATGTGCGTGATGCCCTTTGCCGCCTGCTCGGCGATCGCCTCGACCGCCTCCTTCGGCGCGTGGCCGGTCATCGCCCCGGTGTCCCCGAGGCACAGGTCGACGTACTCGCGGCCGTCGACGTCGGTGAACCGTGCGCCGGCGGCATCGGCGACGAAGACCGGGTACGGGCCCGCCCACTCGCTCATCCACGGCATCGGGACGCCGGCGAGCAGGTTGGCCTTGGCGCGCTCGAACAGCTCGCGCGAACGCGGATGGTCCTGCTCGAAGCGCGCGAGCTCGCGCGCCATGAGGTCGCGCAGGCGTGACCGGTCGACGGCGTTCGGCATGTGCTCGGGGGTCCTCGGGTCGGGGAACGACGCAGCGTGTCCCAAAAGGCCGGGGCCGTCAAATGAGAGAGGGCGAGCCTTCTGCCCGCCCTCTCGGGAAGTTCGTCGTTCGTCGTGCCGCTACGCCATGAACTCGCAGAGGCTCAGCAGGTCCGGGTCCGAAGCCAGATCGTCCTGCCCGCCCTGGAAGATCACCTCGAAGGTGTCGGTGACGAAGATCTTGTGGCCGATCTCGGCGAACACCTGGCCCTGGCCGCCCACGATGTAGTGGTAGCTGATGCCGTTGACGGTCGTCGTCCCGTTGACGAGGTTCATCGTCTCGGTGAACGACGCGTGGTCCCGGTAGGTGTCGCCGGTCAGCGTGTTGGTGATCGTGCCGAAGAAGTTCGCGCGGGTCGCGATCTTGACGGGGTCACCGGCCTTGTTGAAGGAGGTCGTGACGGTGATCGCCTCGTGGTCCATGACCTCGGTCAGCGTGAAGCCGCTGCAGCCGATGTCCGGCAGCGTGAACCAGCCCTCGTCGACGAAGACCTCCTTCAACGGTGCCTTCGCGGAAGCCGGGATCGATCCGCCGATCACCATCAGGGCGATCGCACCCAGGACGAGGCCCTTCATCACGTTGCGCATGGGAACGCTCCTTTCGGGTCACTGTAGGTATCGGTAGCTCACCCCATTCGCCTACAGGGGTCGGCCGGCCAAAAAATCTCTGGCACGCGGCGTAGGGCGTTCGCCGGCCGGTGACCTAGCGAGCGAGCTCACGGCGGAGCGCCGTCAGCGGGAGGGAGCCGAGCGAGAGCAGCCGATCGTGGAACGCGCGGAGCGAGAACTCGGCGCCCTCGCGTTCGGCCGCCGCGGCGCGCTGTCGCTCGATCTCGAACTGCCCGATCTTGTACGACAGCGCCTGGCCGGGCATCGTGATGTACCGGTCGGTCTCGATCGTGGCCTCGACGTTCGGCAGACCTGCGCCCTCGAGCGTTGCGATCGCGCGATCCCTGGTCCACCCGAGCGCGTGGATGCCGGTGTCGACGACGAGGCGTGCGGCGCGCATCCCCTGGAGGTCGAGCATCCCCAGGCGCTCGGACTCGTCCTCGTATAGCCCCATCTCGTCGGCGAGGCGCTCGCTGTACAGCCCCCAGCCCTCGGTGAACGCGCTCCCGGCCAGGAACCCGCCGAAACGTCGGATGGCCGGCCTGCCGTCCATCTCCTGTTCGAGCGCGATCTGGAAATGGTGGCCGGGGTTGGCTTCGTGGTACGTGGTCGAGGCGAGATGGTGCTTCGGCTTGCGCTCGAGGTCGAAGCCGTTCACGTAGTAGACGCCCGGCCGGGACCCGTCCTCGGTGGGCTGGTTGTAGAAGGCGAAGGGCATGTCGGCCTCGCGGAACGCCTCGACGAGCCGCACCTCGCAGTTCGCGCTCGGGACCCGGCCGAACCACGCCGGCGCCACGTCCCAGCTCCTGCGAACCTGCGCCTCGGCCACCGCCTTGAGCTCGTCCGGCGACGCGAAGCGGAACGCGGCTTGCATCGCGATGGCGGCCTCCGCTGTGGCCGCGTTCGGATACCCGAGGATCCCGGCCGAGCGGCCGCGCTCCTCCTGGATCCTCTCGAGATCCTGCGCGCCGAGCTCGTGGACCTCGCGCGCGTCGAGCTCGAGGGTCGTCCACGACAGGATCTGCGCGGCGTACATCGCCTCGCCTCCCGGGAGCGCCGACAGGCCGATCGTCGCGGTGGCGTCCGGGAGGTAGTCGCGGACCCCGTCGCGGTACCGCTCCAGCGCCGGGAGGAGGTGATCGGCGATCGCCCGGGTCAGGAGCTCGCGCCCGGCGTGGTCGTCCGCGGGGACCGGTGCGAGCGCGGGCGATCCGTCGGCGCCCGCGGCGAGGAGCCGCTCGGTCTGCGCCAAGGCGCGCTCGGCGACGATCCTGGGCGCCGTGACTTTCTCGGCGACCCCTTCGCGCATGATCTCGAGCTCCGCGTCGTAGAACGCGGGCGTGGCCGCGATCCGAGCTCGGTACCGATCGAGGCGTTCGGGGGTGTCGGCGCGCTGGAGCGAGGCGAGCTCGCCCACCAGCCCCGCCGGCCCCCACAGGTGGCTGACCGCGGACAGCCGGTCCGTCCGGTGCTCGAGCGCGGCGAGGTCACGCCGGGCGATGGCGTCGAGGATGTCGAGGCTGACGCGGAGGTCCTCCTCGAGCCCGCCGATCTCGAGCAAGCCGATCTCTTCGAGCGCCCCGCGGTGCAGGCGCTCTCGCTGCGCGCGACCCGCCGGGCCCGGGTCGGGGAGCCGATCGTCGAAACGCTCGTCGCCGATCGCCGTGCCGAGCATCGGCTCGACCTCGAGCAGGCTCTCCCAGTACCGCTCGATCAGCCTGCCGGCTGCGCTGCCATCCTCGCTCATGGATAGGACCTCGCCGTCGCCGAGAGCGCTCATCCTAGCGGGACGCCGTCTCGGTCAGGAGCGCCGGATCGAAGCGAGGTCCTTTCGCAGACCGAACCTTTGGACGTATCCGAGCGTTCTCTGGTCTACCTGAGCTCGATCGGTGCAGGTTCGTGCCAGAGTTCGTGCCAGAGTTCGTGAAGGTTCGTGCAGGGGGGAAGGTCGATGCGGTCGATATCGGTGTGCGCACTCGCGCTGCTCTGCCTCGTCGGTCTCGCGGCGTGCGTGGGCTCGCCCGAGGTCGTCGGGTCGGCGCGACGCGACAACGGGTCCCCCGATGCCCCCTCCTCGGTCATCCGGCTCGATCCACCGGTGGGGGGGCCTGCCGGTGGCTCCTCCACGGAAGGTGTGACGCCCGGCCGGGGTGCGCCCGGATCGACGGCGCCGTACGAAGGCCTCGGGACGTGGATCGACATCTACGACACCGAGGTCTGGGAGCGCCCCGTGCACGCGGTGCAGTCCATGGCCGCCCACGGCATCCGAACGATCTACCTGCAGACCTCCAACTTCAACCGGAACGGTCCGTTCGTGCATCCCGATGGCGTGGAGTCGATCGTGGACGCGGCCCACCGCCGGGGGCTGGAGGTGGTCGCCTGGTACCTGCCCGGGTTCCGTGACGTCCCGACCGATCTCCGCCGGGCGATCCGATCGATCCGGTTCCGGACCGATCGGGGCAACGGGTTCGACTCGTTCGCGCTCGACATCGAGTCGTCGGAGGTGCGCCGTCCCGGTCTTCGGACGACGCGGCTGCTGCGGATGTCGGCGGCGATCCGGCGGACCGCGGGCGTGGAGTATCCGCTCGGCGCGATCGTGGCCTCACCGCATCGGATGGTTCGGACGGATCCGCGGTTCTGGCCGGGTTTCCCCTGGCGGCGCCTCGCCGAGACCTACGACGTGTTCCTGCCGATGACGTACTACACGTACCGGGTGAAGGGACCGCGCGCCGCCGCCTCGTACACGGCGCAGAACGTGCGGATACTCAGGCAGGAGACCGTCGGCCTGAACGTGCCGATCCACGTCGTCGGCGGGGTCTCGTTCGACGCGACCGGGGCCGAGACGCAGGGTTTCGTCCACACCGTGCTGGAGCGAGACGTGATCGGGGCGAGCTACTACACCTTCTCCGGCATCACCCTCGACCAGTGGAAGGCGCTCAGCGCGCTCCGCTGAAGCCTAGGGCTCCACCCATCCGAAGTGACGTCGCCGGACGTCGGCCTTGGTCGCGTCGTCGACGAAGCTCGCGTCGATCGCGTTCGAGGTCACGCGGCGCAGGTCGTCGTCGGAGAACCCGAGACGCTCGGCGCACACCTCGAGCTCACCGGTGAGGTCGATCGCGAACAGGCCGGGGTTGTCGGTGTTGATCGTGACCGAGACGTCCTGGTCGAGGAGCCGGCGAGCCGGGTGCTCGGCGATGTGGGCGACGGCGTTCGTCCGGCGGTTGGACGTCGGACACATCTCGAGCGTCACGTGCCGCTCGCGGACCAGTGCCGTCACCTCGGGATCGGCCGCCACGCTCACCCCGTGGCCCAGGCGCATCGAGCCGAGGACCTCGACCGCCTCGCGAGGGAACGCGGGGCCACCCGACTCGCCGTAGTGGGTCGTGAGCTTCAACCCCGAACCGGCGAGTGCGCCGACGACGTCCACGTACAGCGACGGGGGATAGGCCTGCTCGTCCCCCGCGAGGTCGAACGCGACCAGCTCGTCACGGTGGCGGAGCGCGAACTCGGCCGTCCGTTCAGCCGAGCCGATGCCGTAGTTGCGGCTCGCGATCGCGATGAGCCCGACCGCCACGTCGTGCTCCCGCGAGCCCCGTCCGACGCCCCGGGCGATCGCCGCCATCGCGGCGTCCCAGTCCAGACCGTGCGGCTCGCATAGGAACCCGGGCGAGAACCGGAGCTCGGCAAGGCGAACGTTGTCCGCGGCCAGGTCCTCGACGGCCTCGAACGCGATCCGCTCGGCGGCAGCCTCGTCGAAGAACGCGCCCTGGGCGAGCCTGAACCGTGAGAGGACGGCCTCGAGCGATGACATGGGTTCCAGGACTTGCACCTGCGCCGAGAGCTCGGCCGGGGTGGTCGACGACAGGGGGTGGCCGGCGTCCCGGTAGAGGTCGATCAGGGTCTGAAGACGGATCGCACCTTCGAGGTGGCGGTGCAGGTCGACCTTGGCCGCGGCTTTGAGATCCACGGGCCTAGCAATAGCATGCGGGGCGACCGAGGGGGTTGGATGCTGCTCGAGGGCAAGAGGCTGCTCGTCACGGGCGTGCTGACGCGCGAGTCGATCGCGTACGCGGCGGCGCAGGCCCTTCAGGAGCACGGCGCCGAGATCGTCCTGACGTCGTTCGGGCGCGCGATGGGGCTCACGGAGAAGTCCGCACGGCGGCTCCCCGAACCCGTCGACGTCCTGGAGATGGACGCGAACGACCCGACGCAGATCGAAGCGGTCTCGGTCGAGATCGGTTCGCGGTGGGGGCGGCTGGACGGATTCCTGCACGCGATCGCGTTCGCGCCGCAGGACGCGCTCGGCGGCAACTTCCTGCACACGCCGTGGGAGAGCGTCGGGACGGCGATCCAGACCAGCGCCTTCTCGCTGAAGGCGATCGCGACCGGGATGCTGCCGCACATGCGGGAGCACGGAGGCGCGATCGTCTCGCTCGATTTCGACGCACGCGTCGCGTGGCCGATCTACGACTGGATGGGTGTGGCGAAGGCCTCGCTCGAGTCGATCACGCGGTACCTGGCTCGCGATCTCGGCCCCCACGCGATCCGGGTGAACACCCTGTCGGCGGGTCCGCTGCGGACGATCGCCGGCAAGGGCATCCCGGGGTTCCAGGCGCTCGCCGACGGATGGAGCGGGCGGGCCCCGCTCGGCTGGAACCCCACGGACGCGAGCCCGGTCGCCGACACGATCGTCTTCCTCCTGTCGGACCTGTCGCGGGGGATCACCGGCGAGATGGTCCACGTGGACGGCGGCTACCACGCGATCGGGGCGCCGCCCTCTGCGGACCCGGGGGACCGGCCCGACGGTTAGCGGAGCGTGACGCCCGCCTCGAGCGCGAGCGCCTTCTGCGCGCGGGCGATGATGCGGAATGCCTCCTTCAGGCCCTGGCGAGCCACGCCGCCCAGCTCCTTCGGGTCGACGAAATCGTCGAGACCGCGTCCGGCGCGGTGCTGCTCCACGTGGTGACGGAGCCTGACCTCCCACAGGAACCGGAACGCCTCCTCGAGCCCCTCCCGGGTCTCGGCCTCGATCGCACCCGCGCCCTCCGACGCGCGGAGCCGGTCGATCGTCCGCTTCGCGGTCAGACCGGAGCGGATCGCGTACGCCCGCGCGATGTTGCCCACGATGACGATCCCGCCGTGCTTGAGGTCGACCGTCCCGGGGTGCTCGCCGCCGTGTTCGACCATGATCCCGCGCACGAACCCGATCGGTGGCCGGAGGTCGAGCGCGCGCCGGGCGAGGTGCTGCAGGAACAGCGGCCGCCCGACGGCCGCCGCCATCGCCCGGTCGAGGGCGGCCTCGGCATCGAGCTCGCCCGCGACCCGGCGGAAGTCGAAGACGATCGAGAGCTGCTCGCTCGCCTTCGGGCTCTGCTCGCGCATCCAGAAGTCGAACCGCCGGACCCAATCCTCCAAGGGCAGGCGGAGCGCCTCGTTCGTCGCCATCACGTCGCCGCGGCACCGGGTGATCCCGGCGGCCTCCAGGCCGGCGGTCACGAACTCCGCGAGCGGCGCCAACGAGGCGTCCGCGGTGTCCGCGTCGCCGTCGAACGCGAAGGCGTGATCCTGGTCGGTTCGGATCGCCTGCTCCTGCCGGGCGGCGCTCCCGAGGGCGAGCCAAGCCCACGGTACCGGCGGCTCACCGTGCTCCGCGATCCCGAGCTCGAGCAGCCGGCGCGTCGCGGCGTCGATCGAGAACGCGATCACGTGCCCGACGTCGACCGGGTCGGCGCTCGAGTCCACGAGCGCCGCGACCACGTCGGGGAGCTCGGCGATCGCGCTCGCCACCGCGTCGCGGTCCGGGGCGCGCTCGATCGCGCTCTTCAGCGCGAACGGCGTGTTGCGACCGATCCCCATCAGGTCGGTGTCCGTGACCACGCCGACGACCCTTCCGCCGGCTTCCGCGATCGGGAAGTGGTGGAACCCGCCCTCGAGCATCCGGAGCAGCACCTCGCCGACCATCGTGTCGGCGGCCACGGTCTCGGCCCGCGGTGTCATCACGTCGCGGACCGGGGTGTCGCCGCTCCGGCGCTCGGCGACGATGCGTGTTCGAAGGTCGCGGTCCGTGAGGATGCCGACGGTACCGTCGCTGGACGGGACCAGCAGGCTCGAGACGCGTTCGCGCGCCATGAGCCCGGCGGCCTCGGCGACCGGCGTCGAGGGGTCGCACGTGACCGGCGGGCGGCGGACCAGCGCGCCGACCTCCCGGTAGCGGACGAGGTCGATCTCGGCCTTGAGGGTCTCGTCGACCCGGGCGATCCGCCGCCGGACGCCCGCGACGACGAAGGCGATCCCGGCTCCCGAGCGGAGGACGTCGCTCGCCACGCCGGCGTCGATCAGGTAGCAGAGGGTGTCCTCGGTCGCGCGAACGGTCGCCGTGGGTGCCATCTGACCGAGCAGCGACCACATCCCGAACACGTCGCCCTCGCCGACCTCGTCGATCACCCGGCCGTCGTCCACGATCTCGGCGTCGCCGCGCCGGATGACGAACAGGTGCGTCGCGGGCGCCCCGGCCTGCTGCAGGATCACGGTGCCGGGGGCGAAGTGCTCGATCTGGACGCTCGAGACGACGCGGTCCAGCTCGGCTTCCGTCAGCGCGTCGAACGGCGGATGATCGGCCAGGAAGGAGCGGACGTCCACGGCGCGAGCCTACGCCGAGCCGGGTATCGTCCGGAACCGGCGGGCCCGAGAGGAGGTCTGCCACCAGACGTGAGCGACCACGACCTGCCCATCCCGCTCGGCCCGTGCTCGAACGGCGAGTACGACCCCGTCCCGCCCTCACCGGTCGCGCGCGAGGCCGGTCGCCGGGCTCTGGATGCGTGCGCGGACAACGCGTCCCGCCTCCGGATCCCGCGTCGGACGTTCCTGCGCTCGCTGTGCGCGGCGTCGACCGTCCTGCTCGCGCTCGACGCGTGCACGCGCGAGGCGCATCGCGCGGCGCCCGAGGTGCCGACCTCCGAGCCGGGCGGCGGGTTCGACGTCCCGCCCGAAGCCACGACCGAGCCCGAGGCGGCCGAGGAAGCCGTGGCGGGCGAGGAGTTCATCATGGACGTGCAGGGCCACCTGCTCGAGTACGACCTCAACCCGGTCTTCCACGGCGAGGGCTTCTACGCGTCCTTCCCGCAGCAGCACTGCGGGGAGGACGACCCACGCGTCTGCTACTCGATCGAGCACTTCCTGGAGGCGTTCTTCATCCGGAGCGACACGAACGTCGTGGTGCTCTCGGCGCTCCCAATCTACCCGGAGGGTTCGCCGCTCTCGCCCGAGATCATGGCCGAAACCCGCCGCATCGTGGAGGGCCTCTGCCGCGACGAACGGATCCTGCTCCACGGCCAGGTCCTGCCGAACATCGGCTCGCTCGGCTCGGTGCTCCGAGCGATGGAGGACACCGCGAGCCACCACCGGATCCGCGCGTGGAAGACCTTCACCCACTTCCCCGACTTCTTCGAGCCGGGTGGCGGCGCGTGGTGGCTCGACGACCACGAACGCGGGCTGCCCGCTGTCGGCGAACCGTTCATCCGTAAGAGCCTCGAGCTCGGCATCACGACGATCTGCGTGCACAAGGGGCTCTCGGGCGGGAGCCGGTATTCATCTCCGATGGACGTCGGTCCGGCGGCGCGCACGCACCGCGACGCGAACTTCGTCGTGTACCACTCGGGGTACGAGTCGGGCACGTTCGAGGGCCCGTACACGTCGGCGACGGCGGAGGTCGGCGTGAACCGCCTGATCGCGTCGCTCGAGCGCGCGGGCATCGGACCGAACGAGAACGTGTACGCCGAGCTGGGCACGACCTGGTGGAACGTGATGCGGACGCCCACGCAGGCCGCGCACGTGCTCGGCAAGCTGCTGAGGCACGTGGGCGAGGACAACGTCGTGTGGGGGACCGACTGTCTGTTCTACGGTTCGCCCCAACCCCAGATCCAGGCGTTCCGAGCCTTCCACATCTCGAACGAGTTCCAGGAGCGGTACGGCTACCCCAAGCTCACGAAGGAGCTCAAGGCGAAGGTCCTCGGCCTGAACGCCGCACGCCTGTACGAGATCGAGCCGGTGCCGCCGCGGTGCGACTTCACGCGCTCGCAGCTCGCGAAGATCCGCGAGGAGCTCCGCGACGGAGACCGGGTGCTCGGCCCCGCGACGTTCGCCGCCTCGGCCGACGTTCGCGAACACCACCGCATGGAAGTCTCGACGCTCGCCTAGAGGTCGGCCGCGGTGAGCTGGTTGCCGTACGGGCCCTTCCCGGCGGCGCACCACGCCCCGCACCGCGCGGCGAGCGACAGGGCTTCATCTGTATCCATCCCCGCGCCGAGCGCGAACGTCAGTCCGGCCGCGAACGAGTCTCCGGCACCGTAGGTGTCGACGACGGGACCCGGCGGGTCAACCGCCTCGTACGTGCCACTGCGACCATCGCTCGTCTCGTACCGGCCGCCTCGGACGCTCCTGGTCCGAACGACCACATGCGGAGGATGCGTGAGGTCGTTGGGGTCGAAGGCCTCCGCAGGATCGGCGGCGCTCCCGACCACCGCGTCCAGCCGCAGATCGACCTCCACGAGTAGGTCGGCGATGCGACTCGTGGCGACGAGCACCCATGCGCGGCGCGCCTCGCGGAGTGCGCCCGCGTCGCCCGCGGTGAAGTACACGGCGTCGACCCCTTCGAGCTCGTTCCACGGGAGCCTGTCGGCGGTGGTGGGCTCGAGGCGCCGGCCGAGCGTCGTGATCGTCCGCTCCCCGTTCGCGTCTACGAACACGACCGCGCGCCGGGTGGGTTCCCTTCGGATCGCCGCTTCGACGCGCACACCGAGACCCTCGAGACGGCGCAGCGACCGCTCGCCTCGCTCGTCGTCCCCGAACGCCGTGTAGAACGTGCATGAGCTCGCCAGTCGCGCGAGCTGCACGGCCGCGACCGCGCCGCCGCCGCCGGGCTCCTCCCACGCGTCCGTCGCATGCACGATGTCGCCGGCGGCCGGCACGCGCTCGACGTGCCCGAACTCGATCCATTCGGTGTGCCCGACGACCGCGGTTCGCATCCGCGGCAGTGTGGCATCCTCGAACCCATGGAGCAGCGTCGGCTCACGTCGTTCAGCCACGGCGCCGGGTGCGGGTGCAAGCTCGGGCCGACGGATCTCGAGACGGTCCTGGGGACCCTCTCGCTCCCCGAGCTGAAGTCCGACGTGCTCGTGGCCGCCGACACGGGCGACGACGCCGCCGTCGTCCGCCTGTCGGACGGGCAGGCGCTCGTCGCGACGCTCGACTTCTTCACGCCGATCGTGGACGACCCGTACGACTGGGGGCGGATCGCCGCGACCAACGCGCTCTCGGATGTGTACGCGATGGGCGCGAAGCCGTTCCTGGCCCTGAACATCGCCGCCTGGCCGGTCGACGACCTGCCGCTCGAGATGCTGGGTCAGGTGCTCCAGGGCGGCGTCGACGTCGCGAGCAAGGCCGGCACCGCGGTCCTCGGCGGGCACACGATCACCGACCCCGAGCCGAAGTACGGGATGGTGGCCCTCGGACTGGCCGACCCCGAGCGGATCGTGCGCAACTCGACCGTGCCGCCAGAGGCCCACCTGTTCCTCACCAAGCCGCTAGGGATCGGGATCGCGACCACCGCGCACAAGCGCGGGATCGCCGAGCCGGAGCTCCTGCGGTCCGCCGTCGAGCTGATGACGACCCCGAACGACGCCGCCGCCGAGGCGATGGTCGAGGTCGGCGCCGAGGCCGCGACCGACGTGACGGGGTTCGGCCTGCTCGGCCACCTCCAGCGGATGCTCTCCGCCTCCGGGGTGGGGGCCAGGATCGACGCCTCCGCGGTGCCGGTGCTCCCCGGCATCCTCGACCTCGCCATGCTGGATGTCGTTCCGGGTGGCACGCAGCGCAACCACGCCTACCTGGGTTCGACGGTGCAGTGGGGGAGGCTGTCGTTGCCGGAGCAGCTCGTGCTCGCGGACGCGCAGACGTCGGGCGGGCTGCTGATCGCCGCGCTCGATCACGAGTGGATGGCCGGAGAGCTGACGGGACGCGGGATCGCCTGGGCGGACATCGGCGTGACGGTGGCGGGGCGGCCGGGAACGATCGCCGTCACGGGCCGGATCGCGGACGCCGCATCGGCACCCTGAACCGTGGTTCGGGGAATCTCAACCCCGCTGATAGGGTTCTGGAACCTGCGATGATCGAACTCGAACGCGCCTTCTTCGACGAGATGGTGGAGCACGGCCTCGCCGCCTTCCCCAACGAGGCCTGCGGGGTGCTTGCGGGTAAGGAGGGGCGGCCGGTCAAGTTCTTCGCGATGGCCAACGCCGATGCGAGTCCGGTCAGCTACCGCCTCGACCCCAAGGAGCAGCTGGAAGCCGAGAAGGAGATGGAAGATGAGGAGTGGCAGACCCTCGCGATCTTCCATACCCACACCCACTCGGAAGCGTATCCATCGCCGACCGATCAGGATCGGGCGTTCTGGCCTCCGATCGGGTCCGAGCCGAGGATGGCGCTGTTCCCGGATGCGTACTACCTGATCATGTCGCTCTCCGTCCGCTCGAACCCGGACCTGCGGGGCTTCCGGATCAGGGAGATCGGCGAGGTCGAGGAGGAGGGGGTCGCGATCGGATGAGCGAGCCCACCTTCACCGAGGACCAGGTCCGGCGCTACGCGCGCCACATCATCCTGCCGGGCATCGGCGGCGACGGACAGCGCAAGCTGCTCGACGCGAGGGTGCTCTGCATCGGCGCCGGCGGCCTCGGTTCGCCGGTCGCGATGTACCTGGCCGCAGCCGGCGTCGGGACGCTCGGGATCTTGGACTTCGACCGGGTGGACGAGTCCAACCTGCAGCGCCAGATCATCCACTCGACCGCCGACGTGGGGCGGCCGAAGGTCGAGAGCGCGGCCGACCGCCTCCGCGCGATCAACCCGACGATCGAGATCGTGCCGTACGACACGATCTTGTCGTCGCAGAACGCGTTCGAGATCCTCGAACCCTGGGACGTGGTCGTGGACGGGACCGACAACTTCCCCGTCCGGTACCTCGTGAACGACGCGACCCAGTTCCTCGGCAAGCCGCTCGTCTACGGCTCGATCTACCAGTGGGACGGCCAGGCGACCGTGTTCATGCCCGGGCAGGAAGCGCCGTGTTACCGGTGCCTGTTCCCGCAGCCGCCGCCGCCCGGTACGGTCCCGAGCTGCGCGGAGGGCGGCGTGTTCGGCGTGCTCCCCGGCATCGTGGGCTCGATCCAGGCCACCGAAGCCGTCAAGCTCATCACGGGCAAGGGCGATCCGCTGGTCGGCCGCCTGTTGATCTTCGACGCGCTGGAGATGGACTTCCAGACCGTGAAGGTGCGCTGGGACGCCGACTGCCCGGTGTGCGGCAAGGAGCCCTCGATCACCGAGTTGATCGACTACGAGGCGTTCTGCGGGCTGACGCCCGGCCAGGCGCCGCCCGAGGCCGAGCACGGGGTGTCGACGACATGAGAGGCACCGGGTCATGGCCCGCGTGAAGCTCCCCACGATCCTGCGGCCGCATGCGGGCGGTGTACGTGACGTCGACGCCAAGGGGACGACGCTGCGCGAGCTGCTCGACGACCTCGAGACCCGGTACCCGGGGATCACGGCGATGGTCCTCACCGACGACGGAGCGCTGCACCGTTTCGTGAACGTCTACGTGAACGACGAGGACGTCCGCTACCTCGGCTCGCTCGAGACCGAGGTCCGGCCCGGCGACACGGTGTCGATCCTGCCGGCGGTCGCCGGGGGCCGCTGACCCGGCAAGGGGAAGCCCTCGGGCGGCGAGGGACGCCGGACGCGCGGAGAACCAGCCTCTCACGCGGTGCGCTGCGATAATCCGCATCGATGCCCGTTCCGCGCCCGTGCTGCCGTCGCGCCCGGTCGACGACGCCCGGCCGGAGGCGACCGGGGTGAGGTTCGACGACGTCCTCGAGGCGATCGGCGAGACGCCGCTCGTGGGGCTCCCGAGCTTGAGCCCGAAACCCGGCGTGCGTCTGTGGGCCAAGCTCGAAGGGCAGAACCCGACCGGCTCGCTCAAGGACCGGATCGCGAAGGCGATGATCGAGGCGGCCGAGGCCTCGGGCGAGCTCACGCCCGAACGCACGATCCTCGAGCCCACGTCGGGCAACACGGGCATCGCGCTCGCGATGATCGCGCGGCGCAAGGGCTACCGGCTCACGGTCGTGATCCCGGAGAACGCGAGCGAGGAGCGGATCCGACTGCTCGAGCTGTTCGGCGCCGAGATCGTGCTCTCGCCCGGCGACAAGGGCACGAACGGCTCGATCGAGATCGCACGCCGGCTCGCGCAGGACGAGCGCTACTTCATGCCGTTCCAGTACGGGAACCCGGCGAACCCCCGCGCCCACGAAGAGGGGACGGGTGAGGAGATCGTGCGGGACCTGCCCGAGGTCACCCACTTCGTCGCCGGGCTCGGGACCGGCGGAACGCTCACCGGCGTCGGCCACCGGCTGAAGCGTCACGATCCGAACATCAAGATCGTGGCGGCGGAGCCGGAGCTCGGGGACCTCGTGTACGGACTGCGTTCGCTCGAGGACGGGTTCGTCCCCCCGATCCTCGATGAGACCGTGCTCGATCGGAAGTTCCTGGTGAACGCCGCGGATTCGCTGCGCGCGACGCGCGAGCTCACCGAACGCGAGGGCGTCTTCGCCGGGATCTCGTCGGGGGCCGTGCTCCACGTCGGCCGTCGAGTCGCGTCCGAGCTCGACCGGGGCGACGTCGTCTGCCTGCTCGCCGACGGCGGGTGGAAGTACCTGTCGACCCAGGCCTGGGCGCCCGAGCTGGAGCGCGCCGAGAAGAACGTCTCGGAGACCCTGTGGTGGTAGCGTCCGCCGACCGATGGTGAGCGAGTGAGCGACGCGCGGCCGATCGGCATCTTCGACTCCGGTGTGGGCGGTCTCACCGTGGCTCGCGCCGTCTTCGACCTGCTGCCGAACGAGCCGATCCTGTACGTGGGGGACAACGGTCGGTTCCCGTACGGTCCTCGCCGGCTGGAGGAGATCCGCACGTTCGCGCTCGAGATCGCCGAGTACCTAGCCGAGCGCGGCGTCAAGATGCTGGTCGTCGCGTGCAACTCGATCGAGGTGGCCGCGATCGCCGACGTCGCCGGCGCACACGGCGTCCCGGTGGTCGGCGTGATCGACCCCGGCGTTCGCGCCGCGGTGCACGCGACGCGGAACCGTCGGATCGGCCTGATCGGCACCGAGGCCACCGTCGCGAGCGGCGCCTACGAGCGCGCCATCGCGCAGACGGGCGCCGACGTCGAGCTCTTCTCGGCCGCCTGCCCGATCTTCGTCGAGCACGTGGAGGCTGGTGACACCTCGAGCGACGGGTTGCTCGAGGCCGCGCGGAGGTATCTTGTGCCGCTGGAAGCGGAAGGGATCGACACCTTGATCCTTGGGTGCACGCACTACCCGATGCTCTCCGGGCTGATCCAGATGGTGATGGGGGAGGACGTCGTGCTCGTGTCATCCGCGGAGGAGACCGCCAAGGACGTCTATTCGACGCTCCGTGCGGCCTCGCTGCTCCGAGACGGTCGGGACGAGCCTCGGCACGAGTTCCTCACGACCGGCGACCCGGCACGGTTCCGGCGTGTGGCCCACCTCTTCCTGGGACCCGAGCTCGCCGGCGTGACCCCGGTCGACGTTCGGGTCGTCGAGGGGGTCTCGTGGAGCTGACGGTCCTCGGCTCCAGCGGTACTTGGCCGAACGCCGACACGGCCACCTCGGG
>Ga0193739_1000214_pt1 | contig 16299 bp, 16 predicted proteins | sample L2a2metaG_FD_144926 | JGI IMG/M metagenome (GOLD analysis project Ga0193739, IMG submission 144926) | Soil microbial communities from a riparian zone of the East river system, Colorado, United States - L2a2 | ecosystem: Environmental > Terrestrial > Soil > Riparian zone | place: USA: East River...
CTCTGGACTGATGAATTCACAAATTCGATCTGTTCATCTGTATCTCGTGACAATTCTTGTCTCCTGTATTCGTAACGCTGATTGTCCCCATTCCAAAGAGAAGAAGCCGCGAAGTCTATTCCAAGGGCTACGTCACTTCCGATTTCGAATCCAGAATTCTTTATTGATCGTTCGGCAAGTTCCAGAGCCTTATCATTATTGACACGAGGTGCCCATGCACCCTCGTCACCCCTGCCATTAGTGAAACTCTTGTCTTCGTTCTCAAGTAATTTACGAAGTTCACGGTGCACATGGAAATTCATCTCTAAAGCTTGTTTGATGTCTGCTGCTCCTATCGGACAGACAAGAATCTCCTGTATGTCTGGGGTACCCGGACCTGCATGAGCTCCCCCTCCCAAAAAATTACCTAGCGGGAAAGGACTCTTGCACGGTTTATTATTATGGAGTAAATTTGCCAGCGGGATACCCAATGCCTTCGAGGCAGAATCGACTGCGGCGATACTCAATGCGTACGCCATAGAACCACCTATAATATTATAAGAAGGCGTACTATCGATGTTCTTAATTATTTCGAAAATTGCCTTTGGATCCGATGCTTCAGCGCCAATGAATTTGCCTAAATGAGAATTGAGAACTTGTATTGCTCTCAGAGGTTCATTTTGAGGGAAGCTCTGTACTTCGTGCTTGCCAACACTCGCTCCTGATGGCGCACAAGCTCTACCAATGTATCTATCATCAGTAATAATATCAACTTCAACTGTTTGATTTCCTCTGCTATTATAAACAATTCTGCTTTTGAGAGTTGTAATTAACGGCATTAAACAAATTTAATTTTTCTCTAGACTATCTTATTCTACTTCAGATTGAATTTCAGACATTCTCTTTCTTAATGCTTCGTAATAAGGAATGACTTGATAAACCGTCTCAACACTCGAAATTAGCATCCGCCGACAACAATATCGTTTTATGTTCAATGAATCCATAACCATAGCTGGATCCTCACCGGCCTTAATCCTCGCAGTATACTCTGCGTACTTGTGTGCCACTAGATTTCCGCAAGTAAAACACCGTACAGGCACTAACATGATATGTAACTCACCATTCATGAGTTCTATAAAAACTATTGGTCTAATCAACATGTACTTCTGACACGAATGCATTAACCATATTTGTCAAAACCACTAAACATGTTGCAATTATTCTGGCTTGTGTAAGTGGTAATATTCAAATTAGTGGCATGAAGCGGTTTAGGATAAGCGGGAGTCGCCCAGCTTGGCCAAAGGCGTAAGACTGAGGCTCTTATCCCTTAGGGGTTCGTGGGTTCAAATCCCATCTCCCGCACCATTCAGATCTTGGGATCGACTAATCTAGGGGTTTCAATCGATTGATTCATCATATCCACGGAGTACCAGTATATGTCCTATGTCTTTGCCAAGCAAGTCACCTTTTGCATTTGCGGCGGCTTTAATATTGGGTATTAATCCTAACTTGTATCCTTGAACCCTCATGTCAATCATCTAGAAAAAAAACAGAAATTGTACAATTTGCTAAAGGCTCAGTACGATGCAGAGCGAGAGGAGCTCATGCTATACGTAGAGCTTCTTGGTGGCATCCAGAATTCAATAGTTAGAAGCTACATTCGTACCTTGCTTGTAGACGGACTTAAGCATATAGAGTATATTTCAAAGATGATGTCAGATATAGAAGGTGCAAGTCGCAGTGCGAGTTTAACAAGTGATGGTATCAAGAAATCCATTTTTCATGAAAGGGAATCAAGAGAAATTCTCCAGGAATGTTTTGAGATAGCAGATGAACCTGAAACAAAATCAATTTTAACTAGCATAATTGTGGATGAAGACCATCATATAAAGATCCTTGAACATATGGACCAATTAATACAGTCCTATTCAAAATAATTGCGAACTATGAGGGTGAAGTCTTTATCTATATTAGTCAGAAATTAACCTTTCACAGTAATCTCATGCTACAGGTAAATTAGGAAGTCAATCTACTCAAAAAATCAGTACCGGCCTTTGAATTCTAACAGGACTGATATCAATGCTGGTGAAGCTCATTCCCAATCAATATTAGTATTATGACTGAAGTTTTTCCAGATTCAATTGTCATAAGGGTTGAACGGACGGGAAACTCCAATACCATAGTAAACTTTTAGATGATGATATCACAATAAAGAACCCTTCAATTGTCAAGCTCTCATATTTTGGAGGTGAATTAGTTGATGTAGAGTTTAGCAAGTAGAATATTCCCTCTATGGTAACATACTACCGATAGAGATCTGGAGATATGTCAATCAGAAATTTGTCTTAATGTTTCATTCCAAAGGTATTGATTCTATAAAAATTAGCTTATGAAATCCAAAATGGCTTTGTGCAAGATTTGTCTGCCCTGACTGTGACGCAAAAAGTCAACCGTAGCTTCGAATCATCTAATAAATCGGACTTAATTTTGCTCCCAATGCTCATCGCAACGCGCTTAAATGTCTCAGAAAATTGGTAAGAGTCACGGGAATAACAACGACTCACGCATTTTCATTCGAAGCAATATTCTAACTCTTCCTTCATAAGTTCGGAGAAGCTCATTGAAATTCGTGCAATACCTCTTGACTATGTCCCAATGGTTTAACTTTCTTGAAGATCTTATAAACAAGGCCTTTCTCATCAACTAGGAATGTTGTCCTGATAACGCCCATGAACTCTTTACCCATAAATGTCTTAGGACCATAGACTCCGTAACTCTTTGAGATGGCTAAATCTATGTCGGGAACTAGGAAATAGGAGATGCTCATTTTTCCCTTGAACCTTAAATGTGATTCAGCGTCGTCTGGGCTTATTCCTATGATCTCAATATTTTTTGCTTTAAACGATCCATAGTCACTTGCAAATTCCGCTGCTTCGGTTGAACAGCCAGGAGTAAAGTCTTTTGGATAGAAATAGACTACAATTCTCTTGCCACGAAGATCAGAGAGCTTGATCAATTTACCCTGATGATCATTAAATGAAAAATCAGGAGCATATTCCCCTTGTCGGACTGATGATTCACTCAAACTAGTGTCAGACTTTAGTCGGAGTGGATCTGTAGAAAAAGCTTGCGATGTCCTACCAGATGTTTCTTTCGAGAAACAGGCTCCCAAAAGTCAATGGATCACGGAATCAATTTCCATTTTTTTCGAGGTAGAGTAGGAGAAATAAAAAAGAGATAAACGCATTATCGAGTGCAAACATGTTTACTCATCATGTCATATGAAACGAATGATCCGCGATACCTTGGCCCTTTTTTTAACGTTAATCCTACCGCTAGGAAGTAAATATAGCTGTAAATAAATATGCTATCACGTGAAGTTTTACATTGCTTGAGTATGAAATTGCTGTAGTTGGTGGGGGACCAGCAGGGCTATCCTCCGCATATTCTGCGGCACTCGAGGGATGCAAAGTAATATTATTTGAAAAAGATGACTCGATAGCTCACAACATAAGAACGAGCGGTGTATCGTGGATAAAGGAAATGGAGGAATTAAAGATTCCAAGAGAATTGTATAACCCAATAAGGAATTTTACTTTTATCTCCCCATCCAATGAAGTGATCATAAAAGGGCAGAATTTTACATCGTGCGTACTTGATGTGAGAGGGTTGTATCAGTATTTAGCAACGCTCGCAGCAGATGCAGGAGCAAAAATAATGGTTAGAAGTCGTGTATCGGGATTGTTTTCAAATCCACAGTATAAGACGGATAGGCTCGAGGCAGTAACGTCCACAGGTAACTTGGAAATAAATACCAAACTAGTAATCGATGCAAGTGGCTTTAGCAGTATTATTGGCAGAAAACTAGGTTTCGTAAGTTCCTGGAAAAGGTATGGGATCGGAGCGGAGTATGAATGCTATTGCGATAGTGTAGACAGGGAGACATGGTATCTGATGGTAGGAAAACAATACTCTGATGCAGGCTATGCATGGGTATTTCCACTTTCAAAAAATCGGGTAAGAATTGGAGTAGGGATAGGCAGGCCAGATTCAAATATTGATCCAATTCGAAAATTAAATGAAATACTTGAAAAAAAATTAAGACCTTTAGACAGACTAAAAAATATTCAACCGCTAGAGTTTCATTTCGGATTTATCCCCAATGAAGGTTCAAGACAAACTACTATTGCTGATAGGTTAATAATGGTAGGGGATTCTGCAGGTCAATCAAACCCACTAGTCTTAGAAGGAATTAGATACGCCATAGAGTTTGGCAGGTTAGCTGGTAAAGTGGGAGCTAAATCTCTCGCCAAAGGATCAGTCAAGAGTTCCTTAGACGAATATGAAAAAATTTGGAAAAGTAAAGTTCAATCGAAGATTAATTCGGCAATGAAGATTCAATCAAGATGGATGAAGTTGTCCGATGAAGATTGGGATCAAGAAATAGAGATGCTAAGAAATATGTCCACTGATGATTATATCGATTTTATCCGAGCAGAATTCACTGCTACAAAGATGCTTAGACTCGCTTTGGATCATCCGAGATTTGCAGCACGACAGCTGTTCAAATCAGTGCTGCGCAGAGGTTAAAGCAAGATTTTTATATTATTTTCCGAAAGGGAATTGTACTATTGGCTCAAGAAACGGTCATTGAATTTGTGCCGATTTTGTATATGCTAGGTTTCGGGTTAGTGGCCGCTATACCAGCACTAGTGATATCCAGGCTAATTTCTCCGCGACGCAGGCTTAATCCGATAAAATTCCTTCCAATGGAGTGTGGCCAGATGCCCAGCGGAGAGGGCAGGTCTCATTTTATGATGCAGTACTATGCCTATATTCTGATGTTTGTGGTATTCGATGTAATGGCAATCTTTCTTTACGTTTGGGGGGCTTCTCTTATTTCTGTCCCAAGGGCGGCGACACTTCCAGTTATGGCATTTCTAGGTATAATGTTTGCTGCTATGGGGTATGCTCTGTACCTGGCTGGGAAGAAAGGGATCTGGTAGCCTTTCCTTTATGACAGAGGTTCAACAAGCATTAAATACCAATCAAGCATTAATTAACTTGCAAGCAACCCTCAAAGGTGAAGAAAAGGAGAATCTAACTTAATATGTTCAAAGATTTACTAAATCCTACTAATATTAACGTCATGGTCAGCAAACTAGGTGACATACTAGTTAAGGCAGTGGATAAGCCATTGGGATATGCCGTTAATTGGGGAAGGGTCTGGTCTCTGTGGCCAGTGCATCTTGAAACCGCATGCTGTAGCGTCGAGTTTGGTGCTGCTTCGGGTCCTAAATATGATGTTGAAAGATTTGGAATAATCGAAGCTTTCGGGTCCTTGAGACAGTGTGATCTTATAGTGGTGCAAGGAACGGTTACTAGGAAAATGGCTCCACGAGTGAGAATGGTATATGACCAGATGCCCGAGCCCAAGTACGTGATAGCCATGGGGGCTTGTGCTATAACAGGTGGCCTTTACATTGATTCGTATAATGTTCTTCCTGGCATTGATGGTATCATCCCCGTAGATGTATACGTACCGGGTTGCCCCCCAAGACCTGAAACACTGATTCAGGGTACGATGTTATTGCAAGAGAAAATCAAAAGGTCTAAAATCAAGTAACATGAGTCAAGGATCAGATCCTGCCTCTAAATCAAATACGCCCTCAGATAACCTAACACGTGCTGATCAATCGCACGCTAATTCTAAGACTCCTCCCGTTCCAGCCCCAGTTTCAAAGCCAGGCACATCGGCCAAAGATTTGTCCAAAAAAGAAGCTGAACCTCCTGCATTTGAAAAGGGAATTATTGACAGGCTAGTCAAAGAATTTGGCAGCAAGGTGAGAGTACTTTACATTAGGCCGCTAAGGATGAAAATTGCAGTTGATCCTGCAGACATAGTGGAAATTGCCACTCATATTCGAAATGCGTTGGGTTTTGACCATGCGGAGTCAGTTGCTGGGACTGATTACCCTAAAGATAACCAGATTGAGGTGATCTACCATTTGGGGTCTTATGGTGTGCCAGAGTTAGAAGGACATATAATGTCGCTTGCCACAAGGACTTCGAGGGACGAAGCTAGGTTACCCAGTTTGATTAATGTATTTAGAAGCGTGGAATATCATGAGCGGGAGACTTTCGAAATGCTAGGAGTATTCTTTGAAGGACATCCCAGAAACGATAGGTTTCTATTACCTGAGGACTGGGCTGATATCCCACCTCTAAGAAAAGAATTTCGAATAAAGGGAAGATAAATAACAACACTTAAAAAACTTCATTTAGTAGGTGAATCGAAGATTGGCAGAGCGTCCTGAAAGCAAAATAGATGATACCGTAAACAGGGGTATGCAAGTCCTAAAGGAATATACTGCAGATGACGATCGGCTCATGACGCTTAGCGTTGGCCCTCAGCATCCGGGTTCAGGACATTTTCGATTTACGATTAAGCTTGATGGTGACTATATCGTTTACTGCGATCCTGATCCAGGGTACGTACATCGAGGCGAAGAAAAGATGTGCGAATACAGAAATTTCATCCAAAACATTCCTCACTTGGAGCGTCCTGTCATTCATGATTCAGCTAATATTACTTATTCATACAGTTTGGCAGTAGAGGAATTGGCAGGGATTGAAGTGCCACGTCGAGGCCAATTTATACGAGCTTTAACATCCGAATTAGATCGTCAAGTCTATACTTTGTATTGGCTTGCAATATACGGAATCTTTCTAGGACATTCAACAATGTTTATGTGGCCTACTGGAGATAGAGAATTATTTATAGATCTATTAGACGCATTAACTGGGGCCAGAGTTACCCACGCTTTTAACATACCGGGAGGAGTAAGGAATGATATTCCTGAAGGCTTCAAGGAAAAGGCTTTGAGACATATTGCATATTATGAAAAGCGACTGAAAGAATACGAAAATATATTCTACAATAATCCCTTGTTACGACAGAGGACTGAAGGGGTGGGTGTCCTGACTAGGGAAGACGCGGTAAAATTAGGGGTTACTGGTTCTGTATTGAGGGCTTCTGGTGTCTCCTTTGATGTACGGAAAGCAGAACCATATGACATATACAACGAAATTGACTTCAAGGCTCAGTACATGAGATCAGGTGACTGCTTCGCAAGAGCCTATGTTCCATTTTTGGACATGAAGGAATCATGTCATATCATGAGGCAGTTGCTCGACAAGATGCCAGCATCGGGAGAAGTGCGGGCCAAATTACAGCCAAACCCCAAGGGCCCTCCAGGCGAAGCATATAGGAGAGTTGAATCGGGGCGAGGTGCTCTGGGGTACTATATAGTTAGCGACGGGACCCCGAGACCCTATCGAGTAAAAATATCAGTAGGTTCCTTCAGAAACATGTTAGCGCTTCCACATCTTTTAGTAGGAGCAAAATTAGCAGACATGCCATCTATATATTGGGCATTGAATTATTGGCCGGTGGAGGCTGATAGATAATAATTTGGCATCCTATCCACAAGAATTCCGTTTTGGTAATTTCATAGCAAGTTTAATCTGGCTTGTTTTCTGGATTTTGACAATTGTAACCCTAGTTGTTCTACCTCTTATCTTCATAATACTCTTTTATGTTCCCCTTCCTTTGGCTGACGGAGAGGTACTTACTCCGTACCTCTTCTTGTCTATGGTTGTAGATCCCACCCGCACTCTCCCAATTATTCAGTTCTTTATGCAAACTGAACTTTTCAAAGTTGCAGTGTTTCCCGGCTTTACATATGCCGCACTTATCGCGGCCGTAACGATTTTTGTCGAGCGAAAATTTCTGGCAAAAATGCAGTTAAGAGTAGGTCCCTTGTATGCAGGAAAAATAGAAGGAATTTTCCAATTACTGGCAGATGGCTTAAAATTGGTATCAAAAGAAATAATTGTACCATCAGGAGCAGACAAACTGATATTCTGGGCAGCACCAATAGCATTTGTCTCAACAGCGGCTGCTGTTACGGCTCTTATTCCTGCGGCTCCTGGTTGGGTAGTAGCGGATCTAGACGTAGGTCTCATAGCCGTCTTTGCCGTTTTTGGATTTTTTCCTCTCATTGCACTATTGTTTTCATGGGCTAGCAACAGCAAGTACCCATTCATTGGGGGGTTGCGGGCATTACATCAATTAATAGCGTTCGAGATCCCCTTTATTCTCTCTGCATTGTCAGTTGTGATCTTAGCAGGAACCCTCAATTTGACTGGCATAGCAGAAGCGCAGAATCAGTACTGGTACATTTTGTTTCTCCCCATTAGTGCCTTTGTGTTTTATATCTCATCTCTTGCAGAGGTAGAGAGAGTACCATTCGATCTCCCTGAAGCGGAATCAGAGATCGTGGCTGGATGGCTCACTGAAACTTCTGGGATGATTTATGGGCTAATCCAGCTTGGATCGTACATCAAGTTATATGCACTTAGTGCAATATTTGTCATCTTGTTCCTGGGGGGATGGGCAGGACCTCAAATACTTCCACAAGAATTAGGTCCGCCGGGTGAAAAAACTCCTTTGGTGCAGATGCTAACCCTAGAGGGTATCTATAATCCGGTCCAGTTCAATGCAATATTCTGGTTTACGTTGAAGACCTTCGGTGTTATCATGTTGATGCTCTTACCAAGAGGAATTAATCCCAGAATTCGAATAGATATTCTTCTTCATACCGGATGGTATAAGCTAATAGTATTGTCTTTCATAAATATTTTCATAGCGTTGGCGCTGGTTTACGGCGGTGTATTCGGACCAGAAGGAGTATTGAATTCAGGATGACATCAGCGCTATCACCAGACAAAAGAGAGAAGACATCAGAGACATCACGCTCCAATACGAGTGGTATAACAAGTAAAAGTAGCTCTGCAGTAGGCTTTATCAAAGCCATAGAATCGGGATCAAAGCATCTTATTATGAAAAGATTTACTCTGCGATATCCTGAAAGGAAACTCAAATTCGTGGGAGATGGTTATCAGTTTGATCCTAAACGTGGTGTTGGTATTGCAGGGTACAGGGGAAGACATATTTTGTTCCACGACAAGTGTACTGGTTGCCAGCTATGTGCCATTGCATGTGAAGGCATTGCAGAAGCAATAGGGATGGTAAAGGTCGAAGAACAGTGGAAGCATAATAAGAAAGCCATTATGCCACAAATTGACTTTGGAAAATGCGTTTTTTGTGGATTGTGTGTAGATGCGTGCCCATTCTACGCGTTATTTATGACAAATGATTATGAGCTCTCATCATTTACCAAAGAGCATTTAATCTATACTCCAGCTCAACTAGCTATCAAGCCGAAATATGATGGTGATGTAGAATTGAAAATTGACAAGATGGGTGCAACCCATGGCTGATGCGGCATTTTATGGTCTAGCCATATTAACTATAGGTTCATCAATCGTTGCATTAGAAAGTCGGGAACTGATTTACGGGGCGATAGCTTTGGCAATTTCGATGCTAGGAATTGCAGGTTTTTTTCTTCTCCTGGACTCTCCTTTTGTTGCAATGTTTCAAATCACAGTGTACGTTGGAGCGGTTGCTGTTCTTGTTATCTTTACAGTTATGCTGGTCAGGACTCAAGCATTATTTTCTAGGAAAGAAGATCGTGGACGAAAAGCCGCTGGAATTATATTGATGCTGATTTTTATGGGAGGGATGGGAGGTATTGTTTTATTCACTAGTTCTGATAGTCTGGGTTTAGGGATTGCTGAGTCTTCCCCAGTAGATTTTAGACTTATAGGAACAGAGATGCTTACTTACTATTCACCAGCGTTGGTAGTTATTGGTCTGACGTTAGCAGGTTCTATCATTGGTGCGCTGGCGCTAGCACGCAGGGAGGATATTAACCAGAAAGATGAACGAATTAGTTGAGTATATTGCTGTATCCCTAATACTCGTCGCTGTGGGTATTTATGGGATAGTAGTAAAGCGAAATGCGATCCGAATGATATTTTCTATAGAGATTATAGCAAATGCGGCTAATCTAAATCTGATCGCATTTTCAAGAAATCTTAGCAACGCTCAAGGTCAAGTATTTGCACTCTTTTCAATAGCAATTGCTGCTGCTGAGGTGGCTGTTGGTTTAGGAATAATAATTATTGCTTATAGATTGTATAAGGAAATAGACGTAGAAGAGTTCAAGAGTATGAGAGGATAAGACGCCCCGATGACATTTCTTCTGGCAGCGGTATTTATTCCATTACTGCTATCTCCTTTAGTTTACGTACTTGGCAGGAAGCTAGGGACAAATTTTGCAACGTGGTTTTCTTTTTCTGCTCTTGCCATTTCCACAATTTTGCTCATGATTCCAGCAATGGGTTTAGGAGGGGATAGTTCTAAAATATACCAGGAAAGCTACCAATGGGGTCAATTCGGTAATTTTGGACTCAGGTTGGACGGACTTAGTCTTCCCTTTGCACTAATAATTTACATACTGTGTACTGTCCTCGCACTGTATTCAAAACCGTACATGATACACAGAATTACAGAATCTGCAAATGAAATGCTTGGTATTGGTCCTAATAGTAGTAAAGGTTCAAAAAGTAGGTTCACCGATACTGGCGAAAAAAATAGTCAGTATAGTACTAACAGACGAAATGGTACATTGAAGGATGAAGACATACCTAACCACAACAACTATAGTAACAATAGTCAGGAAAGCTATACTGGTGTCGAATCATCCCAATCGCAATTATCGACCCTCGTTCCAAAAGAAGTTAAACAATACGTGAACACACAGGTCGGTCTCTATTTTGCACTGTACTTGTCTTTCTCTATGGGAATGATGGGGACCGTCTTGGCAACTAATCTCATTGAATTCTTCGTGTTCTTTGAACTTATGTTGATCCCGTCATTCTTCTTAATAGCTTTCTACGGCTACGGTGCAAGAAGAAGGATTGCGCTTATGTTCCTATTCTGGACACATGTAGGCGCGGTGGTTTTACTGCTTGGGCTTTTGGCAATGGGCTTCTTTGCCGGAGGTTTTGATTATGATACAGTGAGGTTGAATGTCACTAAAATTCCGGCACAATGGATGTCTATCATTATTTTTTCGCTTGTAGTAGGACTCGGAGTGAAATTGGCGGCATTTCTTTTGCACATTTGGCTACCCTATGCTCATGCAGAAGCCCCAACCCCTATCTCTGCATTGTTGTCTCCGGCCATGATAGGAATTGGAGCATATGGCTTGATCAGGCTCTGGTTAGAACTTTTGACCGGGAACTATACACAGTATAGTATTTACATAAACATCTGGGGCCTTGCCACAATGATCTATGGGGGCGCAATGGCACTTATGCAGGATGATATCAAGAAAGTCTTGGCTTATTCTAGCATAAGTCAGATGGGCTATATATTATTCGGGATAGGCTCTGAAAGCATTCTGGGGATTACGGGCGGAGCGCTGGTTTATGTCACTCACGGCCTAGGGAAGGCGATTCTTTTCATGATGGCTGGTTCAATTATACTTCAAACTGGTACGAGAAGCATGTCAAAGTTGGGTGGACTAGCAGGTAAAATGCCTTACACTGCTGTTATTGCAATGATAGGGGCTCTGACAATTATTGGGATACCTCCAACCAGTGGATTTATGTCTGAATGGATTCTATTTGCAGGAGTATTACAAACAGCAGTATACGAGTCGGATCCCCTTAGAGTGATATTGTTTGGTTTTGGTATTTTAACAACGGTGCTTTCTTCTGCTTACATTCTTTGGATGTACAAAAGGATCTTCTTTGGAAAAATACCTGAACGATTGGTTAACGTCACAGATCCAAGTAGATACATTACGGCTACAATGGCTATTCTGGCAGGGCTTAGTTTCATCATCGGGGTTTATCCTGATCCTATTTTGAATCCTATTACTCTTTATGTTGAATCGATCTTTCCCCCGAACTCGGGTGTAGTTCAACTACCGTCACATGCCAATGATGTTCAAGGTGAGCGCCAGAGCGAACCGGAGAATTCTGATTTAAAACAATTAAGTAGCGTTAGCATTAACGACGATCTTATAGATACATACCCCAAGGAGAACCATTACGTAGTAATTCCTGAAGGGAGGACATCCGAGGAAGGCTACTGGAAAGACGCTTCAGCCAAGTTAGAACGTGCAATGATAATTTACAATCTAGGGGCATCGAAATAAATATTGGATCATAAGACAATAGAGGCGGCTGGCTAGACGAAATGGTGGAGGGAACTTTAGGTTTTGAAGGACTCGCAATTAATGTCTGGTTGGTATGGATGTTGCCATTATTCATTGGCGCTGCTGCAATTGCTGGAATCGCTCGATATGGACACAAGATTCGAGATTATTTCGCAGTCAGTTTCTCTTTAGGTAGCGCGATATTCGCGACTACGTTATTGCCTCTTGGTCTTTCAGGAGGCGAAATACAAAGTCAAATACCGTGGATCTCCACTCTCGGGCTGGAAGCAGGAGTACTGGCAGACCCTCTATCTATCATTATGACCAATCTAGTAGCATGGGTTTCATTTCTAATTTTTGTTTACTCAATTGGTTACATGCATGGAGACCGAGATTTGACCAGATTTTGGTTTTTCATGTTATTCTTCATTGGATCCATGCAGCTCATTGTACTTTCGGATAATCTACTTATGGTTTTCTTCGGTTGGGAAGGAGTCGGACTTGCATCGTACGCCTTAATCGGCTTTTGGTACCATGATCGGAAGAAGGACTATGTAGGAAGAGAAGGGGAACGGGCTGCAGGGATATCATTGTGGGCATCCCCGACTCATGCCGGTATGAAGGCGTTTCTAATGACCAGAGCAGGAGATACAATGATGCTCGCTGGAATGTTTCTCATTTTTGCGTATGCAGGAACCTTCGGATTTAGAGAACTTATCGAAAATCAAGAATGGGCAAATCAAATGGCACAACAGAATCTGTTGGTTCCTGCAGCAGTTTTATTATTCGGTGGAGCCGTGGGCAAATCAGCGCAGTTTCCGCTCGAAGAATGGCTTTTAGAAGCAATGACAGGTCCTACATCAGTATCAGCGTTAATCCATGCTGCTACAATGGTCAAGGCTGGGGTATTTCTGGTTGCAAGAATTGGCCCTCTATTTTTTGCGCTAGCGGCGTTTGGTATGACGCAGTTCTTTGAAGTCGTAGCGTGGACTGGCGCGATCACTGCATTCCTTCTCGCCACGCAAGCAATAGTTAACCCCGAAATTAAGAAGGTACTAGCATATTCCACCGGCTCACAAATTGGCTACATGATGATGGGACTTGGAATCGCTGGCTTGTCGACTCAGTTCGTTGAAGGATATACTGCAGGATTCTATCAATTGATGAGTCACGCCGTGTTTAAAGCCTCGCTTTTCATGGGTGCAGGGGCGCTTTTGCACACAGTAGGTTCCAGGTATTTGACTGATATGGGTGGGATGCGTAGGTATATGAAAAAGACGTATATTTTCATGTTACTTGCTGGTCTTTCGTTAGCAGGTGCTCCTCTCATAACATCTGGATTTTGGAGCAAGGATGCAATTTTCGCATCCCTGCTAGATTCTGGTTATTCCTATAGTTGGTATCTGTTTAGTGTGGCCGTTATCGTGGCTGTTATGACTGCATTTTACACGTTTAGGATGTTAGGTATGGCATTTTTTGGTAAGAAGAGTAAACATCTAGAAGAGATTCAGAATAAAGGTAACCATTTGCACGAAGTAGGGAAAAGCATGTGGATCCCATTCGGCATTCTTGCAGTTGCGACTATAGTTATTGGATCAGTTGGGTTTATCTTCGAAGAGCAATTACAACACATCTTAGGAGAGTACCTTAATAATTCCTTTGATATCAGTGAAGAAGCAGAGGACGTAGGATTTGAGCTCAATGTTACGGCCGTAATAGCATCTGTAGGAGCCTTCGCAGTAGGAGGTATACTAGGATACATGTTTTACATTGCCAGAATACTAGATCCAAAGGTAATTTCAAGAAATATAATAACGCAAGCGATATGGAAATTTCTTTATAACAGGTGGTATCTTAATTCAGCACTATATTGGGGTTCAGTAATAGGGCCTATGGCTATATATAGAATAATCTGGAGATACTTTGAGAATGTTGTTATCGACGGGATGAACCCTGCATTTCAGTTCTCAATGTCATATTTCTCCAGAGTGGTCAGAGCAGCCCAAACGGGGATAACTCAGACATACCTTTTCGTTTTTGCGGTTGGCATTTTGATTGTGACGATGCTGCTGTTTCTATAGGAGAAACGAATAATTAAGAATGGTAGTCGATTTAGCCTCAACCCCTATAGTAGTTACAATAATCCTTGGGGTTGTTGGACTCGCAATTCCCGTAATTGATGCTCTTAAAAAAGAGAGAGGGTTTAATAATCGACTTTATAGTGGAATTGCGTTTGGAGCTATTGCCATATCGATAGGATTTGTAATTTTTCGTGTAGCTTCAGGGGAGGTATTACCTGCAGTAGAATTCAGCCAGGATGTTCTTGCCAATGACACGTTCGGATCTTTCTTTGCCATTGCCCTGTTAATAGTCTCTTTGATGGTAACGGCATCCTCGTGGGACTATATGAAAGGTAAGTCAAATGTTGCGGCCTATTATTCGCTAATTCTTCTATCTAGTATTGGGATGGTTTTGATAGCATATTCTACGGATCTCGTGATGCTATTTGTATCATGGGAGCTGATGTCGTTACCAACTTATGCATTAGCTGCATTTTCTAAGAGAGATCCAATTTCAAATGAGGCTGCAATAAAATACTTTATGTTTGGGGCTTTATCTTCAGGCATTCTCGTATTAGCAATAGGTTTTGTTTATGGTATTACTGGGACAACAAACATAGGCGAATCCATTAAGGCCTTGGTAATTCTCGACCAGAACTTGATACCAGTTGGGTTAGTTGCGACTGCATTGTTCATTGCGGGTTTCGGGTTTAAGATGGGCTTGGTACCATTTCACATGTGGATCCCTGACGCGTACGAGGGCTCACCTACAACAATAGGAGCCCTACTTTCTGCAGGGACAAAAAAAGCCGGCTTCGCGGCCGCTATAAGGGTGGTCGTTCTAGGTATGTTTGCACTGAATCTTGATTGGACAATAACTCTTGCAATCTTAGCAGTTTTCACTATGACCATAGGGAATTTCGGGGCACTAATTCAAAGAAGTTTGCCGCGTATCCTGGCCTATTCCAGCATTGCGCAAGCTGGCTATATACTGATAGGCATGGCTGTTGCCCCCTATTCCGACCAAGCTTTGCCTGGTTCACTATTCCAAATCTTTAATCATGCTATAATGAAGTCTACGGGTTTTATTGCTGCGGCTGCTGTTGCAACGGCCTTGGCAAGTTACGGTCTGGAAAAATACAGGGGACTTGGGTATAGAATGCCCATCACTGCCATCGCTCTCACAATTTCCTTACTGGCACTAGCTGGAGTACCACCACTTAATGGTTTTTGGGGTAAGCTGGTGATATTCGGAGCTGCTATAAACAGCTCTGCCTATGTATGGTGGGGACCATACCTTGCAATAGCTGGAGTGTTAAACAGCGCTCTGTCATTAGGGTACTATGCGTGGATTATTCGTAAAATGTACATGGAGAACGGACCAGACATGTCAAAAGTAAAAGAACCAAAGGCTATACTTGCCGTACTGGTTTTTGGGCTTGTATTTATGGTAGTATTTGGGGTATGGTATGCGCCATTGCTGGAATTTGCGACAATCTCTGTACCTGATTTTACGACCATTGTTAATGCCACTTACTTACCATAAATAAAGTCTAGGCAGTAAATTTGAACCCTGCATCCAACAAAAGGCTGAACGGGTATCATTTACAAAAAATTAAATCTATCCCAACCCGTAACAGTCCTAGCTTCTATGCCCTAGGTTTGATCGTTAACGAATGCGTATACTAACAAATCTGTGTACCGCATAACATATGCATACTAGGTCCATATTAAAACTGAACAGAGCTCAAGTCGGTCAAAAGCTGAAGATGCCTCGTAGACATGCTCTCACCAACTTTTCGGAGCTCATTCAGTGCCCGGCTGGAATACGATTTGTACAACTTGTCCATATTATTGACGAATTCCATGGATTGAACGTTTTGTTTTACGAGAAGATTGAACAACCTATCTTCATTATTCCAGTCCAATAAGTCATCATGGATTTGATATGCGATCCCGAGTAGATTTCCAAACGTTCCCAGTGCATGAATTTGATCCTCATTTCCCCCCCCAAGAATTGCGCCTATTTTGGTAGATGCTTCAAAAAGCGATGCAGTCTTGTGTTCGATAACCTTGATGTATTCATCCTCTGTTACATCATTATGTTTAGCAAGTCTAATTTCCAG
>Ga0193739_1000215_pt1 | contig 16298 bp, 17 predicted proteins | sample L2a2metaG_FD_144926 | JGI IMG/M metagenome (GOLD analysis project Ga0193739, IMG submission 144926) | Soil microbial communities from a riparian zone of the East river system, Colorado, United States - L2a2 | ecosystem: Environmental > Terrestrial > Soil > Riparian zone | place: USA: East River...
TAGAACTATGCATCTGTTCAAGGCCTGTACAATATTTTAGGATAAATCTAGCGAAAGGATACGGACAAAAAAAGAAAAGTTATCTATCTATGCGCCAGCCATACCATTTCGTAAGTCTACTGCTCTGTGATCTGAATCTACAATGCCTTTTTCAGATTCAGCGTTGGCTGCTTCTGCTGCTGATTTATGCATATCTGACAACGCACATCCCATCTGAGATTCTGGTTTGCCTCTTCTCATTAGACCTCTATATAGACCAGCCTCAAGAGTTTGACCATGTGCCTTTTCCCATTCTTCTACCGGTATACTGTACTTTTTCTGTATTCTATCCCTGTACCATTCCGGAATAACGTTGAAGGCGCAGAATGGAATGATTCTAAGATCTGGTGTGAGGTAATGAATATCACATCTCTGTAGTCTTTCAAGGTCTTCATTATATTTATCTTGGAAGTGCATCATTCCTAAAAACAAAGATCTTATATGCCAGGAGCCAACTGAATCGAAGTTGCGCTTCAGCAATATGCTAGAGAACATCTTGGCTAAATTGAGTCCATGAGGTTGCTTAGTCCTATCTACAAATTGGCCAAGCCTTCGCACAACTTCTAACATAGTCCAATATCTATTTGCACCAGATTTGATCTCGTCAGATTTCTCTTCGAAATATTCTAGCATACCTTTAATGTCAACAAAGGCTGTTAGAGGAGTTAATTTCTTGGTTTGAGTATCTTCGAAAACATAAGTACCGGCACCGCAAGCAAAGTGAATGGAAAGCTCATACTTTGGCTTTTTGCTAAACGCCTCTATCACGTCGGTCATTGGCATGCATGATGGAACGGGAAACCATGCATCAGTCGTAATTTCACCATTAGTCTGCTCTTCAATCCTTTCAATACAATCGGGAATTGTTATTCGGTATTTTTCACGCTCCTTCTTTGTCATTCTACCAGTTAGAGACACGGGTTGAAAATTAACGGCATGTACCACATCAAGATTCTTTTGGGCATATCTAATAATCCCCCCTAATTCATGATCATTAATTGATTTAATTACTGTGGGAACGAAGACCACTGTCATGTCACATTTTCTTGCAGATTCAAGTGCATATGGGACCTCCCAATGATTCTTTGGATTGGTTCTAGGAGTAACACCATCGAATGACAGATACAAATTGTTTACACCTGCCATCCTTATCTGCCTCATTGTTTCTGGAGACAGTGCCAACTTGATACCATTGGTATTCAGTTGAACATGATCGACACCCTCCTCCTTCATTATCTTAATCATTTCAGTAATATCATCTCTTAACATAGGCTCTCCTCCGGTGATCTGTATGGAGTTACCTGCGATTGGTTTCTGAGCCTTCAAAGTCTTCATCATCGATCTTACTTGCTCATGATTTGGTTCATAAAGGTAGGCACCCTCAAGACCCTTTTTTACGTAGAAAAAACAATACCAACATGTCAAGTCGCACCTATTTGTGATAATTATGTTAGCCAAACCAGAATGCGAGAGATGGTTGGTACATAATCCGCAGTTCGTAGGACATGCACATTTGTCAACCATGACATTAGGTGCTTGAGCGCCCTTTCCGTCCATCCAATAAGTGCTAAATTTCTTATACATTTCATATGAGCCAAAATATAGCTCTTCGCACTCGCCATGCGTTGGACAGGTTTTTGTCATGTATACCTTGCCCTCTCGTTCAAAAACCTCTGCATCAAGAATCATGTTACAATCAGGACATATGCTTTGCGTATGTCTCACGGTTTTTCTAGCTGCAGTGTTCTTACTTGAAACATTCGAAATCTGTATCAAATTCATATTCTATTACCCTATAACCTTCATTGGTCAGCTTATCATTTTGTATATAAATATAACGTTACGAATCCTACGGTGATTAGTTGTCAGATGTGCGACCTTTGATTCGATAAGACATTCTCAAAAACATATATTTTTTGAGTATAAAGTTTCTCTTTTACTTAAGTATTGTTATTCTTGATGCTAAATCTCGTATGTTTGAGGATAATTTCGAAAGACTATACCAAAACTACGGAATTCATTCCGCATTGCATAGATCAAACAAGAGAATGTGAGAAGAATGAAGTAATATATTAATATAATGATTATTTTCTAGAATTAGGCCACCCATGGATCCATCATTCAGGAGAGGGGTGAGAAAGAAGATAGGCAAGATTCTATAGAGGAAAATTAAAGGAGCATTTTTCTAATTCCAAAATGGGAACATACAATGACTGGGTATCTGATCCAATATTATCCACAAACGTAAATTCGCCAGTCAATCTCTTAAGCTCGATAAACTTGTTACGTGGTTTTTCATTTTGCGTGATGTAATGTATAACAGAGTTCAGCGCACCAGACTCTATGAATAGGACATCCCTGTTATTGTGATTGATATGATATAGCATTGGAGTTAATCCTATCGGAGACTGAGCAGCATATACTATTACCTTAAGCATATCTTCCAAGTTATGGTATTTTAGATAGCTTGTCGAAGAGGGTTCATTTTGGTGTTTTTGAGGCATAGAATACTAATAAATAAAACTATACGGTTATTAGATCTTTTCTCCATACTTGCCTGTTATAAAAACCACCAGATTCTAAAGATAGGATGTTCAGTAATGATAGACAAAATCCAGTATGAGATAGTGAAGTATTGAAGCAAAGGGGCCATGCTTTGACCCCACCTGTTGATAGAAGCGATCCCTCATCCTTCCAGAAAAATGACCTACCGCATATGAGTAAGAAATTATTGAGACGTAATAGAAGTATTAGAAGTCACTCTTTAGAGCGAAGATTTTATGCCTTGTTAAATAGAAGGTTTTCATATCTGCAAAGATAACTCACTGATTCTTTTGAGTTTTCCATATACTCACAATCCCACTTCAATGATCATTACCAAAATTATGAATACGTTAATTATGGGGGGCACTTAGTTCCATCAAAAAAGCGACTATGGCTTATAATAACAGCTGTATTATTGCGACTATAATTGTTCCAATTGTTTCCAGTCCCGAAATTAATTTCAAATTAAAAGACTAAAAACAATACCCATCTGGTGAAGTCATAATTCCTCGCCAAAAAATATCAACGATATACGCTCACAATGAACTGGATGTTGAGTTTAAAAAGATAATGTTATGATTCTTCTGACTGGTTAAACCCAGGCTCTTTTTCTGATTTGGGAATATTTTCGAACCTAACCTTTTCAGAGTGTTTGGTCTCCGATAACCAATGTATAAACCGAACTACCACAAACGATACCTGTCCATACTTCTTAATTTTCATATATAAATATTTTTTATGAAGATAGTTACCTTACTATTCACAAACGCTTCACAAGGAGCGCTTGGATATCTACTGGGTGCTAATCCATTCAAATTGAAAAATGGATGGCTTCTAGCCTTTGTGGATTATTCTCAACGTACTATATTAGCGAGAGTCCCATTCTTCTTTTTTATTTCTAGTACCATAGAGGTATAATGGTTTCAGAATAGTCGTAGCTTAGTATCCCGGATTTTTCAAACCCATAACTATTTTCAGATCACAATATCATAGATTACATACTTATATTACAGATGACCATCACATGTATTGAGCTTAATGAGCATTAGTGACAAGTCGAAGAAAGCCATGGAAAGTCTCGGCTTGACTAGTTACGAAATCAAGGTTTACCTCTCGCTTTTGGAAAAAGGCTCGATGACAGCTTCAGATCTAAGTAAGAAATCAGGCGTACCATATTCTAAAATATATGAAGTTTTGAATAGTTTAGACGATAAAGGGTGGTTAGAATCTGATAGTTCTAGACCACAAAAATTTTTTCCAAAGTCACCTATTACCGCTCTTGAGGCAATGAAGATGCGAATAGAGAATAGTATCAGAGATAGCAAGAATATGATCATGAGTGAATTAATGCCAATATACGAAAAAAGCGGGCTTAGAGAGAGACCGGAAATATGGGTAGTTATGGGAGTTTATAATATAGCAGCGAAAATCGGCGAAATCATTCAGACCTGTCAACATGAATTATTGATCGCCTTGCCACATGTCGCTGAGGATATTGCAAGACCACTACAACCAACGCTGAGAATGCTAAAGGAGAAAGGCGTAAGGATAGATGTACTTGCTTCGGAGGGGGCAAGTCCTGATACAGTGCGAACCATTTCTAGAGTTGCCGATGTTAGATTAAAAAATAACATGTTTGGGGGAGGAGTGATTGGTGACAGCAAACATGTAATGATACTGCTAAGCGAAGGAAGAAGTGAAAGTGGGAATTTCGAACCAACGGCTATATGGGCAGAACATGTAGGGCTAGCTAGATTCGCAAAGGACTATTTCCACTATTTATGGGATGATGCAGACAATACTGGAGAAAAGCCTTCTGATATCAATACCAACAGAAAAAAAGATCAACGAAATATCTTTTAGTATTTATCGTTGTGTTAAGTACTTTTTTAGTAAAATCGCTAGACAGTCAACAAGAGTATTATTCATTATACATTTAGGGTGGCTTTTTATTGTCGCACTGCGTATCAAGTTTGCAGGACAAACGATGACGAGACTAGCCCTACGGATGAATACGTCGATGAAGTAGATCTTGAGTTAGGAGTTTGTCCAGTTTTGTATATCCATCATGACCTATCGACTTTGTATGATTCATTTTATGTCTTGTATTGATTCATTTCTTGGTTGTATCAAAGTTTTAAACCGATGGAACGTTGTTTAACTACCTTAGAGCATGAGTCCTAAAATACAATAGCCATGATATGAATAGAACTGGTTATTCAGTTTGGCTATGTCACAAACTTGATAAGTGGCGAACTTGATTTTATGAACACATTGGTTCACATAGAAGCTAATGCATCCCTTGAGAGTTTTAGGAAATTTATTATTGTTAGCACCTGCAGGTCATTCATCCCCGAAAGCTATCTGCATGATTACGAGGTATTTCCCGAACGAGAGGAAGGTCCAGGAGAAATATACATAGAAGCAGCCGATAAGGTAACACTAAAAAAAATTCGAGAGATGACGTTTGTAAATGTCAGAGAAATTCTTGGAATAATCTACTCTTCAAAAAGCGGAAATACACAGCTCAAATGGAGACAAACAAGAAGAAGATCAGGAAAAGTTTATGGTGATGCATCATCAAACGCCTTGGTAAATCTAGTGGAATCAGGTGTGCTGACACAAGAATGGGTGGACAATTACTTGAAATCTGCTAAAACTGGGGGCAATGATAATGCTACTGTTGCAAATGAGAAAGTAGTTTAAATGCTTGCTAAGAAGGAAAAAAACACAGAAGCTACAAAGTAGGATTGTATGATAGTTAAAGAGGTCATAGATTCTTCTGATAAAGCATATTTTGTAACCCCCCAAGATGCCGATGACCTTTTTTCTTTAAGAAGGATAATAGAAAGCAGCGACCATGTGGTTGCAGACTCAACCCGTGTAATAAAACAAGTAGGGGAATATACCAGGCCTGACAAGGGTGAACGTATTAAGGTAAGAGTTATGATCAGGGTTGAAAATGTCTCATTTGATCAATCTATGGACAGATTGCGTATAACTGGAATCATAACAGGCTCTAGCAATGAGATGGTGTCAAAGGGGACCCACCACTCATTGACGGTAAGAGTAGGTGATTCTATAACGATAACCAAGGATCGAAAATGGAACAACCTTGAAGTAAATATTTTGAGAATGTCTGGTGATGCGTCTAGTTTTATTCTTATAGCTATTGATACTCAAGAAGCGGCTATAGCGAAAGTCTCCGGAACCCATCTAGAAATAATTCCCAATATATATTCTGGTAGAAGTGGCAAACGATATCCTCATGCCACTAAAAGAGATGCAAAGATCGAGGCTTTCTTTGAAGATATATCAAGGACAATTGTTGATTTAATTACTCAAGAGAAAGACCGACTCAGGGCATTAATATTTGGTCCTGGTGAAACCAAACGTAGATTTTACAATTTTATGACCAACACTAAGGAGATAGTAGAAAGGGATGTATTCACAGTGGTTGATGGAGTCGACGTCGCAGGAGAAGATGGAATTTATGTTTTTCTTAGATCTTCAGCAATGAAGGATGTCATGAGCTCTAGCAAGCTTGCCTCTGTTTCTTCTATATTGGATAAGATTATGTATCTTGTTCACAAAAGTGAGATCAAGTTCGCTATAGGTATTCATGAGGTTCGAAATGCTGCTTCGACAAAAGCTATTAGTCATCTACTGATCTCAGATTCGATTTTTAAAACTGCCGTCGAAAGTGATGTCATCAACTTGCTAAACTCTGTAGAGAGTCAAGGGGCAAAAACTTATGCAGTTGACTCATCTACTGATATTGGAATGCGGGTATCATCCCTAGGTGGAGTAATAGCTTTACTTCGCTACACACTCTACTGAATGCATCTACTGAAGATCTTTACTAAACAGAATAAGGAAAGGTACTTGTATGTTACCCCCTCCTATTTCTATTTCCTCTTTTCCATCCTAATTGTTGATTCTGCCAACCATGAAAGATAGCTATCAGAGACATCATTCATCCTTATCTCTACTATCTCAGGTACATCGTATGGATGTGTTCCTTTCAACTCCGATTTCAACTCTTTGACAGTACTTGTCGTACATTTAAAAAGGACCAAATACTCCTCTTGGTCTTCGAGCTTGTTATTCCAGTTATATAATGACCTGACTTTCACTAAATTAACACAGGCACACAACCTCTTGTTGAGTAATTCCTTTGCAGTTGAGATGCTGGATTCTTCGACAGGAAAGGTCGATATAATTATGACACCAGACTGCTTATCATGCATTTTCATAAATTCATCTATTATCTGCAGGTAAGTGTTTTCTTTTATTTTAACATCGTTCTTGTTCGTTATTGGAGTCCATGAGTTAACACAAACAAATTGAGGGGGTGCAGTCCCTGGACTTGATAGAGTCTGGAATGAGAACTGGTATAGGATTATTAATAAAGCGTTGAGACTTTACTACTGCGAATGTTCATCTATCGAAGACCTTGAGCTCGATCCACGGCCATATGATCCTATTGGAACGTCAGGGAAGTTCTCGTTTACCCTCTGCTCCGCCACAGCGCCTGCCTCTGATAAGATTTTATCTACGTCTTCACTGCTTGCATCATAAGCAATCGAGGTATTCCCTATACCTGCCGCGCTAGTCATGATGTCAGTGAACACGCCGTTGATTTCTCCTAACTGTGTATCTACCTCGGGCACCACTCCAGAAAGTCCTGATCTCAGATTTGTAAGTGAGCCCATAGCAGGACCTAGTGCTGCCATTACATTGCCCACATCTATCGTTGAGTCTAGTCTTAAATGAACCTGTTCTAAAGATGCTTTTAATTGCGATATTAATTTAGAGCCTTTTCTAACTTGTGCCAATTCATTCGAAAGTACTTTGCTCTCTTGTACATCATGTTTTTGCAAATGATTAACAACCTGGTTGAAAAGAGATTTTTCCTTCCCGTTTAGTTTATCGAGAATTGTATCCAATTTTTGGTTTTGTGATTGGATCCTATTCTTTGCGAATTCAATTCGTGGCTTTAGTGGTTGGGGTGTTTTTACAGCTTCCCTTATTTTATCTGACGTATTCATTATATTTTTTTCCTTCACCCAGTTATTACTAAAACTTGTCATTATTGCCATCTCGTAATTCCTAAATGTATTAAATTATTGCAGTGTCACAATAGAATAACTAAGTAGTAATATTTTATGAACATACATTGTATATTGGGGGGAACAAGGGATAGATACCTGATAGACCTTATACCATTTTACATTGTATTGAAGTACATATTCTCAAAAAATGCCAGAATCGTCAGAAACAATAACAGCTTCTCAGCTAAGACAGGCCGAGAATAGCCTTATCTTAGGACAAAACACCCGTTAGTAAACCACAACAACAGATTCTTTCTGTTCCTTAGTTAGTTCGTGGTATCCGTCTTTATCTATTATGACTGCGTTGATACCGTCTCCGGTACCAGCATTTCTTCTGGTTGCGGCTGCAATTGCTTGTATAGCTATTTTATAGCCTTCTTTTACACTCAAGTTATCCTTGAATTCAGACTCAAGATATCCATAAGCTACTGGAGAGCCACTCCCAGTTGAGATGAATTTTTCACTAGTCATTGATCCGAAGAGATCGATATTGTATATGTTCCCTCCGCTCTTATCATAACCTGCGAGAATAATTTGTACGTAATAGGGATAGTATCGCTGGTTGAACAATACATTAGAACATAATCTAGCCGCAGATTTAACCGGCATAAGCTCTTTGTTAGTAAGGCGATAAATATTTGCATTATATCGCATAATATCTACAAGGTTCTGGGCGTCTGCTACACCACCAGCAATTGTCATACCCAAATGCCTATCAACTTTCTGAATTTTCATCACGTGTCTATCGGCAATAAAGAAACCTGCACTTGCTCGTGTATCAGCAGCAAGGGCGATACCATCGTTGAACGTTAGAGCACATGTAGTGGTACCCTTTTTTATCTGATCTGCAATATGTCCAAAATGGTTACTACTATCCTGTTGATGAGAATACATATACACCGATCCCATTATTTTATACCAATTTAAGCATTGTTAATTAGGGGTTTCTGGTCGCAGATTCAATACTATATATGATTATATTTCTCTTTAGCTATCAAAGACTGTGGAATGAATACTTATGACGACCTTTGACACTATCTGGAACAATCATTTAGTCTATACTGGAGGAAAAGGTGGTCTTCATTCCAGGGATGGAGGGCCATCGCTAATCTACATTGATCGTCATCTAATTCATGAAGTTACTTCACCACAAGCATTTGAGGGACTCAGGGTAAGTGGGAGAAAAGTTAGGAGGCCTGATCTAACTTTTGCCACAATGGATCATAATGTACCTACAGACAGTAGGTCGCTTCCAATCATCGACGAAGTCTCTTCCACACAGATTCAAACATTAATTCAGAACTGTCGGGAATTCGGGATTACTCTTTTTGATCTTGCCAGCCCTGACCAAGGCATAGTACACATTATCGGACCTCAATTAGGGATCACCCTTCCTGGAACAACTATTGTGTGCGGTGATAGTCATACCTCAACCCATGGTGCGTTTGGCGCAATCGCATTTGGCATTGGCACAAGCGAAGTCGAACACGTATTGGCTACCCAGTGTTTGTGGATTGAAAAGCCAAAGACATTTGCAATCAATATTACGGGGGTGAGGAAAAATCCTCATACGGTCACTCCGAAAGACATCATACTTTCGATTATCAGAAGGATAGGAACCGCAGGTGCTACTGGCACTGTTATCGAGTACAGGGGCAATACTATATCTGAACTCTCGATGGAGCAGCGGATGACAATTTGTAACATGTCTATTGAAGCAGGCGCAAGAGCAGGCTTGATCACCCCAGATCAAACTACTTTTGATTATATTAAGGGGCGAAGGTATGCTCCTAGGGATGTTGAGATTGAGAACATGGTTGATTTTTGGCAGGAGAATCTTAAGGCCAATAGAAATGCTCAGTTTGATAAGTCAGTATCTGTAAACATTAGTGGGATCGCACCTCAAGTTACGTGGGGTACTAATCCTTCTATGACAATAGATGTTACAGAGTCTATTCCATACCCCGAAGAATTTGCAAAAGGCAACGAGAACGAAGCAAAAGCTGCCGTACGTGCTTTACAATACATGGATCTTAGTCCGGGGGTTCATATTACCGATATCCCGATCGATCGTGTTTTTATCGGTTCGTGTACCAATTCCAGGTTAGATGATCTAATGGAAGCTTCTCTCGTTGTTAAGGGAAGGAGGGTGTCTTCAAACGTTCGGGCCATGGTAGTACCAGGATCTCAACAAGTAAAGCTCGATGCAGAAAGACTAGGATTGGACACAGTGTTCAAGGAAGCAGGTTTTGAATGGCGAGAATCCGGGTGCAGTATGTGCCTCGGCATGAATCCAGACATCTTGGCCCGGGGCGAAAGGTGTGCAAGCACCTCAAATCGTAATTTTGAGGGAAGGCAAGGAGCAGGAGGGAGAACGCACCTATCAAGTCCTATTATGGCTGCAGCAGCCGCTATAGAGGGGCACTTTGTAGATGTAAGGGAATGGCTCTGAATATATCAAGAGAGGTATGGCATGGAACCGTTTCGTAGATTTAGAAGTAAGGCAATTCCATTAGATATGGTAAATATAGATACAGATCAGATAATTCCAAAGCAATTTCTAAAGCTCGTTCACAAAACCGGATATGGGAAATACCTTTTTTATGATTGGAGATTTAGTAGTGAAGGCAAACCAATTGAGGACTTTGTATTGAATAACGTCAAATACAACAATCGGCAGATTCTACTCACTCGAGATAATTTTGGGAGTGGAAGCTCCCGCGAACATGCAGCCTGGGCCATTCGTGATTATGGTCTTAAGACAATTATTGCACCATCTTTCGCGGATATATTTTTCAATAATTGCTTCAAAAACGGAATTTTACCGATTAGGTTGTCACAACAAGAGGTTGAATACTTATTTCAGAACATAGATAATGTAGAATTGGAAATTAACCTTCCCGCACAAGAGATTATAGTCACGGTCTCCGGAAATTCTAAAATTATGCATTTTGAAGTGGAGGAGTCAAAGAAAAGGATTTTGCTTGATGGTCTAGATGAAATAGGAATTACATTACGATATCATCCATATATCACTGAATACGAAAACAGGAATAGCACAAAGTTACCATCATACTAGAAGAGCTAGATCTTGGATAAATTTTACTTGGATTACTTACTTGTTAGCTCATCCCTAGAATTGAAGGATAAGAGGAGTAAGTATGCCTCCGCTTTTCTGGTCCTAACAATTGTCTGTGAGGAGATTGTGAGCTAAAAACAAAAATGGGCCAATATGTGTTTAAAGTTCGTTGTCTCAGCTTCAGCTTCAATTGTTCTTAGATAGAATATATATACAAATTTTGAGTATCTTATCAGCGGGGAAAAAATCGTATCATCATAGCTCGTCCATGCCAAACCTGTGGTAACACTGGTTGCATTTAAATTTCTCCTTGCCTGGATTTCCAGATACGACCTCAAGTTGACTTTTTGTCCGACATTTTGGACATTTGCCGTATATAGTTTTTCTGGGCAAGTAACAAATATTCAACGCACAGTCTATTAAGACCTTCTATGCATCAGAAGATGTGAAATTCATAGACTGGTTTCCTTACTACCAGGACATTAGACAACAGTTTGGGTATAGTACAGAAAAAGACCAAGAAGCAGCCGAGATACTTTCTAATATGTTAAAACGAAAGGCTCTTGATACAAAAGCACTACAAAGAAAGATTAATGGAAAACAAGTTTTGGTTATAGGTGCAGGTCCAAGCCTTGAGAAGACTATCCGATATCTCAAGCAAAGTAAATATCGAAAGTACATAAAATTAGTAGCAAATGGGGCTGTGCAAGCGCTTATTGAAAATAAGATACGACCTGATGTTGTCGTTACTGATTTAGATGGAAATCTGCCATTCTTGCGAAAAGCCGAAAAGCTAGGAGCAATAATGGTTGTACATGCTCACGGTGATAATATTGATATGCTAAAGAAGGTAGTTCCAAGGCTACATCGTATTGTAGGCACTACGCAAGTAATGCCTACCGAAAACGTTTATAATTTTGGAGGGTTCACTGATGGTGACAGATGCGTTTTTTTAGCAGAGGAATTCGGAGCAAAACAAATAATTCTCTTCGGAATGGAATTCGGTCCCCAAGTTGGCAGATACTCGAAAGATACGATTAAAGATGTTGAGCTCAAGCAAAAAAAGATGCAGGTTGGTAAGAAATTATTGATTATGCTTGCCAAACATTCCCGTTCTCAATTATTTGATGCATCCCCACGACAGGTTAAAGGATTTAAATATTTTAGAATGAGGGAACCAAGATCGTAAGAATGGGCGGATGTACTGTAATGCTTGTAACTGAAGGCAGTGGTATTTATAGTGGCTATCAAAGTTAAGAGGAACAAAGAATTTACGGAGTTACTTCAGAGAAATCTGAAAGCACGATATGAAGAAGGGAAAAGAATAGACAGCATCGCTCATGTTTCGGACATTATACCAACAACCTGTATTAGAAAGCAATACTATGCCAGGAAATTTCCAGATAATGAATCCATATCAAACGAAACCGTACATCATTTTGTTAGAGGGGAGTCAAGCGAATTTGTTATAACTCAACTTGCTGATATGGGTGTAGCGCAGGCTAATATAGAAATGGATGGGATTGTAGCCCACCCTGACATAATGACTGGTAATAAAGACACTATAGTAGAATTAAAGGACACGGTAGCTGAAAAAGGCTAGACTTCTACGATGAGACCTTCAGATCCTATCTGAGGCAATTATTGTACTATCTTGTCATGACGAATATAGAAAAGGGGATTATTTCTATAAGATACAATATTAAAGAACTCAAATGGATTAAGAGTGATTCACAAGGGGATTATTTTTTTAGGCCATTTGGAGCAAAAGATGCAGGTATAGAAAGTTGGGAGGTCGTTTTACCCACGGGTGACATAGCACGAGAGATTCTAAAAAATGAAATGGTGAGAAGAAAAAACCTCTTTTTGAGGGCTCTATCAGAAAATAACGTATCTATACTACCCAGACTAATAGATGAGGCGAAGAGAAACAAATGTCCATATTGTCAGTTTTATCATAAATGTATATATCAGGACTCTGAGTCCGATGAAGCCAAGAAGATGGCTAAAGAGGTAGATTTGCTGGACATTAAAAGCATAGTCGATTTTAATCCGTGTGAGTAGCATAACATGAATTTTTTCGCAAGCGCAAGGGCGCTTAACGATTGATATGAGACAAGAATGAATCTATATCCAATGCAGGTGCAAAGACTCTCGCAATTCCGAGTCTAAATTCACCAACCCTGAGCAATAATATTTGACCAGGAATGAAAGAACGTCTTCAATTAAATTTATCCTAAGTAGCAAAGTCATCAGACGGAAGAATTATGGATCATTTTCGATTACCAGAGACTCGAGCGACATTGTTACTTTGTGCAACATCTATAATAGTCCATCAAATCATTATGACCATGCCATTTAAACAGAGGGAAGATCTCAGTACAGACATGGGTGAAATCGACCATCCTGAAGTAAGTCATATGGTACAAAAATATCCGCTTGATCCCAAACGGAAGAATACAGATAGTTTGTTTAAATCCTCCACATCAAGCCAGCTTTTTAATAATATTGTTGGCTATAATGATGTTAAAAAATTATTTAACTTGTCACTAATATCTGAAAAACCTGTTCATGTGTTGTTGGTGGGTCCTCCAGCATCTGCCAAAACGCTTTTCATGCTAGAATGCATGAAGCTACAACGTTCTTACTTTACACTAGGCAGTCATAGTACCAAGTCAGGAATGATCGATTATCTATTTGCCAATCGTCCCAGGTATTTGATTATAGACGAGATTGAACACATGCCAATTAAGGATCAAACAGCGCTCCTAAGTCTTATGGAATCCGGCATGATTACAGAAACCAAATTCCAGAAAACGCGTAAAACCCAGCTCAAGACATGGGTGTTTGCAACTAGCAATGGAACAGATCGGATGTTGATTCCTTTACTTTCAAGGTTTGTTGTACTTCATTTCAGACAATATAAGTATGTAGATTTCTGTGAGGTTGCCGTACATATGCTGAATCTTGAGGGGGTTGCCGAAGAAATTGCAGCCTCGATAGCAGATGCTGTGTGGAATAGATTGAAATCCAAAGACATAAGGGATTGTGTAAAAATTGCTCATTTAGTTAAAAATAACGAAGAGATAGATTGGCTAATTGAAACACTTAAGAATTATCGAAAATAGAGATTTGTGAAAATGAATGAAGCCGACAATCGCTCAACATTATGACAATAATTAGGCAGAATACCGACAACGCCAAAGGTTGCAAAAGGTCAACGATTAACTTTGTGATTACTCACATGTAAGAAACTATAAGAAACTATGTGTTTGATTGCATAATCCTATACGTCCAAACAATTCATTACTTCTTCTTTCTAAGGATAGTTTATTAGACCATCTATTTTACGTCCCAATACAATACCGAACAATGTCCAACGCAAACATTGATAAACAAAGTAATATTAGAATCGAAGGTAGGTTATTGGTAAACAAGTTATCGAGCCACGCAGCCACGTACATGTTTCTGGGGTAAAAATTAGCATGTCTGATATTAGATCAGAATCATCCGATGACGGAAAGGAAGTCAAATGTGCTTTATGCGGAAGAATATTATCCAGTAAATCAAAGGAACAGGGCAAACTAGAGCAAGTATTAATAGACGGAACTCATTATTTTTTCGATTCAAATAACTGTTCTACCATGTTTAAACGTTTTTGGAGTGTGTACGGTAGCAAGTTTAATGAAATTCTGGCGCAGGAAAATAGCGTTTCGAATTCTTTTTGGAATAAAGTAATTCCAAGAGAGAATGAGATTGCAGAGATTGAGAGTGGAGGTTCAAAATCTGACATACTACAAACCATCAGGGATTTTGGAACAGTACGTAAACTGAGCCGAGACCTTCTAAGATCTGCTAGTGAGCAAATATTAATAATGTTTTCGACTTCGAAAGCATTTCATATTGATTATTTGAATGACGAGACCCCATTGTCAGATATCATAGATTCCAAAAGTGATATTCAAGTACGGATTATTACCCCAACTGACAGAAAAATAAATGAATTTACCAGTCAGTTGATAAAAAATCAACAAACAAAAAATATCGAAATTAGGAATATCCTGGAAGCTCCGAGCACAAATATTACAATCTTTATTGTAGATGGAAAACATTCATTATCCATTGAAATGTCGGACAACAAGGGGGACAATCCATATGAGAATCTACGATCGGCCACCTATTCTAACAACAAAGCAACTGCCATCTTGTATATTTCAATCTTTGAAAGCCTTTGGAAGCAAGTGGAATTAACAGAACAAATAACTAATTTGACTGAAAAATTAAGAGCCGAAAAAAAGGTGCACAATGAATTCATTAGTATTGCTGCTCATGAATTGAGATCTCCCGTACAGCCAATACTAGGACTAGCAGAGTTGCTAAGATCCAGAAAGGAGATCGGAATTGGAAAGCAGGACGAATTACTCACAATCATTATAAGAAACGCTAAGAGGTTAATGGAGCTCACGGAAAACATCTTGGATGTTACCAGAATAGATGATCGGACTCTACATCTTCGCAAGGAACCATTATGCGTAGACGATCTGATAGCAAATACGATGGAAGATATCAGAAATCAATTAGACCGCAAACAGCAAATAATTTTAATACATGAAAACCCTAAAAAGGAGTTTCCCCTCATTGCAGAGGCAGACAGAGGTAGACTTACGCAAGTTATTTCCAATTTGATAAACAATGCAGTTGAATTTACTACAGAGGGGACCATAACCGTAAGCGCCGAGAGAAGAGACACAGACTTAATTGTCAGGGTCAAGGATACGGGAACTGGCATCACTTCAGATATCATTCCCAGACTTTTTGAGAAATTTGTGACAACATCAGAGGGGGGTATAGGGTTAGGCCTTTTTATCTCAAAAAGTATTATTGACGCTCACGGGGGCATGATATGGGCCGACAACAACACAGGAGAGAGAGGTGCTACATTCTCATTTGTTATTCCTATGAGAAGCTCGTTCAAGAGATAATCCTTAATAACGCTGTGGGCTAAGTTGAAATTTGAGTTTATACAGACAATTGAACTCAGAAAGTAAACCCGGCAGGTCTACCGTAATTCGATCTGTCTGTCATGAAAAATTCGTTAACCAACGTCAGTATGAGTGATTTTGAGATTTATGTTGTCTCAACTTTTTAAATGTTGGAAACCGCTCATTACATTTTTCACATTTCCACTGATTTGCTCTTGCTTGCTCGTATCTATTATACAATTCTGAACCAGTTTTGTACATTCGTGTATCATTATTGAAATTAATAGGACTGTAATTGACTTTGTATCTCAGTTTTGATGAATCTATTTTCAAAATCTAATCTACTGGTTTTGAGTGTCTTCATTATTTTAAAAGGAATACAGTTAGCTACGTGTTGCAAATTGGGTTAATGTATTTTTACAAAGATATGTTGTAAAAACCATCTTAATACAATCCACTAGTTGGAAAGTTAGAACATATTCAGGCGCTTTTATCTCAACTCAACAATAACAGATCGGACTAGTAATTTTCTTGAGGTTA
>Ga0193739_1000216_pt1 | contig 16279 bp, 18 predicted proteins | sample L2a2metaG_FD_144926 | JGI IMG/M metagenome (GOLD analysis project Ga0193739, IMG submission 144926) | Soil microbial communities from a riparian zone of the East river system, Colorado, United States - L2a2 | ecosystem: Environmental > Terrestrial > Soil > Riparian zone | place: USA: East River...
CGACCGACACCCCGAATTCACACCCCCACCCTGGATCGACCCCGAGGTCACACCCAGACGCAACACCAGACCCCGATACGAAGCACGAGACCCGGCGCGATGACCGGAATTCGGGTCGACGGTCATGTCCCATGATCTCGTCACGAGACGCTTTATCGAATTCGTCGTACTCACAATGGCGAGTTCTTCTGCTCAGAGTTCTCACTCCGGAGAACCGGCGATTTCTGACACTCAATGTCGTGGCGCGCCGGGAGGGGCGGCCAGAACCGGGGCCGCCGCGAGCGGGCCGTCAGGGGCGGGGTGTCACAAGGTGGGGTTCGACGTCGGCGACGGCTCCGTCGCCGTAGGCCTGCCTCAGGCGGCGCAGCACGTCGCCACGCCCGAGCTCGTACTCCTGCGTGCCCACGGTTTCGAGGACGTAGGTCGCGAGAAGGGCACCGACCTGGGCCGCCCGCTCGAGCGAGAGCTTCCACGCAAGCGCTGCGAGGAAGCCGGCCCGGAACGCGTCGCCGACACCAGTAGGGTCGACTGCGTCCGTCTCCGCAGCGACCGGCACGTAGATCCCGGGGAGCCCCGTCTGTTCGATTCGAGCACCGTGCCGGCCGAGTGTCGTGACCCGGACGCCGACCCGGTCGAGCACCTCGTCCGGGCTCCACCCGGTCTTCTTCTCCAGCAGCGCGGCCTCGTACTCGTTGGAGAACAGGTACGCCGCACCCTCGACGAGCAGCCGGATCGAGGGGCCATCCATCCACGCGAGCTGCTGGGACGGGTCGGCCACGAAGGGGTAGCCACGCGTGCGGCACTCCTCGGTGTGCCGCAGCATTGCCTCCGGGTCGTTAGGGCTGATCACCACGAGGTCGAGCCCGCCGACCCTGTCGGACACCGGCCGGAGCTCGATGTCGCGTGCTTCGCTCATCGCGCCGGCGTAGAACGTCGCGATCTGGGCGTGGTCGTCGTCGGTCGTGCAAACGAAGCGGGCAGTGTGCCGGGTTTGGGACGCGTGAACGCTCGCACAGTCGACACCGTGGCGCTCGAGCCACGAGCGGTAGTCGGCGAAGTCCTCACCTACCGCACCTACCAGCACGGGTGACAGCCCGAGACTGGCCATACCGAAGCAGATGTTCGCCCCGATGCCGCCCCTGCGGATCTGCAGGTCCTCAGCCAGGAACGACAGCGAGATCTTGTCGAGCTGCTCGACGACCAGCGAGTCGGAGAACCGCCCGACGAAGGTCATCAAGTGGTCGGTGGCGATCGACCCGGTGACTGCGATGTGCACGAACGGTGAGTGTAGGAGGTGGATTGGGTGCGGCTCAGTGGAAGGAGTCGCCGCAGGCGCACGAACCCGTCGCGTTGGGGTTGTCGATGGTGAAGCCCTGACGTTCGATGGTGTCGACGAAGTCGATCGTGGCGCCCAGCAGATACGGCGAGCTCATCCTGTCGACCACGACGTTGACACCGCCGAAGTCATGGATCACATCGCCGTCGAGCGAGCGCTCGTCGAAGAAGAGCTGGTAGCGCAGGCCCGAGCAACCACCGGGCTGCACGGCGACCCGCAGGGCGAGGTCGTCACGACCTTCCTGCTCGAGCAGGTTCTTGACCTTTGTGGCGGCACCCTCGGTGAGGACCACGCCCTGAGTGGTCTCTTCCTGAACCGTCATATCAATCTGCTCCTGAGTCGTTGGACCGGTCGTCAACGTCCAACTTCCGCGTCGCGGCCGGCATTCCTCCGTACCCCTCCATAGTCGCACAGGGTCACCGACGACTCCACGTCCGTGCCACCCGCGCGGCTACTGTGGCGAGGCTCTCGGCAGGGTCGCCGAAGGCCGCATCGACGCCGACGACCTCCACGACGGAGTATGCGGCCTCTATGCCGTTCGCGCGCAGCTCGCGCGACCCGACCTGGACGGAGCCTGCGATGACGACGCACGGACGCATGGCCGGTGCGGCCAGCATCGCGATTCCCGACACGACCTTGCCGCTCATCGACTGCCAGTCGACCTTGCCCTCTCCGGTCAGCACAAGGTCGGCCGCACGGATGGCGTCGGCGGTGCCGACGGCGTCAGCGACGGTCGCGAACCCCGGCTCGCGGCGTGCACCCGCCAGCATGAGCCCGTAGCCAAGCCCGCCTGCGGCGCCAGCGCCCTTGGCATCGGCCAGCTCGCGACCGGCCAGGTGGGCGAAGCGCGTGAGTGCGCCGTCGACCTCGAGCAGGCGGTCGGCGGCGACGCCCTTCTGCGGTCCGAACACGTTGGTAGCGCCCCGCAGCCCGAGCAGCGGGTTGTCGACGTCGGACGCGGCCACCAGGTCGATGCCGGCCAGTCGTTCCCTGGCCGGGCCCAGGTCGACCCCCGCGAGCTCGGCCAGGCCCGTCGTACCCGCCGTGAGCGCCCCCGCAGGCTCGCTGGTCGCGCCCAGGGCCGCCAGCATCCCGGCGCCACCATCGTTGGTACCGGAACCACCGATGCCCACGACGACCTCGGTCGCGCCCGCTGCCAGCGCCTCGGAGACGAGCTCGCCGACACCGTAGGTCGATGCGTCCTCGACTGCACCCGGAACCGGCTCGTGGCGCCTCCGCGGCAACAGCGCCGCTCCGCACGCCTGCGCCGACTCGACGAAGGCCGTGCGGCCGACCAACAGCAGCGTGGCCGGAACCGACGCGTCGAAGGGTCCCCGGACCGTGACGGCGAGCAGTTCCCCACCCATCGCCGCGTGGAGCACATCGACGAACCCGGGACCGCCGTCGGCCATCGGCGCCGTCACCACGTCGTCTTCAGGAACGGTGCGGCGCCAGCCCTCCGCGATGGCCTCGGCGGCCTCGACCGCCGTGAGCGTGCCGGCGAACTTGTCCGGGGCCACCAGCACGCGCATGCGGCAGAGTCTGCCGCATGCGGATCCGTCCCCTTCGCATCGAGGACGTCGACGATGCCGCCGCCCTGGCGGAGTGTGACCGCCCCGTCGTCGGGCACCTCGTCGCGCACGATCCGGCGGGCGCCTGGGCGGCGGACGACGCCGGGACGCTGGCCGGCATCGTCCTTTCGACCCGGCGCGACCTGTTGTGGAGCCTCTCGGCGCTGGCGGTGGCACCCCCTGCCACAGCCGTCGGACCCGCTCTGCTGGAAGCCGCGCTGGTGTACAGCCGCGGCTGCCTTCGCGGAATCGGCGTCGTGCCCGACGAGCCGTCCACCGCGCGGTGGACCCGCGGGGCGGGATTCGCCCTACACCCGACGATGCGGTTGGCGGGACGGGTGGACCGCTCCGCGCTGCCGCTGGTCGACGGCGTCCGTGACGCCACCACGGCCGACCGGGCCCTGGTCGAGTCGGTAGACCGGCAGGTCAGAGGAGCCGCCCGCGGGCCCGACCACGAGGTTCTGGAGGCCGCCGCCGACCTACTGGTGTGCGATGTCACAACCGGTTCGGGCTACGCCTTCCACCGCGACGGGTCCCCGGTCGCCCTCGCAGCGACGACGCGGGAGGTCGCCCGGCGCCTGCTGTGGACCGTCCTCGCCCGCTCGGCGGGACGGCGCCCGGTCGAGGTGGCGCGACTCTCGGCAGAGCAGGACTGGGCGGTCGACGTCGGGCTCGCCGCGGGCCTCGGCGTTCACGCCGGTGGCTTCCTGGTCCTCCGGCATATGCGCCCGCCGGCGCCATACCTGCCCTCGCGCTGGTTGGGCTGACCTGTGGAGCGCCTTGCGATGCAGGCGTGGGGCAGCCCCCGCCGTACGATTGCGCTGTGACCACGCAGACGTTGCCACTGCTCCTGTTGGGCCGGGGCGCCGACCCGGCAAGCGAGCGCGGCGTCGAGTGCCCCGGCGACCTGCCGCCGGCCAGCGACCCCGATCTGGTCGAACGGGCACGGCGCGCCCGCGCAGCCCTCGGCGACCGCGCGTTCGTGCTCGGCCACCACTACCAGCGCGACGAGGTCATCCAGTTCGCCGACGTCACAGGCGATTCGTTCAAGCTCGCCCGCGAGGCAGCGGCGCGGCCCGAGGCCGAGTTCATCATCTTCTGCGGCGTCCACTTCATGGCGGAGTCCGCCGACATCCTCACCGGTGACCACCAGCAGGTGGTCCTACCCGACCTGGCGGCCGGCTGCTCGATGGCCGACATGGCTCGGCTGGTCCAGGTCGAGGAGGCGTGGGAGCGACTCGCCGACGCCGGTGTGGCAGACGTCACGGTACCGATCACGTACATGAACTCGTCGGCCGACATCAAGGCGTTCTGCGGCCGCAACGGCGGTGCCGTGTGCACGTCCAGCAACGCCAAGCAGGCGCTCGGTTGGGCACTCGAGCGCGGTGAGAAGGTGCTCTTCTTCCCCGACCAGCACCTCGGGCGCAACACCGCTGTGCTGCAGATGGGCCTCAGCCTCGACGACTGCGTCCTCATCGACCCGCACCGGCCCGACTTCGGCGTCACCGACCAGCAGGTGCGCGACGCGACCATGCTGCTGTGGAAGGGCCACTGCTCGGTGCACGGGCGGTTCACGGCGGACTCCGTCGCTGACGTCCGCGAACGGATCCCCGGCGTCAATGTGATCGCCCATCCGGAGTGCCAGCACGAGGTGGTCATCCGCTCCGATCACGTCGGATCGACCGAGTTCATCATCAAGACGATCGCGGCGGCCGAGCCCGGCACGGCGTGGGCCGTCGGCACGGAACTCAACCTGGTCAAGCGGCTCGCGCAGCAGCACCCCGACAAGACCGTCGTCTTCCTCGACAGGACCGTGTGCTTCTGCGCCACGATGAACCGCATCGACCTGCCTCATCTCGTGTGGGCGATGGAGAACCTCGTCGAGGGTCGGGTCGTCAACCGGATCGAGGTCGACCCCGACACGACGCACTGGGCCAAGGTCGCGCTCGACCGCATGCTGGCCCTGCCCGGCCCGGAGGCCGTCAGAGACTGACCGCTCAGAGGCCGGGAGCGCCCCAGACCGGGAACCATCGGGTGACGTCGGGCTCGAACGGGAGGTCGCCTACCAGCAGGGCCCGTACCTGTATCTCCAGCGCCGAGTCGCGGCGCTGGGTTGCCGCGTCGACCGGGGCGAACGGGTAGAACGTGCCCCGCTTGTAGAGGTACACCAGCACCAGCGGTTGTCCGGACTCGCCGCGAAGGCCGATCGTCGAGCACAACAGCGAGGGCCCGAACCCGGCCGACTCCAGGGTGGAGTTCACCGCGTGCAGGTCGGTGACCAGCGATGGGACATCGTCCGCGGGCCGGCGTACGACCAGCCACGTGTACCCGTAGTCGTCACGCACCTCCTCGGGCTCCGATCCGCCCAGCAATACTGTGATCTCGTCCTTGAGGCGGGCGAACGGCCCGCCCTCGGCCTCGCGGAAGCACACCGCACCCACGCCGGTCGGGTGGATCTCGGCCGCAGCCTCGAGCGTCAGGGCGGCCCCCGGCAGCGAGAACAGTTCGTCGAGGTTCGGCTGGACCTGCTTGGTCCTGCCGAGGAGGGCATCGAGCAGGCCCACGGACTCAGCCTCGCCCGAGCTCGGCCGAGATCTTCGCGAGCTGGTCGAGCCGCTTTTCCAGCGGGGGGTGTGAGGCGAACAGTGCGCCGAGATCCATCTTGCCGGTCACAGCCGGGGCGAAGAAGAACGCGTTGTAGGGCTCGGCTGCTCGCAGATCCCTGGCCGGAATGCGGCCCATGTCCCCGGTGATCTTCGTCAGCGCGCTGGCGAGCGCGGACGGCTGCTGGGTGAGGATCGCGCCGGCCCGGTCAGCTGCCAGCTCGCGGTAGCGCGAGAGGAGGCGGGTGAGCAGGAAGCTGACTGCGTAGACGACGATCGCGATCACCGTGGCCGCGAGGGCCACCGCCGCGGCGTTGCCGTCTCGGTTCCGGCCGAGGCCGCTGAACACCAGTGCCCGGGTCATGAACCCGGCCAGCACGCCGACCACGGAGGCGATCGTCATGACGGTGACGTCGCGATGTGCGACGTGTGACAACTCGTGCGCCAGGACGCCCTCGAGCTCACGCTCGTCCAGGCGCCTCATCAGCCCGGTCGTGGCGGCGACGACGGCCCGTTCCTGGCTCCGGCCGGTCGCGAAGGCGTTGGGCAGATCGGTGTCCGCGACCGCGACCCGTGGCTTTGGCATGTTCGCCGTGGCGCAGAGCCGGTCGATGACGGCGTGCAGCTGTGGAGCCTCCGCGGGTGACACCTCTTTCGCGCGCATGGCCGACAGCGCCAGCTTGTCCGAGAAGAACCATTGCGCCCACAGCGCGCCCAGGCCGATGAGGATGCCTGCCCACAGGGCTCCGGTCAGCTGGCTGATCGCCAGTACCAGCACGACGTAGAGTGCACCCAGCAGCAGCATGGTCAGACCCATCCGGACCGTCAGGCCTCGGTCGGGTCGGAACCTTGTCTGGGCCACGCCTCCTCCTTCTCGCGCACTCGTCGGCTGCTGAGACAACGCTTCGATCGTCGGCGCCGGTTCCTTCACCAGGCGGCGAGCCCGTTCACCAGGCGCAGAACCCTGGTGAACGGTCCACCAGGGTGGTGAACGTGATCGAAGTCCGACCTCACCCGGGGATCAGGCCCTCGCCGGAGAGCATCGCGCGCACCTCGTCGATATGTGCCTCGGCGTACGGAAGCACCAGGTCGCTGTCGACGAGCGCGTCGTCGGCGACCGGTGAGCCCGCAGACCGGACCGCGTCGAGCAGCGCGACGAGGGCGGAGCGGAACCGGTCGTCGTCGCCGGACTCGACCGCGGCCGCCAAAGCGTCGTCGAGCGGGCTGAACTCTGCCAGCTGTGTGTCGTCTACCTCGAGCTGTCCCTCGCCCATGATCCGGACGATCACGACTGGCCTTCCTCCTGCCGGGGAGCGACCTGCGGCTCGGCGACGGTGTCGGCCGCCGGGGCCTGGCCCTCGATCTGGCGCGGCGCCTCGGTCGGCCCGGGGGTGAGCTCCTGCTTCATCCGGGCCAGCTCGAGCTCGACGTCGTTGGTCGACGCCAGGCGGTCCAGTTCGACAGTGATGTCGTCCCTGGCGGTACCGGTGACGTCGTCGAGCGCGCCCGATGCGAGCAGCTCGTCGATGGCACCGGCACGCGCCTGCATGGACGCCGTCTTGTCCTCGGCCCGCTGGACGGCCATGCCGACGTCGCTCATCTCCTCGGAGATGCCGCTGAACGCCTCACCGATGCGAGTCTGGGCTTCGGCTGCGGTGTAGCTGGCCTTGATCGTCTCCTTCTTGGTTCGGAAGGCCTCGACCTTGGCCTGTAGTCGCTGTGCGGCGAGGGTGAGCTTCTCCTCCTCGCCCTGCAGGGCAGCGTGCTGGGTCTGCAGGTCGGTCACCTGGCTCTCGAGCCCGGACCGGCGGGTGAGCGCCTCGCGGGCGAGGTCCTCACGGCCGAGCGAGAGCGCCTTCTGGGCCTGCTCCTGCAGCTTCCCTGACTGCCCGGACAGCTGAGACATCTGAACCTCGATGCGCTTGCGGCTGGTGGCGACATCGGCCACGCCACGGCGCACCTTCACGAGCAGCTCGCGCTGCTTGTTGTACGAGTAGTCGAGAGTCTCCCGGGGGTCCTCGGCACGGTCGAGCGCCCTGTCGGCCTTTGACCGGAAGATCATGGACATGCGCTGGAGGATCCCCATCTGGACCGGTAGCCCTTTCTGGATGCGCGGTCGCTTACTGCGATACTTCCTCACCACCTTACGGCGTTCGCGTCCTCCTGGGCAGGGCCGGTCTCCCCGCTGGCCTAGGCTGGGCCCGTGTTCCGCCGCAAAGACGCCACCGGCCAGGCCCCAGTCAGCACCTCGACGCCCAACCCCGACACCGTCGGCCCGGGGTCCGGCGGTACCCCGGGCGGCAAGGGCCGGCCCACACCCACCCGACGCGAGGCCGAGCAGGCCCGCAAGCAGCGGGTCCGCCCGCCGCTGACCCGTCGCGAGGCCCTCAAGCGTGAGCGCGAACTCGCCCGCACCGAGCGCGCCCGCTCACGTCAGGCCATGAGCACCGGCGACGAACGTCACTTCCTCGAACGCGACAAGGGCCCGGTGCGCCGGTTCTTGCGCGACTACGTCGACTCGCGGCGCACGGTCGCCGAGTTCTTCCTGCCGATGATTCTCGTCGTGCTGCTGCTGAGCTTCGTTCCTTCCCCGCAACTGAGGGTGTTCTCGACGCTGGCGTGGCTCGCCACGATGCTGCTGGTGATCGTCGACGTCGCGATGATGGGCATGCGGGTCAAACGCGAGATCCGCACGCGGTTCCCCGACGACACCGGTCGCGGCCACGTGCTCTACGCCATCGCCCGCTCGAGCCAGATCCGCAGGTTCCGATTGCCGAAGCCGACGGTGAAGCCCGGGACGCCGGTGTGAGCGCGGCGATGCCGGCCCGGGCGCAATCCGACCCGGGAGACTTCACCGTGCGCGCCCTGGTCTACGGCGACGCCGTCGTCCGTGCCCTCGAGGCAGAGCTCCAGCAGGAGTACGTCGAGCGCTACGGCGGCGTGGACGAGGCGCCGGTTCACCCCACCCAGTTCGCGCCCCCGGACGGCGTTTTCCTGGTCGGCTTCGCCGGTGCCGAACCGGTGGCGTCCGGAGGCTTCCGCCGGCACGACGACGAAGCTGCCGAGATCAGGCGCATGTATGTCGTCGAGGACCGTCGCGGTGTCGGATACGCCCGCCGACTGCTGGCCGAGCTCGAAATGCGCGCGGCCGCGGTCGGCTACCGGCGAATCGTCCTCGAGACCGGTCTGCGCCAACCCGAGGCAATCGCGCTCTACGAGTCCAGCGGCTACACATCCATCCCCGACTTCGGCTTCTACGCCGGACGTGATCTCTCCCGAAGCCTGGGCAAGGAGCTTGACCCGCCTGCCTGAGAGGCGACTGCAGTTCAGTCCGGCGCGTGCAGGCTCATCGGGCCGTAGACGTCGCGGTCGTCCTCCAGCAGGGTGACGGCATCCACGCCCGCTCCCGCGAGCTCGCGCCAGCGTTCGCCGAGCCACGACTCGGCCTCTGACTGGGTTGGAAACCCGCTGCCGTCGCCGCCACCGGACACCTCCGCGGGTGGGATCATGCTCCCCTTGTCGTCCAGGTAGCGCCAGGTCCACGCCATCGCATCTCCTCGCCGGTCACGTGCAGCGCAGGCTACCGGCCGTGCCCTTTGACGGTGGCCGGTGGCGCATGGGACAGTCCGGACAGCTCCACGTACCTGTCGGGGGAAGTCGGTCGGAAGCCGACGCTGACCCGCAACCGTAGGCCGCGCGTGGTGCCCGCATGGGCCCACGTCCAGTTAGTCGCGGCAAGCCGGGACACCCGTCGAGGTGCGAGCGGCTCCACGTTCCGTCGAGGCCTGCGGGACGGGGCTGGGTCGTCGACCCGCGACCGCGGCTGTTCGACAGTCGCGCACCGGGCGAGTGGTCCGTCCTCGTCACCGGACCGCTCACCGAAAGGGTCACCCATGCGTACCACCGCACTCACCCGCGCCGTGCTCGCCGGCGCCGCCACCGCACTTGCCGTGGCCGTACCCCTCACCGCCCACGCCCAGGACGACGTCTTCCGCTTCTGGGGCTACCACCAGTGGACCGACGGCGCCTGGGCATTCGCGCAGACGGGCCCAGCCGACGTGTCCCCTGCCGACGGCGCCGTCGAGGGCTGGCGGCACGCAGTCGCCGGCGCCGAGCCGCGGTTCCCCCGCGCGGACGGCGACTTCGATCTGATCTGCGGCACCACCGAAGCCGACGAGGGAGAGAAGCGGGTCGCCGTCGTGATCGACTACGGAACGGAGGCCGACGCCGAAGACGGCTCCGAGCCACCGCCGGCGGAGGGTGCCTGCGCAGTGGTGCCGGAGGAGGCGTCGGGCGCCGACGTGCTCACCGACGTCACGGAGGTTCGCGTCGACGACAGCGGCCTCACCTGTGGGCTGGGCGGCTACCCGGAGCAGGGCTGCGGCGGAGTCGTGAGCGCACCGGCGCCCACCGGTCCGGAGGAGAGCGTGGAACTCGCCCTTCCGGAGGCCGAGACCACGGCAGCGGCCGGGGAGGGCCAGGACGTCGACGAGGACGAGGGCGGGGTCCCCGTCGGCCTGCTCGTCGGCGTCGGGGCGATCGCCCTGGTCGGCGTCGCAGCCGCCGTGCGGGCCGGGAGGTCGAAGGCGGCGTGACGACGCTGACCGTCCCGGCGTGGGGGGCAGCGGCCCGTCTGCCCCGCCACCTGCACGCCGGGGCCTGGTGGCTGTGGGCGCTGGGGATGGCCGCCGCGGCCAGCCGCACCACGAACCCGCTGCTGCTCGGACTGCTGCTCGCCGTCACCGCGTTCGTGGTGGCATCCCGCAGGACCTCGGCGCCGTGGGGGGGCTCGTTCAGCGCCTTCCTCAAGCTCGGCCTTGCCGTGATCGCGATCCGGGTCGTGTTCCAGGCCGTCTTCGGTGCGCACGTCGGCGGTTCGACCGTGCTGATCACGCTCCCGGAGATCGCACTGCCCGAGTGGGCGGCCGCGCTGAAGGTGGGCGGGCCGATCACGCTCGAGGCCGTCATGCTGGCGTTCTACGACGGTCTCAGACTGGCGGTGATCCTGGCCTGCATGGGTGCAGCCAACGCGCTCGCCGACGCGCGGCGACTCCTGCGCTCGGTGCCGGGCGCGCTGTACGAGGCCGGCGTGGCTCTGGTGGTCGCGATGACCTTCGCACCACGGCTGGTCGAGGACGCAGTCCGCATCCGGCGGGCTCACCGCCTCCGGGGCCGGCGTGCCACCGGGATCCGCGGCCTCGGCCGCGTCGCCATGCCGGTGCTCGAGGGCTCGCTCGAACGGGCGCTCGAGCTCGCCGCGGCGATGGATTCCCGGGGCTTCGGCCGGGCGGGCTCCGTAGTGCCGGCCCGACGCCGGGCGACCTCGCTTCTGGTGATCGGCGGTCTGCTCGGAGTCGGCGTGGGAGCGTACGGGCTGCTCGACGGGGGCTCTGCGGCCTCTACCGCCTGGGCTCTGCTGGGCCTCGGGCTGGCACTCGCCGCCGGCGGTTTCGTGCTCGGCGGGCGGGGGTCGCGACGCACCCGGTACCGGCCGGACCCGTGGCGCCTGCCGGAATGGGTCGTCGCGGGGTCGGGCGCGTTCGTCGCCGCGTCGTTCGCGATCGCCGCCTCCCGCGGCGTCCCCGGCATGAACCTCCTGATCGTCCCGCTGGTCGTCCCGAGCCTGCCGGTCCTGCCCGTGGTGGGCGCGCTGGTGGCGCTCCTGCCCGCGTGGGTCGCACCGCAGCCGGCCGAGGTGACCGCGTGATCGTCTTCGAGGACGTCTCCGTCCGCTACCAGGGCCAGCACACGGCTGTGCTCCGTGAGGTGAGCCTGCGGGTGCCCGAGGGTGAGCTGTGTCTGGTCGTCGGGCAGACCGGCTCCGGAAAGTCGACGCTGCTCCGCGCCGTCAACGGGCTCGTCCCGCACTTCACCGGTGGCACGCTCGCCGGGCGTGTCCTCGTGGCGGGTCGGGACACGCGGACACACCGTCCGCGCGACCTCGCCGACGTGGTCGGCGTCGTCGGGCAGGATCCGCGGTCCGGCTTCGTGGCCGACGTCGTCGAGGACGAGCTCGCTTTCGGGATGGAGTGGCTCGGCCTCGCGCCCGACGTCATGCGCCGCCGCGTGGAGGAGACCCTCGACCTGCTCGGCCTGGCCGACGTGCGCCGCCGCTCGATGTCGACGCTGTCCAGCGGCCAGCAGCAACGGGTCGCGATCGGGGCGGCACTGACCGCCCACCCCGTCGTCCTCGTCCTCGACGAGCCCACGTCCGCCCTGGATCCGCAGGCCGCCGAGGATGTGCTCGCGGCACTCCAGCGGCTCGTCCACGACCTCGGCACGACCGTCCTGCTGGCCGAGCACCGCCTGGAGCGGGTGGTGCAGTACGCCGACCGGGTCCTGCACCTACCCGGAGACGGGCGGGTCGTCGACGGCAGGCCCGGCCAGATCATGGCGACGGCTCCGATCGTTCCGCCGGTCGTCGCGCTCGGCCGGCTCGCCGGCTGGCAGCCGCTGCCGCTGTCGGTTCGCGACGCACGCCGGGCCGCCGGCGACCTGCGGGCCAGGCTGGCCCACCGGACCCCGTTGCGCGCCGTGGCCCCCGCGTCGGCCTACCCGCCGCTGGCGCGGACGAGCGCGCTCGTCGTTCGTTACGGCAAGACGGTGGCCCTGCGCGGCGTCGACTTCTCAGTCCGGCCCGGCGAGATCGTCGCCCTGATGGGGCGCAACGGTGCAGGCAAGTCCAGCCTGTTGACCGCACTGGTCGGGCTGGTCGAGCCCAGCGGCGGGTCCGTCTCCACCGGCGGGCTGCTCCCCCACCAGGCCGATCCGAACGAGATGGTCCGCGCCGCTGGGCTGGTCCCGCAGGAGCCCGCGGACCTCCTCTACGCCGAGTCGGTGGCCGGCGAGTGCCGTGACGCCGACATCGACGCGGCCGCCGCCGCGGGCACGTGCCGCGGGTTGCTGGCCCGACTGGCTCCCGAGATCGACGACGCGACCCATCCCAGGGATCTGTCCGAGGGCCAGCGGCTCTGCCTCGCCATCGCCGTCGTGCTGACCGCCGCGCCGCCCCTGCTGCTGCTCGACGAGCCCACGCGAGGGCTGGACTACGCGGCCAAGCGGCGGCTGACCGGCATCCTGCGTGGCCTGGTGTCGGCCGGGTCCGCTCGCGCTGTCGTGCTCGCGACCCACGACGTCGAACTGGTCGCGGAGGCGGCCTCGCGCGTGGTCGTCGTCGCCGACGGTGAAGTGGTGGCCGACGGTCCGACGGCCGACGTCGTCGTCGGATCGCCGGTCTTCGCACCCCAGGTCGCCAAGGTGCTGGCGCCGCTGCCCTGGCTGACCGTCGGTGAGGTCGAGGCCGCACTGGAGGCGGCCTCGTGAACGACGCCGGACCCGCGCACCGCGTCGCGGCCATCCGGGTGCGGCCGCGGACGACGGCGTCGCTGGTGCTGGTCTCTCTGATCGGCCTAGCAGCGTTCGGCTGGCCGTTCCTCATCGACGCCGGGCCGGGTCTCGCACACTCGGCCGACGCACCGTGGCTGTTCGCCGCGCTGCTCCCCCTCCTCCTGGTCGTGGTCGTGGCGCAGTTGGCCGAGGGCGAGATGGACGCGAAGGCCGTCGCGATGCTCGGCGTGCTGGCCGCCGTGGGCACGGGCCTACGGGTGCTCGGCACGGGGGCCGGCGGCGTCGAGCCGGTCTTCTTCCTCTTCGTGCTCGCCGGGCGTGCGCTCGGGCCGGGATTCGGCTTCGTGCTGGGACAGCTGACCCTGCTGGCAAGCGCGCTGGTCACCGGCGGGGTCGGCCCGTGGCTGCCGTTCCAGATGCTCGCGGCGGGCTGGATCGCCCTGGGCGCCGGGCTGCTCCCACCGCTGCGGGGTCGCGCCGAGCTGGTGATGCTCGCGGGCTACGGTGCTGCGGCCGGTCTGCTGTACGGGCTGCTGATCAATCTGTGGTTCTGGCCGTTTGCCGTCTTCGCCGACAGCAGCCTGTCCTTCCAGGCGGGCGACCCGGTCGGGTCGAACCTGGTCCGCTACGCAGCGTTCTTCGCGGTGACGTCGTTCGTCTGGGACGCCGTGCGGGCGGTACTGACCGCGACGCTGTGTGCGGTCGCAGGCCGGCCCGTGCTGGCCGCCCTTCGCCGGGCCGCGCGCAGGGCCAACTTCCGCGCTGCAGCGCAGTTCGAGACTCCTGAGAAAGTCGGCCCGGCAGCCGCGTCATGACCGACCGATGCCTGCGTCCTGTCTGATACGGGTCGGCCCGCGTCGAGAGACCAGGGGGGTGTGGGCCGACACGTGTGGGGGGCGGGACCGTCCCCGTCGGGCGGGGGGCGGCGGGGACGGTCCCATTACGTGCGGGTGCCTGCGATATGGCCCCGAGTGCCGGTGGACGCCACCTCTATCGTTCTCACGTCAGCGACCACCCGGCAGAGGACGCGGCATGTCCTTCGACCTGTCCGACCGCGCGGCCAGGATCCCTCTCCTCGACGAGGCGTCGCGCGGCCGCGCCCGGGCCCGACTCGGCGAACTCCACGCGCCGCCCGGATCGTTCGGCCGCCTCGGCGAGCTCGCCGCCTGGATGGCCGCCGTCCAGGGTCGGTGCCCGACGGCGGCGCTCACCCGGGTGCGGCTGGTCTGCTTCGCCGGCGACCACGGCATTGCCGCCGGGAACGTGTCCGCACAGCCGCTGACCGCCACGCCGGACCGGGTCCGTGACCTACTCGGTTCCGGCTCCACCGCGGTCCTCGCCGATCTCACGGCGACCGGTGTCCGGGTCGTCGACGTTGCGGTCGATGCCGACGCCAGGCGCCTGCCGCCGCAGGTGCGGGGCCACCGGATCCGGCGTGGGTCCGGGCGCATCGACGTCGAGGACGCCCTCTCCCGGGCGGAGGCGGAGGCCGCCTTCGGCGTGGGGGTCTCGGTCGCCGACGACGAGGTCGACCAAGGTGCCGACCTGTTGGTGGCCGCCGGTGTCGGCGCCGCCTCCAGCACGCCGGCGGCGACCCTGGTGGCCGTCCTCACCGGCAAAGAGGTCGCCGCTGTCGTCGGCCGGGGATCAGGCGTCGACGACCGCGGGTGGATGCGCAAGTGCGCGGCCGTCCGCGACGCCGCACGCCGCGGGCGACGGGTGCTCGCCGGAGGCGGCGACATGATCGACCTGCTCGCGGCCGTGGGCGGCGCCGACTTCGCCGCGCTTGCTGGATTCGTGTCCCAGAGCGCCGTGCGTCGGACGCCTCTCGTCCTCGACGGGCTGGTCTCCACGGCAGCGGCCGCGGTCGCGCACCGGATCGGGAGGCGCACCCTCCGGTGGTCGGTCGCCGGACACGCGTCTGCCGACCCTGGGCACGCCGCGCTGCTCGACACGCTGAAGTTGAAGCCCCTGGTCACCTTCGAGATCGGCCGCGACGACGGCACGGGGGCGCTGCTCGCCGTCCCCCACCTGCGAGCGGCTGCCGCGTTGCTCGCCGGCCCCGACACCGTGGACCCGGCGTCACAACCCTGACGAGTCGAGTCACGCCTCGCGCGTCGAAGGCCGGACGAACGGCGGCCGTACCACCTCGAACGGCTCCGCCCGGCCGCGAACATCGACGTCGACCCGTGCGCCGTCCGCTACCCCGGCAGGCAGCAGCGCAAGCCCGATGCCCTTCCGCAGGGTCGGTGAGAACGTGCCCGACGTCACCTGGCCGGCGGCGCTCCCGTCGACGGTAACGGCCATGCCCGGTCGCGGGATGCCGCGGCCGAGGGCGCTGATGCCGCGAAGCAGCCGCGTCGGCCCGGCCTTCCTCTCGGCCATCAGCGGGTCGCGACCCCAGAACGTCGGCTTGTCCCACCCGACGGCCCACCCCGCCCGGGCCTGAACCGGGGTGATGTCCATCGAGAGGTCCTGCCCGTGCAGCGGGTAGCCCATCTCGGTTCGCAGCGTGTCGCGCGCCGCCAGCCCGCAGGGCAGGATGCCGTACGGCTCGCCGGCCGCGAGCAAGGTGTCCCAGACGGCCCCGGCATCGGCCCACGGCACCACCAGTTCGTAGCCGCGCTCACCGGTGTAGCCGGTCCGGCACACCGTCACCGTCGTCCCCTCCCACGACGCGGCGGCGAACGCCATGTAGTCGTGGCCCGTGGGCAGCCCGATCGCGTGCAGAGTCTCGTCGCTGCGGGTGCCCTGGACGGCGAGCACCGCGTACCCCCGGTGGGCGTCGCGGACCTCGACGGCGGGGGGCGCGGCCACGGAGAGCCTGCGGACGACCTCGGCACAGTTGGCCGCGTTGGGGATCAACAGCAGGTCGTCGTCGGAACGCAGGTAGGCGATGAGGTCGTCGACGGTCCCCCCCGTCGCGTCGTCGCAGCACAGCGTGTACTGCGCCTTTCCGGGGCCGATCTTGTCCAGCGCGTTGGTCAGGCAGGTGTCGACGAAGCCACGGGCTCCCGGACCGGTGACCGTCACCTTGCCCAGATGGCTGACGTCGAACAGGCCGACGCGCTCACGCACGGCGGTGTGCTCGTCGACCACGCCGGAGTACTGAAGCGGCATCTCCCAGCCACTGAACTCCGCGAAGCGGGCGCCGAGCGCCGCATGCCGGTCGAAGAGCGGGGTCCGGGCCAGGCTCGTCACGGTCGGCACTCTACGGTCGCCCCGACGGTCCCGCGTAGCATCGCCCGCGAACCCAATCAGGACTGCACCGCGGGAGAGTCGTGACCACCATCGCCCTGTCCTCCGCCGACCCCACCCGCATCGCCGCCGACGCCATCGTCATCGTCGTCGCCACGGGCGACGACGGCGTACGCCTGCTTCCCGGGACCGAGGCGGTCGACGCCGCCCTGCGCGGCTCGCTT
>Ga0193739_1000217_pt1 | contig 16253 bp, 13 predicted proteins | sample L2a2metaG_FD_144926 | JGI IMG/M metagenome (GOLD analysis project Ga0193739, IMG submission 144926) | Soil microbial communities from a riparian zone of the East river system, Colorado, United States - L2a2 | ecosystem: Environmental > Terrestrial > Soil > Riparian zone | place: USA: East River...
GCGCGAGGCGCGGGATCTGGCCGAGCGCGTCGCCCGCGCCCGCTCCGCCTTCCTCGCCAATATGAGCCACGAAATCCGCACCCCGATGAACGCGGTGCTCGGGTTCGTGGAGCTGATCCTCGACACCGAGCTCTCGGTCGAGCAGCGCCGCGCGCTGGAGCTGGTGCGGTCGTCGTCCGAAGCACTGCTCATGATCCTGAATGACATTCTCGATTATTCGAAGATCGAGGCGGAGCACCTCGAGCTGGAATCGATTCCCTTCGACGTGTCGAAAGTCGTGCACGCGACCGCCAGCCTGCTCGCCGTGCGCGCGCGCGAGAAGCATCTCGAGCTCCTCGCCGAAGTCGCGCCCGAGGTCCCGCGCGTCGTGCGAGGCGATCCGACGCGGCTGCGCCAGGTCCTCATGAACCTGATCGGCAACGCGATCAAGTTCACCGAGCAGGGAGAGGTCGTCGTCTCCGTCAGCGCCGGCGCCACCGACGGCAACGCCGAGATTCGCTTCGCCGTCCGGGACACCGGCATCGGGATCGCCGCGGAGCACGTGGGATCGGTCTTCAAGGAGTTCACGCAGGCCGACTCGACGATGACGCGCCGCTACGGCGGGACCGGGCTGGGTCTGGCGATCTCGCAACGGCTGGTGCGACTGATGGGCGGCGAGCTGGCCGTCTCCAGTGAAGTGGGTCGTGGCAGTGAGTTCGGATTTACGCTCAGCCTCCCGGTCGAGACGGCTCCGCGGACGAGCAGTACGGTACTCGCGGCTCTGGGCGGCCGCCGCATGCTCATCGTGGACGACAACCAGACCAATCGCCGCATCCTCCGCGAGATGCTGGCCGCTGAGGGCATTCAGGTGGAGGAAGCGTCCACCGCGGCCGATGGTTTGGCGGCGTTGCGTGGCGCCGCTGGACGAAAAGCGCGCTACGACCTCGCGATTCTCGACGTGCAGATGCCAGACATGGACGGCTTTCAGCTCGCGACCGCGGTGCGCACAGAGAAAGCGATCGCCAAGACCAACCTGTTGATGTTGACGTCCGCCGGACAGCGCGGCGACGGGGAGCGCTGCCGCGAGCTCGGCATTCGCGGCTACCTGACGAAGCCCTTGTCGCGTGCCGACCTGCTCGAAGCACTCGGCACCGTGCTCGCGGGATCTTCCGAGGACGCCGGCACGCCCGAAGTCGTCACCCGCCACACAATCGCCGAATCACGCCGCTCGCTCCGCGTGCTGCTCGCGGAAGACAACCCCGTCAATCAGCAGGTCGCGGTCGCCATGCTCGTCAAGCGGGGACACGAGGTGCATGTGTCGAGCAACGGCCGCGAGGCGGTGGACGCGGTGCGCTCGCGCGACTACGACGTCGTGCTGATGGACATCCAGATGCCTGAGATGGACGGCTTCGAGGCGACGCAAGCGATTCGCGCGCTGGACAAGGGTAAGCAGCTGCCGATCATTGGTCTCACCGCGCACGCCCTGTCCGGTGAGCGCGAGCGCTGCCTGGCGCGTGGTATGTCGGACTACCTCGCGAAGCCATTCAAGGCGCATGAACTGTTTTCGCTGGTCGAGGGCAGCGCCGAGGGCAAAGTCGCCCCGTCCCCCCTGGCCGACGCAGCCACCGCACCGCCGGTGGACCTCGAAGGATTCCGCATGACGTTGCGGGAAGCCGGCGCCGAGCAGGCGCTGTATTCAATCGTCGATACCTTTGTGCGCCAGGCGCCGGATCGGCTCGCGGCGCTCGCGGCCGCGGCCACGCGCGGCGATGGCGCGGAGATGGCCAAGGCGGCCCACGTCTACCGGGGCGCCGCCGCGACGATCGGCGCCCGGGAGCTCGCTGAGCTGCTCGAGCGGGTCGAGACGACGGCGCGCGCCGGCGAGATCGAGACGGCGCGGCAAACATTCGAGCTGGTGAGTCCTGTCGCGCACAACGTAACCGAGTATCTGCGCCAGCAGCGCGCGTCGCTGCCGGAGGAATGATGCGGATTCTGCTCGCCGAGGACGATGCCGTCGCCGGACAGACGCTCACCGCGATCCTGACCGCACAAGGCCACGAGATCGACGCCGTGTACAACGGCGTCGACGCGTGGGGGCTGTGGCAGGTGTCCCGCCACCGGATCATCGTGTCCGACTGGCTGATGCCGGCTATGGACGGCATCGAGCTGGTTCGCAAGATCCGCGCGCGTCCTCCCGGTCCCTACACCTACTTCATGATGCAGACGATCCGCACCGGGCTGAAGAACTTTCTCGAGGCGATGAAGGCGGGCGTGGACGATTTCATCACCAAGCCGATCATCCCCGAGGAGCTGGTGGCACGCCTCGAAGTCGCCGAGCGCATTCTGGGCTTGCGGGAAGAGCTGATGACGCTGGAAGGCCTGCTCGCGATGTGCAGCTACTGCAAACGCATTCGCGATACCGACGGCGCCTGGACCCCGCTCGAGCGCTACGTGGAAGCGCGCTCGGCGGCGCGGTTCAGCCACGGCGTGTGTGAGGATTGCTACGAGAAGTACCTGCGAGCGCAGGTCGATGGATGAGTCGGGGCGGCGGGATTCGAACCCGCGACCTCCTGGTCCCAAACCAGGCGCGCTACCGGACTGCGCCACACCCCGATGAAACCAGACGCCAAGTGCAAGACGCCAAGTTGCAGGAAAAACTAGCTAGGTCGAGCGCCGGAGCAAAACCTCAATTAACGCTCGGAAAGCCCGGCCGCGGTGGGAGACGCGGTGCTTCGCGGCCGGCGGAGCTTCCCCGAAGCTCATGTGCAATTCAGGTGAGAAGAACAGCGGGTCATAGCCAAAGCCGCCGGCGCCGCGGGGCTCGGTCAAAATGAACCCATCGCACGTCGCCTCGACGATCTCCGGCACGCTGCTCGGCGTCGCCAGAAAGGCGACGACGCAGCGATAGCGGGCGGCGCGACGCTCCTCGGGGACACCGGCGAGCTGCTCGAGCAACAGGGCGTTGTTCGCTTGATCCACGCTCCCGCCGCCCTCCCCCCCAGGGGCCGAGGACCAGCGCGCGGACCGCGGTCCGGGCGCGCCTCCCAGAGCATCGACTTCGAGGCCCGAATCATCGGCGACCGCCGGCAAGCCGCCTCGCGTCGCGTAGTAGCGCGCCTTCGCGACCGCGTTCTCCGCGTAGCTCATGCTGCGCTCAAGATCGGCTTCTTCGGGCAACGGCTCGAGCAGGCGATCGGTCGGAAACGACAGCTCGAACGGGAGCCCGGCAAAGAGCTCACGGATCTCGCGCGATTTTCCCGCGCTGCGCGTGCCGACGAGCAGCTTCATCTACCGCGCAGTTTGGCGAGCAGGTTGGTCGTGGACTTGTCCTTCACGAGCGGCACGCGCACAACGCGCCCGCCCCAGCCTTCTACTTCCTTGCCCCCGACGATGGCGGCGGGCGCGTAGTCGGCACCCTTCACGAGCACGTCGGGCCGGAGCCGGCGGATCAGCTCGAGCGGCGTGTCCTCATCAAAGAGCACGACACAATCAACGGCGGCCAGTGCCGCCAGCACGCGCGCGCGCTCGGCTTCGCTCACCACGGGGCGATCGGGCCCCTTGCCCAACCGGCGCGCCGACGCATCGCGGTTCACACCCACGATCAGCGCGTCCCCCTCGGCGCGGGCGGCTTCGAGCAGCGCGATGTGTCCCGCATGGAGCAGATCAAAGACGCCGTTGGTGAAAACGACCCGGCCCTGGTGCGCGCGCCAGGCGGCCGCGTCCTCGGGTGTACGGATCTTCGCGGCGGTGTTCAGAGCGGCTGCGTGGCCCTGGGGTGGAAAGAGAAACTGTGATTGAAGAACGGCAGCGAGACGCTCTCGCTATAGCGCGTTTCGATGACGATCTGGCGCGGCGACGCGGTGCGTCGGATCAGGAGCTGGCGGCCACCGGCCGAATCGGGGAGCCCGATTTCTTCGATCGCGGCCTGAATGCGACGGCGAATCGTGCCGTCGTCGAGCCCGGGAGCCATGCGCGCCTCCGTCTGCATTGCATCGAGCAACCGGTAGTAGCGGAAATACACCTCGCCGATATTGACGCCGTAATACAGCACCGCGACGAAGATCAGCAGCGAGACAAGACAGCCGCTGGAGCTGGCGCCGCGGCGGCCGACGTTCACCACTGCGACTGCGCTCCGTCCACGATCTCGTTCACGAGCTTGTCGAGCGCGACTTTCCGCCCCGCTGCTTCCTGCGGCGGGTTGTATTCGCCGTCCACCAGCACCTGGCGCTTCCAGACCGTCGTGCCCTCGCGCTGATTCAGAATCTCGACGTCGACCGCGAGCAGGACCTTGCGCCTGGTCACGGTGACCTGCCCCTGTCCCGGTTGGAGCGAGATCGGCACGTCGGGATCGTAGCGCGCGATGCGGCCGCGCACGATCGCGTCGGCCGTCGCCTCGGGCGCCACACGCAAACCCAGCCGCCCCTCGAGCGCCCGGCGCACGGCTTCGCTGACTTCCTGCGTCAGCGCCGGCTCGGGCGTGTCGTTTTCGAACGGAAGGATCGCGACGGTCTTGACGTTGGGGAGCGTGCCGCCGGCAAAGCCGTACACACACGCGCCGGTGGCGAGCCACAGGCTCGACGCGCTAACGACGACTACGCCACACAGCCGGCGCAATGACCGCCGCGGTATCAACCAAAACAACGGTGAGCTCAAATCGGGCCGAAGCCTCCGGAAAGTCGACGCGGGCGCTCGCGGCGCGCTCCATTGCGTCGAGCCGTGAACGGCTCCGCGCCACCATTTTTCCACGCCGCCGCCATTCGGCTTCCAGCATGGATTCGCGGCCCGCGCTGTCGGTCACCATGTAGTCCAAGGTGTCCTGAGGCTGCGCGAACCGCCACACGACGCGCCGCTTGTGACTCAGCGAATCCACGAGCTGCGCGCCGAGTACGTTTGCATCGTCCGCCGGCGGCCGCACCAACGCGAACGCCGCCCACAGCATCGGGATCGCGGGGACCAGCGAGCGAAAATTCTCCTCCGGATCCGCCCACAGCACCGAGTCGCCGATCACGACCGCCGCCCCGCTACCCAGTCCGAGCGGCCCCGCATAATCGAATCGTAATGAATCGGGCGGCGCGATGCGAACGGTGCCGCGACCCGCGTACTTCACTCGCTCGTCCTGATAGCGCCAGCGAAACCGGATCAGCGTCGGCGTCCGCGGCAGCGTCGCTCGAGTCCAGGCGACCGCGCTGTCGCGGGCGACCGGCGCAACAGCCATCGGGACGAGCGGCGACGGCGCGCGCGGCCGTGGACACGCCGTCAACAGCGCACAGGCGCCAATGTAGGAAAGGGAGCGTCGCCAGGTCAATAGTTAAAGCCAAAGAAGAAATCGACAAAGCGGCGGTTTCTGGTGCTCGCGGGCAACCCATAGAAATCGAGATTGGTGGTTCCCAGGCGATAGCCGATGTCGAGACGCAACACGAGTGGCGGTCCGATCGGCATCCGCAATCCCAGGCCACTCGAGCCAAGCACGCCGCGCCGCGTCGTCGAGCGCGACCACGCGCGTCCGTAGTCGACAAAGAGCGCGCCCTGCACTCCGGGAAAGCGCGCGGCGCCGAACGGGAAGCCGATGGTCAGGAAGTCGGTGATCGGGAAACGGTATTCCACGTTCACCAGCCAGGCGTGGGTCCCGGCGACGTACCCGTAGCGCGGATAGCCGCGCAGTCCCCACGAGCCGCCGATGCTGATGCGCCGCGGGCGCTCGCCGCCCGACGCGTACCCCTGCACGCGCAGCGCGACCGCGCTGTGGAGCGAGGTGCGCAAATACTTCCGCACATCCGCCGATACGAGCCACGAGTCGAACCGGCCATGACTCAAGTCGTTCACCAGACCGGCGGTGAGATTGTAGCGCTCGCCATCGATCGGTCCGGTTGCCAGCCAGAGCGTGTTGTCCTTCACGTACGTGAGGTAGTTCGACGCCAGCCACCCGAGCCGGCGCGGCTCGTCGACTTCGTCCGAGAAGAGGTCGAACCGGTCCGAGCGCTCGATCCGGTACTCCCCCACGATCCGCCGGAATCGCGTGAACGGATAGCGCACCTGCGCGAACGCGCCGTACGACTTCTCCTCGAACAGCGTGTTGAAGTCGCCCTCGTAGAAGAGCCCGCGCTGGCGGAATGCCCCAACCCCCCAGTTGATGCGGCGTGATTGATTCAGGTAGAAGACGGTGCCGTTGACGTTGTCGAGCAGGCTGCCGAACCCCGCGCTTTGGAACGACGACACGGCGAGCAGCACGAGGTGATCCGAAAGCAGATCGCTGAACACGAACACCGCGCCCTGCGCCGCACCCAGTCCCGGCGCGACGACGGCATCGCCGGCCGCGAAGTCGAGGCTGAATTTCCGCTCATACGGCGCGCCGTCGGTGCGGGCATACTGCGGATGGGACAGCTCACCCCAGGTCCAGGAGGGCGAGGGCAGGCTATCGGCATTCGCCAACGTGAACGTGCTGCCCGCATCCTGCAGCGGCGGCGCCACGTAAATGTTGAAGCTGAGATCGGCAAAGGCACCGAAGAGCAGTCCGCCATGCGGTCCCGCAACCCATTGGGGATCGAACGCGCCGTTCAGCGTTCTCGTCTCGCGACGACCCGTCCCCTTGGAGTCGATCGAGTACACCTGGAACGTGCCGTCGCGGTCGCTCGCGAAGTAGATCCGGTCGCCGCCCCAGCGTGGGGCTTCGTCGCGCCAATCGCCATACGTGAGATAGCGGATCGCGCCGGAGGCGAGATCGAGCGCGAACAAATTGTGCGCGCCGTTGCGCCCGAACGGCGTCCGGTCGGAGGAGAAGACGACGGTTCCCCCATCCGGGCTGATCGTGGGATCGATGTCCTCGTAGCGATCGGAGGTCAGCCGTTCCAGGCGTCCTACACCGGCCGAGTCGCCGGGATCGGCCAGCCAGAGGCGATAGAGATCCGAGTAGCCGGACACGGAGAGCCCGCTGAAGACGACGCTCTTGGCGTCGGGCGCCCACGCCGGCGAGAGAATCGAGACGAGCTCCGGGAATTGGTAGCGGCCCACGACCTGGGCGCGCTTCAGATCCCAGAAGAACAACGCGTCGCGCTCCGCGTACTTGCTGCTGAACGCCGCGATGCCGTCCGCGTTGACGTCGATCCGTGACTCGAAGAAATGGAACGACTCGAATTGCTCGCTGCGCTCCCCCTGCACCACCGGGCGCTTGTTCCGGCCGGCGAGGTTCTGCGCATAGATCGTCGTGTAGCCGCTCGCCGGTGAAAAGAAGAGGAATGACGGGATGGTGTCGCCGGGCAGCTCGTAGGCGGTGGGTTTGATCGCCAGCTCGGTGAGCTTGCGCGCCGTGATCGCGAGCGGCGGTTGGCTGGCGACGGCCGGGTAGTAGCGCTGCCGCATCCAGTATTGCCATTCCTCCGACAGCTGCTCCATGGCGCGCCCATAGACGGCAGTCAGCGCGGCGTCGAAGCTGCCGAACTTCCAGACGTCGCCGTACAGCGCGAGGATCCGCCACTCGCCGTACCGCTCGGCCAAGAATCGGTGAATGCTGCCGCCGACCGGATAGACGAGCCCGCCGTAGGCGTAGGTGAGCTGCCGCAGCGTGGGCAACCGTCCCGCGATCGTCATGTCGCGGAGCACCATCTCGTCGCGGCTGTCCTCGCCGGCCGAAAGGAATTCGGCGAGTCCCTCGGTCCACCACAGCGGCAGTCCGGTCTGCCGGAAGCGGGGATAACGTCCGAACGTGCGCGCCGCCAGGCTCAGCTGAAACACGTGCACCAGCTCGTGCCGGATCGTGTGCCGGAATTCCGCGTAGCTCCCCCGGAACGGCAGCGCGACGCGTCGCTTGAGAAACTCCGTGACGCCAAGCAGTCCTTCAGGCGGGATGAACGGCAGGATGTTCGTCTGCTCGAAATCGGTGTGCGACGCGTACACGATGAGGGGGATGCGGCGAATGACGGCATGGTTGAGCCGGCGCTCGAGCGAATCGTAGCTCTCCTCCGCGTAGGCCAACGCCACGCGGCCGAGCTCTTCTTCTTCCGGATAGTAGTAAAGGTCGATGTGCTCGCCGCGCAGCACCCGCCAATCGAAGCGCCGGTATTGAATCTTGTTCTGGCCGAAGTAACCGAACTGCGCGCTCAGCGACGTCGCACAGATCATGAATAACGCGAAGGCGCAGACGATGCCTTTCCTCATCTATGAATGCTCCTGATCCGGTCGCCCTGGCCGATCGCGTTCAACACGACGACCCCGGAGACGACTCGGCCAAAGATCGTGTAGATACCATCGAGGTGCGGCTGTGCCGAATGGGTAATGAAGTACTGGCTGCCGCCGGTATCCGGCCCGGAGAGCGCCATGCCGACCCGGCCGGTCTCGTAGCGGACGGGATTGATCTCGTCGCGCAGCACGAATCCCGCCCCCGGTCCGCCCCAACCATCGCCGCGAGGATCGCCGTCCTGCACGACGAAGTTCGGCACGACGCGATGCCAGCGCGTGCCGTCAAAAAAGCGGCGATCAATGAGACCCATGAACGCCGCCACCGTCAGCGGAGCCTCGGCAGGCAAGAGCTCGATCTCGAGCGTGCCGCGATCCGTCTCCAGGAAGATGTGGGGGTTGGTGCCGGCCAGCGCCGGCCACAGCCAGCGGCGCGCCACGTCCCGATAGTCGGCGATGGTGCGGCCAGTCGTGATCGGCAGGACGGGGCCCCAAACGTCGCGCGTGTCCGGGAGCGTGTCGGCGGCGAGACGCCGCACGAGATAGTCGTCAGGCCGCGCCACGGCCGAAACGAACTTGGTGGCGACGCGCAGCCGGCCGCTGGACGAAGCCGCCGCGATGGCGCCGAGTGCCGTCACGGCGGAGAGCCGGGCGTCGTTGAACGGATCGCCTTCGGCGCGCGTGTACGCGGCGACCAGCAGATCCACGTCATCAATGCTGGGCTGACGGCCGATGAGATCGGCGGCCACGCTGCGCACGGCGGGGTCGGCATGAGTGAGCAGCGCGCGGGCGGGCGGGAGCAGCGACGAATCGGAGGCCGGCACGATGCGCTGCAGCGCCTGGAGCGCTTGCGCCACGACGCGGCCATCGGGATCCGCGAGCTGCGCTTCCAGCCGGCCCCGCGCGCGCGCGGCGCCAAACGCTTCCGCGGCGACGCTGCGCCAGCGCCAATCGGCATCCCCGGTCACCGCCGCGGCCGCGATCACACCGGCGGCGCTATCCGCCTGCGCCAGCGCGATCAGCGCTTGCCGCTTGATCGCAAATACGCTGCTCGTCAACCGGGCGCGCAATGCCGCGATGGCGGCAGTACCGCGCAGAACCCCCAAAGTTGTTTCGGCCTGGACGGCCACGCCGATATCGCGGTGGGCGGCGAGTGGCGCGACGACGCTCGCCAAACTCGAATCGCGGAACGATGCCAGCGCGCGCAGGGCATTGACGCGGAGGTGCGCGTCGGGATCGTCGAGCAGTGGCCGCAGTGCGTCGATCGCGCTGCGCGGGTTGAGCCTCGCACTATCCAGGAGCGCCTTGCTGATCCCCCGCGCCGCGACCGTACGCGTCTGGAGATCCTGGTCAGTGAGGCCGCGGATCAGGGACGCCGCCCCCTGCGCCGAGCGCAGGCGCGCCAGCGAGTAGAGCGCGCGCCACCGCGTCGCTGGAGCGCTAGCGTCGGCAAAACGGACCAGCTGGGTGACGGGCGCGCGAGGCCCAAGGCGCCAGGACTCGAGCAGTGCCTGATCGACAACCGGTGCGGAGGCTCCGGGGGAGGCGCTCGCGATGATGTCGCTCAGCGCGCGAGCCCCATCGTCCCCACCGATCTTCGCGATCGCGGTCACGGCCTCGATTTGCCCGTTGTTCACGCTGAGCATGAGCGCAGGGATCGCGCGCGCGTCTTTGACCAGCCCCAGCGCGAACGCGGCCGCTGTCTGCACGGACGCCGACGAATCGCTCAACGCGGGAAGGAGCAGATCGACCGCCGCGACATCGCCGATCCTCCCCGCCGCGAGGGCGCCCTGGCGTCGCACGGCGGGGTTCGCGTGGCTCAGCGCCTCACGCAATGCCACCGGCTCGAAGCGGCGCGCGTCCGCCGCCGCGAGCAGCGCCGCGAGAACGCCCACGGTTGTTTCGTCGGCGGGGGGAGGTTGTTGGGCAGCCAGCGACTGCCCCGCCGACAGAAGAAGAAGGAAGACGACGACGCTAGAGACGAACCGGGTCTGCCGTGGGTTCGAGCAGCTCACACACGTGCTCCGGAAGGCGCGATAAGGTCTGTTGTGGGTTCAGCGCGATCAGCGATGTTTCCGCGGTCGCGAGCAGGTCGCCGCTCTCCGCCCGCTCGACCGCGTACCCGAAGATCACCCGCCGCGAGGCCAGGTCCCGCACCCAGCAGCGCACCCGAATCATATCATCATAACGCGCGGGGTGGCGGTAGCGGACGTGCACATCGGTCACCGTGAGGTACGTGCCCTGCTCTTCCAACTCTTTGTAGGACACCCCCCGCTCGCGGAGGTGTTCCGTACGGGCCATGTCCATCCAGATGAGATAGTTCGCGTGGTAGACGAAGCCCATCTGGTCGGTTTCGGAGTAATTCACGCGGTGCGTGACCGCGCTGATCCTATTCGCCGTACGGAATCCAGATGTTCTTCACTTCGGACGCGTGGCGCAGGAACTCGCGGCCTTCGCCCTGGCGCGGATCGAGCCAGTCGCGACGCCGCGCCGTCGCCCAGGTCCGCTTCATGTTGGCGGCAGACGCGAGCTCCACCGCCTTCACGCCCGCCGCATTTCCGAAATACCAGATCCCGTCCACGTCATCATGCTCGGCGAGCACCTTGGCGAGCGCGTCTTTCGCGCCGGTGATCACGTTGATCACGCCGTCGGGCACGTCGGACGTTTCCAGCACCGTGTAGAACTCGGTCGCCGCGAGCGGATGCGGCTCGGACGGCAGCACGATGACCGTGTTGCCGACCGCGATCGCGGGAGCGACCACTGAGACGAAGCCCAGCAGCGGCAATTCGTCGGGCGCGGCGAGGCCGAGCACGCCGACGGGCTCGTTCATCGCGAGCGTGACGCCGCGGATGGGCGTGTGATGGACCGCGCCGTCCCACTTGTCGGCCCACGCGGCGTAGGTGAAGAGCCGAGCCACGCTGGCGTCCACCTCGTCCCGTCCTACTCGTGCCGCGAACTCCTCGGCGCGCGTCGCCAGGTTTTCCGCGATGAAATAGAGGATCTGGGCGCGCATGTGCCCGCTGCCGCGTCCCCATCCGTCGGCCGCATGCGCCGCCTCGACGGCGTTGCGGACGTCCTTGCGGTTGCCCTCGGCGACTTCGCCCAGCGTACGTCCATCCGGTCCAACGATCTTGCGCGAGTAGCCCTGGTCGGGGCGTGCCTGCTTGCCACCGATGAACAACTTGTAGGTTCGATCAATAGGCGGGATCGGTGATCCGGGGTTCGGGGCTGGGGGTTCGGGGCTCGGAAGAACGCGCTTTTCCGAGTCCCGAGCCCCTAGTCCCGAGTCCCATTCCGCCTTTAGATACTCATACATCCCTTCTCGTCCACCCTCCCGGCCGAAACCGGATTCCCGATACCCACCGAATCCCGACGCGGCATCGAACAGATTCGTGCAGTTGATCCAGACGACGCCTGCCTTGAGCTTGGGCGCCACATCGAGCGCGAGATTGATGTTCTCCGACCACACGCTGGCAGCGAGACCGTAGGGCGTGTTGTTCGCGAGCTCGACGGCTTCCTTCGGTGTCCGGAATGTCATCGCCACGAGCACCGGCCCAAAGATTTCCACTTGCGCAATCGTCGCGGCGGGCGACACGTCGGTGAACAGCGTCGGCGGATAGAAGTAGCCTTCGGTGGGGCACGCCCACGACGGCTGCCACATCTTCGCCCCTTCTTCAACTCCCTTCTCGACCAATCCGCGAATCCGCTCCAGCTGGACCGGCGCGACGATCGCGCCCATGTCCACCGCTTTGTCGAGCGGCGAGCCGACACGCAGCTTCTCCATCCGGGCACGCAGCTTCTGCGTCAGCCGATCGGCGACGCCTTCCTGCACAAGCAGGCGCGATCCGGCACAACAGACCTGCCCCTGATTGAACCAGATTGCATCCACGACGCCTTCGACCACGCTGTCGAGGTCTGCGTCCTCGAACACGATGAAGGGGCTCTTACCACCCAGCTCGAGCGTCAGCTTCTTGCCACTGCCCGCGGTCGCCTTGCGGATGATGCGGCCCACCTCGGTCGACCCGGTGAACGCGATTTTCTGCACGTCCGGGTGCTCGACCAGATGCTTGCCGGTCGTCCCGTCGCCCGTGATGACGTTGAACACACCGGCCGGCAGGTTCGCGGCTTGTGCGATTTCCGCAAAGCACAGCGCGGTGAGCGGCGTGAACTCGGCGGGCTTGAGGATCACCGTGTTCCCGGCGGCGAGGGCGGGCGCGACTTTCCAAGCCACCATCAGCAGCGGGAAGTTCCAGGGGATGATCTGTCCGATGACGCCGACCGGCACGTAGCCGGGGAACTCGGTGTCGCGCAGTTGGGCCCATCCGGCGTGGTGATAGAAGTGCCGGGCCACGAGCGGAATGTCGAGATCGCGCGTCTCGCGGATCGGTTTCCCGTTGTCCAGGCTTTCGAGGACGGCGAGGAGGCGCGAGTGCCGCTGCACCTCGCGCGCGAGCGCGTACAGATAGCGGGCGCGCGCGTGCGGCGGCAGCCCGGCCCACGCGGGCGCCGCGGCATTGGCGGCGGCGACGGCGGCATCGACGTCAGCCTTGTTGCCCTGCGCGACACGCGCCAACACCGCCTTGGTCGCCGGATTGATCGTCTCGAAATACTGGCCTTCGCCGGGGGCGACCCAGCGGCCGCTGATGTAGTGACCGAAGCGTCCGTTGTCGTGCTGTTTGATCCACTCCAGCGCCGGCGCGTCGCTTTCCGGCGCCGGCCCGTACTCCATCGTCTCGAACAGCTTGGCGACGGTCGTCATCAAACCATGGGATGGCGGTGCGCGGCGGAATAGCGCCCCGTGACGAAGTGCTCCAGCTGGCGCTCGATGTCGGTGAGCAGGGCGCTCGCGCCCAGGCGGAACAACGCCGGCCGGAGCCAGCGGTCGCCCAGCTCTTCCTTCATAAGGATCAACCAATCGAGCGCCTGCTTGGCGGCGCGGATCCCGCCCGCCGGCTTGAAGCCGATCGTGACGCCGGTGCGCATCTCGTATTCGCGGATCATGCGGGTCATCACGACGCCGACCGGCAGCACGGCATTGACGGGCTCCTTGCCGGTCGAGGTCTTGATGAAGTCGGCGCCCGCCATCATCGCGACCATACTCGCGCGGGCGACATTCGTCAGAGTCGCCAGCTCACCCGTCCCGAGTATCGCCTTCATGTGCGCCCGGCCGCACGCGTCGCGGAACGCGCGCACCTCGGCGTACAGCGCGGGCCAATCGCCGGTCAGCACGTGGGCCCGCGTGATGACGATGTCGATCTCCTGCGCACCGGCGGCGACGGAGGCCTGCACTTCTTCGAGCCGCTGCGCGAACGGACTGAGCCCGGCGGGAAAGCCGGTCGAGACTGCGGCGACAGGTATGCCCGATCCCTCGAGCGCCGCGACCGCGGTCGGCACGAGCGCATGGTAGACGCAGACGGCGCCGACCTTGATGTCGAGATGGCCGACGCCAAGCGCGTCCACCAGATCCGGCCGGAGCGGACGCCGTGCCTTGGCACACAGTCGGATCACGTTGCCGGGCGTGTCGTCGCCTTGCAGGGTCGTGAGGTCCATGCACGTGATGGCGCGCAGCAGCCAGGCGGCCTGCCATTCCTTCTTTACTGTGCGACGCGTGGGGATCGTAGCGGCGCGACGCTCGACCGCGCTGCGATTGACCCGCAGGGCGCGGATGATGTCGAGATCGAGCGGCATGCCCGGATTGCGATCGTCCTTGAGGACAGGACGCACCGCCGTCGCCCCCACGCGCAGCCGTTCAGACGTGACCTTCATGATGGCGGGAGAATGCGAATCGCTGCAGGAAAAGTCAACGCGCCGAGGATATTCCAGCGCCGTGGCGGCACGCTTCCACCGCCCATTGCTCCTGGGCCCGCATGCACTGTTGGTCTCGCTCCGGCGCGGTCGCGAGCAACGTCGCGATTTCTTCGCCGAGCGCCTGATAGCACGTCGGGCCACCGGCCTCGTTCGCTACGATATGACAGAACGCGAGCGCCGCGTCGGTCGTCGCGGTCCAATCCACGAGCGCCTTGGCCGCGCCAAAGTAGCACGCGGGGCGATAGGGCTCGCGCGCCTTGTGGCACAGGTCCACAGTCTTCTTCGGATCGCGCGCCGTGTATGAGGTCGCGTCGCGGCCCAAACTCTGGAAGCAGATGGCGCGCAGAGGCCCGGGAGCGCGCTCGCAGGACCGCGCGGCATGGCCGATGTCGCCGTGATTCAGGTTCAACATGACGGACGTCTGCATCTGATAGCACGCATGCAGGTAGCGGTCGGCCATGATCGAACAGGGGTACAGCGGATCCTTCGGGTCGATCGCTTTGAACGTCGTCGCGGGCGTGTGCTGATGGCTCTGTGCGGCGAGCTGCGACGCAGGATGGTGGGGCGTCGTCGCGTTGATCACGCTTTCCATGAACGCACCGCCATAGCACGACTCGCGATCCCAACCGTCCGCGAGCAGGTCGCAGTCGGTGAGCGCGCGCGGCAAATCGTGACCGTGGAACATCGTCAAGCCGTGACCCATGCCGTGCACACACTGAAAGAGCACCCAGCGGCTCTGGGCCGCGCTCTTGAAGGGTTGGCACAGCGCTTCGACCTCGGGCTGCGTCACCTGTTGGCGCGATTCGAAGTACGCCTGAATCACGCCGTGCCGGCAGCCGGACGAGTAGCCGTCGCCACACGCCGCGAACGTGCCGATGATGTCGGGCGACTTGCCGTACGCTTCGATGCCGATGCCGTGCGCGTACTCGTGCGCATGCTCGGCGACGTCGGCGTCGGCGGCCGTCAGGGCGTCGAGCGTTGCGACGGCATCCGCCACGCCGCGCTTGTTCAAGCGCTCGGATAAGAGGGCTGAGTAGCAGGTGCGTCGCGCGTCGCCCGAACTGGCGCTACACTCCCCTACTCCGCGGGCCGGACGCGTGATCATCTTCGTCACCGCGAATCCGCCCGCTGCGGCGACCAGCGCGACTACACCCAAGACCGCATATCTCAGTTGCATCACCCTACTCTAATGTGCTTGCGTGCCAGCATCCAGGTTCCTAAGCTTGGGCCGTGTCATCCCCCAGCACGTCGCGAGTGATTGTCGTGGCGGACGCGCACCTGGGTCAGGTGCCCGCCGCCGTTGGCTCCGCGTTTCACGCCTTTCTGGACGAAGTCCCCCGGCCCGGTGACCATCTGGTCCTGATGGGCGACCTCTTCGACTTCTGGTTCGAGTACCACAGCGTTATTCCCCGCAAACACTTTGCCACCGTCGCCAAGCTGCAGGAGGTCCGCGCGCGAGGCATCCCGATCACCTTCGTGGGTGGCAACCACGACCGGTGGGGCGGCACGTTCTTCACGCAGGACCTGGGGATCGAGTTCTTCGGTGGCGAGGCGGAGCTGGATCTTGGGGGGCAGCGCGCATTCATCGCGCACGGCGACGGCCTCACGGAGCAGCACTGGAGCGGGAAGGTGATGCATCGTTTCACCCGCCACCCGGTCACCATCGCGGTGTTCCGCGTCCTCCATCCCACGATCGGCTTCTGGATCGCCGACTTGTTCTCCCGGCATCTCGCCGACAACACGAAAGACCGCGCCGTCCTGGACCGAGCGGCCGCCGCGCAGCGACGCTGGGCCGCCGATTTTCTGAGCCGGCGAGGCGACGTCGCACTCGTCATCATGGCGCATACGCACCGGCCGGTCGTGGACCGCTTGCCCGATGGACGGACCTACCTGAATCCGGGAGCGTTCCTCGACGGCGGACGCTACGCCGTGATCACACAGGATGGAGCCGAGCTGAAACAGTTCACAACGGCACGACTTCGACCTGCTTGAGTTTCTCCCCCAAAAAGAGCACGCCGACCTTCCGGAAATGCTGCTCGTCGTCCGAGACGACAAAGCGATGTTCGTGTCCACCGCCGTTTGCCTCGAGGTCGAGGCGCTCCAGCTCGCGCGCGACTGCGGTCGCCGTTTCTTCGGCTGAATCCACCAGCTTCACATCCGGTCCCATGACACGCGCGAGCAAGGGCTTGAGCAAGGGATAGTGCGTGCAGCCGAGGACCAGCACGTCCACCTTCGCGCGTCTGAGCGGCTCGAGATACTCTCGCGCGATCAACTCGGCGGCGGGATGCTCGAACCAA